>Ga0209317_1000054_pt1 | contig 159805 bp, 141 predicted proteins | sample RifGroB2_FD_183994 | JGI IMG/M metagenome (GOLD analysis project Ga0209317, IMG submission 183994) | Soil microbial communities from Rifle, Colorado, USA - Groundwater B2 (SPAdes) (version 2) | ecosystem: Environmental > Terrestrial > Soil > Unclassified | place: Rifle, Colorado | collected...
GACCGCCTTCCATACCCGCGTCAGCGAACGGCTGCGCCACAAGGACCGCGCCGTCTCGCTTTGGGACTACGAGCGCCTGGTGCTGGAGGCCTTCCCGCAGATCTACCGGGCCAGATGCCTCAACCACGTCCAGTACGAGCCGAACCAAACCGGCACCGGTATCTACCGGGAGCTGGCCCCGGGCCATGTCACCGTGGTCGCCATCGCCAATCAGCAGTTCCAGAACCTGCGCGATCCGTTCAGGCCGTACACCAGCCTGGACGTCCTGGAAAAGATCGGGACCTTCCTGGGCAAGCGGCTCTCCTTTTTCGTCAGGCTGCACGTGAAGAACCCGCAGTTTGAAGAGGTCATGACCGATTTCAGGGTCCGCCTGCGCGAAGGGTTCGACGAGACCTTCTGCCTCAACAAGCTGCAGGAAGAGGTCAGCCGTTTCCTGTCGCCCTGGGCCTTCCCCGGCGGCGGCGCTCCGTCCTTCGGCGGCAAGGTCTACAAATCGGTGCTGATCAACTTCGTGGAGGAGCAGCCTTACGTGGATTATGTGACCGACTTCCTGCTGTTCCACAGGTTCCGGGACGACGCCGGCGTGCCGCAAACGGTGGAAAAGGACGAGGTGGAGGGATCGAAAGCCGTCTCCATACTGGTATCCGCCCGGCAGCACAAAATCGAAACCCTGAACCCCGCCGGGGTGGCAGCGCCCGGCGAGAAATGTCCTTGCGCCGCATGAGCCAACTACCCGTGACCATACCGAAACAGCCCGCACTGAAGCCTGCCGAGGATTTCTACCTGCTGCGCCGCAAGGGGATCGGCTTCATCGAAGAGATGGGGAGCCGCCGGTGGACCGACTACAACAGCCACGACCCGGGCATCACCATCCTCGAAGCGCTCTGCTACGCCATCACCGACCTCGCCTATCGCGCCGGTTGGGACATCAGGGATATCCTGGCGCCCGAAACGGCCCCGTCCGACCCGTCCCAGCCCTATCCGAACCAGGCATTTTTCACGGCCAGGCAGATCCTGACGGTCAACCCGACCACGCCCGACGATTTCCGCCGCCTGCTCATCGACCTGGAAACCGTCCGCAACGCCTGGGTTTTCTGCAAGGAGTGCGCGTGCGATCTCTCCTATTACGCCTGGTGCGAGAACGACCGGCTGCTCCTGTCGTATCAAGCGCCCGAAGTCGCTGCCGCGCCCCAAACGGTCTGGGCTCGCGGCCTCTACGAGGTCCTCTTGGAGCTGGAAGACGACCCCGATCTGGGCGATCTGAACGACCGCAAGATCGTGCGCCGCACCATGTTCCACGATGCCGACGGCCCGCACGCAACGGTCATGGAGCTGCGCTTTCCGGAGATCGAGACGTTCGACAGGGAGGGGTGGGGCCGCTTTCTGGACAGCGACGACGCCTTTGCAGAGCCTGACGGCCTGTCCCTGAACCTGAAGCTGACCCGCTTCGGCGCAACCAGAAGCTACGACCTGTTCGGTGACCCGGATCTCGATGCGGACGGGCGCGACAGCTACCTGCGCAAACAGTGGAGCGGCACCTTCTACCTCGGCCTGGAGATCGAGCTGGTAGCGGCGGTCAAGACCATCGTCTTCGAGAACGCGGCCCTGCGGCTCTTCAGCGACGCCGCGGCGAAAAACGCGGCCACGGCCGACGGCTTGAAGACGCTCATTGAGGACAAGAGCGCCGAGGGGTTCGTCCGGCGTTACCGCGAAAAGGCTAAGCGGCAGTTCGCCGCCGTCGAGCGCGCCAAGGCGGCGTTGCATGCGCACCGGAACCTGGACGAGGACTACTGCCGCATCTGCCGGGTCGGGATCGAAGAGGTCGCCGTCTGCGCCGATGTCGAGGTGACGCCGGAGGCGGACATCGAGCGGGTGCAGGCGCGCATCTGGTTCGAGATCGAGCAGTATCTGAACCCGCCGGTCCGCTTTTACGCCCTGCAGGAGCTTTTGGATGCCGGCGTCCCCGTCGAAGAGATATTCAACGGCCCGGAGCTGGAAAGCGGCTTCATCAAGGCCTCAGATCTGGCGGCGGCCGAGCTTAAATCGGTGCTGCGCGTCTCGGACATCATCAACCGGTTGATGGACATCGACGGCGTGATCGCCGTGAACCGTTTGCAGTTGGTCAAGTACGACGCCGAGGGCAACGTCGTCAGGGGCGCCGCCGACCCGACCTGGAGCAGCGAGGGGAACCCCATCTTCGATGGCGGCAAAACGGGCGCCTCCTGGTTGATGTACGTCGGCAAAAAGCATCAGCCCCGGCTTTATCTCAACGCCTCGCGCTTTTTGTTCTACAAGAACGGGCTTCCCTTTCTCCCCAGGATGGACGAGGCCGCCGATACCCTCAACCAGCTGCGCGGCGAGGCGCAGCGGCCCAAGATCGGCAACGCCGCCAAAGACTTGCCGGTGCCGTCCGGAAACTTCCGCACTCCGCAAGACTACTTCCCCGTGCAGTACAGCTTCCCGCTCACCTACGGCATAGGTCCGCAGGGGCTCCCCTGTCATGCGACCGGCAAGCGCAGGGCACAGGCGAGGCAGTTAAAGGCCTATCTGCTGGTGTTCGAGCAACTGCTCGGCAACGCATCGGCACAGATAGCACATGCAGCGGACCTCTTCTCGCTCGATCCCGCCGTGGAGCGCAGCTACTTCGTCAGGGAATTCACCGATGCGGTCATTTCGGGTTATGACGAGCTGGTGACCGGCCTGAACCGGTCCGCACTGGAAGAGATGACGGAGACCCTGCCGGAGTTCCACGAGCGGCGCAACCGGTTCCTGGATCACGTCCTGGCCCGTTTCGGCGAGCAGTTCAGGGAATATGCACTGCTTCTGACCAACCTGCAGGGCGAACAGGTGGCGCTCGATCGGCTCATTGACGACAAGATCGCCTTCCTCAAGGCATACCCGCTGGTAAGCCATGACCGGGGCAGGGCCTTTAACTATGCGGTCGACCCGTGCGCGCCGGCCAACGTCCCGGGCATCAAAAAGCGCATCACCCTGCTCCTGGGCCTCGACAACGAGCGCGCCATCGTGGTGGAGCATCTGCTTTTGCGCCCGAAGTTTCCCGGCGACGCGCTCTATCCGTCCTGCACAGAGGGTGCCTGCCAAACTTGCGGCGAGGAAGATCCCTACTCCTTCAGGCTGACCTTCGTGATGCCCGGCTGGCTGGGGCCGTTCGACACGGATATGGAGATGCGCGGCTTCGCCGATCGCACCATCCGGGAAGAGACCCCCTCGCAGCTTGTCTGCAAGATCTGCTGGGTCGGCAATGACGGGTTCATCGAAGAGCCGGACGTCCCGGTCGTCGTCGAGCTGGCCGGGTTGTTGGCGGCGAAGGGGGTGACGGCGGGGGGGAGCCGGCCGGACCGGGCCGAGGCCTGCGACTGCGCCCAGGCGATCTTTACCGCCTTCGACGACGTCTTTACGCAGTGGTTCCGGGACAAGACCCTGGACTACCTCCATCCCGACCTGCTCAAGACCGGACTGGAGACGGAATTCGACGCCAAGGTCAACCCTGCGGACATCGCCTGCACCACGGTCCTGGAGGACGACTTGTGGGCCGAAGTCCGGGGGATCATGGTCGCCTGTTTCCACCACATCGCGCTCTACGGCTGGCAGTTTGAACGCTTCGAAGACGCCTGGTGCAAGTGGCTTGAGGCCAATGCCGCCATCGATTGGACCGAAGAGCATGTGCAGGAGCGGGTGGAGGCGATCCTGACCGGGAATCTGGTCTGCAGCGGGGGGAAGGGCGGGGGAGAGCCGGACGATGTCATCTGCCGCCTGGCCGCGGCGATTGTCGCGAGCTGCGGCAGGGAGTTTTATGACCTGATCGGCGCCGCCTTCAAGGCGGGTACGGCCCCGGAAGACATCCCTGATTTTGTCCCCCCGCAAGTCACCATTCCTGAGGATCTTGCATGCAACGACGGCAGCGCCGAACTGATACACGGGCTTTTGCAGGAGCGCTACAACGCCTACAAGGAAGTATCGTACCGCCTTTGGATGGTAGTGGACCTGCTCGGCAAGTTAAGCAACGGCTACCCTCCGGCCACCTTACACGATTTCGACGCTGGCAATGATCAAAACCCGGTGCGCCTGGGGAAAACGGCATTAGGCAGCTGACAGGGGTGCTCTATCATGGAACCTACACAAGACAACTATCCGGTCTTCGAGGCCAACCAGGTCCTCTCCTACTCGCATCTGAACCAGGTCTTCAACTACCTGGATGAGCAGGAGCGCCTGACGCGAGCCAATCTCATAGGCATCGGCATCGTGTGTGGCCTGGAAATCCGCTTCGACCCCGGTGAGAGTCCCGAGACCATCCATCTTTCCAGAGGCTGCGGCGTCACCTCAGAAGGCTACCTGATCGTGGAGCCCGAAGACGTGCCGCTCGTGTCGTACCGCCCCTACACACTGCCGACCGACCTGGACTATCCGCAGTTCAAGGATGAACAGTCCGCAGGGCAGTATCCTCTTTGGGAGTTGTTCCCGGCAGGCGAGCCGGATACTGCCGCGCTGGGAGCACCGGCGGACTTCCTCGATGACAAAGCGGTGCTGTTGTTGCTTGAACTGAAGAAGGAGGGTCTGCGCAACTGCTGCGCCAATAACTGCGACGACAAGGGTGCCGCAGTGACGGCAACGGTGCGCAGGCTGCTGATTGCCAAAACCGACCTCGACAAGATCGTCGAAGCGGCGAACAAGTTGAGCCCCGGCCTCTCTTCGGCGCAACCCGGGGACGCGCTGGCGGCGCAACTCGGACTGGAGGAGATCCGTCTGCCCCGCTACGATGTGCCCGGAGGCAACCTGGCCAGTTCCGTCGAGGTACTGGCGGCGTTCCGGGATGTTTTCCGGCCCGACAAACTGGTCGGGAAAACCGCTGCCGTCCTGAGCGCCGCCTACCAGGCCTTCAGGCCGCTACTGGCGGACCTCTACCCGGCCGATCCCTTCGCCGACAGCTTCAGCGCCAAGTTCGGCTTCCTGGACGCGACGCCGCAGACGCCGCAGCAGGTGCGCTTCCTCCAGTACTACTACGATTTCTTCGACGACCTGTTCAAGGCCTACGACGAGTTGCGCAAGCTGGGCGTCGGGCTCATGTGCGCCTGCCTGCCGCCGGACGGGCTCTTCCCGCGTCACCTGATGTCGGGACTGCCGGTCCCGCAGGCCAACGCGGCCGCGGGGAGTTACCGGCACCCGTTCATCCCGTCTGCCGCCTTCGGCAGCTGCGCGGCCTACGCCAACGAGCTGAGGCAGCTGTTCCGTCGCCTGGTGGAGATGACCGTCACCTTTACCGACAACCCTCCCTTGCCGGAAGCAACCGGGGAGCAGATCCGCATCACGCCGAGCAAGCTTGCGGACCTGCCCCCCTCCGACAAAGCGATCCCCTATTACTACCGGCCGGACGGCACGCCTCCCCTGAACACGATCTGGAATGCCGAAAAGACGCGGCGCAACCGCGCCAACCAGAACCTCGGCTACCATTGCGACAGGTACACGCCCCCCGCGCCGGCCTTCGTCACCGATCCCCTGCGCTACGACATCGAACCCTACAATTTCCTGCGCGTCGAGGGGCATCTGGGCAGGCATTACCAGCCCGTCCTGCGCACCCTGCTCTTTTTGAAAAACCGTTATCGCCTCCCGATCGAGGTCGTGGCGCTTAGCACCGGCGCCTTCGACGAACAGATGCCGGTGGATCTCAGCAAGGAGAGCTGCCGTTTTCAGGATCTGGAGACGCTCTATGGCACGCTGAAAGAGGAGCTGGCCTGCTTATTGTGCAAGGAAGTCCGCTACTTCTACGCCTTGCCGAACGAGGGGGGCTCCAACGTGACGCTACCGGCCGCACCAAGGCTTCCCATGCTGGTCAAGTGCGCTCCCGGGTTCATGGTGCAGCCCGATACACTGGGGAGGCTGTTCGAGGACTGGTTCGCGAGCCAGCGCGGCGCAAACATCGCCGGTATCGATCTGAACGTCAACCTGCGCTTCGCGGGACAGTTCAACGTGCTGCTTTTCCTGATAGCGTACCTCGCCAGACTGTACGACCAGCTTGCCGATGAGCTGGGACAGGTGAACTTCACCGAGCTGGAAGAGCGTTATCGGGACCTGGCCGGATTGACCGAGGCGATCGAGAGTCAGAGAGAGCAGGCGACGGGGCACATAGACGGCAACGTGGAGCTCATGAAATGGGAAGAACTCGACGACCGCCTGGAGGCGATCATCCATAACTGCAGCCTCGAAGCCTTCAAGGCCCTGCGGGACGCATACCTGCGCCGCATCAGGGAGGTAAAGCAAAAGCAGTTCCTGAGCTTCTTCCTGCAACGGCATCCGGGCGTGCAGCACAAGGCCGGCGTTCCGCCGGGCGGCACCTTCGTCGTGGTCTACCACGAACTCCCGACACCGGTCAGGCCGCCAGTCAGGCCCCCGGTCAGGCCCCCCGTCGCAGACCTTTCGGATCTCGACCTGGACCGCTCCGCACTCTCCGGCAACAGGGCGCTTGCCGCCGCGCTGAACCGCCTGACCAACAAGGCCGACCTGCTGGCGGATCCCGACATCCGGATCGTGTTCGGCGAACTGACCGGGCAGATCCCGAGGCCCCCCGTCTTCCCGGGCCCAGGCGGTCCGGACGAGGCCGAAAAGATCTTCTCTGAAACGGTGAACGCAATGGCCGACGGCACCGTGATCGCCGACTTCTTCCTCCCCTATCTGTGCTGTTGCGACTGCGCGCCCATCCAGTATGTCCTCCCCGCAGCGCCGCTCGGGCTCGCCCTGACAGCCGGCTGCACCGACCCCGCCAGCGGCACCGCCCAGGTCGAGGTCACGCCCGAAGGCGGCACGGCGCCCTTCAGCTACCAGCTCGACGGTCAGCCCTACACGGAGCTTAAAGGCGTCCTGGTGATTGCCGCGGGTCCGCACACGCTCCAGATCCGCGACAGCGCGGGGGCGCAATCGAAGCCGCAGCCGTTCACCGTCCCGGCTGCGCTCGTCATGGGGGAGGCAAGGTTCATAGACGATGTAACGGCCAACCGCTACCGGGTCACCTTCACCGTCTCGGGGGGGGCGACTCCCTATCAGGCCGAATCCGGTACGGTCACAGGGAACACCTTCACCAGCGACCCAGCAGCCGGCGGAGAGAAAATCACCGTGACCATCGCCGACCAGGCCGGCTGCAAGGTGAGCAAGGAGTTCCAGCACACCATCTGTGAGCTCCCCTGCGGCGGTCAGTCGCTGCGCTGTGCCTACCGCCTGTGGGTCCAGCCGCCGTCCGACCGGGCGCAATACAAGTTCTATCAGCAAGAGGGGATCAGGTTCCGGTTCAACGGCGACGTCATAGAGATCCCCAACGACCTGCTGCAATTGGAGGTGCCGCAGCTAAACGGCGCTTTCGAAGATGCCATCGGTGCCGCGGTCAAAAGACTCAATGCCGCGATAAACAGGGGCCTCACGCAGAGATTGGGAGATCCGGGCCGGGATCGCCTCGTCGTTTCCTACGACCCCGCGGCGAGCGACCCGTTTCGCACCGTGCATTTCGAGTATTTCGTCTGCGACAACTTCGCGCTCGAGTTCGATTACGTCTACGCCCAGCCCGATACGACCTACACGCTGATGATGCGCTACGGCAACGAACCGGCCGGCGCCGGCGCTCCCTTTGATGGCGCCGTCCTCCTGAACAGAAGGCTCGACAAGCAGATGCGGGTGCCCGCCTTCGACTCAAGCGAGCGCAATCAATGCGACGGCACCGACTTCCGCAAGCTCTGCGAAGGGTTCAATCCGCAGCCGTTCATCACCATAGAGCGCCTCCCCAACGATCCCAACGGCTTCATCTTCGCCGGAAATGTCGCCGATACCTCCCAGAAGATAACGGCGCATGTCTGGGACGTCTTCGACACCGCCACGAGCGAACCGTTCTACGAGGGGGAAAAAGTCGAGGCACATGTAGACTCGCCCGAGGGCGAGGTGAGGCTCAGCGTCATCACCGAGAAGGGCTGTTTCGGCGCCGTCACCCAAAGATTGAACCAATGACGCATGTCATCCGGCAGCAATACCTCCATGCCCGGGTGGACGGCACGGAGTCCGACGCGCTGGCTTTGCAGCGGAACCTGTCGGCCTTGTGCCGCAACTGGCTGGCGCCTGCCATCGAGCGTGCCTTGGACCGCGTCGCACCGCCGGTCGGGAATCTGTGCATCGAGCGGCTGGAAATAGATGTCGGGACCGTGCAGCTCGACCGGCTGGAGCGCGATCTCCCCGAATCGGTGGCGCAGGGACTCGAGAAGGCGCTGCGGGAGCAGATCCCGCCCGAAGCGAGCTGGCCGGGTGCGGGCACCGGCAACATCCGCCACAAGACGCGGCAGCGCTGCGTCGCCGACGCGTTCAGCCACTTCCTGACAACCGGGTGCCTCCCATGGTCCTTTCGGCTGCCGAAGGGGAGCACCCTGGAACAGCTGCTGCTCGGCTGTGGCCGGGAGCGGGCAAGCTTGGCAGCCGTCACCGATGCGCTCGCCTGCGCCAGCGCCCGGGACCGGCTGGTCCGGCAGTTCTCGCCCGCTTTTCTGGAAAACCTGCTCTCTCTGCTCTCTCCCGAAGCCGGGAAAATCATGGCCGGGTTGCTGCGGACCCTGACCGATTCCGGTTTGGCCGCTTCCGAGAGAAAAAGCCTGGAACGGCACCTGTGGCAGACGGTCTTCGCCCAGCTCGCAGCGGGGCGGGTCCCGACAGCGCGGCACCTCGCCGGCGCGGTCCGGGACGCGCTCCCGGCTGCTGCCAAGGGATACGCTCCCCTGAGAAGCGCCCTGGAGCGACACTTGCCGGGCGCCGGCGGCAAGGCTGCCGCAACAGGCGACGCACCCCTCGCGCCAAACGCGACGGCATCGGCCCCCGAAAACCTCCCTTCATCCCGTCAACCTCCCGGCGCTCCGGCAGACCATCCGGAAGCGGGGGAGGGGATTTACATCGAGAACGCCGGGGCGATCCTGCTGCACCCTTTCCTGCCGCAACTGTTCGAGACCCTCGGCATCGCGGCTAAGGATAAGCTCCTGAAGCCGGAGCGGGCCCTTTGCCTGCTGCATTTCCTCACTACCGGCCAGGCCGTCGCGCCGGAATACGAGTTGCCGCTGCCGAAGATCCTGTGCGGCCTCGCTTTGCAGACGCCGGTGGACGCCGATGTCGCCTTGACGGCAGGCGAACGGGAAGAAGCCCTGGCGGTGCTGGCAGCGGTCGTCGGCCATTGGGACGCGCTGCGGGACAGCAGCGCCGACGCGTTGCGGGGCACCTTTTTGCTGCGGCCGGGGAAAATCTCCTTGCGGCACGGCGACTGGTTGTTGCAGGTGCAGTCGGAAACCTGCGACATCCTGCTGGACCGGTTGCCCTGGGGCATCTCGGCAGTCAGGCTCCCCTGGATGGCGCAGATGCTCTGGGTGGAGTGGAGATAGGAGCCGACCATGAAAGCGGGTGCGGAAAAAACAGCCACCACGACCTCGCCGGCGGCAACGCAGGAGGCGAACAGCCCGTTCTTCCCCAAGGCGGGTGATGGAGGTTTCTTTGCGCCGGCGGCATCGGCAGCGGCGGTCCAGATGAAGATGGTGGTGAACCCGCCTGGCGACCGGTTGGAGCGCGAAGCGGACAGCATGGCGGCGCAGGTGATGCGCATGCCGGCACCCGCATCGCCCGCGCAGGGAGCGATGCGGGCGCGTGAGAGCGATGGGCGGGTGATGAAAGCCGCAGCGCCGCCAGAGAGGGTCCAGAAGGCCGCCAGCCCCGAGGAGAAGATTCAGAAGACTGCGCTGCCTGAAGAGAAGATGCGCAAGGCCGCGGGCGCCGGGGACAAGCTGCAGCGCAAGGAGGGGGCAGCTGCGCCTGCCGTGACCCCGGCGCTGCAATCGGGCATTCGGGACCAGGCATCCGGCGGCCAGCCTCTCTCCGGCGAGGTACGCAACTACATGGAGCCGCGCTTCGGAGCCGATTTCGGCGCCGTGCGGGTCCACAACGATGCCAAATCGTCCGACCTCGGTGACCAGTTGGGCGCGCGGGCCTTCACCCACCAAAATCACGTCTTTTTCTCCAAAGATCAATACCAGCCCGGCACCGGCGAGGGGAAACAGCTGCTGGCCCACGAGTTGAGCCATACCATCCAGCAGGGGCACGCGGTGCAGAGAGAAGCCGGAGTGTCCGCTGATGGGAAAAGCGATGCCCTGGTCCAGAAGGCGACCGCCGCAAAAAAGGGGGCCGAGGCGAAGCCGGCTATCACGAGTTCGGAACTGGTCGATCTCTCCACCGGCGTGTTCACCCCCTCGGAACGGGTACAAGCGGAAATTGAGGCGCAGGGCCATAAGGGTTTGGATCTGCGCGTCATCGTGAAGGGAGTGACCGGCGAAGGGGTGGTCAAGATCAGGGCCGACCGCAAGAAGAACTACCATTCGACCGGCAAGCACGGATCGATGCCCCTGCTCAACGCCTGGACCCAGCAGCTGGGCGGGATGTATCTCAACTTCAGGGTGGTCAACGGCGAGATAAAGGGCGGTTTCGCCTCCTTTGTGCCCGGCGGCGGCGATCCCAACGACTGGCTGCAGACCCTGCGCAAAAGTGCGGATCTGCTGGGCGGTTTGGGGCTGAAAGTCGGCAACCTGCCCAGGCCGGTGAACAGCTTCGAAGGCGGCAAGTTGACCCTGGGGGTCAAAAACCTCAAGGTCGAAGTGGCCGGCGTCATCGATGCGCTGTTCAATCTGACCGTCGAGAACATGGACAAGCCCAAGGTCGACGCGACCGCCGACATAAACGTCAAAGGTATCGTGAAGGGTCAGCTGAAGCTGGACAACAGCAAGGAGAAGCTGGCCGGGCAGATTTCCCTGGCGGTGGAATTCAAATCCTTCAGCGGCAGCGCAATCGTCAAATACAACCCGGACGGCACGGTCGATATCGGCGGCAAAGCCGCTTACAACGCGGACAGGTTGTCGGGCGAAATCCAGTTCATAGCGACCGACCTGGAGACGGCCAACAAGTTCGCCAAGGATGCCATCGCCGCCGCTGGAGGCAAGGAGAAGATCCAGGAAGCCCCGCCCCCCGGGCCGGTGCCGGCCCCCAAACCGGGCCAGAAAAAACGCGCGCTCGCTGCGACGGGCCAGTTGGCGTTTAATCTGACCACCTGGTTTGCCGGATCCGTCTTCGTCGTCGTGGACGGCAAAGGCGACATAACGGTAATCGGCAAAATCGCCCCGCCCGGCGAGATCAAGCTGTTCGATCAGAAGGACTGGGACAAGGAGATCGTCGAGTTCGAGGCGAAGGCGTACTACGGCCTGCCCGTCATCGGCAACCTGAACCTGTTCGCCAACATCAGCCTGCACGCCATAACCAAGCTGGGACCCGCCAAGATCTACAACATCGAGATCCTCGGCACCTATTCCACCGATCCGGAGATCCAGAAATTCATCCAGATCTCCGGCTCCATCAACGTCTCCGCATACGGCGGCCTGAGGCTGCGCGCCGAAGGGGGCGCCGGTGTCGAAATCGCCTCCCACGACCTCAAGTTCGGCATCGGCCTCCAGGCGGATGTGGGAGTCATGGCGTATGCCGATGCGCGGCCGACGGTAGGCTACCGCGACCCGGGGGTCTTTTACATAAGCGGCACCCTGGACATCGTGGCGCAGCCGATGCTCGGGCTTGGCGGCGACTTTTTCATCGCCCTGGAAACCCCGTGGTGGTCGCCGCTTTCCGACGACCGATGGACCTGGCCCCTGTTCACCAAGGAGTGGCCCCTGGGCGACCCGATCGGCATCAGCGCCTCGGTGAAGGAGTACGAGCTCGGTTCCAAAAAGGTCCCCGAGATCGAACTGAAGAAGCCCGAATTCGACCCCGGCAAGATGATGACCAAGATGGTGGACGACGATCTGCCCGGCAAATCCGGCAAGAAAGGGGAGGGACAGGGGAAGTTCAAGGAAGACGGCACCGTGCAAAAGCCGACCATCCCGCCCAGGAAGCCGGAGCCCAAGAAGCCGGACAAGGGTGTGCCGAAGAAAGGTGCCAAGCCCAAGGGGGGGAAATCGGGAGTTCCCGATCCCAAGGCGGCCAAGGAGCAAAGCGGCAAGATCTTCCAGGGCGCGGCCAAACCGCTGGCGGCACTCAAAGGGAGAGGACCGTTCAACCGGGCGGAGCTGAACCAGGAACTGGGTAAAATCAAGGCCCAGGTCAGCGGCGTCGATTTCGACGTCAAGGCGAAGGGCGACAAGTGGCTGGTCACGCCGAAAGCGGGGGGTAGGACGGGAAAAGGGCTCGAGCTGAAGGGGAAGCCTCAAGAGATGGACGGGGCCCTGGACGGGGCGGCGGACGGGGCCCTGAACTGGAGCTTCGCCAGGATGACCTTCACCGAGGCGGACGGCCATCGTCACACCCTGTACTTCGAGGGGGGCGACGCGCCGCGCCTGATCATCGAGAGCGACCCCAAGGCCGCCAAGGCGTTCCTGGATTGGTACCTCGGCAAAAAACGCAAGTCGTTCAAGAAGAAACACGATGCCACCATCAAGGATGTCGAGGCGCACATCAAGAAGGCGCAAAGCCTGGCCAACGCCATGGCCGACCTCAAGAAAAAAGGGGCCGCCTGGAAGGCGAAGCAGCAGGAGCTTTTGGAGGTGAACGTGGAGCTGAGCGCCGCCCTGTCCAAGCTTCTCGGCGATGATCGCGCCATCGGCGAGGCGATCGAGAAGTACAAGCTGGAAGGGATGACCGGCACCTATGGCTCCATTCCCAAGCCGCCGGGGGACGATTTCACCGCCGATCACCAGCCCCAGGCAGCGATACTGGTGGCGTTGGCGAAATTCAAATACTTCGGCCAGGACGGGACCGCGCAGGAGCGTGCCGAAGGGCGGGCCGCCAAGGGGTACTCCATCAACCTCCACAAGACACGCCACATGGCCGGCGCCACCTACGGCACCAAGGGGAAGCAGACCAAGGAAAGCTTCCTGGAGCGGGTGAAGCCGGCCGTGAAGGACAAGCCGGCGGCGGAGCAGCGCCGTGCGGTGATCGCCCTGGTCAAGGGTGAACTCAAGCGGGACGTGGCCGTCATGAAGTCGGTGGTGGATGCGAAGTATGACAAGCCGCTCTGGGAAGACGTTCTGGACGCCGCAGACAGCGATAAAGCCGGGCAACTGCTGGTATCGGACATCAGGGGCAGGATCAAGGCCGGACAGGACCAGATCGAGCACCAGGACCTGGATCTTGCGTAGAGACGCATTGCATGCGTCTCTGCCGTCGCATTGCATGCGTCTCTGCCGTCAAACGCATTGAAACGTAAGAGACGCATCGAAACGTAAGAGACGCATTGAAAAGAGACGCATTGAAAAGAGACGCATGCAATGCGTCTCTACCGACCCGTCCCCCTTTTCAACGGGGGAGGTGAGACTGAAGCGGAGTGGAGATCATGAAATCCAACGCCATCGACCTGAACCTGGCCTCCGACTGGCTGCAAGGTGTCATCGCCGGCAGGCTGCGCGTACATTTCAAAAAGGCCGATGGCCTCGAAATCGATCCCTTCTGCATCTGCAGTGACGACTCCTTCCTGGCACGGTTCATAGCCAGGCACCGACCCACCCATGAGGAGTTCCTCGTCCTGATACTCGCCCTGATGCCGCACCTGACCCCCGGTTTCCTCGGCAATGTCATCGCCGGTCAACTTCCCGGGGGGGGCGACCTGCCCGAATTCGGCGGCACCAAGGGCACCAACCACCGCGGCATCCTGCCGACCGGAGAAACCGCGCAGTTCATCATCGCAGGCGACGATCTGCAAAGACGTCTCGAAGTGCAGCAGATGCTGAGCAGCGCGCACTGGTTCGCCCGCAAGCACGTGCTCTGGCTCGATAGCGTCCCAGAAGGAGAGCCGCCGATGAGCGGGCGCCTGATACTGGATCCGGAACTGGCGGAGTCGCTCACCGTCGGCACGATCAGCAAGCCGCGCTTCAGCATGGAGTTCCCGGCGGAACGGATCGAGACCGAGATGCAGTGGCAGGACCTGGTGCTGCACCCCGCCACCTTGAGCCGCATTGGCGAAATCCGAAACTGGATCAACCACAGCGACACGCTGCTTCGGGCCTGGGGCATGAAGAAAAAACTGAAGGCCGGCTACCGGGCGCTGTTCTACGGCCCCCCCGGCACCGGCAAGACCCTGACCGCCACGCTTTTGGGGAAATACACGGGCAAGGACGTCTTCCGCATCGATCTGTCACGGGTGGTGTCCAAATACATCGGGGAGACCGAGAAGAACCTGTCCAATCTGTTTCACAAGGCCGAGAACAAGGGGTGGATCCTGTTCTTCGACGAGGCCGACGCCCTCTTTGGCAAGAGAACGGACATACGCGACGCCCACGACAAGTATGCCAACCAGGAGGTCGCCTATCTTTTGCAGCGCATCGAGGGGTACGACGGGCTCGTGATACTGGCCACCAACCAGCGCGGCAACATAGACGGCGCCTTCGTCAGGCGTTTCCAGACCATAGCCCACTTCCCCATGCCCCGCCCCGAGGAGCGCTACAGCATCTGGAGCAAGGCCTTCCCGTCGCAGATCAAGATTGCCGACGACATCGACTGGCGGCAGGTGGCCGCGCGCTTCGAGCTTGCCGGTGCCGGCATTATGAGCGTTACCCATCACTTGGCGCTGGAAGCCTTGGCCGACCAGTCACTGTCTGTCGACCTGAAGCGGTTGGAGGCGGCCATAATGCGGGAGTACGTCAAGGAGGGAAAAGTGGTGTAGCTCCTCCCCCCTGCCTAACCTCTCCCCCGAGGGAACACGGGATTTCAGCCTCTTCGCCCCTCCCTTCGAGCGCTTTTCAGGGTTGGCCAACACCCCGCCTGGCCGCTTCAATCCAACATCCTGTGAATCCTGTGCATCTTCCGGAAGCTCCTCTCTCATAACAGCGCTCGGCAGTGAACATGTGCTGACTATGGATTCCGATCACAGTCATAGCCGGCCTCGCTGCTACAGTCCCCTCCTCGCTCTGAGTAAACCTGCCCCGCGCGCTTGCCTCCAACCCATGCCTTGCTACAATCATGCAATATCTTGAATGGAGGCAATATGAAACCCTTCACTGCTCATGCACTCATTTGCGCCGTTGCCGTCTTCCTGGTGATCCTGGCATTGCCGACCGGGCCCGTCGCCGCGGACAGTGTCGATTCCTGTCTGCAGTGCCATTCCGATCCGGCGAAAATGCTGCAACTCGGTTTCCCGCATTTCACCGTGACTGCGGCGCAGGTGAGGGAGCAATCCGGCATGCCCGCCGGCTGTGCCGGCTGCCACCTGGGCAACCCCTCGGAAAGCGAGCGCGACAAGGCGCACCAGGGGATGGGGCGGCTGCAGCTGGTCAGGAAAAAGGGGCTGCAGGTACAAACGGCCGAACGGCAATTGCCCCTGGAGGTGAGCGGCAGCCCGATGACCCGCATCAAGCACCGCATCGACAAGGACGGCAAGAGCACGGTCGATCCGACCGTGGGACTCATCCTCTACCAGGACAAGCGGCGGGATAACCTTTCCCAGGACTTCGGCGTCATGGAAAAAACCTGCGGCGCCTGCCATGCCCGAGAATTTGCCGAGTTCACCAGGAGCACCATGGCGCGAAACGCCAAGCAGAGCCGTTACCAAAGCTGGGTGGACAGCGAGCGCGGCCCGCACAACTGCGGGGTCTGGTTCGACGGCAATTACGACAAGATCGCCGCCAACACGGCAGTCCCCTTTTCCCGGGAGCAAAGCGCCCAGAACCAGCGCAGCTGCAACACCTGCCACGTGGGCTGTCTCGACTGCCACTACGACCCGCAGCAGCGCGACCCGGCCAACCCGAGGCTGGGCATGCACACCTTCAACCGGACCCCGAAGCCGGAAAGCTGCTACGGGGGCGGCCGCGGCCAGATCTGCCATGCCGGCCCGGAGGAGCGCCGCCGCGGCGCCGGCTACTTCGGAGCAAGCTACGCAAACCCCGAGGGGATGGAGCCGGACGTCCACCAGGCGAAGAAGGTCGGCTGCCTCGATTGCCACGAAAGCACAAAGTCCAACAAAGAGATCGGCCACGCCATGATCAAGCGGCAAGGGAAGTGCGACGCCTGCCACGCGGGGCAGATCAAGGGGCACCGGCAGTCGCTGCACAAGAAGCTCTCCTGCGAGGCGTGCCACATCCGGAACGTCTCGGGGTACCAGGCGACCTTCTGGGGGCCGGGAAAGCTGGCCGGAACGGAAACCCCCTTCTTCAAGTACAAGGAATACTACGGCGTCATGAAGGAACCGATCCTGCTCCGGGACCAGAAGGGGCGCTGGATAGCGGTCAAGCCTTTCCCCATGGCGGTCATGAACCAGAAGCAGTCCGGGCTGAAGCCGGGTCTGCACTGGCGCTGGCCCAAAAATCTCCCCGACCTGCAGCGCACCGACGACGCCTGGGGCTATGTCGGGCTCTACGACGGCCTGCCGGAGAACAACCGGGCGCTGCTTTGGATCCAGATGGACAAGGTATCCCACAAATACGGCAAGAGCCGCTCCTGTGCTTCCTGCCATGAGCTGCCCCGCGGCGAGCAGCGCCAGTACGTGACCTGGGATTTCAGCGACGCCGGCGCCCTGCCGTTCAGCGGCAGCCATACCGTCATTGCGGACAAGAAGGGGCTTTCCATAAGGGACATCACGTCGGAAAAAATCGAGCTGACCGACGGAGCCAAGCTCTCAAGCCTGGCGCCCTGGTTTTATCTGAAGGACAAATGGTCCATCAAGGGGGACTTTTCCCTGCCGCCGCTCAAGAACCGAAAGCTCTACGACCGCGCAGTTCGGGGCGGGGTGGCAAAGGCGAGCGCGGCAGGCGTGATTCATTAGCACCCGGCTGCGCCAATCCCTCCGCCGAAGAAGGCCCCTCCCCCATCGAGGGGGGAGGGGCTTTTCGTTGACAACTTCACCCATCCCTGACGCGGCCGTCGAGGGAGGGGGGACGCGAAGGCGGCTGGTCCGTCCGGATCGAGGTCCGCGCGGCTTTTTTTGGGGGGATGGCTGACTGCGACAAGATAATTCTTGACTGTATGCCGAATTTTGCATATATTGCGAATATACATTCGCATGAGGTGACAATGCTAGTAAAGAAAAGCACCCGGGTCCGCAAGGAGGAAATCGTCCAGGCGGCGCTCGCGGTGGTCGGCAGCAAGGGGTTGCGGGCGCTCACCATCGCCGCTATCGCAGATTCGGCCGGCATGAGCGAGGCCAACATCTACCGGCATTTCCGCGGCAAGGACGAGATCTATGCGGCGCTGGCCGAATTCATCGGCGCGGCGGTCATGGGCAAGGCCGCGACCGTCGCCGCGGGGAGCAAAAAACCGCTGGAAAAGCTGCAGGTCATCTTCTTCTCCCACATCGCCCTGGTCGCGGAACACCCGGGCATACCCCGGTTCGTCTTCTCCGATGATCTCCACATGGGGCACAGGGGGGTGGCCGATACCCTGGCGTTGCGCATCGGCAGTTACGTCGAGACGATCGCCGGCGTCATCGCCGCCGGCATTGCCGAAGGTGAATTCAAGCCGGGGCTCTCCCCCAGGGAAACCGCCCTGACCCTGCTGGGCATCATCCAGTTCACCGCTTTGCGCTGGACCATGGGCCAAGCCTCCTTCGAGATGCGGCCGGAGGCGGAAAAACTGTGGCAAAATTTCGTCTGCCTGGTCCGATAATTTTTTTGCCGATCATGTGAGCATGTGATCACTTTCGATTCAACTTTCAGCATCCAAGTGGAACTTCTATGAAACGATTCCTGCTGCTGCTATCTGCCTTATTGGTGCCGGCCCACCCTCTCCTGGGAGCTTCCGCCCTGACACTTGAAGAGGCGCTGACCACGGCACTGAAGAACCACCCCCAGATCATCGAGGCGAAGGAGAACGTGACCGCCGCCCAAGCCAGGACCGGCCAGGCCGCGGCGGCCTACTACCCTCAGGTCAGCATTGCCGCCGACTGGAGCCGTGGGCGTTCCTACCTCACCCCGCTGGAACGCGTCAAGTCCACCGAGGTCAATACCGACGCGCTGTACCTGAAGCAGACCATCTACGACTTCGGCCGCACCTCAGGCGCGGTCGATGCGGCCCGCGGCAATCGGGATGCCGCCGACCAGGCTCTCGCCACGACCCGGCAGGATCTGGCGCAGCGGGTGAGAAGCGCCTTCTATCTGCTGCTGGCGGCGCAAAAGCAGGTCGTCGCGGTCGGGGAAACGGTGCAGGCCCGGCAGGGGGTGCTCCGGCAAGCGCAGGAATTCTTCCGCGAGGGGATCAGGGCCAAGGTCGACCTGGCCAGGGCCGAGGCGAATTTTTTCACGGCGAAGACCGCCTTGATCCGCGCCGAGAACAACCGGGAGATCGCCCGGGTCGAGCTCGCCAGCGCCATGGGCCTGCCGTCGCTTGGGGAGGCTTCCCTGGCTGAACCGTCGCCTGCTGCCCTGCCGCTGCCGGATCGGGGGGAGGCCCGCCAGCAGGCGCTGCGCAACCGTGCCGAACTGCGGCAACTGACCGCCTTGAAATCCGCCGCTTCCGGCTACCTCAAATCGGCCCGGAGCAGCTATCTGCCGATCCTGTCGGGTACGGCAGCCGTAGGCTACGCGGACCGCGACTTCCCCCCCGCCGGCCAGGTCTGGGCCGTCGGGCTGAACCTCACCATGCCGCTTTTTTCCGGCTTCTCGTCCGTCGAGCAGGTCCGCGAGGCCCGCGCCAACCTAGGCTCCATCGAGGCCCGGCAGGGCAGCCTCAGGCTGCAGATCGCCAAGGAGGCCGAATCGGCCTGGCTGAACGCAAACGAAGCTGCCGCCCGCATGGTCTCGACGGACAAGGAGGTTGCGGCAGCCAACGAAAGCCGGACGCTGGCCGAGGGGCGCTACCAGGAAGGGGTCGGCAACATCATCGAGGTGACCGATGCGCAGACCCTGGCCCTCGATGCCGAGACCGCCCATATCCAGGCCCGCTACGATTACTACACCTCGCTGGCCCGGCTGGACCGGGCGCTCGGCAAGGAGTGAAAGCTGCACGGGGAGAGGATCTGTCTGGATCGTTAAGGAGTGATCAATGGAACTGCTGAAAACCCTGGCAAGAAAAAGGGTGTATCTGATCTGGCTGGTGCTGCTTTTCGCCCTGGCAGCCGTTATCAAGCTGACGCTACTTGCCCCGCCGCGGGTGAAGACCGTCAAGCTGGAGCAGCGCGACCTTACCGCACAGGTCTACGGCAACGGCACGGTCGAGGCCAAGGTCGTGGTCGGCGTCTCCAGCAAGATCACCGGCAGGATCGCCGAACTGTACGCCGATCAGGGCGATCGGGTCAAGCCGGGACAGCTGTTGGCCAGGTTGGACAGCGATGACCTGCTGCATCAGCAGCAGCAGTCCGAGGCCGGGGTGAAAAGGTCCGCCCAAGGCCTGGAAGTGGAACGGGCCAACCTGCAGAAGGCCAGGGCGAACCTGGCCCTGGCGGAAAAAAACGCCGGCCGCTTCAGGGCGCTGGCGGACAAGAACCTGGTCGCCAAGCTGGAGGCCGACCAGTATGACACCGCCCGCCAGGTCGCCAGGGAGGAGGTAGCCAGGTGCCAGGCTGCCATGGGAGCCGCGCGCATGGAAGGTGAGGCAGGGAGGGCCGGCCTTGGTTTCGCCCGCAGCAAGGTCGCCGACACGCTCATCTACGCACCCCAGGACGGCGTCATCATCACCCGGGACCTGGAAAGGGGGGCCACGGTCACTCCGGGCATGTCCATCTTCACCCTGGCCGATCCGCGCACCGTCTGGGTCAAGGCCAACGTGGACGAATCCCAGCTGAAGGGGGTGGCGGTCGGCAAACCGGCCCTGATCACGCTCCGCTCCTCGACCGGCGAAACGTACCCGGGCCGGGTCGCCAGGGTGGGACACGAGAGCGACCGGGTGACCGAGGAGCTGGAAGTGGACGTGATGTTCACGCCGCCGCTGGAAAACCTGCGCCTGGGAGAGCAGTCGGACGTCTACATCGTCACGCAGACGAAGCAGGGCGTCCCGGCGCTCCCGTCTGCCGCCATCGTCTCCCATGAGAAAAAACGCGGGGTCTGGGTGGCGGCAAACGGCAGGCTCGCCTTCAGGGCGGTGACGGTAGGCATCGAGGACCGCAAAAACTTCAGCGAAATCGTCGCGGGCCTTAAGGGGGAGGAACGGGTAGCCATGGCGCCCCCCTCCGAGATGGCGAAATTCAGGGAAGGGATGAAGGTGCGGGTCGCGCAATGAATCTTGCCATGCGGGACATACGCTACCACCGGGGGCGCTTCATCCTGACCTCCATAGGCCTCGGGCTCTTGCTCGGGGTGGTGATGAGCATGGGGGGGATTTACCGGGGGCTTTTTGCCGACGCCCTGGCGGTGCTCGAGTACACCAAGGCGGACATCTGGGTGGTGCAGCAGGACACGAGCGGCCCCTTTGCCGAGAGTTCGCGCATCCCGGAGGACATCAAGTACCGCATAAGGGCGGTGCCCGGCGTTGCCGAGGCGTCCCCGCTCTCCTTCCAGACCATCCAGATCGAGCGGCAGGGGAAGCCGTTCCGCTTTTTCCTGATCGGCTACGACCTGAACGGGTTCGGCGGGCCGCCGGCCATCATCGCGGGGCGCAACATCCGCCAAAAGCACTACGAAATGGTGGCCGCCAAGGCGATGAACATGGAACTGGGCGAAAAGATCCATCTCGGGCTCCACGACTACACGGTGGTGGGCATAACCGGCAAGGTGGTTTCTTCGGGGGGGGACCCGGCGGCCTACCTGTCTCTTGCCGACGCGCAGGACATCCAGTTCAAGAAGGACAACGACGCCATCAGGAACGACCGGGAGCGGATCGGGGCCAATCTGGCCGCCGTGCAGTCCCTCTCCGCGGGGCAGGCCGCATACCTGGGACGCAACATCGCCGGCATCACGGAGTCGACCCACACGGTGAACACGGTGGTGGCGCGGCTTTCGCCGGGGGCGAGCCTTGGCGAGGTGCAGGAGCGGATCAGCCGCTGGAACCATTTGCGCCCCCTGTCCGTGGCCGAGCAGACCAAGATCCTCACCAAGGGGATGATCGAGAAGGCGCGCATGCAGTTGGGGCTGTTCCGGATCATCCTCCTGGTCATCTCGGCGGTCATCATCTCGCTCATCATCTATACCTCGACGCTGGACAAGATAAAGGTGATCGCCACCTTGAAGCTGATCGGCTCCCAGAACCGGGTCATCGTCGGCATGATCCTGCAGCAGTCGCTGTTGATGGGGGTGCTCGCCTACGCCATCGGATACGGGTTGATCCTTCTGACCTACGAGAAATTCCCGCGCCGGATCGTCCTGGAGGCGTTCGACCTGCAGGTGCTCTTCGTCATCGTCATGGTGATCTGCACCCTGTCGAGTTTCGTCGGGATCAGGAAGGCGCTCAAGGTCGAGCCTGCGGAGGCCTTAGGTGGATAAAGCCATGTACGCGATAGCGGTGGAAAAACTGACCAAGATTTACGGCAAGGGCGAAACGGCGGTGACCGCCATCGCCGATGCCACCTTCCAGGTCAAGCCGGGGGAGCTGGTCGCCATCCTGGGGCCATCGGGTTCGGGGAAAACGACGCTCCTCACCTCGATCGGCCTGATCAACGAGCCGACTTACGGCAAGGTGGTCATCGACGGCGCCACCGTCGCCGACGGGGGATGGCTGCCGGGCCTCGACCTGAAACGGCTGCGCCGGGAAAAGCTCGGCTTCATCTTCCAGGCCCACAACCTGATCGCCTTTCTCACCGCCCTGGAAAACGTCATGGTGGCCCTGGAGATCAACCACGTCTCCAAGGCGCAGGCCAAAAGACGCGCCACCGAGCTTTTGATCTCGCTCAACCTCGGGCACCGTCTGAACAGTTACCCCTCGGCGCTTTCCGGCGGGGAAGCGCAGCGGGTGGCCATTGCACGGGCCCTGGCCAACGAGCCCAGGGTGATCCTGGCCGATGAGCCGACCGCGGCCCTCGACACCGAGAACGGCAAGAACGTGATGGCGCTGCTCAAGAAACTTGCGGTGGAAAACCATTCCGCCATCCTGGTGGTCACCCACGACCAGCGCATGGTGGAGGGGTTCGACCGGATTTTCCAGGTCAGCGACGGCCGGATAACCGGCGAGAAAAGGGGCTGAGGCCGGGAACCGGTCTCGCCTCGGCGGTGCAGATCCCGGGTGTCAAACCCCGCTGATCGCATCAAATGGAAGACTGTACTATTTCGTCTTTCATGATAATATACCTCCCAAAATCTCGGGCAACCCCCCGCTGCCTTCGCTTACAACGGATGCAGTCCCAACCGGCCTGCCTTTAGAGCTTTTTCGCTATGCCATCGTCGTTGCGCAGCTATGCCAGTTGCGTGCATCGTTGTGACAGAGGTCCTGAGAAAAACCGGTTGCTATGTCAATGCCCTCCTCACATCCAGTGAACCGTCCCATACGCCGCATCATCGCCGGCGCGCTGACGCTGTGCTACCTGATCATCTCGCTGGGGCCGCTGGCTACCCTTGCCACGCACGCGGATGCGGCTGCCCATCTGCTCACCGGCGCCTGCTCCGGAGATTGCGACATCTGCGGCTGCTCGCCGGAAAAAAGGGCCGCGCGCAGCTGCTGCTGCAGCAAGAAAAGACAACAGCTGGCCCGGCTCCAGAAGCGCGGGGAGGAGGGGGTGCCGGCGTGCTGCCAAAAGAAGCCGGCCGAAAGGGAAACGATCATCGCCTCCTGCGGCTGCCCCTGTGGAGGCGACCACTTCTCACTGCTGTCCGAATCGAACAAAGGTGAAATCCTCCCCTATTACTTCGACAAGCAGTTCGCCATCCCGTGCTCAGATACCGTCTATCCCGAATTGTCCCGTCCCGTGACCTCGCGTCCCATAGAACCGCCCGACCCCCCTCCCAGGCAAGCCTGAAATTTTCCACCAACCGACGCAGCACACTTTCCTGTCGCCCGGGGAGGACTGCAGGCTTTCAGCCGCAGGTCCGCCCCGACCACGCATAGGTTCGCCATGCCCGGAGGTTTATGCAGATGCCGCAGCTAACAAGATGGTGCGCCTTCTCCCTGGCCCTGCACCTTGTTGCGGTCACGGCCCTGGTCCTGCCGGCGCCACCCGGAAGCCGGCGGATACCGCCGGCGATAATGGTGGTACTGGATCGTCCAGCCGCGCCCGAATCGGCCCGGCATGGGGAGACCCGCGCCCCGGTCCCGAGCGTTCCAGGCCCGGTTCCCCCTGCCCGTTTCGCCGGAAAACCGTTGCCGGCCGCAGCAAAGCCCCGAAAGGCGCAACCGGGCGCAGCTGCGCCCGGGGCGGCGGCCCCGGCGCCGCCTGAACCGGTGCCGTCCCCCGAGGCGGGGGCGAAACCGCCGCCAGAGCGGCAACGGCCGGAAGACGTGCCGCAGGCGGCAGCGGAGCCGGCGAGCGGAGCCGGCAGAGCGCAACCGCCGGCCGCAGCCGCGGCACGGCCGGTGCTGCAGGCGGTCGCCGCGGCATTGCCGGCACAGGAAATGGCGCAAAAGCGTTATCTGAAGGAACAGTTCGGCTATATCAGCGAGCTGATCGCCAGGCGGCTGGTCTACCCGCCGGCGGCCCGCAGGATGAACTGGAGCGGGAAAGTGGTCCTCGCCTTCAGCATCGCCGAAGACGGCAGCGTCCATGGTATCCGGGTGGCGCAGGGTTCGGGCTTTCCGATCCTGGACAACAGCGCGCTGGAAACGGTGCGGCGTGCGGCTCCCTTCCCGAAGCCGCCGGTGCGGGCGGAGATCGTGGTGCCGATCCGCTTCAGGATGACCCCTTGAGCCGTTGCGGGTTTTACCGGGCCGTCCACGAGCACATCATTCATTGCAAGGAGAGAAAACACATATGAAAACTAGAAAGTTAGCCATATACGCCGCCGCCGTTCTGGCGCTCGGCGCCCGGTACGCGCAGGCCGAGAGCCAGCTCCTGGACGAGATCACGGTCCGCGGGGAGAAGGAGGCGCCGAGCCAGGAAAGCCTGTCCATCCGCGAGGTGCGCGAGAGCCCGGCCCGGGACATGGGAGAGGCGCTCAAGCAGGTCGACGGGATCAGCTACGTTCACAAGGGGGCCATCGCCAACGACGTCGTGCTGCGCGGCTTCCAAAAGGACAACATCAACGTGCTGGTGGACGGGGTACGCCTGCACGGCGCCTGCCCGTCCCGCATGGACCCGCCGGCATTCCACTACGACTTCGCCGAGATCGAGCAGATCAAGGTCGTCAAGGGGCCCTATGACCTCTCCAACCCGGGAGGTCTGGGCGGGGTTATCGATGCACGGACCAGGAAACCGGGACCGGGGCCGGGGGGCGATGTCAACCTGGGCTACGGAGCCTGGAACAGCGTCAACGGCTCCGCCACGGCCTCCTACGGTGCGGATGCCTATGACGGACTCCTGGGGTACGCCTACAAGTATTCCGACGTCCCGAAATCCGGGGACGGCAGGCGCCTGACCGAGATCTATCCCGCCGGCAGCCCGAACCGCTACAGGAGCGGCTCCGTCGACTCCAGGGCCTACGAGATCCATACCGGCTGGGGCAAGTTCGCCGTCAATCCCACGGAAAACTCCCGCAGCGAGCTGAGCTACAGCCATCAGGATGCCGACCACGTCCTGTATCCGTACCTGAAGATGGACGCGGACTACGACAGGACCAACCTTGTGAACTGGAGCTACCGCGTCGGCAAGATCTCGCCGCTTTTGCAGGAGCTCAAACTGCAGGCCTACTGGGACACGGTCGATCACCTGATGGACGACCGGTTCCGCTTCAGCTCACAGAGCTCTCCCCGCCCCTATTCCATGCAGACCGACGCCAGCACCCGGGTCTATGGGGCCAAGCTCACCACCGTCCTGGCAGCGGCGCCGGGAACCTTGAGAGGCGGCATCGACTACTACAACCGCAACTGGGACGCGGTGAACCGCCGGGCCGGATACTTCGCCTACCGCGATCTGGCCATGATCCCGGACGCAACCATCGAGAACCTCGGTTTGTTCGGCGAGTACGAGCTGCCGCTTGGGGAGCGACTGGTCCTGAAAGGGGGAGCGCGCGGCGATCTCACCCGGGCCGAAGCGGGGAAAACGAACACGCAGGTGGCCTCCGGCACCAGCCGGGACTTCGCCGACCTGAGCGCGAACCTGCAGTTGAGCTATGCCCCGTTCGCAGGACTGGACATCTTTACCGGCATCGCCCGCGGCACGCGCCCGCCGGACCAGCAGGAGCTGTTCCTGGACGTGCCGGTACCGGGGGCACCCTCCGCGACTGCCATATACTGGCACGGCAACAAGGATCTCGACTCCACCGTGAACCGTCAGGCCGACCTCGGCGCCAGGTATGCGGCGCACTCCTTCTACGTCAAGGGCTCCCTGTTTTACAGCGACCTGCGGGATTACATCGACTTCCAAAAGCTCGCAGGGCGCTTTGAAAAAAGCTACCGCAATGTCCATGCCACCATGTGGGGAGCGGAGCTGGGGAGCCAGGTCTCCCTGGACTACGACCTGTTCCTGAGAGCTTCCCTATCCTTCGTCGAGGCGAGAAACGAGACCGACCACCGGCCGCTTTCCGAGATCCCGCCGCTCAGGGGGACCGTCTCGCTGCGCTATGACAACGGCACCTGCTTCTTCGAGGTGCTGGAAAACCTGGCCCGGGAACAGGACAGGGTGGACCCGGGGGTGAACGAGACCCCGACCCCCGGCTGGGCCACGACCGACCTGAAAGGCGGCGTCAGCTACCAGCGGCTTACGCTCATCGTCGGCATCGAGAACCTCTTTGACCGGCAGTACGCAAGCCACCTCTCCTACGCCCGCGACCCGTTCCAAAGCGGGGTCAAGGTGCCGGAAAACGGAAGAAACATCTACGCCTCGCTGGGGTACACCTTCTGACTCGGACGCACACCGGGGAGGGCTCCCCCTCCCCGGTGTGCGCCATGAGAGGGCCGGATTCCCCCCCGCCAAAATGCCGGGAGCCGGGGCTTGCGGGAAGAAACTTGTTGACATTCAATTCTTTGAATATATATATTCGTTTTCGACCAGCCGGCGTCGGCCAATCGCGCTCCTCGAACTGCAAACAGGTGCAACGCGGCGGACGAAGCTGCAGAATCTGCACGAAACGGCGCGGGATCACCGCCCGCCGTTGCCACGAAAGCACCGTATTCCGGCCGGATAGCCGGCTGGCACGCTTCCTGATATCTCCTGGGCAGAGGTACACCACATTCCAGGGAGGATCGCAACATGAAATCACGCATCATGACAACGGCAGCAGTTATGGGACTTTTGGTGGCGCTCACGGCAGGGGATCTCTTTGCCGCCGGCCGGGGCAACGGGGGGAGAGGCCAGGGAGCCTCCGCGGGAACAGCCGCTACGGCATCGGCAACGCGCCCGGCAGGCTCGCAGCGGCGCGACGGCACCTTCCTCAGCACAGGCACGACGGCCAACGGCTCGACCACTCGTCCCGGCAACGGGCAGGGGCTGCAGGACGGCTCCCGCCTGAGCACGCCCACGCCCACGACCGCTACGCCGTCCACGGCCCCGTAGCAGCCGCAACAGGCCCGGCAGGCGAGCCGCCTGCCGGGCCCAGTTCCAAGGAAGGGCCACCATGAAGCTGGGTATCCTCATATGCGCGCTGGCATCACTGATCTGCTGGAATCGGGCGGCATCGGCCTTTTGGGGCGGTGAACCGGACTCTGCCAGCGGGTTGAATGTGGCGGCAGGGTTCGATATCAACACCATGACCTCCTTTACCGGCACGGTGCTGACCTTGCCGCAGCGTCAGGGAGAGCCGGAGCATTCGGTGCTGTCCGTGGCCACCAAACAGGGGCCGGTGACCATCGTGCTCGGGCCATGGTGGTTTTGGGAAAAACAGGGCATGACCCTCAAGAAAACTCAGGAAATAGTCGTTACCGGCTCCCTGGCGCAGGGGAAGGACGGTGGGATCTATCTGTTTGCCCAGCGACTGGAGAACCGGGCCAGCGGGGCGGCGGTCCTGCTCCGTTCCGACGCGGGGGTGCCGCTTTGGTCGGCCGCCGGCTCCGGCAATCTCAGCGCAACCGGTCGCAGCGGCGTGGGCGGTGCGGGTTTTGGGGCAGGTCTCCGTGGCAGCGGCAGTGGCATGAGGGGTGGCAGGCGGTGAATTCCGGATACCTGAAATATGCGGGTGCGGCGCTGTTGGCCGTCATATGCTGCGCCATCCCGGAATCGGCGCCCGCCGACATGCGGGAAAAACCGCAAAACCTGTCGGTCAGCCTGGGTGCGGAGTTCGCCACGGGTAATTACGGCACCGATGCCACCACACGCAGCCTGTACCTGCCGCTGATTGCGACCTGGTCGCCCGATGAGCGCTTCGACATCGGAATCGAGGTTCCCTTCATCTACCAGAGCCGTTCCAACGTCACCACGGGCATCTACCATGCGAGCCTCAGCGCAACTGCCGAAAAGACGGCACCCCGGACGGGGGCGGGCGGCAGCGGGGGGAGCGGCCTGCAACCGCAGGCACAGCAACATTCCGCTTCCGGTCCGTCAAAATCGGATGTTTCGGGTCTGGGCGATATCATACTGCGTCTGGGCGTCATCGCCCTGTTCGAGGCGGCCAACACCCCTCAGCTGCGTCCCTCTTTGTCGATAAAATTTCCCACCGCAAGCTTTTCCGATGGCCTGGGGACAGGCGAGTTTGACCTCGGAGTGGGAGTCGAGGCCTCAAAATGGTTCGGCGCTGCCAGGCTTACCGGCGAGGGTATCTACAACTACCAGGGGAAGGCGGACGGCCTGGGGTTGAACAACTTCCTCAGTTTCAGCGCCGGGGCAGGATATCAACTCGGCAAAAGCCTCCATCCGATGCTGGTTTTGAAAGGGGCCACCGCTCCGTCAGCCTACTCCGGCGACCTTTTGGAGCTGCGTGCCAGGCTCATCTGCTCTCTCAGCGCAGCGAGCTCGCTTGATCTGTACCTTTCCCACGGCCTGGCCGGCAGCAGCCCGGATCATGGCGGCGGCATCGCGGCGGTATTCGGGTTCTGACATGGTCAAGAACACCCTGATAATCGGTGTCCCTCTGTGCTTCACCATCTTGGTGGCGTGGTTTGCCTGGTCTGCCTTTCACGCGGCTCAGCCGCTTGCCGCCGAGAACCTGCGCGGGGCCGGGCTCTCCATTTCCGCGGCGATCGAGCAGTTGGCTGCGGCCGATGCCTCGTTCGAATCGCTCGCCGGCTACACCACGCCGGACATCGCCTACTTTGCCCTGATCGACCGGCAGGGGACCATCCGTTTCCATACCAATCACCGTCTCATCGGGCGCCCCTTCGCCGGGCGCGAGCGCAACGCGTTTCCCGAGGGGCTCTCCGAACAGCGGGAGCGCCTGGGTACCGGCGAGGAGGTCTATCTGCTGCGCAGCAAGATTCACCCGGACCATGACGAATATCTCCTGGTACTGGCGTTGCACACCTATCGCGCCGACCAGGTCATTCGTCGGGCCAGGACCGGCGTTACCGTTGTCTCGGCGTTGACCGCAGCCCTTTGGGGGTTCACCGTGTGGCTGTTCTGCCTGCTGCGCCGGGAAGAGCGGCATCACAGGGAGATGCAGCGGCGCGAGGAGTTGGCGCGCCTCGGGGAGCTTGGGGCCGTCATGGCCCATGAGATCCGCAACCCGGTGGCCGGCATCAAAGGGTTCGCCCAGCTGGTGGGGAGCGCGGACGACCTGGAAAAGGCCCGTCACTACGCCGGCAGGATCGTCACCCAGTCGCTCAGGCTGGAGGGGTTGGTCGACGACCTGCTGCTCTATGCCCGTGACGAGCAAGGGGAGCGGCAGAGAACCGACCTGTCGCTCTTGATCGAGGAGTGCGTTGCACTGTTGGGCCCGGAGGTGGGGCGCCAGCGGGTACGCATCGAGGTGCAGGCGGAGTCGCCGGTCACCGTGCAGGTCGTCGTGGACCGGATGGTTCAGCTGCTGCTCAACCTGATGAAAAACGCGCTCCAGGCGATGCCGGACGGTGGTGCCCTGAAGATCGGGCTCCGGCAAAAAAGCGGCGCCGTCTGCATGACGCTGAGCGATAACGGGGTCGGCATCCCCGCAGAGCACCTGCCGCACATCTTCGAGCCGTTTTGGACCAGCAAGGCGACCGGGACCGGCCTGGGGCTCGCGCTCTGCCGCAAGGTGACGCAAGAGCATGGCGGCAGCCTGGTGGTTGAAAGCACCGTCGGTATCGGCACGCAGTGCATCGTCACCTTGCCTGCCGCGAAATGACACGGGGAAAACATGTCGGCAACCATACTTGTCGTAGAAGATGACGCGATTTTCCGGGAACTGGTGAGCACCATTCTGGACAACGCCGGTTACACCGTTGCGACGGCCGGCGATGGCGGCCAGGGGCTGCGCCGCATACAGCGTGAACGCTTCGACCTGGTGCTGTGCGACCTGAAAATGCCGGTCAGAAGTGGACTGGAGCTGTTCCGGGCGACACGCGGGGAACCTGCCGCGCCCCTTTTCATCTTCATGACGGCCTTTGGCCGGGTGGAGGAAGCGGTGGCGGCGATGAAGGAGGGGGCCTTCGATTTTCTCTGCAAGCCGCTCAGGGATCCCGCCAGCCTGCTTGACACCGTAGCCCGGGCCCTGGAACAGGTGGGCCTTAGGCGGATGTCCGTTTCACTGCAGCAGGTGGAGCAGGCGGGGCTCCCCCCGGAAGAGCTCATCTTCGCGGGGCGCGCCATGGAGCCCGTGAGGAAGCTGGTACAGGATGTGGCGCGCACGCAGGCCACCGTGCTGCTGCATGGTGAAAGCGGCACCGGCAAGGAACTGATCGCCCGGATGATCCACCTGGCCAGCCCGCGCCAGGCGGCGCCTTTCGTCCCCCTGAACTGTGCCGCGATCCCGGAGAATCTGCTGGAAAGCGAGCTTTTCGGTCACGAGCGGGGCGCCTTTACCGGTGCCGTCCAGGCCAGACGGGGCAAGTTCGAACTGGCGCAAGGCGGGACCATCTTCCTGGATGAGGTCGGCGAAATGCCGCAACTGCTGCAGGCAAAGCTGTTGCGTGTCCTGCAGGAGAGGGTATTCGAGCGGCTGGGAGGGACGCTGCAGATCAAGGCGGATGTGCGGGTGGTGGCCGCCTCCAATCGCGATCTCGCCAGGGAGGTGGCCGGCAAGCGCTTTCGTGAAGACCTGTTCTACCGGCTCAACGTGTTTCCGATCACCCTGCCACCGCTTCGCGAACGGCTGGACAGCGTCCCGCAGCTGGCCAGGTATTTCTGCGCACGCTTTTCGGCCGCCTCGGGAGCCCGCCGCCCCGTCGGCATCGCGCCCGAGACGATGGCGCTTTTGCAGCGGCATAGCTGGCCCGGTAATGTCAGGGAACTGCAGAACGTCATCGAGCGGGGCGTCATCCTGTCCCGGGGAGAGATGACGCCCGGCGAGATCCCATCGGAGCTGTTGGACGGCGATGCCCGGGGGAGTGCGGGCGCGGGGGTGCTCAAGCAGCGCGAGAAACAAAGCATCTGCCAGGAGTTGCAAAAGTGCCGGGGAAACCGGCGGCGCACTGCGGAGGCCCTGGGCATCTCCTTGCGGACCTTGCAGTACCGTCTCAAGGAACTCGGCCTGCTGGTCCAGGGAGACCCCGGCGGTGATGCGTCCGCAGGCTAGGTTGCCGCCCGGGAGCCGGGTTTATGTAAATGCCCCGAATGCGCCCTTGACATTCAGTTTTTTGCATGTATATTATGTGCGTATGCACAAAACTGAAACGGGAGGTTTCTTATGAAGGTCTGTTTTCCGGTGTCGGAGAATCACGGGTTGGAGAGTCAGGTGTTCGGTCATTTCGGGTCTGCGCCGGGTTTTGTGGTGGTGGATCTGGCAACCAGCGAGGTGACCTCGATCAACAACGGCGACCGGATCCACGAGCACGGCGCCTGCAACCCGGTAGCCGGGTTGGGCGGCCATGAGGTGGATGCGGTTGTGGTCGGCGGCATAGGCGGCGGTGCGCTGCAGAAACTGAACCGGGCCGGGATGCGGGTCTTTCAGGCCGCGGAAGGGACCATCGCCGAAAATGTCGAGCTCCTGCGCTCCAACGGGCTGCCGGAGTATGCGCCGGGCCATACCTGCGGCGGGCATGGTCACAGCCATGGCTGCTCCCACTAACGATGCCGCGTCCACGCAAGCCCAGAACCTGCATCTGTCCGCACCGGGCGGGATACGCGGCCGTCTTCAAGCCGGCCGGCACCCCGCTCAAGGAGCTGGAGGTGATCCAGCTGGCCCATGACGAGCTGGAGGCCCTGCACCTTTGCGACGGCGAGGGGAAGACCCAGCAGGAGGCGGGCGTCTGCATGGGTGTCTCACGCGGCACGGTGCAGCGGCTGCTGGCCGAGGCGCGCCGCAAGGTGGCCCGGGCGCTGGTCGGGCAGAAGGCTCTGGCGATCAGCGGCAGCCAGCCGGTTCCCCCTCCCGCACCGGACGGGGGGGCGGTGCGCACAACCAGCGCGTAGGCGCTATTTTCGGCGCCTGACGGCGCGAAAGGAATCTATCGATGGCTGAGTCGTATTCGGCAAAGGTACTGGATCATGTGAACAACCCGCGCAACGTGGGGTCGCTGGAGGACGCCAACGTCGTGGTGCAGGCCGGTGACCCGGTCTGTGGCGATGCGCTGGTGTATTTTATCAAGATCGAGGACGACATCATCCGCGACATCAAGTTTCTCATCAAAGGGTGCGGCGCAGCCATAGCGACCTCTTCGATCGCCACCGAGCTGGTCCTGGGGAGAAATCTCGACGAGGTGCTCACCCTCGATGACCTCAAGATAGCCGCCGCTCTGGACGGCCTTCCCGAGGAGAAGATGCATTGCTCGAACATGGCGGCATCCGCACTGCATGCGGCCGTACAGCAGTACCGCTCGACCGTTGCCGGAGAGACCGCGCCGGTCGGTTGACCCCCGGCCCGCAGAGGTTTGCGGCTGAAAAAGGCGGCAGGAGATGAAAGGAGATTGCATGCACGCTGTTGAACTGGTTAAACGGATGAAATCCAAAAACCCCCCCACCGTGGTCGATGTCCGGACCGGCATCGAGTTCCGCCGGGGGCACATACCCGGCGCGATCCACGCCCCGACCTGGAAGGTCGTGTTGCGGCTGGCGCGCATCCCCTCGGACCGGAACACCGAGCTGGTGCTGACCTGCGAACACGGCCCCCGTGCCCAGATCGTAAAGGGTCTGCTCCAAGCCTTCGGCTACCGCAATATGGTGCTCCTCGAGGGGCAGATGGCGGGATGGCGGCGGGCCGGACTGCAGATGGACAAATAGCAGGCGGGAAACTTCGGGTCCCCGTCGGGATCCGCCCGTTTCCTCGCCAGGGAGAGCAAAAATGCAGATGCGAATTGTGGTGGTCGGCGCCAATGCCGCCGGTGCCAAGGCCGCCTCCAAGGCCAAACGAATCAATCCGGAAGCGGAGATAACCCTGATAGACCGGGGCAATTTCATCTCCTACGGCGCCTGCGGCATTCCGTACTACGTGTCGGATACGGTGGCCCAGCTGAAGGAGTTGATGAGCACGCCGGTAGGCGTGGTCCGCGACGCCGTTTTCTTCAAAAAGGTCAAAGGGATCACGGTCAGAACGCATACCGAGGTGGTCTCGATAGACCGGAAAAACAAGGTACTTCACCTCCTGGAAAGCGACGGCGCCGCAGGATCGCGGCTCGCATATGACCGCTTGATCCTCGCCACCGGCAGCTCTCCCCTGATCCCCAGGCTGAGCAATGTGGATCTGCCCAACATACTGACGGTAAAATCGATCGAGGATGCCAAGCTGCTCAAAGAGCGCGCCATTGCGGGCTGCGCGGCCTGCATCGTCGGCGGCGGCCTGATCGGCCTGGAGACTGCCGAGGCCCTGCGCCAAAAGGGGATGCGGGTGACGGTCGTCGAAATGCGCGACCAGCTGCTCCCGGGCGTACTGGATCCCGAGCTGGCGTTTCTGGTCCAGAGGCAGATGACGCAGCAGGGGGTGACGGTACTGACCGGCTGCAGGGTGACCGGCTTCGACGGGAACCCGGCGGTGGCAAAGGTGCTGGCGGGCCAGTCGGAGATCCCGGCCGACCTGGTGGTCATCGCGTCCGGTGTCTCCCCCAATGTGGCACTGGCGCGGGACGCCGGCATAGAAATCGGCGTAACGGGGGCCATCGCGGTGGACGCGCGGCTTAGTACCAGCGATCCGGACATCTACGCCTGCGGCGACTGCTGCGAGAGCACCCATCTGGTCACCGGAAACAAGGTCTATCTGCCGCTGGGGAGCACGGCCAACAAACAGGGGCGTGTCGCGGGCATCAACGCTGCCGGCGGGGAGGCGTCCTTTGCCGGAATTATCGGCACCAGCATCCTCAGGGTCTTCAACATCAATGCCGGCAAAACCGGCCTGACCGAAAGCGAGGCGCTAAGCCACGGCTACGATGTCGAGACGGTGCTTTCGCCGGCCCACGACAAGGCCCATTTCTTCCCCGGCGCCAAGCCGATCGTCCTGAAGCTGGTTGCTGAACGGGGGACCGGCAGGTTGCTCGGCCTGCAGGGGGTAGGGGAAGGTGCCGTGGACAAGCGGCTCGATGCCGCGGCGACCGCCATAAGCTTCCGCGCCACGGCCGACCAGCTGTCGCAGCTCGATCTAGCCTACGCGCCCCCCTACGCCTCCGCCATGGACAATCTCATCGTGGCGGCCGATATCCTGAAAAACAAGCTGGCCGGCCACGCGAAAGGCATCTCGCCGCACGAGGTGAAGCGCAAACTCGACGAACGGGCCGATTTCATCCTGCTCGATGTCCGTTCCCCCGCAGAACACGGCGAGGTCGGCCTGGAGGGCGCCCGGCTGATGCCGCTGGGGATGTTGCGGGAGAGGCTGCAGGAACTGCCCAAGGACAAGGAGATCGTCACCTTCTGCAAAATCAGCCTGAGGGGGTACGAAGCCCAAAAAATTCTCGATGCCGCGGGTTTTGAAAATGCCAAGTTCATGGATGGCGGTATCCTCGCATGGCCCTATCCGTTCCGGGACGCTTGAAAGGATATCGGGCGGGACCCACCGTAAAACCCCGGGCCGGCTGTTCAGGCTCAAAGGAGAGCGACATGAAAGGTGCATCTATGAAAGGCATCCTGGCGGCAGCGCTATTTTGCCTCTTTTCCCTGTCTGGTTTACCGACGTTTGCCGCAGGTCTTGCCGACGTCGAGAAACACCCCTGCTGCCAGTACTGCGGTATGGATCGGGAGACGTTCGCCCATAGCAGGGTGCTGATCGAATACGAGGACGGCTCTGCGTCGGCGGCATGCAGCCTGCACTGCGCCGCGGTCGATCTTGCCAACAACATCGACAAAACGCCAACCAGGATCGCCGTTGCCGATTACTACAGCAAGAAGCTGATAGACGCGGAGAAAGCATACTGGGTCGTGGGGGGTGGCAAACAGGGGGTCATGACCTCCCATGCGAAATGGGCCTTTGAGGCCCAGGGGGATGCCGAAAAATTCCAAAAGGCAAACGGTGGAGCCCGGGTCGGTTTTGATGAGGCGATCAGGGCCGCCTACAACGATATGTACGGCGATATCAAGCAGATCCGCGAGCGCCGCAAGATGATGAAATCAAAAAAGGCCAAGTGACGGTCGGCCACCCGCGTCGAGTGAGGCAGGCATGGATCTCTTTAAGAAACTGGGAAGCGTCGCGCTGCAGGAAAACCAGTCAGGTGAATTTCCCTCATGGCTTCTGGCCGAGGTACTGGTGATCGCCGACCATCCGGATCGGTATGCGGACAAGGTGCACCTCATCGAGGTGCTGATCAGGCAGATCGGCGATTTCGATCCCTACGCCGGGGCCGGATGTTTCAACGGCTCCGTGGGAGCCGATGCCATCCGGGCCGTTATCGGCCAGATCGTGGCCACTTAAATCAATAGTCAAGAGGGATGCGAAGATGGCGTGTGAATTGATGGCATGTTGCCAGTTTTTCGACGACAAGATGAAAAACTTGCCCACGGCGGCGGAGTACATAAAAAACAGGCGCTGCCTGGATGACTATGAGTCCTGCAGCCGGTTCAGGATTTACCAGAAGTACGGTGGCGAGAGCCTGCCTCCCTACCTCGATCCGGACGATACGGAGGAAGTCGAAAAGGCCCTGGAGTGTCTCAGAAAGAAGCGTGGGTAGGGGCCCCTCTCCTCCTCCCGTTTCCTGCCATGCTCCTACACCTTGTTCTCATCCTGATGCGCGTGCCTCTTTTCCCGATACTGCGCCCACTGCTTCTGCAGCTCTTCAGGTGCATATCTGCTGAAGAAACGGGGAAAGCAGCGGGCAATCAGCTTGTCGGGCCAGGAGAGGGTGGTGAGCCATTGGCGGGCTGGTTCTGTCTTTTGGGGTTCGCGGGGGGCCATGATAGAAAGGTAACCAGAAAACTGCCGGAGTCAAGCTGTCAGTAAGGCTTGATATCGAGGCATCGATGACGGCTGTTACTCTGGCTATCTGCCGTTGAAAGAGCATCGCTTCGTAACCCGCTTGAAAGCCTCTCTCAGATCTGCTCAGATTTTCTCCGTGGCCCATGGTTTGCCTTTCGAAGTCTTAGATGTTCTCCGCGCTGTGATTGCCCGCCAACTTTTCTGTGCTATCCTTTGCAGCTGTTGCGGTACAAATTAGTGCCGACTAATAATGCGGGGGTGGTCCGATGCGTTTCAGGAACCTGATACATCTCGTGACAACTGCGGTATCGCTCTGGTTTGCCACGGTAGCCTGCGCCGGGGAGCAACCGGTCGCCATCTTCCACGCCTTCAACGAGCGCTACGCCGACGTGGAGAGGTACGTCTGCAGCCTCGGCCGGCAGGGGTATTCCCACATCCAGATCGCTCCGGCGCAGAAGTCGAACCCTGGCGGCGACTGGTGGGCGCGCTATCAGCCCGTAGACTATTCGGTCATCGAAGGGATGGGGAGCGCACAGGACCTGGCGCGGCTCATCGGCACGGCGCATGGCTGCAACGTCAAGGTGATCGCCGACGTCGTGTTGAACCACATGGCCAATATGCCGCAGTTCGCCGACCTACACTTTCCCCAGTTCGGCCCGGAGGACTTCCATCGCGCCTGCGACATAAACTACAGTGACGGCAACACCAGAAGCGAGGTCGATTGCTGGCTGGGAGGACTCCCCGATCTGGACCAGAGCCGGAAGAAGGTGCGCGACATCCACGAGGCGCACCTCGCCAATCTGCTTGGCTTGGGCATTGACGGCTTCCGTTTTGACGCGGCGAAGCACATGCCGCCCGAGATCGTCAAGAGCTACATCGACTTTATCGACCGCTGGAGCAGGGGGAATGCCTGGAACTACCTCGAGGTGATCGAGGACGGCGATACCGCCGCCGACAGGTATCAATGGGTCGCAGCGGTCACCGATTTTCTGATCTACAGATCGATGAAGAACGCGTTCAGCTTCGGCGGCGATCTTCGCACCCTGAGAGTGCCGGAGGCGGTGAACGACTCCCGGAGCGTCGTATTCGGCCAAAACCACGACACCATCCGCTCCCTGAACGCCAATGCCATCAACCCCTACGATGATCCGACCGATTCCTACCTGGCAACGGCGTACCTGCTGGCCCGGGATGGCGGCACGCCGCTGGTCCTGGCCCGGGACAACCTTGCCGCGCCCTATCTCAGGTACGGCGCCGCCTTCAGAAAGATCATGCGCGAACGGAGCAGCGAGGCCAGGAACGTGCGGGAAAACGTGCTGGCCGTGGTCGATGCGCCGACCGTTCTGGTCATGGAGCGTGGGGCAGAGGGATTCTTTGTGGTAAACAAGGGGGCGCAGAAGTTAGACGTGCCGGGCCTGGACCTTACGCTGAGCAACATCGAGGGGTGCTACCGGGAATTGCGCAACAACTTCACCGTGGCCGTGGAGCGGCGTGAAGGGGACAAGAAGTACGTGACCAGGTGGGGCACCTGGCAGCGCGGCGGCATGGAGGTCCAGCCGAGGGACGCGCTCTACTTCGTGCGCGACGCCTGGGACAGGTGCAGGTAGATTGCATTAGGCCGGATCAGGCATGGTTTCGCAGCAGCAGCTCGGCGGGACGGGGCGACAGGTAGAACTGCAGCTTCAGGTACGGCTTGTCGTACTTGTTGACGTAATGCGTCAGCAGCGTCACCGGCACCACCAGTGGAACCAGATGGTCGTGGTACCGGCCGATGACGCCGAGCAGTTCCCGCTTTTCGTCAGGGCCCAGATCCTTTTTGAAATACCCCATGACGTGCATCAGGACGTTGGTGTGCTTCTTCACCGTTGCCTGCAGTTCCAGGGCGGCCATGAACATCTCCAGGTAGCACCGCAGCAACTCGGGCAGTTTCATCTGCTTGCCGTGCGCCACCAGGGTTCCCATCTCCCGATAGCCCTGAACGCTGTGGGCCATGATGAGAAGCTTGTGGCGGCTGTGGAAATCCACCAGGCGGCCGAGATCTGGCTCATCTTCCCGCAAATCCTTCCAGCGCCGATAGCAAAACACCCGCTCGATGAAGTTCTCACGCACGGCGGCGTCGTTGAGCCGCCCCTCCTCCTCCAGGGGCAGCTGCGGGAAATGCGCGGCCAGCGCCGCTGCGAACAGGCCGCTGCCGCTTCCAGACGGCATCCCCTTCCGGTAGACCTTGACCCTGAACAGGCCACAGCTGGGAGAGTTCTGCTTGCATATGAAACCGCACAGGTCCTCTTGCTCCAGCTCCCGGACCTTGGCGCGGCAGAATTCGAGCATCTGTGCAGTCCTGTCGATGCGCGTCTTGTGCGTTACCAGCCGCGGCTGGGCCGGATCCCCCTCGAGCCTCATCGCCTCTCGCGGGGTGGTGAGCCCGCACCCCACCTCCGGGCAGACCGTCACGAAGCTGAAAAAACTGCCCAGGGTGTCGGTAAGGTAGCGGTCGTGTTTGTGACCGCCGTCGTAGCGGACCTTCTCCCCCAAAAGGCAAGAGCTTACCCCAATTTTTATCGGTCTCGTCACGAAGCCTCCCTGGGCACAACCGCACCCTCATGAGTAATTCAGCTCCCCGTGCAGCGGGCTACCGCCGGGGCCGGCTGTCTCAGGCGAGTGTGTTCTCCAGCCGATGTGTCTTCCGGTTTTCGCCTTAACCTTGCAGCGGCCGTCCCGGAAGGTGCGGCGGCCCGTGGAACCGCTCTGTAGTGACGGTCAGGACTTCGCCGTCGAGAGGGAAAATGCGCGGGGTTCGGCGAGTTACCAAAATAGTGCTAGTGTATACTTTTTTAATGTGTTATCTAGTTTGGAAATTCATATGTGCCTCTCCGAGCTCTGCCGCCTAACAGGTTTTTCCTGACGGCGCTGAGCCTATGGGTGCTGCTGGAAACGGCGGTGCCTCTCTTTTGGAAAGGGGAGCCTTGAAACAGACCGGAGCGATCCGGCTGCGAGAGGTCTCTTTCCCATCGAAAGAGGCTTTTTTTTCGCCTACCGTTATGTAGTTACGGATACAACGAATGAGGTCACCGCCATGAGAATACTGCTCTCAATTGATGACACGGACAACCTGGAAAGCAGGGGAACCGGCGAGATCGCCACGCTGATCGCCGGGGCGCTGCAGCAAAAGGGTTGGGGCTCCCCGGGCATGGTCACCCGGCATCAGCTGCTGGTGCATCCCGACATACCTTACACCTCCCACAATTCCGCCATGTGTTTCGTCGCGCAGATCGACGAGGGGAGCCTGGAGCGGGTGATCGCATTTGCCGGTGACTTCCTGAATAACGAGTGCGCCGAAGGATCCGACCCGGGTCTGTGTGTTGCCGTCCTGGACCGGCTGGAGTCTGCGGGCGAGTTGATCGCCTTCGGGCAGCGGGCAAAGCTGGAGGTGATCGCCATGCAGGAGGCCTTCGATCTGGCAGGGCGGCTCGGGGTGCATCTGTCCGAGCATGGCGGCACCGGGCAGGGGGTCATCGGGGCGCTGGCCGGTGCGGGACTTCGCTTGTGGGGTAACGACGGCCGTATGAAGGGGTGCCTCAAGTTTGCCGTTCCCGGCACACAGCTTACGGTCGCCGAACTCCTGGGACATCCGGAGGTTGATTTGGTGCGCTGCGTTGCAGGGGGGGAGGTGCGCGACTGCGACCTGGTGGAAATCGGCGAAAAGCCGAAGACGGTGCTTTTGGACGGGGCGTCGGTCTTGCTGGTGTCGGCGCTGCAGCGCGACGGAGGCGGGGCCTGTTGGCAGACCCTGCCCAGAAAGCAGCTGCGCGGGTATTGACCGCATGTGGCGCATCGACCGCAAAGGTAACAGGGAGTTCACCCCGGGAAAGGAGAGCTGGGACGCCGCCGCCCGCGTCGCGCGCGACTGCTCGAGCTTTGCCGCCGACGTGGACGAGGAACTGATCGCCGACGAACAGCGCTCCTGCTACAACTGCCGTTACCGGCGCTGGAGCGCCGCGTCGTTTACCTGCCAGGCGCCTGCCCTGGCGCTCTAACGCGTGGCGCGCAGCCGACGCGGACGGCGAAAAGGGTGACGCGACACGCCCTTCGCGAACGCCATGAGCCTTTGCCGCTGGACAGGATGAGACTTTGGACAGGGAACTGCTGAAAATAGAGCGTCTGAGCTTCAACTACCCGGGCGCGTCTCTGCCGGCGCTCTCGGAGATCTCCTGCGCGGTACGGGCCGGTGAATGCATCTGCATCACCGGCAATTCCGGCTGCGGCAAGAGTACCATGCTCCTTGCCATCATGGGGCTGCTGCGCGACGGCACCCTGACCGGGACCATGCACTTCTCGCAGCCGCCGGTCTCCGACAGGTGGTCCAGGGCGGCAGGGTTCGTGTTCCAGAATGCCGAGTCGCAGATCCTCTGCAACACGGTGGCCGAGGAGGTCGCCTTCGGACCGGAAAACCTCTGCGTCCCGCCGGATGAGATCGTGCGCCGGGTCAGGGGGGCCTTGCGCGCCGTCGGCCTGGAGGGGCAGGAGGCGCGCAACGTCGAGCGCTTCTCGGCCGGCCAGAAACAGCGCCTGACCATCGCCTCGGTGCTGTCGATGAACCCGAAGCTGCTGATCCTCGACGAGCCCACCTCCCAACTGGACGTCCAGGGAAAGCAGGAGCTCCTTGCCATCCTGGCCGATCTCAAGCGTCAGGGGTACACCCTGATCATGGCGGAGCACGACCCGCGCCCCTTTGCACCGCTCATCGACCGCTACCTCGTGCTTAAGCGGGGGCGCCTGGTCGAAACGGCGCGCTCACTCCCCAACCCCGGACAGTACGCGCCCCAGGGCGCCAAGCCTGAGTCGGCCGCCCCGGATCATGGGGCGCCGGTCATCGATGTGCTGGGGCTCGGGCTTATTTACCCCGAGACCGGCGAGGTGCTGAAGCGGGTTGACCTGCGGGTGCAGCGGGGTGAGAGGGTGCACCTGTTCGGCAGCAACGGGGCCGGGAAATCGAGCCTGTTGCGCTGTCTGGCCGGCCTGGAGCGTCCCGGCGCGGGGAGGGTTGCCCTGGCGGGGCTGGAGTCCCCCCGCCCGGAACGGTTGCCGGGGAAGGTGGGCGTGCTGTTCCAGAACCCGGCCCGCCAGCTCTTTGCCGAAAGCGTACGGGAAGAGGTGGCGTTCACCCTGGAGAGGCTCGGGCACCCTGCCGGGGAGACCGGGAGTATCGTGGCGGAAGCGCTCGAACTGTGCGGCATCGGTCACCTGGCCGGGCGTGCGCCGCTTACGCTTAGTTTCGGAGAGCAGCACCGGGTGGCACTTGCCGCGGTGCTGGCGCCGCGTCCGGAACTGCTGCTGCTCGACGAGCCGTTTGCCGGGCTGGATTTCCCCCAACGGCTGGCGCTGCTCGACATCCTCGCGCAGATGCCGGTCCGCTACGGCACCACGGTGCTGATCGCGTCGCACGACGAGCTGCCCGACGGCCGTTGGGCCGATCGCAGCTTCTTGCTCAAAGAGGGGTCCCTTGCTGAAATCACGCACTGAACCGCCGCTGCGCAAGTCGCTGCGAAGCGGCGACTACGGCTGCCAGTACGTGGCGCACGACTCGCCGGTGCACCGCATGGGGGCCGCGGCGAAGCTCGTCTTCGGCATGGTGCTGACCGTGCTGGCCGCAGGGGTGCGCACCCCGCCGACGCTTCTGGCGCTGGTCCTGGTGACGCTCGGCTATTACCTGGCCGCGCGCCTGACGCTTGGCGACCTGTGGCGCGATGTCCGCCTCTTCCTGTTCCAGGCGGTACTGGTCATCCCGCTTTACTGTCTGGTCCACGGCTTTGCCGGGGGGGTGTGGCCCGGGGTGCGGATATCGGCGCAGATCATCCTCTTCTACCTCCCCGGTGTGGTGTTCCTGCGCACCACGCGAAGCGTCGACGCGATGAGGGGATTGCGCCGGGTCATCCCCTACCGGCTCTCCTTTCTGGTCTTCGTCAGCATCAGGTTCGTGCCGCTTTTCTTCAGGGAGCTGGAAGAGATCGGCGCGGCGCAAAGGCTGCGCGGGGCGCGCCTGCTCCCCCGCCAGCAGCTCGACCCCCGGAACTGGCGCGACCTGTTTCACTGCCTGCTGCTGCCGCTCATGGTGCGCGCGCTGAAGACGGCGGACGAGGTCTCCCGCTCCGCCGAGGCCCGCGCCTTCGGGCTGTTCCGGGAGCGTACCTTTCTGGACGCCGCCGGCCGGCCGGCGCCGGAGCCGGGCGCTACGGCTCCGCAACTGCCCGTCCCCCTGGACAGCGTGGCCAGCGGAGCCTGCTGCCACAAACTCGACAACAACAGCAAGGAAATCTAGATGACGAATGCAACGCAACGGATCTACCTCTGGCATCGCTTCACCCTGCGCGAGGCCGTGCTCCTCTGCTTCTGCGCCACTTTCATCGTGCTGACCCGGGCCGGGTTGCGGCTGCACCTCAATCTACCGGGACACGTGATGTTCTTCACCATGTTCTTTTTCCTGCTGGCGCGCGGCTGCGTCCCCAAGGTCGGCTCGGCCACCCTGGTGGGACTGATCACCAGCCTGGCCAGCGTCATGCTCGGCATGGGGGCCGGCGGACCGATGGTGCTGGTCAAGTTCCTGCTCCCCGCGCTGGTGGTGGAAGTCGCCGGCATCGTCTCGCCCGCCTTCGTCACCAGCATGCTCGCCTGCGCCGCGGTCGGCGTCCTCGCCGCAGGGGTGCGCGCCGGCGCCAACACCGGCGTTGAGTGGCTGATCGGCATGGACGAGGAGATCATGCTGCGCAAGGCCGCCGTCTCGGCGGCCCTGAACGGCCTGTTCGGAGGACTCGGCTCCCTGGCGGTGCCATCGGTCATACGCAGGCTCAGGGCCAACGGCCTGATCGACCAGGGCACCGGGACGCGGTGAGCCGTGGCAGAGCGCACCCGGGGCGCCTCGACCGGCTGCTGCTGACGTCGCTGCTGCTCCATCTGGTCGTGCTTTTTGCGGCCGGCGCACTGCTGGAGCGGGAACCGTTACTGGTGCGCGCCGGTTCCAGCATGGTGGTGGAGTATCTGGACACGGGAGCAGATAAGGGCGCGGCATTGGCCGGGGCGACCTCCCGGCAGCCTGTGCCCACCGGCGCGGCACCGCCGGGGCTGCCCGCCGCGGCAGCGGCAACACCCGCAGCGGGGCGGAGCGCTGCTGCGACGCTCCCCTCGCCGCAGCAGGCCCCCTTGCCAGCTGCTTCATTTTCACCTGCCAGGCAGGGTGCCGCGGCGACAGAGGTGAAAAGCGGCAGTGCCGATGCATCTCCCGCCGGACCCGGCGCTGCGAGGAGCCATGACAGCAAGGGAGCGTCGCCTGTCGCAGCCCAACTGGGGGGCGGCGCGCCGGGCGGGGCTTCGGTAGGCGTCAGCCCTGCAGTGGCCCCGGCGTCGGGCGCCTCGGTGCTGCGGCGCGGCGCATACCAGTCGCAGCTCAGGAGCCTGATCGAGGCCCACAAGCAATACCCGCTGGCCTGCCGCAGGTCGGGCAGGGAAGGAAGCTGCCAGCGCCGTTTAACGGTGGCACGAGACGGCTCACTGAAGCGGGTAGAGGCGCTCTCTTCGTGCGGTCACCCCTTTCTTGATGCCGCCGCGACCCGGGCCATTACCGATGTCGGGGGCTTTCCCCCCCTGCCGGAAGAGTTCAGGGGAGCCGAGGAGTCATTCAGCATCACCATCACCTTCGCTCTCGCTAGAAAGTGATTAAGGGCCTGGCCCGATTACAGTAACCCATGAGGAGGCAAAGAAATGAACCAGATAAAACGATGGATGGGGTGGCTTGCCGTCATCTCCCTCACGCTAGCGATGCTGGCCCTGGCAGGATGCGGAGGGAGCAGCGCGGACCCGGCTGCCAGCAAAACCACGGCAACCGGTACTGTCAGCGCAACGGGCGGCAACTCCGGCGCCTCGACCGTGTCGGTCGCCGCCCCGGCCGGAGTGACCGTTTCGATCCCGGCAAACACCGCGTTCACCGACGGCTCGGGCAACCCGGTTTCCGGCACCCTCGCCACCACTGTCGGCTATTCAAAGTCGGCTGCTGACCTGCCCGCAGCGGCGGCCACAGTGCCGGCCGGTTCGCAGCTGGTCGCCTTCGCCGACGTCAGCGTGGTCGGCGGCGCGACCACGGTGAAAAACTTCTCCAACCCGGTCACCATCGTGTTCCAGGTACCGGCCGGTGTGGCCGCGACGGGCGATCCCCTGACCGTTTACAGCTTCGACAGCGGCACCGCCCGGTGGAACTTCGCAGGCACGGAGATCGTCGACGCCAGCGGCAACATCTCTCACAGCGTGAGCCATCTCTCCGTCTGGGGCCTGTTCAAGAGTGCTGCGCCGCCTCCGGTCAAGCCGTCCGGTGTCACTGCCGCGGCGGGAGACACCCAGGTGAGCCTGAGCTGGAACCCGGTCACCGGCGCCACCTCCTACAACATCTACTACGCTGCGAACGCCGGTGTCACCACGGCCGGCGGTACCAAGATCGCCGCAGCCGTGAGCGGCCAGGCGGTGACGGCCCTTAACAACGGCAGCGCCTACTACTTCGTGGTAACCGCGGTCAGCGCCGCGGGAGAGAGCGCACCGTCCAACGAGGTGTCCGCCTCCCCGTTGCTGCCGGTGCCGGCGAGGCCGTCAGGCATCTCCGCGTCGGGTGGCGACGGCCAGGTGACCATCTCCTGGGCGGCCGCGAGCGGCGCTACCTCCTACAACATCTACTGGAGCGATGTCGCCGGGGTCACCCCGAGTAACGGCACCAGGATTCCCAACGCCGCCAGCGGGCAGACGGTGACGGGGCTTAATAACGGTACCACCTACTTCTTCGTGGTGACTGCAGAGAACGCCGCAGGGGAGAGTGCTCTGTCCAGCCAGAAATCGGCCACGCCAGATGTCATCCCGCCGGCGCCCGGGAGCCCGACCCAGGTGACGGCGACGGCCGGTGCCGGCCAGGTGACGGTCAGCTGGGGCGCGGTCCCCCTTGCCACCTCCTACAACGTCTACTACCTGCAGGCCGCCACCATCCCGACGACCGCCAGCGTCATCGGCACCGGCATCAAGCTCTCCAGCGGGAGTTCGCCTGCCGTCGTTAGCGGCCTTGCGGCCGGCAGCAACTACTGGTTCACCGTTACCGCGCTGAATGCCGGAGGCGAAAGCGCCGGCCAGACCAAACCCAAGCAGGGAACCCCCCTGTAGCTTGGGGAGCGGTGCTCCGCCGGCACGGCCCGGTGGAGCGCCGCTCTCTGCTGTAAGCCCTGCTCAGGGATCAGATCCGGACCGGAGCCTGCTGCATCTGCCGAGCGCCCTCCCCCTGAAGGGGAAGGTTGGGGCGAGGATGGGGGGCTTATCAAGAATCGAAGGTGGCAAGCGATGAATCAGAAAGCAGTACTCTGGGCGGTCGTTATCTGCTGCGGATTGCAGCTCCCGGGACGGGAGGCGACTGCGGCGCAGGAGGAACGCTCCAAAATCTACACGCTTGGCGAGGTGGTCGTATCCGGCGCGGCCGAAGGGGTGCAGGAGAGCGAGACGGTCTATAGCGTCAGCGCCGAGGAGATCCGCAGCAAGGGGGCGAGGACGCTGGATCAGGCCATAGCACTTCTGCCCGGCGTGAACGTCAGGACCGGAGGCGAAGGGGTGCCGCGCATCGACGTCCGGGGGCTGAAAACCAGGCATGTGCTGTTGCTTCTGGACGGCATCCCGATGAATTCCGCCTTCGACATGCAGTTCGACCCGACCAGCATCCCGACGGGGAACATAGAGCAGATCAAGCTGACCGCAGGGGGGAGCTCGGTGCTCTACGGTCAGGGAGGGCTCGGCGGGGTGATCAACATCGTCACCAGGAAGGGGAGCCAAGGGGTGCAGGGGAGGGTCGCGGCAGAAGCGGGCGACCACCAGCCGTATCTCGCCAGGGGGAGCGTCTCGGGGGCCACCGACAGGTTCAACTATTTTCTGAGCGGCGGTGCCTCAAAGGTGGACGGCTTCCCCCTTTCCGACGACTTCAGGGCCAGCTCCGAGCAGGGGACCGGCTACCGCAAAAACAGCGACCGGGAAAGGAACAACCTGCTCGGCAGCATCGGTTTCACCCCCAATGAAGACCTGGCCCTGGGGCTCACGGTCAATTACAGCCAGGGCTCTTACGGCAGGCCCGCCAGCGCTATAAGCGATATCAACGACACCTTTGCCGCCGTCCCCAAATATGTCAGGGTCGACGACTTCTCCGGGACCTCGATGCAGCTTGCGGCGGATTACGCCGCCTCCCATCGTCTGAGCCTGAGGGGTTGGGCCTTCATCAACCGGCATGAGGAGGAGGTCAACCAGTACGACAACGGCGACTTGAACTCCTTTCTGGCGGACGGGTCGTTTCAGGAACAGGTCGAGACCTCGGTGATGGGGGTAACCCTGCAGCCGAAGTACGATTTCGGCAGGGCCGGAGCGGTCGCGCTCTCCCTCGGCGCGCAGCATGATCGCTGGCACAACGGCGGCCAACGTACCGAAAAGCCCGGTCCGGCACCGGCCACCTTCACCGCGCTTTCGGCGCGCGAGTCCCTCGCCACCTATTCGGCCGGGCTGGAGTACGCCGTCTCGCCGCTGCCGGGTCTTGGGCTGGTTGCGGGGTACGGCCACTACTGGCAGGTCAGGAGCGAACTGAAGGACGACGACTTCAGCGTGCTGGCCGGCGCAAGCTACGACCTCTTCAAAGAGACCAGGCTCAAGGCGTCTTTCAAGCGCAACGTCCGGTTCCCCTCCCTGGGAGACCTGTACGACCTCTCCAAGGGGAATACGCTGCTCGCCTCTGAACGGTCTTACACCTACGAAGCAGGCGTGGAGCAGGTGCTCCCGCTTCAGAGCAGCATAGGGCTGACCGGTTTTTACACCAAGGTGAACAACCTGATACAAAACGACCAGGCGACGGGGCAGAACCTGAACCTTGCCGATGTCCGCTTCGCCGGCATCGAAGTCGCCGCCGCCACGCGATGCCTGAAGCGGCTGCTGCTGCGGGCAAGCTATGCCTATCTCCACTCCGAAGACAGGTCGCGCGCGGGAAGGGACGAGCAGCAATACACGCCGGGTGAGAAGCTGACACTGGAGGCGAAATATGACTTCGCCGGCGGATTCTCACCCTATCTCTCGCTGCTCCATGTCGGGAACCAGTACTTCTATACCAAAAACAGTGTGGCCGAGGTCCAGAAGGCGAAGCTCAACGACTACACGCTGGTAAACGTCAAGCTGAGCCAGAGGGTGCCGCACAGCAGGGTGACGCTCTATGTCGGGGCAGACAACCTGTTCGACGAGAATTACGAGACCAGCTATGGATTACCGCAGGCAGGGCGCTTTCTCTACGGCGGGGCTGAATACCTTTGGTAGGGGGCCGTGCAAAGGGACGGCGCATCGGCTCCCGCTGCGGAGCAGGGGTCAGGAGGTTGTAGCAGATGGCATATCTTTGGCGGAAATTGGCGGCGGTTTTTGGCTTCGTCTTGCTGGTCCTCTCGCTTGGCGGCTGCGGCGGCTCGCCCTGGCGCTACGAACCCGGGGTGGCGCAGAGCCCCACGGGAGTGGTCGCGACGGCAGGAGACGGCAAGGTTTCACTGAGCTGGTCCACGGCAACCGGCGCGACCGGCTACAGTGTTTACTACGGCACCGTTGCCGGGGTAACCGCGGCTAACGGCGTAAAGATCGCCGACATCGACGGCAGCCCTGCCGTTGTTTCGGGATTGAGCAACGGGACTCGCTATTACTTTGCCGTAACTGCGGTCAATTCAAATGGCGAAAGCTCCCTGTCCGGCGAGGTTTCCAGCATCCCCTCGCCGCCCGGGCCGTTTCGGCAGTCGGACCTTCAGGGGAGCTGGCGCTTCAACGCCCTGGTGAGCGGGGTGGGCGCCAAGTGGATGCGCGGCACCGTTGACATCGACGCTTCAGGGAGCGTCAGCGTGGCCTCGTTTCTCGACAGCGCCGGGAACAGCGCGGCGCCGGCTGATCTCTTCAGCCGCCTGGCCATACTACCGGACGGCTCGGTGTTCCAGGATGGCGCGGCCTCGGGTTTTCACGGTGCACTGTCCGCCAATCTGCACAAAGACCTGCTGGTGGCAACCGCCTCCGCGGGCGGCAGTTCGCCGATGCTGGCGATCCTGCAAAAAATTGTCCCGGGGATCGTTTTCAGCGCGGCCGACATCAAAGGGACCGGTCGTCTGGGGGCGGGGCCGCTCTCCTACGTCTACCACCAGCTTTCCAGCGGCGCGTCGGCCGAGTGGGAGCATGCCGGTTGCCAGGTGGGACAGGACCAGGGGGTGACCTACCTCGCCCTGGACGCCTCGACCCCGCGCGCTCTGCCGGGCGGCGGGGGCAAAGTCGTGACGCTTTCCATAACGGATGACGGCATCGTCACGGAAAGCCGCAACGCGGGGGTTTTGCCGCAACCGGCAGCCCTGTTGACCCACGCGGTGATGTCGGCGGACAAGATGACCGTCGTTGGGACGGCAACCGATCTGCGCGGGGCATACGTATTGCGGGTCATGCAACTGGTACATCCCCCGGCGGTCCTCATGACCCCATCGGATTATCTGCTGGCGGACCTGGCCGGGAGCTACAGCTCACATGCGCTGATCGGTGCCGCCGCTCCCTTTTGGGCCCATGGCACCCAGACGGTGGCAGCTTCGGGTGCCGCGTCATTCACCGCCTACCTGACTGCGGGCGGCGATGCAACCTTACCCGGCCCCGCAACGCTTGTCCTGGACCAGCAGGGAGTGCTGACCGACCCGGCCGCCCCGACCTATAACGGCCAGTTTTCCTATTTTCATGATCTGGTTGTCGCCACCCAGACCGATGCCGCCGGTGGAGCCGGGCTCAGCATCGCCTTGAAGGGAAACCAGTAGCGCACTTCCCCCGGAGCGGGGAAGTGCGCCGCTTTCCGGGAAGTCGCAACGGTGTGTAAGAACGAGTGCGCCTGATCGCTGACATAGATTCACCTGGTGGGTGCGAGATCGCGCCCATATCAAATATCAAGGAGGCAGGAATGAAAAGACAGGCATTGACGGCCGCAGTGGCACTGGCCGCGACACTGGTCATCGGGCAGAGCGCCGGGGCGCGGACCCTGGAGGATGTGCTGAAGGAAAAAGGGGTCATCACGGAGCAGGACTACAAGGCGATCACGAAGAGCAAGCCTCTCGATTACAAGCTCGGCAAGGGGTACGTCCTGACCTCGCCGGACGAGAAGTTCCAGATGAGCATCGGCGGACGGCTCCAGACCCGCTACACCTTTACCGACGGCGGGGAAAACACGCCGGCAACCTCGACCCAGGACGCCAGCAAGTGGGAAGTGAAGCGGATGAAGTTCTGGATGAACGGCTACGCCTACACCAAGGACCTCACCTACCTGCTCCAGGTGGACTTCGTCAACGGGGGGTCGTCCAAACTCCTCGAGCACGCCTATTTCAACTACCGTCTCATGGACGAGGTACAGATCCTGGCCGGCCAGACCAAGGTCCCTTTCGGCAGGCAGTGGCTCAACTCCTCCGGCGGCCAGCAGTTCGTGGACCGCTCCAACGCCTCCGACACCTTCCGTCCCGGTTATGACACCGGCGTCAAGCTGAGCGGCGACCTTTTCGGCGGCCTTTCCACCTATGAATTCGGCGTCTATGGCGGCGCCGGACAGAGTGCGGCACGCGCCGCGAACGGGGACAACACCGCCGCCGCCATCGCCGGCCGGGTAACGGTAAATCCCTTCGGCAAGATGCCCTACTCGGAGAGCGACCTGGACAACAGCCCCAAGCCGCTGCTCTCCATCGGTGCCAACTACTACGGCAATACCCTGAAGAAGACCGCGGCCGGCACCTTCGAGGCCAACAACATCACCCTGGCAGGCACGAGCACCAGCTGGCTCGGCAAAAGGGCGAGCCAGTTCAGCGCGAGCGAGAAGGTCGATGTCAACCTCTACGGCGTCGATGCCGCTTTCAAATGGCAGGGTCTTTTCGCGCAGGGAGAATATCTTTTCGGGGAAGCCGAGGGTGACACCACCGGCAATGCGCTGCGTGGTCAGGGCTTATACGCCCAGGCAGGCTACTGCATCGTCCCCAAGACGCTCGAGGTGGCGCTGCGCTATTCCTTCGTGGACGCCGACAAGAAAAAGTCGGACGACCTGCGCAGCGAAGTCCAGGGCGCCGTCTCCTATTACTTCAACAAGCATAACCTGAAGCTCCAGGGGGACATCACGGAAGCCCACGACCAGAGCAAGGGAAGCTCCGATGACCTGATCTACCGTCTGCAGGCCCAGGTGATTTTCTAACGGCTCGAAACAGGCGATGCGGGGAGAGCTCTCCCCGCATCGCCTTGCCCTGCCAGGTTCGTTTTCCGGTCGCGACTGCGCGGCATCGGTTCGGCGGGTGGGGGAAGCAGTAAAAAGGGAGGTCGTGCCCCGCGCCCGGAGTCTGCCCCTGCTCAGCGCTTGCCCGCTCCGGTTGCCGACTTTTCAAAGGCGGGTAGCATCGCCTTGAAAAACGCGTTTCTGACGAGTTCGACCACGATCTGCCAGGTGCTGGTCTTCGGGTTTTTCACGGAGCCTGAAATGTCCACCCTGGTGGCAACCTCCTGATGCGGCCTGTTTTCAAGTATCGTGGAAACCCCGCCGACCAGCATCTCGTACATTTGGTGGGAGATGCTGCCCCCTTTATCCTGTCGTCTGTCGTAAACCTTCATATCCTTGAAAAACGGTTTCATATAGCCGGAAATGGCGTCATTTTTGATGTGGATCTCGGTGACCAGGGAAAAGACCCCGGCGGATACGTCGAAATTACCGAAGGCCCGCAGCACATCGTTCATGGCCGTCAACTGGGAATCCTCGATTTTGATGAACAGGTCGAGATCGGGGCCCCCTTGCCCGGGACGGAAATCCGCCGACGCCGTTGTGCGACCGCTTCCCATGAATTTCGCATTCAGGCGCGCATGCGCGGGTCCCCGGGACAGCTGGTTGGAAAAGTTGCTCAGGCGCATATCGGTGTCGGCCAGGTACACGCGGTACGGTTTGTTCGCCGCATTGTTCACCAATCCGAGGGTGCATGCGGTCAGATTGAGCTGATCGGCGCGCAGCACGATGCCCGGCTTGTTGCTGAGTTCCCTGGCTCCCTTCGCCACCACGACGGCGCGTTTTTTTTCCGCCTTGGCCGTGCTCCGTGAATGGATATAGTCGATTTTCATCCCCCGGATGGTCAGGCTTTCCAGGTGGGCGGTTTTCACCTTCGGCGAGTACTCCGCGTTGCCCAAGGCCTGGAGCAGACCGCCGTGTATGGAGAGGTTCGAGCGGGCAATTACCGGCTTGAAATAATCGACCGGCACCTTTTCCAGCGTCACCCGGCCTTTTATCCCGGGAAACGGCTCGCCCAGGAAATTCGCAGCTCCATCGATACTGCCGTGTCCGCTGCCAAAGATTGCCGTATCGAGATGGAACGAGGAGGGATAGACCTGGTCCGGCAGGTCGATGTTGCGGATATTGGTGGCCCGCAGGTTCAGATGACTCAGGACCAGAGGCCTCTTCGGGTCCTGGTCGATATAGGTGATGCTGGCGTCGTTGATTCTCAACGCGTTTATCTTGAGCGGGTAGATATCCTCCACCGCCCGCTGCCAGCCGCGCTCCTTGAGCGGGACCGCGCTGGCCGCCTCGCTGTGCAACTGCTTCAGGTTGATGTTGATGTCGGGCCGGTCCAGCATGAATTCGGCGACGAGCCTTCCGGAGAGGACCTCGCGCCAGTGGATACTGGCCTTGATGACGGGGAAACGGGCGACAGGCGTATCCGGGTGCGCCTGCTGCACGACGGAGAGTTCCTTCAGGGTCAGGGAGAGTCCGAGCAATTGGAGATGTAACCCCGGCAGCCGCACCGAATACCCTTTCAGGTCGCGGTTCATTTTCTGCTCCATGCTTTTGCGCAGCGGCTCGTCAAGCAGATATGATGCGACAAAGAGCGCAAGGACCAGTGCGACCGGTATGCCGACCACCCAGCGAATCACTCGGAACCCCTTCACCCTTTCATGCCATGATGTTACTCCCGGCCTCTCCGCCATAAGCATCTCCACGCGATAAGCACAAACGATGCCCGCGCTCGTTCAGGCCTGATACGTCGCAACTGTCGGTACGTCATCCTTCACTTGACCGGCAAAACACCCCCTCCCCCTTGATGGGGGAGGGCTGGGGAGAGGGTGGAAAGCCCGCATAAGCCTCACCCTCCCCCAGCCCATCAAGGGAGGGGAGAAGACCGAGCGGGAGATTGGTACCAGTCAGGTCTCTAATCGTGCGAGCGGCTTGCTTCGGTCAGAGTTTCTTGGCCACTTCGCGGGCGGCGATCACCACCGGGTCCCAGACCGGTGACAAAGGAGGCGCGTAGCCCAGGTCCAGGTTGATCATCTCCTCCACCGTAAAGCCGGCATGAAGAGCGGTTGCCAGGGTGTCTATGCGCTTGGCCGAACCCTCCATCCCGACGATCTGCCCCCCCAGCAGGCGGCCGCTGCCTCGCTCCGCCAGGAGCTTGACGGTGATTTCTCCCGCGTCGGGATAGTATCCCGCCTTGGTGCGACTCTTGATCACGGCGCTGACCCACTCGATGCCCAACCTTTTGAGTTCCTTTTCCTGCAGGCCGGTACGAGCGACTTCCAGCTGGCATATTTTCGTGACTGCCGTTCCCACTACCCCGGGAAAGGTGGCATAGCCGCCTCCCAGGTTTATGCCGGCTACCCTGCCGTGGCGGTTGGCAACGGTGCCGAGTGCGATATAAAAGGGTTTGCGGCTCACCAGATGGAACGACTCGGCGCAATCACCTGCGGCCCAGATGCCGGCAGTTCCGGTTTCCATCCGCCCGTTCACCCGGATCGACCCTTTCTCCCCAAGGGGAATGCCGGCCGCCGCTGCCAGCGCCGTATTGGGACGCACACCGAGGCCAAGGATCACGAGGTCTGCCGGCAGGGTGCGCTTGTCGCTGACGATCCCCGTCACCTTTCCGGCCTTGGTCTCGAATGCGGTCAGTTCCTCCTCAAGATAGAGGGAAACGCCGAGATCCCTCAATACCTGGGATACCAGTGCCCCCATGTCGTCATCCAGGGTCCCCATCACCTGGGCCGACCTGTCGATCAGGGAAACCTGCAGGCCGTTTCTCACCAAGGCTTCTGCCATCTCAAGACCGATGTAGCCGCCTCCGACGACAACTCCCTTTTTTATGCCCCCTTTATCCAGACGCCTGCGAATGGCCAGACCGCTTTCCAGGGTATTCACTCCGCAAATGTCAACGGCATCCGCGCCGGGGAGCTCAGGGCAGACCGGTGCAGCGCCGGTGGCGATCAGGAGCCGGTCATAGTGCTTCCAGGTTGCTCTGCCGCTTTTCAGGTCGCGGACCTGCACCCTTCTCCCTGCCGCATCGATCTGCTCGACTTCGTGCAGAATTCTCACATCTATGCCCTCGCGCTCCCGGAACTTTTCCGGGGTGCGCATGATGAGCTTTTCTTCGGCGTCTATCAGGCCTCCGATGTAGTAGGGAATCCCGCAGGCGGAATAGGAGGTGTGCGGGCCCCGCTCGAAGACGACGATATCCAACTCGGGCTGGCGCCGCTTTGCCTGGGAGGCGGCGCTCATCCCCGCGGCGTCGCCCCCGATGACGATCAGCCTTTCTTTGGCCATGATTTTTACTCCTTGATGCCCTTTTCCATCGGCCCGCCGTTGTCCTTTAGGCCCCTCGCTTCTCCTTGGACCAGGTATGCTGGCTTTTCTCGGCCGCGCCGGTCATGTTCCTGGCTTGGGTGGTGATATCCCGCACCTTTTGCCGGTTCATCGCGGTTATCCTCTCCAACCCTTTTTCTTCTGCAGCAGCCACCTTGGCAATTGTGTCATAGCTCGCTTCCACCAGGCGCCGCGACAGGACTTCCCCTATCCCTTTGAGTTTTTGCAGCTCTTTCATCTCTTTTATCTGGTTCTTCATACCATCCTCCCCTGATTTTTTGAAAGCCGTAGTTGCCAACATATCCCCGCTCTCAGGCTGCGGCGCACCCTAGACTGCGCTCCGGGGACCCGGTTTGTCGGAACTGGCGAAATCGGCCTTGGCTTCTCCCTCTGAGCCGATGTCTCCCGCACCTGTCTGCTTCAGAATCTCGATAGCCCGTTTTACCCAGTCCGCGTTATCGCAGTGGACGGATAGTAAGATCCCCCCCTCCCTGATGCGCCCTTCGTATCTTTTCGCCTCATATTCAGGGATGCCAAGGCCGACCAGCGCCCCGGTCAGACCGCCGATCACACCGCCGGCGCCGACACCTGCCAGTAGCGAGATGATGGGACCCGCGGCAATAAGCGGACCGACACCGGGGATTGCCAACATGCCGATGCCCGTCAGCCAGCCCAGTACGCCGCCTATGACCGCCCCCGTCCCGGCGCCTGCCGAGGAACCCTCGGGAAGCTTGGTATGCTTTTCGAAGGCGAAATCTTTAGTGCCCGCGTTCTCCGAGAAAAGTACCGAAATGTCTGTGTTGCGGAAGTCGGAGTTTTTCAGCGCCAGCACTGCCTCTTCAACATTTTGCCGGCTGGAATAGATCCCAAATACTGCGGTGTTTTTGGCCATTTTCAGCCTCCTTTGTGTTGTTTGTCCGTTCTACCGGTACCTGTTTAGAGCCTGTTCCAGGGCATCGAGTCTGCCGGAAATGTCTGCTCTCTCATCCGGGGTAGCGGTTCTGCCTCCTTCGGTGATGCGCAGATTATCATTGCGAATGGAGTCCAGTCTGGTCTGGAATCCTCGCTCCTCCGCCAACGGCAAGCGCCCGCTTATTCTTGCCTCATCGATTTTTCTTTGGAGCATGAAAATCCTGTCATCGCTTCTTGGTTCTTGAATCCTTGTAGTCCGGGCAAGTGCACTGTCTATCTCGTTTCCGAGCACATCGAGCCTGCCGTGAAGCTTGCTCCATTCATCCCTGTAAACCCTTTTGTCTCTCAGTTCGGTATAGTCGGTACGAATAACCTTCAGTGTCGTCAAAAACATCTGGGACTGATCAGGTGTAAGTGCGCCGGTTTTCAGCCCGTCCCCGATCTTCTCCTGGATTGCAACCATCTTGTTCTCTGCACTTCTTGCATCGTCCGGCCAGGTGTGAACGGTGGCGCAGCCCGAAAACATGGTCAACCCGAAAACCATTAACAGTGCCGTGAAAATATTGGGTTTCATTTCACTCTCCTCTCTCTTATATGCCAATAATGACTATTTAGGTGCCGGCATGCGGCCCATGGGATAGCCGGACTTGGCAGATTCATGTTGCGGTTCATCAATCTCGACGCGGTGACTACCTAAAGACGACCCATCAGCAACAGGATGATTAGAATCAAGAGGACCAACCCGAGTCCGCCACTCGGGAAGTAACCCCACTGACGACTGTGGGGCCAGGTGGGCAGTGAGCCCAAAACCATCAAAATCAGAACGACAATCAAAATAGTTCCTAACATATCGCTTCTCCATTTTCCGCGGTCAGCGGCGTTTTACAGTCAGAACTTCGATGCTCCATGGCATGGCCTGATGGCGTGTTGAATCTGGCAGAAAGGGCAATTGTCCCATATTCTGCTAAGAGCTTAACCGCAACTAGCGTGCCTGAGATGAGCTGCGCATGCTGAGAGTGCAAGGGGCTGATTGTACTGAGGGAATGGGAAAGGTAAGAGAGAGGGGCCGGAAAAGCCGTCAGAGGCATCCGTCACATTTGGCAGAACTGCTGCATATCGTCGACCACCCCGATACAAAAACAGTGCGCTTTATACTATAATCAACCTGTAGCCTAATGCAGTTCCCTGGGGATCGATTCCATGACGAAAAGACGGTCTCAGATAGCGTCCGCCACCCTGGAACAGAGCGAGCACCGCTTCTGGAACACCTTCGAGCAGACTCCGGTCGGCATCGCCCACATGACACCCGAGGGGAGGTTCATGCTGGTCAACCAACGCTTCGGCGCCATCGTCGGGTACGCCCCCGACCGGTTACTCGCGCGCACCATTCAGTCAATCATCCACCCGGACGACCTCAATGAATTCCAGGAGCATGTGCAGCTGCTCTTGGAGGGGAAAATCCCGCGCCATCATGCCGAACTGCGCTATTGCCGTGAGGACGGATCCTCCGTATGGACCAACCTCACCCTCTCGCTGGTGCGCAGCGCGGCCGGCTTGCCGGACTTCCTGATCGGCGTTGTCGAAGACAGCACCGAACGGCGCAATCTCGAGGAGCAGCTGCACCAGTCCCAGAAAATGGAGTCGATCGGGGCCCTTGCCGGGGGGGTGGCCCACGATTTCAACAATATCCTCACCGTCATCATCGGCAACGCGGCGCTCATGCAGATGAACATGGAGAGCAAAAGTCCCCTGATGGCCTACCTCCAGCAGATGCTTGACGCCTCGGAGCGGGCTTCCCAGCTGACCCGCGGGCTTCTTGCCTTCAGCAGGAAACACGCCGTCACACTCGTCCCGGTAGATTTCAACGGCATCCTGCATGACATCAGGAAGCTGCTTCTCATGGTCATCGGCGAGGGGCACGATCTGGTCATCGCACCCTGCCCCGAGAAGCTCACCGTGCTTGCCGACGTAGGCCAGCTGGAGCAGGTTTTGATGAATCTTGCCGTCAATGCGCACGATGCCATACCGGAGAGTGGGCGCATAATCATCAGCACGAGTTCCGAGATGGTGGACCAGGTGCTTGCCGCTGCGGCCGGCATATCCCCCGGCCACTACGCGACCATCATGTTCTCGGATAACGGCTGCGGCATTGCCAAGGAACACCAGGAAAGGATCTTTGAGCCGTTTTTTACCACGAAGGCTGAGGGGAAGGGGACGGGGCTCGGCCTGTCCATCGTCTATGGCATAATCAGGCAGCATAACGGCCACATCAAGGTCTACAGCGAGCCGGGTTACGGCACGACATTCAAGATATACCTCCCGCTTACCCGGGTTGCCCAGACGGAAGTCCTGGAAAATGCCCAGCTGTTCCCGCGGGGGACGGAAACCATCCTGGTGGCCGAAGATGACGATAGCGTGCGCAACATCGTGGTAGGCATATTGGAGGCGTACGGCTACCGGACAATCGTTGCGGTTGCCGGTGATGATGCCGTGGAAAAATTCAAGCAGAACCAGGACCGCATATCCCTGGCCTTTCTTGACGCCATCATGCCCAGGAAAAACGGCTGGCAGGTCTACGAGGAGATTGAACGGATCCGGCCGGGAACGAAGATTCTTTTCACGAGCGGCTATACGGACGAAATAATCAAGAAGGAGAAGATCCTTGCCGAAAGGGCCCAGATCCTCACCAAGCCGGTACCCCCTTCCCTGCTACTCACCAAGCTGAGGGAGATCCTAGATTTTGATGGCCACCCGTAACAAGGATTGACACCGCTTGCCGCTCCCCCTTGCCCGATGCGAAGCCGTCAACCAGGCCACCTCCCGGTCGGGTGCGGTCCGGGTTTTCAGCCCCTTTTGCATGCTCCGGACTCATAAGACTTTCCTGACTGCGTCCACGAGTACGGACAGCTTGTACGGAAAGTGGATGAAGCCGGAGAGGGTTACGCCGGCGAACCTCTGGGTCACCTCCTGCTCGTTGTAGCCGCTTGACATGATCACCTTGACCGAGGGATCCAGCAGACGCAGTTCGCGGAAGCACTCTTCACCGTCCATGCGCGGCATGGTCAGGTCCAGGATCACAAAGGCGATGCCGGGGGTGCTTTTGAAGATGGCGAGCGCCTCCAACCCGTCGTTGGCCGTGATGGGAGTGAACCCCAACTGCTTGAGCATTTCGGCCCCGATGCCGCGCACCGTCTCCTCGTCGTCGACCAGCAGGACGGTGCCGCTCCCCTGCCAGTCGTCCGTATGACCGCCATGGAGGACCAGGTCGCAGGGGCGGTCGCTGGCCGGCAGCAGAATCTTGAATATTGTCCCGTGGCCCTGCTCGCTGTAGACCTTGATGGACCCCTTGTGCCCCTTGACGATGCCGAGCACGGCGGCCATACCCAGCCCGCGGCCGGTGAATTTGGTGGTGAAGAAGGGGTCGAACAGTTTCGCCATGGTTTCCTTGCTCATGCCGCAACCGGTGTCCGCGATCTCCAGATAGACGTAGAGTCCCTCGCTCACGTTCCCGTCCAGCGAAACACTCTCCAGGTACTGCCGGTCGCACTCCAGGTAGCCGGTGCTGATGCTGATCACGCCGCTGTTGTCCTCCAGCGCCTCCGAGGCGTTGATCACCAGATTCATGACGATCTGGTGCATCTGGGTGGCGTCGGCTTCCACCGAGGGGAGAGGCCGCCGCAGGTCAAGCCTCAATTCCGCCTTCTTGGAGATGGAGACCTCCAGCATGGGGAGCACTTTTTCCACCAGCAGATTGAGGTCGAGGTTCTCGATGACGAATTTGCCTTTGCCCGAGTAGGCCAGCATCTGTCTGGTCAGGTCGGCGGCCCGGGCAGCTGCCTGCTCGATCCTGCTCAGGTTTTCCACGACCGGCGACCTCTCGTCGAGGCTCATCAGTGCCAGATCCGCGTTGCCGATGATGGCCATCAGGATGTTGTTGAAGTCATGGGCGATGCCGCCGGCAAGCACCCCCAGGCTCTCCAGTTTCTGGGAGTGGAACAGCAGTTTCTCCAGCCTGAGGCGTTCTTCCTCCACCAGCTTGCGCTCGGTGACATCGGTGACCACGCCGTGCAACAGGATGTCCCCGTTTTCCAGCGGTTCAGGCGATGAATTCAGATGCAGCCACTTGACAGTTCCCTCGACCAGCACTCGACCTTCCCAGTTGAATGGCTGCCGTTTATGGATCCCCTCCCTGTTCAATTCGAGAAAGGAATCGGCATCATCCGGGTGGATGGTTTGGAACCATCCCCGACTGTCTGCCAGAAGAGTTTCCGCTTTGACGTTTAATATTTCCGCCATCCTGGGGCTGACGTAGTCCCAGGTGAAGGTACCGTCCGGTGCGCTGCGCAGGATGTATATGCCGACCGAGATCTTCGAGACCAGGTTGTCATACTGCTGCTTGGTTTTGCGCAGCGCCTCCTCGGCCAGCTTGTGCTCTGCAATCTCTCTGGCCAATACCGCATTTGTCTGTTGCAGGCGGTCGTTTGCCTCGGAAAGCTGGACGGTCCGCTCGTCGATCAGCTCTTCCAGGAACTGGTTGCGCACGGTCAATTCCTGCAGCGGATAGACCTCCCCCTCGCGGACCAGGGCGTAGGGGATGGAAATACTGCTGTGCGAGATTTTCCACTCTGCGGCCTCCTTGCGGAAGATCAATACCAGGCGTGCCGTCTCTCGCGACAGGACGTGGTCCTCTATCGGCAAGTGGATGGTGAAGAAGCTGGTCGCGACGGCGATCGTATCGTCCAGCTGCTGCAGGGCCAGGTCCTTGAGCTCGATGTGGATCGGATCCTTGACCTGGGCGAAGTCCTGCCGGGTAATGGCAACCCACTGCTCCCGGTCCTTTACCAGGAAATCCCCGCCGCCGGTAAAGCCGGAGAAGTCCTCGCTGAAATGCGCGGTGAGCCGATCGTCGCGGGATGCATACATCCGGAGGTAGTCGTCGAGAAGTTGCCTGATTCTCTGGTAGTCGTCAGTTTTCATGGGCGCGCCTGTCTTTGGACATGTGATGGTCGGTTGCTTTTCACTCATAGGCATGAACAACCGCGATAGCCCCAAGTCATTGACCGGAGTCCGCAGCGGCGGATCATTCATCCGGTGTATGGATTATGGTTAACTACTCCTTTGTCTATGCCTCGTCAAAGAAATTCTCAAAGACCGGCGGGCCCGCTGGTCTATCGATGAAGTTGCATTGAAGTAGCAGGATATCATATCGGTTCAAAAAGGCATTTTATAAGGAAAGAAATCAGGCGCATCCGGCGCGAGACAGAAACCGGACGCGCAAAAGGAAAAGGGCCCACAGTATTCAAACTGTAGGCCCTTCGCGTATGGTTGGGTTTGCAGCCAGACGTCAGACGCCGTGCGCAGTTACCGGTAGTCCGACATGTGAAGCACAACCGTTCGATGCGGCATTCCCGTTTCCGGAGTCATCTTCTCGTGCATTTGCTTGCAGGGAGGCTCCTGGGCCGTTGCCGGGAACAGTCCTTTTCTTTTTGCCGCGCCATCCACGCAGGATTGCATCACCCGGTAATCCGGAGTCCGGCAACTGCACCAGGCCCGGCAAACGGCTTCCGAAACGATCTGGTTCTCGGTCTGCTCGTTTAGCTCCGGGTAGCGGCGTCGAACCAGGTGATGAGCTAACCACTCGTATTTCATGTGATCCTCCCTGGGGCCGGTCCCGGTTTGAACATCAGTCGATGCCAATGTGAAACTATAGCACAAAAAGCTAATCTGAAAATCGCCTCCGGCCCGTCCCGACCGGTCCGCTCGAAGCCAAGGAGTGTAGCGATATCGGGGATGGATAGGGCAAATTCACTGTGGGACATGATCATTTGCCCGACTTTGACACCCGAACATGGTGGCGGCGATTCTTGATTAATGAGACTGTGGAGGGTATAGTTTCCAGAAGGGATGAAGGGGTGAAATATGAAGATGAAGGTCCACTGCCCGGCATGCGGTAATCGAGAACTGGCCCATCTGGTGATCACTACACACAAAGGTAAAAGCCTGTCCCTGCTGCTCTCTTCTCAGGCGGACATTCGAAAATCGTCCGGAACCGTTTGCTGTGTCATCTGCAAACAGGTCTGCCATGTTAAGGATTTGCTGGCTGCCAAGCAGTGATGGAGAGCGGGGAGGGCGGACCGGCGGTTCCTGCCGCCGTCGAGAGCACACCGGACAGAAGGATCAGGGCCTGCAGCGATCAAGCTGCAGGCCCTTTTGGATGTCGCTGAGGTCAATCCGACAAACCTGCTGCTTAAGCCTACTTCACCGTAAGTTTGTCGGCCACCAGCCTGCCGCTGCGTATGGCCAAAGTCCCTTTCAACTTCGTCGGGTTGCCGCTTCTGTCGCTATAGTTGCCATAGTAGCCACCCTTGACGGTGATGGCGATGCCGCGGTTCATGGTCAGGTTCTCCAGCAGGTCGGTATAGAGCAGCAGGATCTTGGCGTCGTTGGTTGTCGCCGCGTAGGCTGCGGCGAGCGAGTTGTAGCCGGTGCTGCCGATTTTCACCTTGGGGGCGGCGGTGAAGGACGCGGAGACGGACTTGTTGGACGTCATGGAGAGTGCGCAGTCGCCCGTGGCGTTCGTGCATGCTCCGCTCCAGCCGGCGAAGCTTGAGTCTGCGCTGCTTGTCGCCCGCAGGACGACGTCCGTTCCGAACGGGAAGGCCTTGGTGCAGACGCCGCCTGTGCAGGCGAGCCCGGCAGGGGTGCTGTTGACCGCACCGCTGCCGGTACCGGAAAGGGTTACGCTGAGATTGTCGCAGTTCGCGCCGGCTTGCTGGCAGGTCCCGGCCCATTTAAAGGAGGCGGCGACCGTGCAGTCCTCTGTGATCGGGCCGGTGGTGTAGGTGTTGCCCGAGAGGCTGCCGCCGCAGCCGGTGACCGATTTGACGGCGTAGCCGGGATCTGGCTCGATGTTGAAGGTCGTGGTCTCCTTATAGAAGACGGTGAATTGCCAATACGGGCCGACGAATCCGCCAAGTCCCGAGCTTGGGGTAACGGTGAATTCCTGCCGTCCGAGATTTACCAGCGCCGGGAGCGGTAGCCAACCCGGATTGATCCCCAGTTGGGCAAATCGGTTATCTCCCCAGCTCCAGACCGACCCGTCTGCTTTCAGGGCCAGGGAGTGTGAAATGCCGGTTGCGATCTCCACCACCCCCACCAGGTCCAACACCTGCACCGGGGTGGAACTTTGGCTGGTGGTGCCGTTGCCCAGTTGGCCGGAGCTGTTGTCCCCCCAGGCCCGGACAGTCCCGTCCACTTTCCTCGCCACGCTGAAGAAGTCCGAGGCCCGGACCGCGCTCACCCCGGAAAGCCCCAATGCCTGCACCGGAACGTTACTGCGGTTCTTGGTGCCGTCACCGAGCTCTCCGAAGTCGTTATCCCCCCAGCCCCAGACCGTTCCATCGCTTTTCACCACCAGGCTGTGATAGCTCCCCGCGGCGATGCCGGTCACCCCGCTCAGCCCGGTTATCTGCACGGGGGTGCTGCTTCTGGCCGTGCCGCCGAAGCCGTGAGAGCCCCAGGCCCAGACGGTGCCGTCCTGCTTGAGCGCCAGGCTGTGATACTGCCCGGCCGCGATCGCCGAGACCCCGGAAAGTCCCAATACCTGCAGCGGGATCGGGCTTTGGTCCGTGACGTCCTCGCGCCCCAGTTGGCCGAAGCCATTGTCCCCCCAGGTCCACACGGTCCCGTCGTTTTTCAGGGCCATGGCGAAATTGCTGCCGCCGGCGACGGTTGCGACTCCGCTTAGCCCCGTTGCCTGCACCGCAATGCTGCTCGAGGTCGTGTTGCCGTTACCCAACTCGCCGGAACCGTTATACCCCCAGCTCCATACGGTCCCGTCGTATTTCAAGGCGACGCTGAAAGAGCCGCCCCCGCCGATGGCGGTCATGCCCGTCAGCCCAAGTGCCCGTACCGGGATGAAACTGTCGGCCGTTTTGCCGTCACCCAACCGGCCATCCCCGTTGTAGCCCCAGGTCCACACGGTCGAGTCGCTTTTCAGTACCATGCTGTGCAGGCCGCCGCCGGCGACGTCGGTTATCATGGAGAGCCCCGGCACCTGCACCGCTTTGGAACTGCGGTTGGGTGAGCCGTTACCCAACTGGCCGAAGTAGTTGTCACCCCAGGCCCAGACCGTCCCGTCTGCTCCCAGAGCCAAGGCATGATCCGACCCCGCGGCGATGGTGGCAACATGCGAGAGCCCGGCTACCTGCAAAGGAACAAGGCTGTCTTCCGTGTTGCCGCTTCCCAACTGGCCGAGGTTGTTATTCCCCCAGGCCCAGACCGTTGCGTGGTTCTTCATGGCCACCGTGTAAAACGCCCCGGTGGCGACGGCGGTAACCCCGTTGCCGAGCGCAATTACCTGCACAGGGGTGCTGCTCGGGGCGGTGTTGCCGTTACCGAGCTCGCCGTAGCCGTTGCCCCCCCAGGCCCAGAGCGTCGTGTCGCTTTTGACCGCCACGGTGTGCAACTGCCCCGCCGCAACGGAGGTGATCCCGGTGAGACCCGATATCTGAACCGGGATACTGCTGTCGGACATGTTGCCGTTACCCAGTTGCCCGGTGCCGTTGCCCCCCCAGGACCAGACGCTTCCGTCATGTTTCAGCGCCACCGTGTGAAACTGCCCCGCCGCAACTGCGGTGATGCCGGTGAGGTTCAACACCCGCACCGCCGTGTTGCTGGTGACGGTGGCGCCGTTACCCAGCTGGCCGGAGCGGTTATCCCCCCAGGCCCAGACGGTCCCGTCCTGTTTCACCGCGACACCATGGAAATGCCCCGCCCCTATGGCGACCACCCCGGCAAGTCCCAGCACCTGGACGGGGGTCTCGCTTTTGGTCCTGGTGCCGTTACCGAGTTGGCCCAGGCTGTTGTCCCCCCAGGTCCAGACGGTACCGTCAGTTTTCAAAGCCATGCTGTGGTACTGTCCCGCTGCGACGGCCTTCACCCCGGCGAGCGCCGGTACCTGCGCTGGTATGGCGCTTTGCAGCCCGCCTGTGCGCCCCAGTTGGCCGAAGCCATTATCCCCCCAGGTCCAGACCGTCCCGTCGTTTTTCAGGGCGACGCTGTGATCGGAGCCCCCCGCGAGCTGAAAGGAAACGGCCAGGGCAGGGGTCGTGAACGCGGCAAGGAAGAGGGCAGCGAGGAGCCCCGATGCCAAACCGGCCAGCCAGCTCCCGGCACGAGGAGTGCTTCCAACAGGCCCCGGTTCAGCAGGAAGATGCGCTCCACTACCGTCGATGCTTGGGCTACCATACTGCGTGCTTTCCATGTGATCCTCCGTTAGACGCTGCACAGTCCCCGGCGGCATTGCCGCGAGGACCATCCGAGATCCGAATCGACAGGTCGTTGCAAAAATGAACATTTTCTAATTCTACTCAGGGGCGCTTCAGATACAAGCAGGAGAGGTATTTCAATGCCGCCTCGGGAACCGTGGCGGGACGCTGTGCCGGGGCAAATCAAAATGGGGACTGGGCGGGAGGGGCGCGCCGATTGGTGCGGGTGGTGGTGCGGAACTTCGGTACATGGAGACCCGATGCCTGCGTGGAGGAATTTGAGCAGTCTGCGCGCGGGTAGTGCCGCTTCCAATTTGGGGAAAAGGGGGTTGGCTCCACCTAAACTACGTTTTAGCTTTTTAGCGGCAAAAACCGGGAACACTTGCCACGGAGGTCACGGAGAAAGAGCTGGAAAAACAGGTTGTTTTGCCTTCTCCGTGCTCTCCGTGTCTCCGTGGCAAACGCCTTGCTGTTCGAGCGGGTTCTAACCGATCACCCCTTTAAAGGAAAATACCCGTTACCGTGCCAGGATAAACAGCTCCAGGGTGATCATGTCGTGCACGAGATGCATGCCGAGACGTTCGAACAGTTTGCCCGACCCGTAGCCGACACCCCAAAGCGTCCGGTCGATGTCGAGGACGGCATGGGCCTTGATGCTGCCATCGGTCTGCGGGGCGACGATGGCCGGGAAACTCACGGCTCGGGTGGTACCCCTGATGGTGAGTTCGCCCGCGGCGACCCCGTTGGGCGCTTCCGGAGCTTCCCCTGCTCCCGCCTGCCAGCCTGTCAGCCGGAAGGATGCGGTCGGAAAGTGCTGCACCGCGAAAAAATCCTCAGATTTCAGGTGGCTGATAAGGAGGTCGTGCCAGGCCGGATCCTGCAGGTCGCGGTTGTCGATGCTGTTCATGTCCAGCACGATATTACCCGCGGACAGGCTGCCTCCGAGCAGGACCATCTCGCCGCTCAGTATGTTGATAAAGCCGTGGTGACGGTTGTTGAGGTTGCGCCCGATCCACTCCAGCGTGCTTTTCTCGACATCAACCTGATAGATGCCGTCCGGCAATTCCGGTTGGGTCGGCGCGGGCTCAACGCCTGCTTCCATCGGGAACCCCGCTAAACGCAGGGCGGCAAGTCCACCCTCGAGGACGGAAACATTGGGGTAACCCCCCTGGACCAGGCGCTCCCGGGCCAACTCCGCCGTCCGCCTGGTGCCGGTGGCATCGTACAGCACCAGTTCCGCATTGCGGTCGGGAACAGATTCGGTGATCCGGTCCAGGAAGACCATTTCGTAAATGCAGGCATTCTTTGCACCGGCCAGATGGCATGCGGCATAATCTTCCGGCGTCATCACATCGATGACCAGGGCTCCGGTTGCCAGGCGCCCTTTGAGTTCAGCGCAGGTTATGGTGGTGTTCATCGTCTCAAGCCTCCTATGCAGGGTCAAACGCGCGGCCTGCATCCGCGGCCAGTTTTTTGGCGAGACTGCACAGGGTGGCGGACTCTTCCAAACCGTCCAGAAACCGCTGCGCAATCCGCGAGAGCCCGACCTGTGCCCCTGCCAGGGCGCCGGTCAGGATGGCTCGGGCCTGATTCTGCCCTCCGCCGTTGACGGCATGCAGCAGAGCCGACTCGAAGTCGTCGTGAAAGCGGGCCGCCAGGTAGTAGGCCGCCGGCAACTGATGATAGATGGCACAGGGCATGCCGTAGACCAGCGAGACCTTCCAGGCCGGCTCGATACGGATATCGGGATCCATGGCAGCGCCGGCCACATAGGAAGGCGTCAGCAGCGCGTCGGGGGAGGCAAACTTCCCGGCGCGCGGGGGATCCGGGTCACCGGGGCGGGGGGGTTGCAGGTTGTCGCCGGTAACGGCGTGGAAGGGCAGTGCGCCGTCATGCACGAGTTTCATCAGCCGGCCCGACACCCTGGCGTCCAGTGGATGCCCCTGCACCAGCTGTCCCAGGACAGCACCATAGGCTACCGTCATGGACAGCACCGTGTCGTCGCTCTGGGTCAGGGCCGCATTGTCCGCGATCGCGTTCGCCAGACGGGCAGGCTCCAGCGCATAGCGTACCGCCAGGGCCAACGTGCGTTCGATCGCTTCCGTCGTGTCGGCATGACCTGCGGTCTCCCCCCAGGGCAATCCCCGTTGAACCCGCCGCCGCCACAACTCCCGTATCGACTGGCTGGTGTATCCGCCCGGTCCGTGGATCGGGGTGCCGTCCAGCAGTGGCAGCAGATCCTCGTCCATGCGGCGGCAGAAGTCGGCCTGATCGTACTTTCCGCAGTCAACCAGCGACGCAAGCAAGAGCTTGAGTATGAAGCCCGCCTGGGAGAGTTGCCCCGCTTTGAGTCCGTCATGGTAGCGGCCTGGACGCGGATCGGTATAGTCGCTGATCCACTCGCCGTAATCCCTGCGCAACTCCGCAAGATCGTAATACCAGTGGGGGCCGAGCCCCATGGCATCACCTATGAAAGCGCCCATGATGGCGCCTGATGCGCGGTCCTGAATGGTCGTGTCTGGCATGATGTGTCCTTGCCATAAGTGAGGGGTGAGACGGCTTCGCATAGAGACAGTTGTCGCAGTATCCGTTTATTCGAAGAATAGCAGGGCAAGGTGATGAGTCAATCGCCGCCCGCCGCTTGTAAAAATGTCAAAATATTTATGGAATGGCCGAAATATTTGCCGTTTGACCCAGATCGCACTGATTCCGGGTCAAGCGGCAAGTGGTTTACGCCAAAAATGGCGGGGTTCTCCTCAAACGGCTTGCGGTTCGCCTCGGAATGGACCAGTTCTCTCGGAGCGCCAAATATTTTGGTCAAACGGCAAATATTCCAGCCAAACGGCAAGTGGTTTACGCCAAAAATGGCGAGGTTCTCCTCAAACGGCTTGCGGTTCGCCTCGAAATGGACCAATTCTCCCAGAACGGCAAATATTTTGGTCAAACGGCAAATATCTCAGCCAAACGGCAAGTATCCCAGCCAAACGGCAAGTATTTTGGCGAATCCATAAAGGAATTGATTTGAAACGGGTGTCGTTGGCCCAAATGGCGCGTGCCTCACGCTCCTTGATTCGAAAGGGAAAGGCAGCTGCATGAAAAAGGTAGTGGGGGGATTTTATGGATGATAAGGTCCCCATCCGGCGACCTTGCCGGATGGGGGGAGCGTGCGGGGGGTTACATGGCCATGAGTGAGGCCATTGACGACCACGGCCCAGGGATACCGGGGCCGATGGCTCTGACCCTGAACCAATAGACCTTTCCTGGAACCAAACCGGACATGACCATCTTGGACGACTGCGCAGACACCCCTTTGTACTTCCAGTTGGTTTCATCGCTCGGGTCGCCTTCGCAGATTCCCATCTCATAGCCTCTTGCACGTTTGACACTTTTGGCTTTCCCGTAAATCGTGCCGTGTTCTTCGCCATGCCGCACCTTGAAGTTGCCAGGCGATCCCAAGGGGGGCAAAGAGGTCTGTTTCTTTGGCTTCGGCAGGACAATGCCGGCCCGCGAAAGCAAGCTCGGGTCCTCTCCCGCCATCAGCTTCACGAGGTTCACAAACAAGGAGAATCTGCGGTCCAAATCTCTGCGGTCGGAGTCGCGTGCCTCGATTTTATCACTGTTGCCGCTGAGAACTTCATTGAAGCTCGCCTTGAAACGCTCGTGGACCTCCTCCAGCTGTGCCTGCGTAGGGGCCAAAGCCATCACCCTGCCGTAGAGGTCGGGGTCTTTGGCTAAGGCAACTACGATCGCTGCGGTTGTGGGTATGACCTCGGTGTCGTTGAGTCCATGGAAAGAGATTGTTCCTGGCATGGCCGCCTCCTTGGTTGGTAAAAATTAGAAATATTTTATCTTTTGTTGCGCGCATGTCAAATCCTGATTGGGGAAAAAACAAAAAAGCCGCTCCCCTGCAACTGGGAACGGCTCTCTTGTTTAGCGGTGAATGCGACGTCCGACAGCATGCTGGGGCTAGGGAACGACCCCGTCGAAACTCTGCGGCCAGTTCAGGCCTCCCTCGCCCCCATCGGCACCCTGATACTTGTAGGTGAACCGCAGCAGGGTACCGGTTTCCACGAGAAGCGGCAGTTTGACGCTGAATGGGGCGATCTCGTCTTGCCTGATTTGATGCGGGATGAAACATGCGGAACGCGCCCCCGCTTTACCCGCCGCATCGACGACGGCTACCCAAATCTCAATTCCGTCCATGTGAGCGTAGCGGAGATTTTTCAGGACCCCTTCCACGGTCGTTTCCCTTCCCGCCTGCCTGATCTCCCATGACAGGGCCATGTCGAACTGTGAATAGTGCTGGGGGAGGCTTGCCAGCCGCTCCCGGTTATCGTCTCTGCGGGGGGCGCTGCCGCCCCGCAACACGGTCATCAGAAAGGACCAAGGCGTCCGCATATGTAAACCCTCCCTTTTCGCAGCTTTGGCCGCCTGTCCCGTCTATGCCTTGGGGGGAGGTCGGAACTGCATCGCTTTGTATTCCAGGAATTCCTCCAGGCCATGGACGCCGAGCTCGCGTCCGTTCCCAGACTGCTTGTAGCCGCCGAAGGGCGCGAGGAGGTTGAAGGGACCGCCGTTGATGTCCACCTGGCCGGTACGCAAACGGCGCGCAACCTGCTGGGCATGCTCGTCGGAACCGGACCACACGCCGCCGGCAAGACCGTAGGGGGTGTCGTTGGCTATGCGCACCGCGTCGTCTTCGTCGTCGTAGGTGATGATCGACAGCACCGGGCCGAAGATTTCTTCCTGGGCAATGACGCTCTTCGGATCGACGCGGCCGAACACGGTCGGCGCCACGTAGAAGCCGGCAGTGTTGACCCCCTCGGGCAGATCCAGGCCGCCGCACAGCAACACTGCGCCTTCGGCGATACCTTTGGCGATGTAGCCTCGCACGCGCTCCCGCTGCAGGTCCGAAGCGAGGGGGCCGAGGGTCGTTTCGGGCACCGTGGGGTCGCCGGCGCGATACCCCTTCGCTATCCCGGTGGCGATCTCGGCCGCTTCCTCGTAGCGCTCCCTGGGCACCAGCATTCGGGTGAGGGCGGAGCAGGTCTGGCCGGAATTGATGAAGCAGTTGCCGACCACTCCCTTAACGGCCCTGGGAAAGTCGGCATCGCCGAGGATGATGGCGGCCGATTTGCCGCCCAGTTCGAGCGCGATGCGCTTGACCGTGGCCGAACCGAGCTGCGAGACGCGGATACCGGCGCGGGTTGAGCCGGTGAATGAGACCATGTCCGCCTGCGGATGGGCCACCAGGGCTTCGCCCACCGTTTGGCCGTACCCGGTGACCAGGTTGAACACGCCGGCGGGCAGTCCGGATTCGTGAATCACCTCGGCCAGGATGAAGGCGTTGAGGGGCGCGACTTCAGAGGGCTTGAGCACCAGGGTGCAGCCGGCAGCCAGTGCGGCTGCGACCTTGGCTGCTATCTGGTGCAGCGGATAGTTCCACGGCGTGATGGCGACCACCACGCCGACCGGCTCGCGCAGCACCAGCGAATTGCCAATGCGCCGCTCGAAGGGGAAGTCAGCGAGCATGTCGGCAAAGATGCCGAAATTGGCGATCGGGCTTGCCACCTGAATGAGCTTCGAGAGCTTGAGCGGCATGCCCATTTCAAGGGTAATGGTCTCGGCAATTTCTTCCGCGCGGGCGCTCAGGCCTGCCTGGATCTTGGACAAGTACCCGGCGCGCTCGGCGACGGGCGTAGCGGCCCAGTCGTCGAAGGCAGCGCGGGCGGCGCGCAGGGCGGCGTCGGCATCCTGCTCATTGCCCTCGGGTATGCGGGCGAGCAGCGATCCGTCGGTGGGACAATGCACGGCAATCGAGCCCGTGCCGGCCGGGTCGACCCAACTGCCGCCTAGGTAGAACTGCAAACGGTCTTTCATGGCGTCTCCTCCTGGGAATTGAACTGCATGCCCGGCGCCAGCCTGTAGGTTGCTGCGTCGGTTCGAAGTTTCGAAATTGAAATCGCCTCCTTCCATCCTCCAACAATAGCCAGACCCGCAACTATGTCAAAGCTCCGGAATCCGGGACGCACCAGGTTGATCGGGGTGGCATCAAGTCCCTGACCACGAACCTCATCCAGGAACTGCATGCTTCCGGTGGGACACTCTACCCCTTAATACGTTTAGGACTTGTTAACACATAATCGGATAACCGTAAATAAGAGATCGGGCTATTATCGGCCAGCCCTCGCGGACAGTTCGGTCACCGGTTCCAGTCGCAGTACAAAAGGACTGTGGGGAGCAGGGGAGGGGCTGCTGAACTTTACCAATCCATGCACGAAGCGGATTGAGATGACGCATTCAAACCAGTCCGGGACCGCTGACGGTCCCGGGTGCGCCCCCTTGACACGCGAAAAATGATGATTATTTTTCCCCCAAGAAGTCATCTCACCAAAGGAGGGTATCCAAATGGCAAGCTGGGGATTTTTCGACGAGTTGAATTGTCTGAGAAGGGAGATGGAAGATGCTTTTCGAGTCGCCGGGGTGGTCCGGCCCATGTCGACTACCTTTCTTGCTCCTTCCTCGGCTCGGCGCTTCCCGCTGGTTAATCTGAGCGAGGACGAGGGGCAGATCTGTCTGGATGCGCTGTTGCCGGGGATCGATCCGAAGGAGCTGCAACTGTCGTTGCTGCGCGAGACCATCACCATCACCGGTGCCAGAAAATCCGCGGCGGAACTCAGGGGTGGGCTGGTTCATCGAGACGAGCTCGGTTCCGGGAAGTTCTCCCGCACCGTGGACCTGCCCTCCGAGATCGACCCTGACAGGACTTCGGCCGAATTCCGGGACGGGGTGCTACGCATTACCATGGCCAAGTCCGAACATGCCAAACCGAGGAAGATCGAGGTAAAAGTCAGCTAGGCCCTGAGGTGGGCTATTTCTCAGCGGGAATAAGAGAGGAGGAAACCATCATGACAGCTAACAGCATAACGGCACGGGATCACGACATTAATCAGCAGAGGGAGGAGACGCGGGCTCCGGAAAAGTTCCTCAGACCCGCGGTGAGCATCAGCGAGGATGAGTCGGGGCTGCTTTTGACCGCGGACCTTCCCGGTGCGGTTAAGCAGACGCTGGACATCCATGTAGAAAAGGGAATTCTCACAATCTCCGCGCCGGCTTCGCGGGAAATGCCGGGCCGTCCCATTTACAGCGAATTCGAGTGGGCGCCATACTATCGCCAGTTCCAAATACCCGACGTCATCGACCAGGCCAGGGTCAAGGCGGAATTCAAAAACGGCGTGCTGACGCTGCAACTGCCCAAGGCGGAAGCCGCCAAGCCGCGACGCATAGAGGTTGAGCTCGCTGACTGAGCCGCGCTGTAAAAGGTCGCGTGCCGCGCAGGGAACGCGTTCGCCAACGTTCCAGCGTTACCCCTGGATGGACGCTGGAGCGTTGGCGCTCAACAAGCAGTCAGCCAAGCCTAAAACGCAACAAAGGGGCGGCGAGTAAAAGTGTTGGCCGATCAGCGACAATTAAATCCGCAAATACAAAGATACCTTATTTGCATTTTATGGTATAAGTGCAAATAAGATATCTTTGTATTTGCGGACCCAAACTATGCGAAAAACTGACTTAAGCCCTGAACGGCAAAAATTGCTAGTCCCCTTAGCATCCCACCCGGGTGCCTATGGGTTGATACCTCCGCCAACGCCTCTTAACCTGGACCTGCCGCTATCGGAGATACGGAGGGCGCATGAGGCGCTGGGGCTTCTCCAAGCTTCCGTCACCACTCTTCCGAACCGATACTTGGTCACAAGGACCCTCGACCGCAGAGAGGCCGTCAGAAGTAGCCAGATCGAAGGAACCGGTTCGGACATTGACGACCTACTCACATTTGAAGCTACCGGGAACGATGAAGGCCTCCCGCTCGACGTTGTCGTTACCCTCAACTACGTCAAGGCCCTTGAGTACGGTCTTCGTCAGGTCGCAGAACATGGCGTCAAGGTACTAACCATCGAACTCATCAAGGAGCTTCATAAGTTGTTGATGGAGGGTGAACGTGATTATCAGGATGTACCTGGTCAATTAAGACAGTGCCAGAACTGGGTAGGCGGGGTCCGAATCTATGATGCCAAGTTTGTCCCGCCACCTCCGGATCGTGTTGTGGAATGCCTGGAAGACCTGCTGCGTGTCCTCCAGTATCAGGCGGCAGAAGAGGATTTCTACGAGGTTTCGCTGGTCATCCGTCTTGCGATTGTGCATGCACAGTTCGAGACTATCCATCCCTTCATAGAGGGCAACGGTCGCGTGGGAAGGATTCTCCTGCCTCTGATGCTTGCGGCCGAAGGGTACCCACCCGTTTATCTCGCGGGGTTCTTGAAGGTCAACCAAGACCTTTACTATCAGACGCTGGGACAGGTACAACTGAGAGGGGAATGGACAGATTGGGTTCGGTTCCTCGCAACTGGCGTCGATATCGCTTGCCGTGAGTCAATCGGAATAGCGCGGGAGCTTACGGCCATGGTGGCCCGCTGGAAGGAGATTCTCGCCACCCGGAACCTTCGTTCTCACTCCGTAGTGAATCGACTGCCAGATTACCTCATCGGAACACCGGTCGTTACCGTGAAACAGGTAGCGAAGGACCTAGGGGTTAATTTCACGGCTGCCAACAGGGCTCTCAGTCAACTCCAGGAGCTTGAGATAGTTGAAATGATGGGAGAGGGTAAGCGCAACCGAATCTTCACGGCCCGAGAGGTTATTAAACTTTTGAGCCTGCCAACCGAGGCGCAGCGTTACTGACGTTACGCCTCCCTCGCCACCATCGACACTCTGATACTTATAGGTGAACTGAAGCAGGGCACCCTGTTCCACCAGAAGCGGCAGTTTGATGCTAAACGGGGCGATCTCGTCCGGGAGGAGCATTGGAAGGAAGGCAATTAGCCGTTCGGCAGATTGATTGAAAAGTGATAACCCTCTGATTAAAGCGCCAGAAAAAGCAATGAGGGGGCAAATAGAATGGGGGCCTCTTTCTCAATGACCGTATGACTGTTCCGGGGTTATTGTATTGACAACGGGTTGCAATCATTTTATACAGAAAAGGAGGTCGGTTTTCGCACGAAGGTCCGCGGTGAGGGCGCGCGCAGACGCAATTCCTCTCCCCCCCAAAAAAACAATTTATATGTCAGCACCAGCCACGTAGCATTCATCTTGGAGAGGGATAGTGAGACGATTGGCCTTGATGAAACAGCGGTTGGTCGCCGTCTTTCTCTGTGGCGTGCTGCTCTTGTATTCTCCCGTCATCTCTTTGTTTGACCAAGCCCGCCTGTGGTTTGGTGTGCCGGTTCTCTATCTCTACCTGTTCGCTGTCTGGGGCTTTTTGGTTGCGGTCATGGCCTTGATTACCGAAGGGTGGGGCAATTGACCGGCCGGAGCAGGGCATGCTGAGCGGCCCGTTCATCATTTTCGTCTCTTGTCTATATCTGGGACTGCTCTTCGCTATCGCCTACTGGGCAGATCGACGTGCCGACAGTGGCCGTTCGGTGATTGCCCACCCCACCGTTTACGCCCTGTCGCTTGCCGTTTTCTGTTCGGCCTGGACCTACTATGGCAGTGTGGGACGTGCCGCCGCATCCGGGATTGGATTTCTGCCGATATATCTGGGCCCTACGTTAGCCGCCGCCTTGTGGGGCTATCTGTTGCTCAAGATGATCCGGGTAAGCAAATCGCAACGCATCACCTCGATTGCAGACTTTATTTCATCGCGTTACGGTAAGAGTCATTTGCTGGGTGGACTGGTCACGGTGATCGCCGTGGTCGGGGTGCTCCCCTACATCGCCCTGCAACTCAAGGCCGTATCCAACAGTTTTACCATCCTGCTGCACTATCCAGTCACTGTCACGCCCAGCCACCAAGCCCTGCCCGTATGGCAGGATACGGCCTTTTATGTCGCGCTGCTGTTGGCCCTGTTCACCATTCTTTTTGGTACTCGCCACTTGGATGCCAGCGAGCGGCATGAAGGTCTGGTGGCGGCGATTGCCTTCGAGTCCATCGTCAAGCTGGTGGCGTTGACGGCCGTGGGGCTGTTTGTAACCTTCGGTCTCTACGACGGCTTTGGCGATATCGTCCAGAAAGCGGAGCAGGCGGGACTCCTGAAACCGCTGCTTGCACCGGAGGGGAGCTATAACACGTGGGTCTCTTACTCCTTCCTTTCCGCGCTGGCCGTGCTGATGCTGCCACGCCAGTTTCAGGTGGCGGTGGTAGAAAACAGTAACGAGCATCATCTGCGCCGTGCCATCTGGATGTTTCCACTCTATATGCTGCTGATCAACGTCTTTGTCCTGCCCATTGCCTTGGCCGGACAGTTGACTTTTCCCGGTGGCGGCGTCGATACCGATACCTTTGTCCTGACCCTGCCCATTGCCCATAAACAGGAGTGGCTGGCCCTCTTCGCCTTCATCGGCGGACTTTCCGCCGCAACCGGCATGGTCATCGTCGAGACCATCGCCCTATCCACCATGGTTTGTAACGATCTGGTGATGCCGGGACTGTTGCGCCGTTGGCGGCAACAACCACCGCCAACCAGTCTTGCCACCATTTTGCTGATCGTTCGCCGCAGCGCGATTTTTGTCATCCTGTTATTGGGTTATCTCTATTTCCGCTTCGCCGGAGAAGCCTATGCGTTGGTTGCCATAGGCCTGATCAGTTTTGCTGCCGTGGCCCAGTTCGCACCGGTCATCATTGGCGGCCTGCTATGGCGTGGAGGGACCCGCGAGGGGGCACTAGCGGGCCTTGGGAGCGGTTTTGCCATCTGGGTCTATACGCTGCTCCTCCCCTCCTTTGCAAAATCCGGTTGGTTGCCCACCGAGTTCCTCGATTTCGGACCGTTCGGCCTCGCCTTGTTAAAACCCCAGGAACTCTTCGGATTAAAAGGGTTCGATGAGATCTCCCATTGCCTGTATTGGAGCCTGGCGGCCAATATCGGGGCCTACGTCGTCGTCTCTCTGCTGCGCCCTCCCAACACCGTAGAGCTCACTCAGGCCACGGTCTTTGTCGATGCGCTGAAACACAACCGGCCCATTGTTGCCGGGTTGTGGCGGGGCAGTGCCCAATTTGACGATCTGATCAACCTGGTCAGCCGCTTTCTCGGCCAGGAGCGTGCCCGGAGCGAATTCGCCACGTATGCCAAAGGGCGCGGCTTGTCTGCCGGTGAGGATCTGCCGGCCGATGCGCAGACCGTACTTTTTGCCGAGACCCTGCTTGCCGGGGCCATCGGGAGTGCTTCGGCACGGGTAATGGTCTCCTCGGTGGCCCAGGAAGAACCCCTTGGGCTGGATGAAGTCTTGCATATCCTGGACGAGGCATCACAGATCCGCGCCTACAGTCATGAATTGGAGGAGAAATCACGGGAGCTGGAGGTCGCAACGGCAGAGCTCAAGGCTGCCAACGAAGGGCTTAAGGAATTGGATCAGCTCAAAGATGATTTCATGTCTTCGGTGACCCATGAACTGCGGACCCCGTTGACCTCCATTCGCGCTTTTTCGGAGATTCTCCTTGATGATCCGAAGATCGACCTGAAGGAGCGCGTAAGCTTTCTCGGCATCATTGCCAGCGAAACCGAGCGACTGACCCGCTTGGTAAACCAGGTCCTCGATCTGGCAAAGATAGAATCCGGCCATGCAGACTGGAAAAGCAGTGAGCTTGATCTGGCTGAAGTGATCAGTCAATCGGTTGCCACGACAGAACAGCTGATTCTTGACAAGGGCGGCGTGGTTCACCTGGATTTGCCGGAGGGGGCCTCCTACGTCATGGCGGATCGTGACCGTCTGATGCAGGTCATGCTCAACCTCTTATCCAACGCGGAAAAGTTCATTCCACAGGGTAGCGGCAGGATCGACGTCTCCCTAAGGAGAGAGCACAACCTGTACCGGGTCAGTATTGCCGATAATGGGCCGGGTATTCACCCGGCAGCACAGGCGGTCATCTTCGAGAAATTCCGCCAGGTCGGTGATAAAAGTGCCAATCCGCTGGGCACGGGGTTGGGCCTTCCAATCAGCCGGGAGATCATCGAGCACTTTGGCGGCCGTATCTCGGTGCATAGCTCACCGGGGGATGGTGCGATTTTTACATTTGAGCTCCCCTGCAAAAACCAAGCGGTGCCAGCGGATAACTTGGAGGAGATACCATGACCAAAAAAGTTCTCATTGTGGATGATGAGCCCAATATCGTCATTTCCGTCGATTTTCTTATGCGCCGCGAGGGCTTCGAAGTCCTCTTGGCGCATGATGGGGAGGAGGGGTTGGCACGCATTCGGGCCGATCGGCCCGATCTTGTGGTCCTCGATGTGATGATGCCCAAGCTCGATGGGTTTGAGGTTTGCAGGGCGGTGCGGGCCGATCCGGCCCTGGCCGGGGTACGGATACTGATGCTGACCGCCAAGGGTCGGGCGGCAGAAATATCGAAGGGCCTCTCCCTTGGCGCCGATGCCTATATCCCCAAGCCCTTTGCGACCCGTGAATTGGTCGCCAAGGTCAAAGAACTGCTGGGCACCGGGAGTTGAGCGGCAGCTGTAACGTGACTTGATGGCTGACAGGGTCCAAAATGGCAGGCAACATAGCGACAGAGAGATGACCTATGCGGGAAACAACCACAGAAGGGACTGAAAGCGCCCCCGGGAAGGTGACGGACACCTACTTTAGCCCGTCAGAAGGCCCGCTGCGTTCCCTGCCCAAAGGGCCGCCACTGACGGCGCCGCCCTCGGCCAGTGTGCGCAATGCCATGTTGCGCATGAACCAGACGGGCAGCGACAACATTGTCGTGGTGGATGAACCGAGCAACCGCCCGCTGGGCATCGTCACCCTGAGCAACCTGGTGCATGCCATCGCCTTTGAAGGGGGGGATCTGGAACAGCCGGTGGCCGCATTGATGACCGCGGCACCCCTTACCCTGCCCGCCGATGCGCCCATCCACCGGGCGACGGTGCTGATGACAAAACGCAATGTCCGCCATGTGATCCTGGTGGAACCGGACGGCCATCTGTGCAATGTCGTCTCCCGTGCCGACCTGTTCGGGCTACGTGGTGGCGGCGCCGAAGCCCTGGCCGAATCGGTCGCCATGTCGATGGATGTGGCGGCCCTGGCCAAGGCGGCCGCTGCTGTCCATCAACGTGGGACCGAGCTGTTTGCGGCCGGCATGGGGGCGGAGCATGTCTGTCAATGGATATCGGCACTCAACGATATCATCTCGATGCGGATCATCGAGCTGGTTGAGGATGAATTCGATCTGCCGGCGGTGCCATGGTGCTGGTTGGTGTTTGGGTCGGAGGGACGCCTGGAGCAAACCTTTTCAACCGATCAGGACAACGGGATACTATTCCTGCCCGGCGAGGAGAGGGTGACAGAGGATCTGCGCGAGGCCTTTCTCCCCTTTGCCCAGGCGGTCAACCGTGGGCTTGATGCCTGCGGTTTTACCCTATGCAAAGGCAATATTATGGCCGGCAACCGGTCCTGGTGCCTGAGCTTGGCGGAGTGGGAAAACAGATTCAGTACCTGGATGCAGGTGCCCGAGCCAGAGGCAATCCTGCACAGCACCATCTTCTTCGACTTTCGCCCCCTCTACGGCAGTTATGAGTTGGCCGACAGGCTGCGCGATTGGTTAATCAGTCAGCCACCAAGTTACGACCGCTTCTTGAGAGCCATGGCAGAGGAGGCCCTGATCGTTGCCCCGTCCCTGGGCTGGGCCAATAACTTTGTCTACGACGGGGGCAAGCAGTACCCCCATACCATGGACCTCAAACTGCATGGCTCCCGTCCGTTCGTGGATGCAGCGCGCACCTGGAGTCTGACCCATGGGATTTGGGCAACCAACACCGGGGACCGTCTGCGTGCAGTGGCCCGTGTTCAGAATCTACGACCGGAAACAACCGCGGGCGAAGTGGAGGCATTCTATCTGGTGCAACGTTTCCGCATGCAACAGCAGATCGCAGCTAAAAAGCCAGACGAAGCCAATCGCCTGGATCCCTCCTCCCTGAATGCACTCAACCGTCTGATGCTGAAAGAGGCCTTTAAGCAGGCCAAGAACATCCAGATGAGGTTGAAGTTGGAATACGGCATGTAAGTGTATAACAAGGGACAGATCGTCAGCAAGACCAGAACTGTCCCTTGTTAATAAGGCAAGCAATTTTGCCTATGCTTGAAACGGCATCGATTTCACGAAAACAAAAGCTATCTTCCCGACGACCTCTCTATTGCTTTCCCGCCGCTCTGAAAATCTTCGCCGACCCCTTTCACCGTGTGACAGCCTGACAGGGTCCACATGCATGCCAGAATAACGATTACTGCAGCAGCGATTTGACGTCTCATTTCTTTCTCCTTTCAGCGTTTGGTTTTGTACGAAACCCAAAGCGGTTTAAAGGTGTCAATGATACCCCCTAGGGGTGATTATATGCCCTTCTGGGATAAAACTAAACAAGGGCCTACAGCAATCAGCTGTAAGCCCTTGTTTATTATGGCGGAGAGATAGGGATTCGAACCCTAGGTACGTTGCCGTACACCTGATTTCGAGTCACCGTTTTATTAGTTTCTGCACACATCATGCAGGTTTATATCGTTTCAAAAGATCTTGAATTTCTAGATAATTACGCTATATTGTATCCAAAGACATTTCACCAAATTTCACCCTAGCAAGCACATTAGAGGTTGCACGGGAGGTTGCACGAGCTCCATGCAACCTCCGGGGGAGGGTAAATGTTCACGGATAAATTTCTCAAGAGCCTGAAGCCGGAGAGCTCCAAATATTACCGGCGGGAAGGCGGGGGCTTCACCCTCCGCGTCATGCCGTCCGGCGTCAAGACGTGGCTTTTCATTTATTCCTTTGACGGCAAGCGCCGGGAAATGAACCTGGGAAGCTACCCAGACGTGTCGCTGGCAACCGCGAGGGAAAAGCACGCCGCAGCAAGAAAACTTCTCAACAACGGAATCGACCCCGGCGCTGTAAAAAGGGAAGCCAAGATCGAACGGGAGCGCACCCCCTTTGTGGCCGATTTCGTGCAGGAGTATATCAACCGGTACGCCAAGGAGCACAACCGGAGCTGGAGGGAGATCGAACGCGCCCTTGACGCCTCGATCGTCCCCGCCTGGGGAAACAGGAAGATCACCGACATACGGCGCCGGGACCTCGTGGTCATCCTGGACCGGATTGTTGACAGGGGCGCCCCGATCATGGCCAACAGGGTGCTCGCTTACACCCGCAAGCTCTTCAGCTACGCCGTCAAGCGCGACGTCCTGGAGGTCAATCCCTTCCTCGGCATGGACCGACCGGCGAAAGAGAAGGCCCGGGAGAGGACGCTGTCCAGCCAGGAGATCAAGACCTTCTGGGAGAACCTGGAAAAGACCACTATGGGGGAAAGCGTGCAGCGCGCGCTGAAGCTGATCCTCGTGACGGCCCAGCGCCCCGGGGAAGTCATCGGGATGCACCGCAGGGAGATCGAGGGTAACTGGTGGAACATCCCGGCCGAGCGCTCCAAGAACGGGCAGGCCCATCGGGTTTTCCTCACCCCCCTTGCGCTCGAACTGATCGGTGACGAAGAGGGCTACATTTTCGAATCCCCGACCTACCCCGGCAACGATGCGGCCGGCAACCCCCTCCCGCCCAAACCGTACCAGACCCGGACCATGACCAGCGGCATCAAGGCGAACCTCCCCCATACCCCCGAGAGTACCGTCGAGGACAGGCTGGGAATCGCCCACTTCACCCCACACGACCTGCGGCGCACGGCAGCGACCGGCATGGCCGAGATAGGCATCCCCGGCGACATCCTCGACCGTGTGCAAAACCACATCTCCCGGGAAAAGCAGGGGGTCGGCCACGTCTACAACCGCTATTCGTACGACCGGGAAAAGCAGCAGGCCCTGGAAGCTTGGGAACGGAAGATGACAAGCATCCTAACAGGGAAGCAGGGTAACGTCGTCCCGTTTGTTCGCAGGCCTGCAGAGTCATGACGCGCGCTCAGGCCGGCGACGCCTCCCTGCCGAGCGCCTCGTATACCGGGCGGCTCCCCGCAGGAAAGGAAAAACCGTCTGAACCAGCGCCCTGGGAACGTAAGCTGATTAGCATCCTCACCGGGAAGCATGGTAACGTCGTCCCGTTTGCCCGCAGTCATGCCGAAATGAGCAATGGATTTTAGTTGCGAACTGTTCTCAAAAAGAGTACAAATGTTCCTGTTATGAGAACACCATCCCCGACACAAACTAAGAGAGCAACCGGACTCGCCGAAAGCCTGTTCGGCGACTACCGCAGGCGGGTGCTGGCATTTCTGCTGCTGCGGCCCGACGAGCACTTCCATGTCCGGGAAATCTCCCGTTTGACCTCGGTGCCGGTTGGCCCGCTGCATCGCGAGCTGAAGATCCTGGCCGACGCCGGGATGGTCTCGCGCCATGCCTCCAGCAATCAGGTCCGGTATCAGGCCAACCGCGACTGCCCGATCTACCAGGAGCTTGCCGGCATCTTCCGCAAGACAAGCGGACTGGCGGACATCCTCCGAGCGGCGCTGGCGCCGCTTTCCGATGCGGTGACAGCGGCATTCGTTTTCGGTTCCGTGGCCAGGGGGGAAGAGCAAGCCGCCAGCGATGTGGATGTCTTCCTGGTCGGGTCGGCCACTTTTACCGACGTGGTCCTGGCACTGGCGGACAAGCAATCCCAGGTGGGCCGGGATATCAATCCTGTCGTCATGGGCGAGGAGGAATTCTCTGCCAAACTTGCCGTCGGCGAACATTTCATCTCCCGCATAATGAGCGAGCCGAAGATCTTCTTGATAGGAACCGAAAATGACCTTGGAAAATCTCAAAAACCTTGAGAAGGTCGGACATCTCAAGAGCCATGTCACCAGCCGCGAGGAGGTGCAGCGGATGCTAGAAGCCGCCAGGCGCAACCTTGCCGATTCGGCTGTGGAAGCGATAAGCAATGAGACCCGTTTCGACAGCGCCTACAAGGCGATCATGCAACTGGCCCTTACGGCGATGATGGCAAACGGCTTTCGCCCGGACACCAACAAACCCGGGCATCACCAGACCATGATCCAGTCCCTGCCCCACACCATCGGATTGCCGGCCGCAAGGATGATGGTACTCGATGTGCTGCGCCGCAAGCGGAACAACGCCGATTATTCCGGCGACTACGTTGACGAAGGGTCCCTGAAGCAGTGCATCTCCGACGCTGCGGATCTGTTGCGCGACGTGACGGCGTGGCTTACCGAACATCGGCCTGACCTGGCCTAGGCGGCCAGGTGACCGGCAGGTAAATTCATCCAGCGGCAGGTTCAACTGCTGGCTTAGATGGGCCTTTTTGGAAACCGCGAGCCGGCTCGCGGCTTCCAAAAGGGCCGAGGCCGGTAAAGCTGCCGGCATTTTCCCCGCCGGCTGCTTTGGCCCCACTTGGTGTTTTTTGGGTTCGCCTTCGGGGGGGCGTTGCGGGGGGCTCCCCCGCTTGAGGGGGTCGCGGAGAACGGCAGGGCTTTTCGCCCTGACGGTCGCAGCGGGGGGGAGGCCTCCCCCTTGGCCGCTCTCCCTGCAGATCCCGAAAGCGTCAGGGCCGGCCGCCCACCGCATCGTAAAAATTCTTCCTCACCTTGGCATTGCCAGGCGCTTCGATCAACTTCTCGACCTTGCGCCCCCACACCTCGTAGCGCTTGTTCTCCTCGATCTTGTCGCCGATAAACTGGCAGCGCACCAGAAACCCCATACCCAACCCCATGCCAAGCGCCAGAATCGACAAGTCCCTGAACCGGTACCACGACATTTTATCCAGGCTCTTTCGGCATACTTCGAGGTCGCCGGCCAACGCCTTTTGAAACCCCCTTAGGTCCGCAACCGCCCGCTCCACACCCTCGTCCAACGGCTTCAGGCTGTTTTGCACCCCCTGCTCCGCGACCTCGTCGATGGCCTGCACCATCTGCTCCGGGAGCGTCTCCTTGCAGTATTTCCTGAGGCTTTCGATCATGCTCTCGCCCCTGCCATGCGCCTGGCTCGCGAGGATCACCGCCTTTTTCACGTCCTCCATCATCCCCTTGAAGAGCCGCTCCATCTGCTCGACCCTCTCCTCCGGCGTCTGCTGGGCGGGCTTCGCCCTCTGCAGGCCGGAGGCTTCCAGCAGCTTTTCCGTCGGAGACTTTGCCATAGTCACCTCTCCTTGATGGCCCTGATGACCGCGGCTATGCCGTCGGTCAACTCATCGACCTGCTCGCGGGTGGACAAAAGCGGCACGACACCCGACAAGGTTTCCACCAGCTTTTCGATATCCTCCTCCAGGGTGGCCAGGCGCAGCGACAGCCTCGCCACCTCGTCCTGCAGCACGGCGACGGCGGCCTGCCCGCCCCTGGCCCGGGCGCAGACCTGGGGCAATTTCTCCGCGATGCAGGCCCGAAGGAGATCCGAAACGGTGACCGTTTCTCCGGCCGCCTCCCCCATCTTCAGCGCCTCGTCCTGCAGCTTTTTGCTGATCTCCGGCGACAGACGGACGCTCGTTTTCCCCATGGTTGCCACCCCCACCGAGCCGTCTGACAGGGTCAGACGTTATTTGCCGGCAATACCGGCCACATGGCCGCCTTTAGCGTTTTGCCCGTCGCCCACCGTCGGACGCGAAAACCCTGGGGTTTCCGCCGATCCGACAGCCGGTTGAGCCCGAAGGGCTCCGTGGGGTGTGCAAAGAAATCAAGCCGAACGATAGAGAGGCCCGCCTTACCGTCACCCAAGCGAAACTCGCTGCCGGCTAAACGAAAACGGCAGACCCCACAGCCGGCACCAAACCGACTTCACCGAACCATCCAAACAACCGAGCGCGACCCTGTCAGAAAAGCCATACTTGACCGCAGCACCAACATCACTATTCAGTGCTCCATCCCGAAGCCCTTGGAGATGGAACGCACCATCTCTTTGCCCATCTCCTTTTGCACGGCGGGAACGGGCACCTGCTTTACGAATTCGTGCGCCCGACTCGGCCGTTCCGGTACGCGGATACTCTCCACCGAAAGCCTCCGCGCCGCCTCGCCCGGCCCCCGCACCGCCTGCCCCAGTCGGTGGATTTTTTCTCCCAGCACTCCGTGCCGTGGCGCAAGATCGTGCCCCTGCGCCGAAAGCCCCCGGTCAACCTCCCGCACCTGGCCAGGTACCCTTGCCAGGGTCGAGGTCTTGGTGTCCGCCACCTCCACGGACCTTGCCAACCCCTCAACCGAGTTGGTGAAGACACGGGTGCCATACTGCGCGCGGGTGACGGCGACGTTGAGCGCGTTGTAGCTCGCACGCCCGTAGCTTTCTTCTCCCGGCGCGTGTGCGACCTCCCGGCTCTTCCCCTGCCCTGGTTCCGGTCTGACCGGCGCGACCATGATCGAATGCTCCACCGTCGCCCCCTGGCTCTTGTGGATGGTAACCGCGTAGGCGTGGTCGACCTGCCGGTAGCGGGTAATCTCCAGCGTCACCTCTCGGTTCCCCAGGTCGACCCGCGCCCTTCCCTTCTCGTCCAGTTCGCGGATCACCCCGAGGGTCCCGTTTTGCAGATCGAGCTTACGGTCGTTTTTCAAAGCGACGATCCGGTCCCCGACTGCGAAATTCCGCTGTTCCTCGCGATAGAGCGCCGTCCTTCCCTCCATCTCCGCCGCCGGGAAATTCCTGGCCACCGTCCGGGTGACCTCCCGTTCCTCCTTCCCGGTCGTGAAGGCGTACTCCACCCGGACCAGGTTGCGCTCGCGGTCGATCCTGACCACCCGCCCCTCCGTGCCGAGCCGCGCGCCCCAGTTCTGCATCCTGCCGTCCTTTCCCCGCTCCCCGGTAAAGAGCACCGTGTCACCCTGCCGGTAATCCTCGACGGTGATCCCCTGGCGCGCGGGGGAGAGCACGGTGAAACTCCTTCCGGCCTCGATCTCCCCCAGGGCGACCCGGGCGCAGCGCACCTCCCGGTTCAGCTCCAGCCGCTGCGCGTTGGTGGCGGCGACCATAAGCACCGATTTCCCCTCTCCTGCAGCCGCGCGCTCCGGGTTCAGCGAGGGCTTGCGGCTCTCCTCGAGGTAGTGCTCCACCGCGGCCTTTCCGAGCTCGCCCGGGTCCCTGATCTCGACCAGCTCGCCCCGCTTGTCGAGTGCCGCCAGCGCCTCCCGGGCGTTCTCCCCGGGCGTCCGGTCCTCGCGGTTCAGCCCCCTGGCGATCTCCAAGAGGCCCGGATCCCGCTGCCTGAGGATCTCGGTCAGATGGGCGTACTCCACCTCCCGGCCCACCCCGAGCTCCTGCACCTGCTTCAGGAAGTCCCCCGCGCCGATCGCCTGCATCTGCTTCGTGTCGCCCAGAAGGTGCAGCTTCACCTGCACCCGCTTCTCCCGCAGCTCCTCGACCACCTGCAGGAGTTCGCGAGCCTGCCTCGCCCCCAGTAGGCTCGCCTCGTCCAACCGGAAAACCACCGGCATCCCCTCGGGAATGAGAGCCTTCTCATGCGAAGGCTCCAGTATGGGCGACTCCGTTTTCTCCCTCTGTAGATCAAATTTGGAAGCCGCATACCGGTTCAGGAAACCCTCGAGGGTGAAACTCGGCCGTCCGGTGGCAAGGCTCATCTCCTGCGCCGCCTTCCCGGTGCAGGCCAGGTTAATGGTGTAGGGTCTCCTCCCCTCAGGCTCCAGCACCTCCCGGTAGAAGCGTTCGATGAAACCGAGCGTGGTGGTCTTGGCGGTTCCGGGGTCCCCGACCGTGAGGGTGAACGAGCTCCACCCGCCGGCCTCGTTTACGAACTCCTGCCATTGCCCGGCCGTGGGCCTGACCCCCTCCAAAGCCAGGCGCTCCCGGAACACGTCCATCTCCGTTTTCATGGCGGCCGCGAGGTACGGTGTCATGGCAAGCTCCCTCACCTTCTCAAGGTTCCCCGACTCCAGCTCCAGCATCTCGCCGGTGGTGTAAAACTCCCTCCCCCGGGAGTCCCTCCCGAGCCTCACCACCCCCTCCACCCCTGCGCCGATGGCGGCGTCCAGCTCGCCGATCCCAAAGCGCAGCCCCGAGACCCGGGCCGCCTGTTCCAAGAGCCGCCCCCGCTCCACGACCGCCTCCCGGCTAGTGAGCTCCCGGGCGGCAAGCTGCACCATGCGGGCCGCCGATTCACCAGGAGGCAGCTCGCGGTCACAGGAATGGCTGCGGGAGATCTCCAGCTTCCGGTTCACCTCCTCTATGGAGGTGCCGCAGGCCTCGAAACCGCGCTCGAAGATGCGCGCCACGTCCTCCCGGGTCACCTCCCTCTTGGGGTCCCGGGTCTCCAGCGCCGCCATCTCGTAGAGCCTGCCGTGGGGCACCCCGGAGAACCTCCCCTCCTCTGCCCAGAGCGCCACCCGGGCCTCGATCTCCTCGCGCCGGGAGGAGAAGTGCTCAGCCAGCCGAAGGTCGACCCCCTTGATGTCGATGAACATCTGGGAACGGTCCGTGATCTCCACCTCGAAACCCAGCTTCTCAAGCTCGCGGGCGAGTTCCACCCGGTACAGGAACCCCAGCGACTTCTGGTTCAGGAAGATCGCCTTGGGCTCGTTGGCCCTCCAGCCCCCCTCCGGCGTCAGGACGGCATTGACCACGAAGACGTGCGAGTGCAGCTGCGGGTCGATGTTCCTGGAGGTGGCGTGGTCGAACTTGGCGGCTACGAGACCGCCGCTGCGTAAACCATCGGGACTTTGGTAGTGGCAGTAACGCTCCTCCATATGCCGCACGACCGAGAGCACGGCCGCGTCGTGGGCCTCCTTCACCTCGCCGTTGCCGCAGGCGTAGAGAATGGACAGCGTCTTGGGCGCGGAAAAGGTGCAGTCGTTGCCGGCCCGCCGGGTCTCGACAAGCTGCCCGCTCTCCTTGTTGCGGGAAAGCCTGGGATCCACGATCCTGTTCCCGGCCGGGTCCTCCCCCCGGCACAAGGCCCGAAACTTCTCCTCGCCGACCGACCCCTCAAGTCGCAGTTCCTCGGCCCCCTTGCCGAGCCACCGGGAGTTGTCGCCCAGTTCTGCTTCCCTGAGGTAGTAGTCCTCCCTTAAGAAGTACCGGCCGGCCTGCTCCGCCCCCATGCCCGGCGAGATGGACATCATTTCAAGAGATTCCGTAGGTTCCAGAGAAATGCATGGTGCAATCCTCCCCGGGCGTGTTTACCATTAAGCCCTCTTTCGGGTATCGGCGTTCTTTTTTGAAACTTTAGAAAAAATCAATTAACAAAAGGATTGTGAACGACAGAGCGCATAGGGGCCGCAGTTCGGGACGTCGGACCCCGCGCTACCCCAGCCTCAGATCCTTTAACAAGCGATACTCGATAATTAGCTTGATCAACAACCGTCTTTAATTTAGATTGTCTGCGGGTAAAGACCTCTTGCAGGCAAGGGCGGCGTCTGGTCACCCATCCACATGTCATGGTGTGCGTCGAACACCTCTCTTCGCGCCGTCCCGGAAAGGTGGCGTGGGTCCGGGAGCTGGATATCCCCCCCAAAAGTCATGTTATACAGGAAGAGGTATATCATCCCGGTTGGAAGGATACACCGGAAGGGGTGTATCCGCCCGAACGGAACATTATTCAGATCGAATTGGTTAACAAAGTCGGATGGATACGGAAATTAGTGGGAATATTAAAGCTTGGATAGCAAGCAAATCGGCGGGATGAACAGATCCGGTGATCAACGAGTTATACCGAAAGAGAAAAAAGATGAGCGCTGAATACTACACGTGCTGGTACCGCCTCGATGGGCATGACAGATACCTCATTTGGTACACGAACGACGTGGACGGTGTCTGCTTACGAAACGGTAAGATTCCTGTCTTCACCGAACCGTCCGCCCTTATGAAATACGCTGCCTCGAACGGGATAAAGATGCAAGCCGAAGAACCCGGGCTACACGACCTTGATGTAGTCGTGAGGTGGCTTCAAAACCCAACAGGAAAAACCGTCGAATGCCCATCCTTCAATGCAGCGTGGAATTTATTTGCAGATGTCTCAAGATCAGCAAAATGCGATTTTGATCAAGACCAAACCCGCACTAAGAAAGTATATGAAAAACTATTTTGCGGCTTAAATCTGCCATCTGTCACTCCCGAGGGCAAAGAATATGAGCCGATATGGACGAAGAAGGAAGTAGCACTTCTACACGAAGTATTAGCTCATGGGCTACAAATGTTCCGCTCAAAAATAGATCAGGTATAACCATGGCGGCAGACACGGTCGCGGCGATACTGCCGCCGCGCCGGTCACCGCCCGCCCCGTTGGGCAAAGAACGATGACCGATGGGGGGGGCATGTTCACTTATGATGGCATGAAGAAGGTTGACTGCACCCTTCAAGATAACAGTGTGGTGATCAACGGTAAGTTTTATGAAATAACTAACTGTAAAAACATCACTAGTGACAAAACTAGCTCATATAGTATTATGGTTTTAGTGGGCTTTTTGGCAGCAGTTACTTGTGTGATTAGCTATATATCGTGCCGAAATGGAAACAACAGTGAATCTATAAAAATATTCTCTATGAATATATTATGGCTTACACTTGCTGCTGTCGGCCTTAAATGTATTAAAGATGAAAAGAAATGTATAAGTTTCTGGAAAATAAATTACAACCATATGTTATTTATTGAATCTACTGATATTACAAATTTAGAAGATATATTAGTTTATATTTCATCACAACAAAAGTCAACTGCTCTCACAATAAAGAATATTATACCAATTATACTCGCGTATGGCATTATCTTTGCGTCATTTATTGGCGTTTTTATTTTAATGATCTACTGTGAGGGAACTAAGTTTGGAAAATTAACTTCAAATTTGTTTTTTTGGTCTTTAGGTGTCTACGGTTTTCTTGGGCTCTATTTTTATTACCAAAGTACCAAGTGGAAAAATAGTAAAATGGTTCGCCCAACCAGGGCGTAGACTTTGACACGGCAAACATCGCCGCGCAAGTCACGCTCTGGACCGTTATGCTTGAAAAGGATTGTCGATGAGAGTTGAACTCCAAAAAAAATTAGATGAAATAATCAAAGACACCATCAATCCAATATTAAAAAGTCTCATGTTCAAGAAGCGCGCAAGGAACTTTTATTGCTTGAGGCAGCATTATGGGATTTGTTTTAACATACAATCAAGCCTTTACAATTCGCAGGAAGAGATCCGCTTTACCTTTAATGTCGGAATTTTCATACCACCCGCATACGAAGTATTTTATGGCCCACCTCTTCCAGTGTTCCCGAAGGAATACGATTGTTTAGTTAGAAATCGTATTGGCTGTTTAATGAATGGAAAAGATAAATGGTACTCGCTAACCGACTGTTCAAGTATAGAAGTAACCAAGAATGAAATTCATAGTGATCTTAATAACTACTTTATTCCGTTCATCAAAGACATTGGGACAGCAAAAGATGTCATTGAGCGTGAAGTTTTCAAGCTGAGAAAAAATCCTAATTCTGGTGATGGAGTGTACCGGCTACAAGTAGCAACCGCTGCAATAAAAGTTGGGGGCATCGAAGATGGAGTGAAAATTATCAAACGAGAGTATGCCAATTCCGATAATGATTCTTTCAAAAAATTGACGAGAAATATTGCAGAGAAGTTAGGAGTGGAATTAATCGTTGAGGGTGCATAACACTCGGGTGCTGCTGTTTCCGTTTCGCTCCACAGCAGACCCTCAAGCCGTTGGCGAAAAGCAAAAGGAACCCGCAATGGACAGCGATAGAGATAACAAAGGGTTAACAACTTGGAGGGTCTTTTATTCAGCTTTAGTCCTGGCTATTCTTTTTGCAATGGCTGTGCCTTGCTTGGTATCAGCCAGCGAGGCTCCCTCACAAGAAATCATCGACGCTGCAACCTCGGGAATGAGAGCTTTCCTCACCCCTGACAGGATCGCCTCACTTGGGGTTCTTGGGTTTCATAGTAAGGAGGATTTCAACAATGCAGCATTGGGAGATGCATTGGAGATCTTCACCATCCCCCCAGATAGGCTTTTGCCCAGGAACAGGGGCCTCTGCCAGCCTATATACCAGGAGATAGAGTCTCTGGTTACCTCAACCAACCGCTGGGTCTTCTCAATCAGCGTTTATGGGAAAGTTACAAATGCGATGGTTGACGTCGTATTGACCGACGGCAAACCAATGATTGAGTTTGGCTCTTCGTCATTTCCACAGTTAATGCACGATCTACTCGCTGCCTGGCCCAGAGACTCCGGTTATCGGATTAGGTATATCCGCATCTACGCGGCAAACATCAGCATGGTTGAAGTTTCAAGGAGTGGAAATCTAGTGGGGATCGTTTGGCCCTCTGGAGATCTTAAAAAAGTACTTACACCTTCGCAAGTCTTGCCAAGCCTCTGTGGTACATTGAAGCGCAATATGGAAGAAGATGAACGAGCGAGGGACAAAGGGGAGGTCCTTCTCAGATGACTGTTTCCCCCACTCCTTCACCCCTATGGCGAGCGCCAACCATCGGCGGCAGCGGAGAGACCCGCTGCGCCTTGAACCGTTGCTCCCCCCTGTACCAGCACCCATTTTGAACACTATTTGTTCTTTCCATGACCATTTTCACCTACCTTCCAAGCTAAAAAATTTGTAATTACTAATAATTTCATCCGGCATGATTTCGGCAGGGTATCAACCCGGCAGGTACCAAATCGGCCGGGCGTCAACGTTGTTAATGCCGTCCGGCCCTATCCGGAGGTCGTCCATGAAAGGAGTTCTGAGACGCAGACAATTGCTTGAGTTCATCGGCCTGAGCAACACTACCCAGTGGCGGCTTGAAAAAAATGGAGATTTCCCAGCGCGGATCAAACTCGGTCGGGGATCTGTTGGCTGGCGCCTCGACGAGGTCGAGGAGTGGCTTAAAGGGCGAGAACGAGTGTCAAGGTAATAGGTATGAATTGGCTAGAGGTTGCACGAGAGGTTGCATGGATCAAAAAACGCAACAAGGGGTTACGATAAGAAACCGTAACCCCTTGTTATTATGGCGGAGAGATAGGGATTCGAACCCTAGGTACGTTGCCGTACACCTGATTTCGAGTCAGGCACCATCGACCACTCGGACATCTCTCCGTTTTCTATTTTCAACCGCTTCTTCTTGGCCCTTAACGCGGCAAAGAAGTTCGAAAGTAATGCCGATGTCTCTTCGCCCCGTACTCCGGGGGTCAGGATGACGCTGTGGTTCAGTCTTTTGTCGTTGGACAGGTCGAAGAGCGATCCTGCCGCTCCCCCCTTGGGATCGTAGCTGCCGAACACGACCCGGTCCAACCGGGAGAGTATCACGGCGCCCATGCACATGGTGCACGGCTCAAGGGTCACATAGAGGGCGGCTCCGGTCAGACGCCAGGTGCAAAGCTTCCTGGCCGCTTTCCGGATGGCGATCAGCTCGGCGTGCGCTGCCGGGTCCTGCCTGCTCTCCCGCAGGTTGTGCCCCCGGGCGATCACCGCGCCGTCCTTCACTATGACGGCCCCGATGGGTACCTCGCCTATCGCCTCGGCTTTCCTCGCCTGCGCGATGGCCTTCCCCATCCAGTAAGCGTCGTCCTTCTCCATCTCTTCCTTCGCTGCGACCCGTTTCAACGAGCTATGGAAATTACCATGCGGCTAAATCCCCTGTCAAGCTGTTTCAGTGCAGTCCCTCGCCGGTGGTGGTCATTACCAGCTTGCCGTGCTTGACTCCCTTTACCCCGATCAGCTCGTCGGCGATCTTTCTCACGTCGCGCACCTTGCCGCGCACCACGAGCACTTCCAGGCAGTTGTGCGCGTCGAGATGGACGTGCAGGGCCGAAATGATCTGGTCGTGGTGGGAGTGCTGCTGCTCGGTGAGCTTGTCGGAGAGGTCGCGCACGTGGTGGTTGTAGACCAGCGTCACGGTGCCGACCCCCTCCTTCTCCCCTTCCTCCCAGTCGAACTCCACCTGGGCCGCCCGGATCAGGTCGCGGATCGCCTCGGAGCGGTTGGCGTACCCCTTCTGCTCGATGAGCCTGTCAAAGCTCTGCAGCAGCTGGTCGTCCATCGATATGCCGAATCTTACTGTCTCACCCATGCCATCACTCTCCTTGACTGAAGCTGCCATACTATACGTGAAACACATGAGAGAGTCAAAAGATGGAACGGGGATGAGGTCCGGATGGCGGGATTCGTCGATCCGGCCGGGATGGGGGGGCTGCGGGACAGCATGCGCGGGGAGGGGAGAGGGCACCCGCGAGGGGTGCCGCTGCGGAATCGGGCCGAGGCGTACCGCCGGTCGGAGTCAGGGCTTGAGGTAGGCCCGGATCCCTTCTTCGAACCCGGTGGGCTGGCAGGAAAAGGTCTTGCGCCAGCTGCCGTCGCAGGTGTTGCCCTGGACCAGCATGGTGATCTGGTCGGAGGTGATGGGGAAGAAGGAAAAATGTTCCATGACCGGCACGATCAACTGCATCAGCGCCAGCGGGTTATGCACCTTCACCACGTTTTGCCGCTTGATGACCTCCCCGATGCTGTCGAGCAGCGTGTTGTAGCTCATCCGGTCCGGCCCGCACAGCTCGTAGGTCTCTCCGATGGTTTCCGGCAGCTCCAACGCCTCGGCGAAGCAGTGCGCCACGTCGTTGGCGGAGATCGGCTGCAACTGGTATGTGCCGTCGCCGATCACCGGCATGGCGGGCAGCATGCGCATCAGGCCCGCCAGCTTGTTGACGAAATCGTCCTTCGGCCCGAAGATGATGGAGGGTCGGAATATGGTGAAGTCCAGCCCGGAACTGTGCAGTTCCCTCTCTGCGACGTATTTGCTGCGGAAGTACCCGGAGGAACTCTCGGCCGTGGCCCCCAGCGCGGACATCTGCAGGTGACGCCCGATGCCGGCGTGCTTGGCCGCCGAGATCAGGTTGCGGGTCGCCTCGACGTGGAGCCGCTCGAAGGTCACATTGCGCCGGGGAAACTCACGGATGATGCCGACCAGGTTGATGGTGGCATCGCACCCCTTGAGCGCTTCGATGAAGCTGGGCGGCATGGTCACGTCTCCCTCGACCTCTTCCTCCCCCGGCTCGACCCCGGCACTTCTCTTGTGCACGAGCAACCTGACGGTGTGCCCCTTGGCAAGCAGTGCCTGCCGTACATGCCTGCCGACGAAACCCGTACCACCCGCCATGAATATCCGCATATACCCCTCCTTTGCAGGCGCGACTTCAGCGAACAGTGTACCAGCCGGCCGGAAAATCGCCAACCTCGGGTCGACTGTATACAAAAACTTGTGCTCCTCCGCGCCTTGTGTTAAAAAAGATTCCTAATCATACGCCTAGAGGAGACGATCCATGGCCGAACAGGGTGATGTTTGTTACACGTTTGAAGCCGCAATTGAGATGGCGACCAAGATGGAAGACGAGGGGTTCAGGGCTTACCTGGCCGCTCTTCGCATCGTGAAGGACAAGGCGGCCCGCCAGATATTCAAGGAGGCGGCACTGGACGAACTGGAGCACAAGCACCAGTTGGAGAAGGCGCTCGTCGACGGGGAGATGAAGGGGGGGGCGGACCTGCAGCAGCCTGTGCCGACCATGAACCTCGACTACGTCCTGGCCAAGCGGGAACTGCGCGCCGACACGGACGCGCGCGAGGCGCTGGCCTACGCCATCCACCTGGAAAAGGGGTCCATCGATTTCTACCAGCGGATGTCCAAGGGGTGCGAAGGTGCTCCCATGGCTGCGCTGTTCAAGCAGATGCTCGCCGACGAGAGCCGCCATCTGCAGTCGCTGGAAGACTTCTACGAGTGCTACTTCATGGCTGAGAACTGAAAAAACCCCCTCCGCCTGTCTGGGCGGAGGGGGTTTTCTTTGGCTTTCGTCCCTGATGAGCCTCTAGAGGATCTCCACCAGCCGCAGGTCGAAGTTGAGCGCCTGGCCTGCCAGCGGGTGATTGGCGTCGATGGTGATGGAGTCGGCGTTCGCATCGACCACCAGTACCTGGAAAACCTGCCCGTCCTCCTGGGTTACCTCGAGCTGCTGTCCCACCTCGGGGTTCATCTCCGGGGGGAGGTCGCCGCGCGGCACCACGGCCACCATCTCCTCGATCCTCTCGCCGTAAGCATCCTCAATCGGGATGTGGATGGTCTTCGCCTCGCCTACGGCCAGTCCCACCACGCCAGCCTCGAAGCCCGGGATTACCTCTCCGGCACCGATGGTGAACTCCATCGGACCGTGGTCGCATCCGCATGCGTCCTCCGCGCACTCGGAGGAATCGAACACGCTGCCGTCGTCGAGCCTCCCAGTATAATGAACCTTTACGCGGTCCCCTTCTTTAGCCTGCGCCATATTGCACCACCTTTTTAGTTTTTGGACAAATTCCGGCAAATATAGCAGATGCCTGCTCGATTGACCATATTTTAATCCCATATCCCTTCACTTCCCGTGGGGGAAATGGTATGTATCTGTGGGAGGCGCCATGGAGACCAAGAACAGAACCATACTTTTTAACGGCCTGGTCGTCGATGTCGAGCAGATGGAGGTGCTGATCGGTGACCAGGGGTGGTATACCTACCAGATCGTGCGCCATCCAGGCGGCGCGGCCGTGTTGCCGCTGCACGACGACGGCAGCGTCACCCTGATCCGCCAGCTCCGCCCGGCGGCCGACGACTTTCTGCTGGAAATACCTGCGGGTCGCCTCTCCCCCGGCGAAGAGCCGCAGCTTTGCGCGGCGCGGGAACTCATGGAGGAGACCGGGCTTGAGGGCGAGTCGCTGGTGTCGCTCGGGATCCTGCGACCCTCCCCGGGCGTGATGGACGAGGTGATCCATCTCTACCTCGCCACCGGGCTTTCCCAGGGTGAGGCGGCTCCGGAGGCGTACGAGGATATCTTCTGCGTCCGGATGCCGCTCGAGGAGGCGCTCACCCTGGCCGCCGGGGGGGAGATCACCGATGGGAAAACGATTGCGGCGCTGATGCGCGCCGAGAGGCTCATGAAATGATACTTGTGGCACGGGTGGATGCGGAGCAGGCGGGGATGCGCTTGGATGACGGCGCCAGGGCGATCTTCCCGCAGCTCTCCAAGGGTGAGATCCGCAGGATCATCGACTGGGGCGGCTGCAACATCTCGCAGACCCTGGTGCGGGTCGCCTCGCGGACCCTCAGGGAGGGGGACGAGATCGCCCTCGGGGTGATGGAGGCGCAGCGCTGCATCGAGCTCTTCTTTACCAGGGAAGAGCTCCTTTACGAGGACAAGGATTTCCTCGCCGTCTGCAAGGCGGAAGGGTTCAACAGCCAGCGCACCCCCTACCAGTTGAAGGGGACCGTCGAGTATGCGGTGGAGTGCTACATGAAGAGCATCGGGCTCAAGGACCCGTCCCGCGTGGTGCACCGGCTGGACCGCGGCACCAGCGGGGTGATGTTCTTCCCCAAGCACAAGCAGGCGGCGACCCTGATCTCGGATCTGCTGAAAAACGGCAAGGTGGAGAAGACCTACTGGGCGCTGGTCTCCGGTTCGCCCGACGAGCCGCAGTGGAAGGTGGACAAGCCGATAGCGAAGGTGAGCAAGTTCCGGTACGGCGTGGCGCTAAGCGGCAGGCCGGCGCGCACCGTGTTCTCGGTGCTGGGCGAGGGGGAAGGGGTGACGGCGATCGAGGCGAAGCCGCTCACCGGGCGCACCCACCAGATCCGCGTGCATCTGAGCCACTCGGGCTTTCCCATCATCGGCGACGAGAGTTACGGCGGAGCGCCGGCTCCCCGCATGATGCTGCATTGCCGCAGCATGCGTTTCACCGGGACCAGGGGGACGGTCATCGAGGCGGTGGCGCCGACGGATGCGGCGTTCTCGGAGGCTTCACCGGTTAAGCAGGGGGCTTGACCTATTGCCACGGAGACACGGAGAGCACGGAGGAGTCAAAAAATCTTTTGGTACTCTTTCTCCGTGACCTCCGTGCCTCTTGTGGCCAGATTTTCAGCTCTTTGCTGCACAGAGATGGGTTGGATGGAGCTAGCCGAGCACTCCCTTATCGGAAAAACGCAAGCGGTTTTCGTGTCTGTAGAATCAACTCATACCCAGGAGGTAGTAATGAAGAAGAGGCTTTTGACTTTCCTGTTCCCGGTGATGCTGACCCTGGTCTGCGCCTTTGGCGTCTGGGCCAACGAGCAGGCGGCCGCCAGGCCGTGCTGCGACAAATCGGCCCAGGCCGCGCCGGTTGCCGGCTGTGATAAGTGCGCCAAGCGGGGAATGGCGGCTGAGGGGTGCGAGAACTGCCCTAAGATGAAGGCTGCCGAGGCGATGCCCTGCGCCGGCAAGGGGTGCGACAACTGCCCGAAGATGAAGGCTGCCGAGGCCATGCCTTGCGCCGGCAAGGGGTGCGACAACTGCCCCAAGATGCAGGCCGAAAAAAAGCAGCAGGCCGAAAAAAAGCAGCAGGCTGAGAAAAAGCCCTGCTGCGATAAGGCCAACCAGCTGTAAGTATGGTCAGGCGAGGGGCCACTTGGTCGTGTGCGGATCAAACTGCGCCCCCTCGCCGGGCTCTGCGCCACCTCTCAGGAGCGCCCTGACGGGCGCTCCGTCTCCACCCTTGATCTTCATCGGCAGGCAGATCAACTCGTATTCCCCCGGCGCCACGTCCGCCAGGTTGACCCCCTCCAGTATCAGGACTCCGTTACCAAGCAGCATCCGGTGCACCTCGCCGTCTCCCTCGAAACTCTCGATGGAGAGGTAGTCGATGCCGACCAACTTCACGCCTGACTCCAGCAGATAGCGCGCACCCTCGACCGAGAGGGCGGCGAAGTCGTGGCTGAACCCGGACTGCGCCCAGAGCGCAGAGTTGTCCGTCTTCAAAAGGAGCCGCTCGGCCCCCTTGATGCGCAAGCGTTCCAGATCCTTGCGGCCGATCTCCTTGACTCCGTGGAGCTCGACCACCAGCGCCTTGCCGACCAGAAGCCCGAGCGGCAGCGTATCCACCGTGGCGCCGTTCTCGATGAAATGACGCGGCGCGTCCAGGTGCGTCCCGCTATGGGTGGAAAGGGTCATCTTGGAGAGGTTGGCGGCGTCGCCCTTGGAGATACTGTTCCAGGGTGCGATGACGAAGGGAGGGTCCCCGGGATAACCGGGGATCTCTGCGCAAAGCGGTACGGAAATGTCATGGATTCGCATCGTTACCTCGCCGATTCGGAAGTGCCAGCAATCACCGGTTTCATTATACCGCAGACAAATCGGGTACCGAACGAGGAAGTGAAAAAAGAGCAGGGGCGTACACGAGGTGCGCCCCTACTGCGCAACGGTACTGATTGACCGACCGACGCGGGAAACCGGGCGGGCACGAGGTCCGCCCCTATTGCTCATCCGCCTCGGCGATGAGCCGGTCCATATCGGCCTCATCGAAAGCGTAATGCTCGCCGCAGAACTCGCAGGTCACCTCGGCCCCCTGCTGCTCTTTGCGCAGGGAGACCAGTTCCTTTTCCCCCATGGAGAGCAGCACCCGCTCGATCCGCTCCCTGCTGCAACTGCAGGCAAAGCCGAGTTCCCTCTTCTCCAGCGTGTCGAAGGGTATCCCGGCGAAAAGCTGCTCCAGGATCTGCTCCGGGCTGTTGCCGCTTCGCAGCATCTCGCTTAGGGGAGGGAGGGCCTCGATGCGGGTCATGAGCTCCTCGACCACTTCGGGATCGACCGGTGGCACCGCCTGGATCAGAAAGCCGCCCGCAGCCGAGACGGTGCCGTCCTGCTCCACGAATTCGGCGAGCCCGACGGCGGAGGGAATCTGCTCGGACTCGACCAGGTAGAGCGCCAGGTCCTCGGCGATCTCGCTCGAGTAGAGCTGCACGGTGCCGCGATACGGCTCCCTGAGCCCCAGGTCCTTGGCCACGGTCAGAAATCCGGCGCGCCCCAGCGCCTGTGCCACGTCCAGCCCGCCGTCGGGGCGACGCAGGTGCACCTGCGGCACGCCGACATAACCGCGGACGCTCCCGTCGCTGTCCGCCTCTATGAGGATCTTCTTCAGCGGCCCGTTCCCCTCGAAGCGCAGCGCCACCCGCTGCCCCGTCTTGAGCATGGCGCCCATCAGGGCTCCGCCGGTCAGGGCACGCCCGAGTGCCGCCGTGGCCGTCGGCTGCGTGCCGTGGCGTTTGCAGATCTCGTCGACCAGCCCGGTCGTGACGCAGGCCAAGCCCCTGACGCTTCCGGACTTGGCAATCACGCGCACCAGATAATCCCTCATAACACTACCCCCACCCTGCCGACGATTTCTCCATCTTTCAAACTGAGCTCCTTCAGCGTAATGAAGTCCCAGATGCTGATCCCCTTGACCCGGTGGGCAAAGAGCTCGGCGAGCCTCGGCACCCGGGTCAGGTCGCAGGAGATCAGGTCCCCGAAACAACTCAGGAAGGGGATGCGCTGCACCATCTTCCTGGTGAGCCAATCGATATCGATCGGTGCCACCTGGTCGAGTTTAAGGAACACGATCTTTCTGGCCGAGCTGAACTCCATCCCCTGTATGGCGAACCTGGCGGAAAACGGGATGGGGAAGGGGATGAGCCGCTTCTTCATCCTGCCGGCGATCTCCCCGTAGCCGTCGTGGAGGGCGATGGAGAGCTCCGGGAGCTCGTCATCGAGCGCCCGGTTCACGAATTCGCGCTGCAGGTAGCTTTCCGGAATGCGGAATTCCCTCCTGAGCAGCAGGTCCTTCAGGCTCTGCTCCTTGACCAGTTCGGCCAGGGCGGGGTTTCTCAGCCTGTCGTTGATCCTGTCGAAAATGCCCATCGGAAAATCACCCCCGTCACCCGGCGCCGCCCGGGGTCTAGACCAGCCCGGCGCTGAAGTTGAACTCGGACGCGCCCTGCACGCCGAGCGCCTTGCGGTACGCCTCCAGCGCCCTTTCCCGCTCCTCCGGCATCAGGTGCGACAGGTCCATCAGGAAGGAGCCGCAACCCATCTGGCGCAGCTCGTTTCTGTACTGGGTCAGGGCGAACGGGGTCTGGGCGTTCACCACGGTGAGACGGTCCTTGACCTTGACGCCGTAGACGTCGCCGCGGTCGGAGGTGAGCGGCGCCTCCCCCTTGATCTCCTTGATGGCGATCTTGGAGGTGATGACCGGGACCTGTGCGTAGAGCAGCGTCCCCCGGGTGATCTTCAGGTCGCTGGACAAAAGCTTAGCGATGTTGTCCCGGTCGTCCTCGATGTAGAGCGTCGCCCGCACGCAGCCCAGCTCCTGCCAGGTGAGAAGCGCCTGGCTGTTCAGCGAGAAGAGCCGGTAATCGGTTGAGAGCTCGGCGTCGGTCCCCTTGAAGAGCTGGAACTGGGACAGGTTGGTGAGCTCGAAACGCTTGAACCCGGCGCGCATTATGGCGCCGACCGCTTCCCGGTAGAAGGGGATGTCCGCCTCGAAGATGATGAAGGGGAGCTGCCAGATGACATGATCGCCGCCGTCGCGAAGCTTGCGGGCGAACTGGGCCAGCTGGTGCATGTTCAGCTTGGAGACCGGCAGGATGATGGCGTCCACGATGTCGCGGTGCAGTTCGTGCCAGTCCTTGATCTGCTCGATCTTGACGGCGAGCTCGTCCTTCCCCTTGAACGCCGCGTGTTTCCGGGGAACCAGTGCGGCCATCGCGTCATCCTTGCCCTGGCTGCTTCTCTGTTTGAGCGCATCCACCGACTGCTCGGCGAGCCAGACGTAGAAGTTGCGGCGGATCTCCTTGAGTCTGGGCGGCGGTATCAAAAGCGCCGGGAACTCCGGGGCGGTAAGCGAAGCCAGGGTGAACTGGGTGTCGCCGCACTTGGAGAACTGCGCCCTCAGCACCCCTTCCATGTCGGTGGAGCGGGAAGGCTCCAGCGGGCCGAGCTCGAACGCGGTCTGGAACCTGGTGCCGAGCGCCTCCGCCTCGATCCTCAGCGCCTCCCCGTGGTGGCTGAGTCTCAGGATGCAGGGGATGCTGTCCCCCTTCACCCCCTCGAGGCGCTTGATGCAGGCGTTCTCGCTCATGGTGAAGGCGGTCTCCGAGGAGACCTTGAACACGGAGTCGCCCAGCTTGAAGGGGAAGGGGGAGGGGGTGGAGACCAGCGTGTTCTCCCGGACGTTCATCACCTTCTTGTTGCCGATGAAGAGGTCCTTGATGGTGAAGGCGCGTCCGGCCATGTCCGTCTTCGGCTGCACCCTGACCCGGTCGCCCACATGGAGGCGGTCCCGCGTGTCGAAGCTGATCCGGTTGCCGCGGATCTCCCTGATGTCGCCCAGGTAGCGGCCGGTGGCCCCCTTGATGGACGGGGTGGAGATGTCGGCCGGCGCCTGCGAGGCGAGGAAACCCTTGGTCGGCACCCGCCCGAAGGAGAGCTTCAAAAGCGCCTTCGCCTCGGCGACCGCCGTGTCGTAGCTTTCCTCCGGCGCGTCCAGCACCATGCGGTAGGCGCCGATGACGCTCGCCACGTATTCGGCGGATTTCATCCTCCCCTCGATCTTCAGCGAGGCGACCCCCGCCTTGATCAGTTCGGGGATCATCTCGATGCTGGAGAAGTCGTTGGTGGAAAGGTAGTAGCCCTCTTTCCCCTTGTGCTTGTACTGGCGCCGGCAGGGTTGCGCGCAGCGGCCGCGGTTGCCGCTGTGACCGCCCAGGAAGGAGGAGAAGTAGCACTGGCCGGAAAACGAGAAGCAGAGGGCGCCGTGGATGAAGCACTCGATCTCCGCCTTGCTCGCCTTGACGATGGAGCCGATTTCATCTATGTGCAGTTCGCGGGCGAGCACCACGCGCTCGAAGCCGAGTTCCTCCAGCTGCCTGACGCCGAGCGAGTTGTGGATGGTCATCTGCGTCGAGGCGTGCAGCGGGATGCCCGGGAAGAACTCGCGCGCCAGGCGCGCCACCGCCATGTCCTGCAGGATGACGCCGTCGACCCGCATCGCCTCAAGGCTCGCCAGGGTATCGATCAGTTGGGGGAGTTCCGACTCCTTCACCAGTGTGTTCAGGGTGACGTAGAGCTTTTTGCCGGTGCTGTGGGCATAGGCGGTCATCCGCTCCATCTGTGAGAGTGTGAAATTCTTCGCCTTGGCGCGCGCCGAGAAATCTCTCAGCCCTGCGTAGACCGCATCCGCGCCTTTCTCCATGGCGGCGAAAAACGCCTCCAGGGAGCCGGCGGGAGAGAGGAGTTCAGGCTTCTTCGGGACGATTACTCGATTGTTTATGGACATCCGCCTAGAGTACCGGAAGGGGGGGAAAGGGTCAAGCGGGATCGTCCGGGCGCCCGGGCCTCATTGTGCAGGCGCCGGAGCCCGGCGGGACTGGAGCTGGTGCCGGGACACGGAAGGTGAAGGTACGGGCAGGTAGAGACGGTTTCCCGCTGTGAGAGAGAGGGGAGTCATGAACAGCGCCGGTTATAGCAAACGGATCACGCAGCGTGCCCGGCTGTTACTTCGCCTGGATCGGCAGGTACCTGTACACCCTCCTTTTCCTGGACAGGTCGGCCAGCGAGAAGAGATCCGACTGGGATATGATCCAGATGCCGTTCTCTTTGCTGAGCTTGATCCCCCGGGTCACGAACTCGGTGCCGGAAACGCCCCCTTCGAATCCCAGCCGTGCCCGCACAACCGCTGCACGCCCGCCTTTCAGCGAGACCCGGGCGTCCTGCATCTTCTCCCAGCAGCAGGCGGGTTTGCGCGGCGCCGAGGCGAGCTTGCTGGCAAACAGCTCCTTCCCCTCCCTGCCGCCAGCGGTCCGCTCGAAGAGGTCGTCATATCTGCCGTCGCGCCAGAGGTCCAGGATCTTTTCGAAGTCGCGCAGCACATCCTGTTCCGAGGCCGTGCCGGTCGTTGCCTGCGCTGCACCGTTGCGGTGTCTTGCCGCCTGGGCCGGCATCGTTAATACGGCGATCAAAAAGAGAGCTGACAGCGATATGCGTCGCATGGGCACCTCCTGGAAAATTGGCTACGGCTAAGGATACCGTAAAAACAGCGGGGCGCCAGGCGGCCCCATCCCCCTCCCGTCCGGGCCGGGAGGGGGATGGGGTGGTGTTCACAGGCTTCTATCCGCCGCCGCGGCGAACAGTTTCAGCTTCTCCATGAGGGCTGCGAACTTCTTGGGCTTCAGCGACTGCGGACCGTCGGAGGATGCCCGCTCGGGGTCCGGATGTACCTCGATGATGAGCCCGTCCGCCCCGGCCGCCACGGCGGCGAACGACATGGGGGCTATGTAGTGGTAATTCCCGGTGCCGTGGGAGGGGTCGATCACGACCGGCAGGTGGGTCTTCGCCTTCAGTACCGGTATGGCGGAGAGGTCGAGCGTGTTGCGGGTCGCCGTCTCGAAGGTCCTGATGCCGCGCTCGCACAGGATGACCGACTGGTTCCCCTCGCTCATGATGTACTCGGCGCTCATCAGGAACTCCTGGATGGTCATGGACATGCCGCGCTTCAAAAGGATCGGCTTGTTGATCTGCCCCACCTTCTTCAGCAGGGCGAAGTTCTGCGAGTTGCGCGCGCCGATCTGGAGCATGTCGGAGTAGGAGGCGACCAGGTCGACGGATTCGGGATCGATCACCTCGGTGACGAAGGGGAGGCCGGTCAGGTCGCGGGCCTTGGCCAGGAGTTTCAACCCCTCCTCCTCAAGCCCCTGGAAGGAGTAGGGCGAGGTGCGCGGCTTGAAGGCGCCGCCGCGCAGCATCTGGGCGCCGGCGCTCTTTACCGCCAGGGCCGATGCGACGATCTGCTCTTCGCTCTCCACGGAACAGGGGCCCGCCATGACCACCAGCTCCTCGCCGCCGATGGCAAGCGTGTCCGAGATGCGCACCACGCTCGCCTCTTTTTTCACTTCCTTCGAGGCCAGCTTGTACGGCTGCAGGATGGGGACCACGCTCTCCACGCCGTGCATCGACTCGATGGACTGCAGGACGCTCTTCCCCCTCTCGTCGCCCACCGCGCCGATCACGTCGCGGGTGGTGCCGTGAATGATGTGCGGCGTGTACCCCAGCTCCCTGATCCTGGTCGTTACTGCATCCCTGTCCCTTGCGGCCGCTCCCGACTTCATGACGACGATCATAACTCGCTCCCCCTTGTCCCCCAAAAGGACAGGGCCGGAAGGATTGCCCCCCGGCCCTGTGTCTGTCATGCTATCGGCTTCAAACCGCAAAGGGGGGGGAGGATCCTGTCCACCCCGGCTTTCGGTTCGATAATTTAGTTCCAGCTATCCTAAATTACACCTCTACCCGGGGAGACGGCCTAAAGTAAAAGCCGCACCAAAAGTAAAAGTTAGTAAAGGAAAAATAGCCGGTGTTGTTCATATGGTGGTTTTTGCCAGTTTGCCGCGCCATTGTCAAGAAAAAACTTGGCCCTTCTGCATATAGTGTTTTAGCCATCAATTGTTTGACAATCCGCAGCCTTTCCGCTAATTTGACGGCAATGCACGAGTGGCTCGTCAATTACGGTTTTTATTCACTCTTTCTATTGAGTTTTCTGGCAGCGACTCTGATTCCGGTCGGCTCGGAGTGGCTGCTGGTCGCCCTGCTCCTTTCCAGGGGCGAGCCGTGGATTGCCGTCGCCGTCGCCACCGCCGGCAATTTCCTGGGAGCGCTCAGCACATACTGGATCGGCCTCCATGGCGGCGACTTCCTGACGCGGCGTGTGCTGCGCATGGACCGGGAACGTACGCTGAAGGCGGAGAGATGCTACGCCCGCTTCGGTTCCTACTCTCTGCTTCTCAGCTTTCTCCCGATCGTCGGCGATCCGCTCTGCCTGATCGGGGGGGTGCTGCGCGTTCGTTTCATCCGCTTTTCACTGCTGGTGATCTCCGGCAAGCTGGCCCGTTACGCGGCCGTTGCCTGGCTCACCCTGCAGGGGGCGGCACTCTGACTTTGGAGGTTTGATGCTCAGCTGTACCAAGAAGGTCCTCCCCAACGGGCTGCGCCTGGTTTCCGTGGCGATGCCGCACCTGCACAGCGCCGAGATCGCCATCTACATAAAGGCCGGCGGGCGCAACGACACCCCGGGAAAAGCGGGGATCTCGCACTTCCTGGAGCACATGCTGTTTCGCGGTTCCCGCGAGTTCGCCTCCAACCTGGAACTGGAGATCGCCTTCGAGGCGATCGGCGGCAGCGTGAACGCGGCGACCGACGAGGAGACCACCTGCTATTTCTCGCGCATCCATCCGGACCAGATCCCGGAAGGGGTGAGGCTCTTCTCGTCGATGCTGCTGCGCCCGACCCTGGAAGGAATCGAGATCGAGAAGCGCATCATCACGGAAGAGGCACTGGAGGACATCAACGAGCGCGGCGAAGAGACCAACACCAGCAACCTCGCCAGCCGCCTGCTCTGGCCCGGCCATCCGCTGGGGATGCCGACCATCGGTTACCTGGACAGCATCAGGGGATTCACCGAAGCGGACCTGAGAAGCTACCTGGCAGATTTCTACGTCCCCTCCAATGCGCTGATCGTTGCCGCAGGAAAGCATGATCCGCAGCGCTTCTTCGCCGCCTGCGAGGACTCCTTCGCCGGCTGGGGCGGCCCGCAGCCGCCGGCCCCGATAGCGGCTGAAGAGCGCCAGCAGGAGCCCCGCTCGCTCTTCGTCAAGGATTCGGACAGCCAGGTGAACCTGCAGATCGCCTTCCGCGGCTTCTCCAGGCCGGACCGGCGCATCATGGGGCTCAGGCTGATACGCCGCATCCTCTGCGGCGGCGGCAGCTCGAGGCTGCATCTGTGCCTGAGGGAAAAGCTCGGTATCGTCTACTCGGTCGACGCCTCGCTTTCCGCCTACGAGGAGACCGGCGCCTTCGCCATCGAACTGGCCACCGCGCCGGAAAACCTGGTGCTGGCCGTGTCCGAGGTGCTAAGAGAGGTGAAGAGCCTCGCCTTCGAGGATGTTGAGGCTGCCGAACTGGCCCGCGTCAAGGACGGCTACTTCTACGACCTCGAGTACAGCAGCGACTCGACCTACGAGATGCAGGTACGCTACGGCTGGGGCGAGCTGATGCACATCGTCCGGTCGATCGAGGAGGACCGGGCCGAGGCGGCGGCGATCGAGGCGGCCGAGATCAGGGAGAGCTCGCGGGCGCTCTTCGCCCCGGAGCAGCTGAACCTGGTCGCCGTCGGGCCGTGGAAGGCGGGCTCCAAGCGCGCGGTGGAGAAGCTGATCAAGGGATATACCAAGAGCTGGGGTGAGGCAGCCGCCTGAAAAACAGCCTGCACACGGATTTGACGGTAACGGGCGGATAAAGCATAACAACGCAGGGGAGTTCATGGACACAGCGATACTACTTATGGCGCACGGGAGCAGGATCCCGGAGGCAAACGACGCGGCGCGCGAGATAGCGGCACGGGTAAAGCGGATGACGCAGTTCGATATCGTCGAGGTCTCGTTTCGCGAGCAGCACCTGCCCAACATCCAGCAGGGTGTGGACAACTGCGTGGCACAGGGGGCGCAGCGCATCCTGCTCGTGCCTTATTTCCTATACATGGGAGCCCACGTGCTGGAGGACCTGCCGGAGGAGCTGGCAATGGCGCGCGAGCGTCACCCCGGCGTCGAGATGGTGCTCGGCAAGCACCTGGGCGTGCACGACAAGCTGGCCGAGATCGTCGTGGAGCGGATCGCGCAGAGCCTCACCGAAGAGAGGTGGCACTGATGTCGGTGCACCTGAGCCCCGAGCAGATCGAGGCGGAATCGTTCCGGATCATCGAGGAGGAACTCGGCCCCCACGACTGGTCGGCGCAGCAGTGGCCCATCGTGCGCCGGGCCATTCATACCAGCGCCGATTTCGACTACGCGAAGAGCATGTACATCGCCCCGAACGCGATAGCGAGCGGCATCGCCGCGCTCAAGGCGGGGTACGGCATCGTCACGGACACCACCATGATCATCTCCGGCATGGGCAAGGAGCGGATCAAACAGTTCGGAGTCCTGGCGTCGTGCTACGTGGCGGACGCGCAGGTCGCCAGGGACGCCAAGGCCCAGCTGATCACCCGCTCCATCCTCGCCATGCGCAAGGGTGGCAGGGACCCCAAGAACGGCATCTTCGTGATCGGCAACGCCCCGACCGCGCTCTTCGAGCTGATCCGGCTGATTCGCGAGGAGCGGCTGGTCCCCCAGCTGATCGTGGCGCTGCCGGTGGGGTTCGTCGGGGCCGCCGAGAGCAAGGAGGCGCTCAGGGCGCTGGCAAAGGATTACCCGGGACTCCCCTTCATCACCAACAGCGGGCGCAAGGGTGGCTCCAACGTCGCCGCGGCAGTGATGAACGCCATCCTGATCCAGGCGGGGGCGTAGCCTCCCGCCGCACCGTCAAACGCCAACCCGTCAACCACTGGAATAGACCTATGAACGGGAAAAATCTCAGATACGGTTACACGACCGGTTCCTGCGCCGCCGCCGCCGTGAAGGGCGCCGCGCAGATGCTCCGGGACCAGGTGATGGTCGAAGAGGTGGAACTCACTCTTCCCTGCGGCGAGACGGCGCGCTTTCGCCTTTTGGGCGGGGTGCTGCGCGAAAATACCGCCTCCTGCTATGTGGTGAAGGATGCCGGCGACGACCCGGACGTGACCAACGGCGCCGAGATTCATGCCACCGCCAAGGTCGACTTCTTCACCAGGCACCACATCACCATCGAGGGAGGGGTCGGCGTCGGGCGGGTGACCAAGCCCGGGCTGGCCGTACCGGTCGGGGAGTGGGCCATCAACCCGGTGCCGCGCAGTATGATCATGGAGGTGATCAAGGAAGTCTTCGCCGTACGCTGCGTTCCCGCGACGCTCACCTTCACCATCAGCATCCCAAACGGCGAGGAACTCGCCAAGAAGACCCTCAACGAACGGCTGGGCATCGTGGGCGGGCTGTCGATTCTCGGCACCAGCGGCATCGTCAAGCCGATATCGACCAAGGCCTGGACGGACACGGTGGACGCCTCCATCGACGTGGCACTTGCCTGCGGCTCCCGCACGGTGGTGCTGTCCACCGGAAGGACCTCGGAGATGGCGGTGCAGCGGCACCTGGCGCCCAACGGCGAGCTGAGCGAGGAAGCCCTCGCGATGATGGGAGACCATTTCGGCTACTCGATCCGCAGTTGCGCCAAGAAGCAGGTGCCGCAGGTCATAGTGGCCGGGCAGTTCGCCAAGCTGGTCAAGATCGCCTGCGGCCATGAGCAGACCCACGTCACCTCGTCGGAGCTCGATCTTGCCACGGTCGCCGATTGGCTCAAGCAAGCGCCGGCCACGGCGCCCCTGGAGCGGCTGGCCCGCGAGGCCAACACGGCCCGCCATCTGCTGGAGGCCTCCGGCTACGACAAGGCGCTCATCGAGCTGGTCTGCGACAAGGCGGCCAAAGCCTGCGCCCTCTGCGCGCCCGGGCTGCCGGTCCGCATCTTCCTCGCCGGTTACCAGGGAGAGATGCTGTTTTTCAGGTAGCCGGCTGAAGACGGATATCCTGGACCCCGCAATCGGGGTTCGATCCTGTACGGGCACCCCCTGCCGGTGCCCGGCCCTGACAGAGATTTGCGAATACTACGTATCAAGGAGCAAGCCTATGCCGGAACAAAAGATATGCCTGGTCGGCGCCGGAATCGAGGGATGGGAAGGGTTCGGAAAGCAGGCGCTGGAGGCGATTGACAACGCCGAGGTGCTTATCGGGCATAAGCGCCTCCTGGAGATCTTCCCGAACTTCAAGGGGGAGAAGCGCCTCCTGGAGGACCTCTCCATCATGCTGGAATACCTGAAGACCACGGACAAGCGCACCGTGGTGCTCGGCTCGGGGGACCCCAACTTCTTCGGGGTGGGACGCTTCCTGCTCAGAAACCTCCCGAAGGATCGCGTCGAGATCTTTCCCAACGTGACGAGCGTCCAGTACGCCTTCGCCAGGATCAAGGAACCCTGGGACGACGCGACCTTCGTCTCGGTGCACGGCAGGGGGATCAAGCCGGCGCTGGACCGGATCATCGCCTCGGAAAAGATCGCCATACTCACCGACAGCGTCAACACGCCGGCCGTGATCGCCCGCGAGCTGATCGGCCGCGGCGCCGAGGGTTACGAGGCGTGGCTCTGCGAGGACCTGGGACTGCCGACCGAGAAGTTCACCAAGACGGACGTCCGGGGGCTCTCCGACATCACCTGCTCTGCGCTCAACATCCTCATCCTGATCAAGACCTGGGAGCCGAACCTGCAGAACTACCCCGTGATCGGCATCCGCGACGAGGAGTTCGCCACGGCGAAGAAGCTGATCACCAAGGAAGAGGTGCGGGCCGTCACGCTGGGCAAGCTTCAGCTGCAGGACGACCTGGTGATGTGGGACATCGGCGCCGGGAGCGGCTCCGTCTCCATCGAGGCGGGCAACCTGATGCCCAACGGCCGGATTTTCGCCCTCGAGAAGAACCCCCAGTATCTGAGCTATCTGAAGGACAACTTCAAGAAGTTCGCCGCGAGAAACGTGCTGCTGATCGAGGCCTACGCGCCCGAGGGGCTGGAGGAGCTTCCGGACCCGGATCGCGTCTTCATCGGCGGCTCCGGCGGCATGCTGGAAGAGATCATCGAAGCGGTGGACAAGCGCCTGAAACCCGAAGGGTTCATCGTCATCAACGCCGTCACGCTCGACACGCTCACCAAGTCGGTGGAATTCCTGGAGGACCACGGCTACACGGTCGAGGTCACCTGCGTCAACATCTCGAAGACCCGCACCCTCACCGAGTACAAGATGTTCTCGGCCCACAACCCGGTGTACGTCATCGCCGCCTGGAAAGGGGAGGAGTAGTGGCCGTTGTTTATGCTGTAGGAGTGGGCCCCGGCGACCCGGAGCTTTTGACCAGGAAGGCGGAGCGGATCATCAGGCAGGCCGACGTGATCTGCGCCCCGACCGGCGCGGCCGAGGCGGGCAGCTACGCGCTGTCGATAGTCGAGGAATTCATCGACCGCAGCCGCCAGGAGGTGCTGGTCCAGGTTTTCCCCATGCTGAAGGACCAGCAGGGACTCGACCCCTTCTGGGAAGAGGCCGCCGACCAGGTGGCCCGGCGCATAGCGGCGGGCAAGGACGTCGTGTTCATCACCATCGGGGATCCCTTCCTCTACTCCACCTATCTCTACATCCACAGGATCTTCCTCGCCAAGTACCCGGAGATCGCCATCGAGATCGTGCCGGGCATCTCCAGCATCCTCGCCTCCTCCGCCGCATCCGGCATCCCGCTGGGACTGGGAGCGGAGCGGATCGCCATACTCCCCGCCACCTACGAGAACGAGGAACTGAAGCGGACCCTGGAGGAGTTCGACACCGTCGTCCTCATGAAGGTGAGCCGGGTCTTCGACAGGGTCTACGCCGTCTTGAAGGAGCTCGGGCGTGACAAGGGGGGCGTTTTCGTGCGCCGTGTCGGCTCCGGCGAGGAGGAGCTGCACTTCGATCTGGAGGCGCTGGTCGGCAAGAAGCTCGATTACCTTTCGATGCTGATCGTGAGGAAAAACCCCCTTTAGGCAGGGGCGATTCGCATCACACCCAGTGCAGGGGCGCCGGCCGGGGTGCCGACTGCCGCCATGGCCGTTAGCCTGAACCTGCCGGTGTCGACATCCCTCAGCTATTTCCATAACTTCCCTTACTTGAAAGGTCTCTTGTGAACTCTGTGACTAAAGTCTATTTCGTCGGGGCCGGTCCCGGCGATGCCGAGCTTATTACCGTGAAAGGCGCCCGGCTTCTCAGGGAGGCGGATGTCATCGTCTACGCGGGAAGTCTGGTCGATTTCAAGCTGGTTCGCACCTATGCTCCCAACGCCCGGATCTTCGATTCGGCCGGGATGAACCTGGAGGAAACCACCCAGGTCCTGGCCCAGGCGGCGCTGGCCGGGGAGAGGGCGGTGCGCCTGCACACGGGGGACCCTTCCATCTACGGTGCCATTCAGGAACAGATGCTGGAGCTGGACCGGCTCGGTCTCGAATACGAGGTGGTGCCGGGAGTGACCAGCGCTTTCGCTGCCGCTGCCGCGCTGAAGCAGGAACTGACGCTCCCCGAGGTTTCCCAGACGGTGATCATCACCCGCCTGGCGGGGAGGACTCCCGTGCCGGAAAGCGAGCGGCTCTCCGAGATCGCCCGGATAGGCGCCACGCTGGTCATTTACCTCTCCGTTTCCATGATCGAGAAGGTCGTGGAGCAACTCATGCTGGGGGCCTACACGGCCGAGACCCCGGTGGCCGTGGTGGCGCGCGCCACCTGGCCGGATGAGCAGGTGGTGGCGGGCAATCTCTCCGACATCGCCGGCAAGGTCAGGCAGGCGGGTATCGGCAAGCAGGCGCTGATCCTCGTGGGGGATGTGCTGCGTGCCCGCAGCGAGGGGATGCGCGCCAAGTCGCTTCTGTACGACAGAGGCTTCAGCCACGGTTGCAGGGAAGGGATCGTCACCTAAAAAGCCATGCACGCAGCCATCATCGCCATAACCGGTAACGGTGCCCGGATCGGGGCCACGCTTGAGCGGGGCATCCCCGAAAGCAGGCTTTTCGTCATCGAAAAGCACGCAACCGGAGACGCGCACCCCTTTTCTTCGGGTGTGCAGGCCCTGGTGGACCGGCTTTGGCCCGATTACGGCGGGTTCGTCTTCATCATGGCGACCGGTATCGTGGTGCGCACCATTGCTCCGCTTTTGCAGTCAAAGGACCGGGATCCGGCGGTGGTGGTGCTGGACGACGCCGGGCGCTTCGCCGTGTCGCTTCTGTCCGGACATATCGGGGGAGCCAACGGACTCGCGAAGCTTTGCGCGCAACTGACCGGCAGCATCGCCGTCATCACGACGGCCACGGACGCCAATGAGCTTCCCTCCTTCGACATGATGGCCAAAGAGCACGGCTGGCTGATCGACGACCTCTCCCGGGTCAAGGTCCTGAACGCCCTGCTTCTGGAGGGAAAGGAGATCGCAGTCGTCGATCGCGGCGCCGCGGTGCGCAATTACTGCGCGGGGAAGGGAGCGCTCTCCTTTCACGAAGACTTTGCTGGAGCGCTGCGTAGCGGCGCGTCCGGCCAGCTGTACGTCACCAACCGGCTCCTCCCCCAAGGGGCCGATCCGGAGCGCACCCTCGTGCTGCGTCCCGTCAATCTCTGCCTGGGGATCGGCTGCAACAGGGGGACCTGCGCCGGGGAGATCGAGGCGGTCGTGGTCGAGAACCTGGAGCGGCTTTCCCTTTCCGTGAAGAGCGTGAAATGCATCGCGACCGCAAAGGCGAAGGAGGACGAAGCCGGACTCCTCGAATTCGGGAGAAGGGCCGGCATCCCGATCCTGTTCTTCGAAAGCGACGCGCTAAACGGCGTCGAGGTCCCTTCCCCGCCATCGGCTCACGCCCTTGCGGCGATCGGTGCCACGGGCGTTGCCGAGCCGGCGGCGCTCCTGGCCTCGGGAGGCGGCAGGCTGCTGTTGAAAAAGATAAAGGACGGAAACGTCACTCTGGCCATCGCGGAGACGGGCGTTTAGCTTTAACTTCATGGCAGCGAGGGGCGAGGGTGGGGTGCAGTACCGACCAAGTAACCGATTTACCTGTGCCAATCCAGATATACGAGGTTGTTTGATGTCCAAACTTTTTGTAGTCGGTATCGGTCCCGGCGGGCTGAACCATATGACTTTTGAGGCCCGCGAGGCGATCGAGAAGGCTGACGTGGTGGTCGGCTACAAGACCTACCTCGAGTTTATCGAGCCGCTTCTGGCGGACAAGGAGGTCGTTTCTTCGGGGATGATGCGCGAGGTGGAACGCTGCTCGGAGGCGCTCGCCCTTGCCGCTTCAGGCAAGCAGGTGGCCCTCGTTTCCAGCGGCGACGCCGGCATCTACGGCATGGCCGGACTCGCGCTGGAGCTTGCCGAAGCACCCGGCGACGGCTCTGCCTCCCCCTACCGGGACGTGGAAATCATCGTCGTTCCCGGGGTCTCCGCGGTACAGGCGGCTGCCTCGGTCCTCGGCGCGCCGCTCATGCACGACTTTGCCGTGATCTCCCTCTCCGACCTCATGACGCCGCTCGACACCATCAGAAAAAGGCTCCGGGCGGCGGCTTCGGCCGACTTCGTGGTCGCCCTCTACAACCCGCGCAGCAAGGGTCGCGTCACCCAGATCGAGGAAGCGGTCGACATACTGATCGCCGCGCGCGGCCGCGAGGTCCCGGTCGGCATCGTCAGGAACGCCTGCCGCGACGGGGAGCAGCGGATCATCACCACCCTCGGGGAGATGCTGTCGCACCCGATAGACATGTTCTCCATCGTCATCATCGGCAACCGGGCTACACGGCTTTCCAGCGACGGCAGGATCATCACGCCGCGCGGTTACGCGACCAAGGGGCGCGACGGATCGAATGGCAGGGATCCCGCATCCAATGGCAAGGAGCCGCAAGCGCCGGCCGAGGATCCCCGTGCCCTGATGTTTTGCGGCACCGGTTCGGATGTCGGGAAGTCCGTGATAACGGCGGGATTTTGCCGGATACTCAAACGCCGGGGGCTGGCCGTCGCCCCGTTCAAATCTCAAAACATGGCGAACAATTCGGCAGTGACCCCGGAGGGGGGCGAAATCGGTCGTGCCCAGGGCGTGCAGGCCGAGGCATGCGGCATCTTGCCCCACACGGACATGAACCCGGTGCTCCTGAAGCCCAATTCCGATACCGGAAGCCAGGTGATCGTGCAGGGGCGGGTGGTGCGCAACATGGGGGTGAAGGAATATAACGCCTACAAGCCGGAGGCTTTCCAGAAGGTGCGGGAGAGCTTCGAGCGGCTGAAGGCGAGCTTCTCGTTCATCGTCATGGAGGGGGCGGGGAGCATCGCGGAGATCAACCTGCGCGCCCACGACATCGCCAACCTGAAGGCCGCCGCCATGGCGGGAGCGCCGGCCATCCTGATCGCCGACATCGACCGCGGCGGCGTCTTCGCCCAGATCGTGGGGACGCTGGAACTGCTGACGCCCGAAGAAAAGGCGCAGGTCAAAGGGGTGATCATCAACAAGTTCCGCGGCGACCCTACGCTCTTGACTCCGGGCATCGAGTTTGTCGAGGAGCGGACCGGGATCCCGGTGCTGGGCGTGCTCCCCTGGTTCTCCGGGCTCTCCATCCCGGAGGAGGACAGCGTCGCGCTGCAGAAAAGGGGCAACCCCGCCGCGGTTGCCGGGGGCGGAGCAAGGCTTCGCGTCGGCGTCGTGCGCCTCTCCAAGATCTCCAACTACACGGATTTCAGCGCGCTGGAAGCCGAGCCGGACCTGGCGCTCTACTACACCGACTCGCCGCGCCTGATCGAGACCATGGACATGCTGATCCTGCCGGGCACCAAGTCGACCCTTGCGGACCTGGGCTTTTTGAGGGAAAACGGCGTCTTCGATGCCGTCGCGCAGTTTCGCGGGGCCATCGTCGGGATCTGCGGCGGCTACCAGATGCTGGGAAAGGTCGTGCTCGATCCCGATCATGTCGAGTCCGGCATCACGGAGGCGCCGGGGCTGGCACTTTTGGACGTGGCGACCACCATGCTCAAGCAGAAGCAGACGCACCGGGTCGAGGCCCGACTGCTGCCGGCCGGGCAGCAAGTCGCGCCCGGATGCGAAAGCGCCATCACCGGCTACGAGATCCACATGGGGGAGACCGTTCTGGGACCGGGCGCGCGCCCGTTTGCCGCCATCGACACGCGCTCAGGTTCCGCCGCCGGGGTCGGAGACGGCGCCGTCTCGCCCGATGGCCGGGTGTTCGGCACCTATCTGCACGGCATTTTCGACAACCACGGCTTCAGGACCTCGTTGCTGAACCGGATCCGTCGGGACAAGGGGATGCCGGAGCAGGCCGAGGTGGTTCCCCCCAGCGACCCGTTCGATCTCCTGGCGACGCACATGGAGCAGCACCTGGATATGGCGCGCATCTTCGAGATCTGCGGGCCGAGCGTGGCGAAGCCGCGCAGTTGATGGCGATCCACCCTTGCTGCTGGATCGGATTTGGTCGGATGGCCGCAAATCGGGACTTTATTGATGGAGCTGTTGCAAAGAGATATCGCCGTCGTCCTGGCCGCGGTCGTCCTTGACCTTGTGCTGGGCGACCCGCGCGCACTGCCGCATCCGGTGGTGGCGATCGGCCGGATGATTTCCTTGCTGGAAGGCCCGCTGCGCCGTCTTTTGCAAAACGCCCGGCTGGCCGGAGTCGTCCTGCTGGTGACCACGGTAGGGATCAGCTACGCGGCGGCTGCGCTGGTCATGCTGGCGGCCCATGCCATCTCGCCCGATGCCGGTTTTGTCGCGGGGCTCTATATCGCATGGGTCTCGCTCGCCGCGCGCTCGCTGCACGTCGAGTCCGGCAAGGTGGCGCAGGCGCTGGAGCGCGGTGATATCGCCGGCGCTCGCACGGCGCTCTCCTACATCGTCGGGCGGGAAACCGCGCAGCTTGACGAACCGGAGATCGTCAGGGGTGCGGTGGAGACGGTCGCGGAGAATACCGGCGACGGCGTGATTGCGCCGCTTTTCTACCTGATGCTGGGGGGGCCTCCACTTGCCATCGCCTACAAGGCCGTCAACACGCTGGACTCCATGGTCGGTTACAAGAACGAGCGCTACCTGGAGTTCGGCTGGGCTTCGGCGCGCTTCGACGACCTGGCGAACTACCTCCCGGCCCGGCTCACCGGACTGCTCATGGTCCTTGCCGCACCGATCTGCGCGCTAAACTGCAGCGGCGCCTGGCGTATCCTGCGGCGCGACTGCCGCAAACATGCTTCCCCCAACAGCGGTTTTCCCGAGGCGGCTGCCGCCGGCGCCCTCGGGGTGAGGCTTGGGGGCGCCAATCACTACTTCGGCAAGCTGGTGGAGAAGCCGTGCATCGGCGACGCCTCGGTGCCGCTTTCCCTTGCCGCCTACGGCGGCGTGGTGAGGCTCATGTACTGCTGCGAGGCACTTCTGGTCCTCGGATGGCTGGTGGCCAGGTCGGTCATGCAAAGGGTGTAACGCGCTGCTTCGGAACGGGGACCTCTCGTTGTCTGCGGGCAGGAAAATCACCTCTTTATCAACTCAATTAGCAAAGGTCGCAAGGAACCGATGTCAAACGTGCACGAACATGGCGGAAATGTCTTCGCTGTCGCCAGGTCACTGGGTATGCCGCCCGAGCAGATCGTCGATTTTTCAGCGAGCATAAACCCGCTCGGCATGGCCCCGGGGGTCCGCGCCGCGCTGGCTGGCTCCCTTGACAAACTGCTGCACTATCCGGACAAGGGCGCGGCGGAACTCAAGGAGCGCCTCGCCGCCTACCACGGCGTGGATGCCTGCGAGATAGCCGTGGCAAACGGTTCGACGGAGCTCATCCACCTGGCGCCTCGTCTGGTCGGCGGCGGCAGAGGGCTGATCGTCGCTCCCGCCTTCGCCGAATACGCGTCCGCGCTCACCAGGTCCGGGTGGCAGATCGACTACCTCACCCTGCAAAGCGGGGACGGCTTCGCCCTGCCGCTTCCGGCTCTGCGGGAAAAGCTCGCTGAAGGGTACGACCTGCTGTTCATCTGCAACCCCGGGAACCCGACCGGCGCCTTGATCCCCAAAGACGACATCGAGCGGGTGATCGATCTGTGCCATGAAAGCGGCACCTTCCTGGTCCTGGACGAGGCGTTCATAGACTTCTGCGAAGCGGAGTCCGCCAAGGGGGTGGTGCGCCAATCCCGGCGTGCGGTCCTGCTGCGCTCCATGACCAAGTTTTTCGCCATTCCGGGGCTGCGGCTGGGATACGCCATCGGTGCGCCGGAGACCATCGACGCCATCGCCTCGCTGCAGGACCCGTGGAGCGTCAATACCGCGGCGCAGGTGGCGGGAATCGCCTCGTTAAAGGACGCGCTCTACTGCGAACGGACCAGGGATTACGTCGAAAAGGAGCGCGAGCGGCTGGCCGGCGGGCTGGCCCGGTTTCCGGGGCTGCGCGTATTCCCGTCGCGCGCAAACTACATCCTGGTGCAGCTCGGCAACGGTTCGACGGCCGGAGAACTCCGCTTGCAACTCATGAAGAAGGGGATCCTGATTCGGGATTGCGGCAACTTCGAGGGATTGGACGGGAGCTTCTTCAGGGTGGCGGTGCGTCTCAGGGAAGAGAACGACCTGCTTTTGGAGCATCTGCGGGGGATTTGAGGGTAACGGAGCCCCGGCCCCCCTTCAAGGGGAGGGACCGGGGTCTTTAATCAATTATCCGGCAGGGAGTAATAATCCTTCCTGCACAGCCTGATACGCTTGATCTCTTCGTTGCAGACGTAGCGCACGATGGTGTCGCGATCCCGCTCGTTGATATGCATGAAGGAGAGCCCGGCGCTGACAATGGACGTGTCCCAGCGCTCGACCAGCTCGCTGTACACCACCTGCGCCACGACCGGGACAACCTTCGGCTCCGGAACCGGGAGATGGAAGGTGGCATAGACGATGTCGCCGACGGTCATCGTCATTTCCGTCTCCGTGCGCAGGCCGCCGCCGCTGATGTTCACGATGCGGGGCAGGCTGTTCTGCGCCACAATACGCAAACCGCCGGTGCCGCTCTCTTCCGCGGTGCCGGCTGTGACGTTGAACAGTATCACGGGGATCTCGGTATCGAGGCGGAAATACTCCCGCAGGTCTTCCGAGATGACCCGGTCCACCAATTCTATCCGAAGTTCCTCCCCCGCCCGCTCGTCCAGCACGAAGCCGCGGCAACTGTAGCCGCTGCCGCTGCCGCCTACCCTGACCACAAGAGGCGCCTCCCGGTGCAACTGCGCACCGTCGGGCAGCGTGTCCCGCGACAGCCGCAACGCGATCTGGCGATCGCCTACCGCGGTGACCACGGCGCCATCGTTGAACCTCTTGTCGCCTTGCAGCGACATCTCCACCCTCGCCCGCTGACCCGGATGAAAGTAGTCCCTATAGTTGCAGGGTTCTCTGTGCATTTCCTGCCGCCCCTAATCACCGATTAAATAACAACTGCTGCTAAATCCACGATTTCGTGCAATTCAAAAGCCAATGGGAGATCGGTCCCGGCGGCAAGACAACCCGCTGCAATCTTTATGTTAAATAGATTGCCGTATCTCGCGTCAGGACGGATGCTACGTTAAACACCTGATCCACCGGTCATTGCGCGTTTACGGCAGCACTTTAGCACAGAGCAAGCTCACCTGCCATCATAATCTGCTTGACATTGACAACTCCCTGGCTATCCTAAAACGAAATCATTTCTATTTACGGAGCGCGCATGGACCAGCGTCACGCCTTGGCACTGAAAGAGGCCGGCATGAAGGCAACCCCCAAAAGGCTGGCTATTCTCGACATGCTCGACGGCGAGAGCGCCTACGCGAGCCCGGAAGAGCTCTGGAAGCGGCTGCGCGACCGTTTCGACCGGCTCGGGCTCCCCACCGTGTACCGAAACCTGGAGGAGCTGGCGCAAAGCGGGGTGATCTCGAAGGTGATCCACCCGAACCGGCAGCTTTACTACTACTTCTGTCGCAACCGCGATCACCACCACCACTTTGTCTGCCTCTCCTGCCGCAAGGTGGAGGACATCCCTTCCTGCGGCATCGAGGCCCTGGAGCGCGAGGTGAGTATGAGAAACGGAGGCAAGGTGCTCTCGCACATACTGCAGTTGAACGGCCTTTGCGGTTGCTGCTCGAAATCCGGAGGTACGCCATGAGGTGGCTTATCGCATCTCTTCTTGCACTGCTCCTGATCGCCCCCGGCTGCCGCAAGCAGGAACCGCAGGGGGGCAGGCTCCAGGTGGTGACCACGCTCTTCCCTCTCTACGACTTCGCCAAGAGGATCGGCGGTGACAAGGCCCAGGTGAGACTGCTGCTCCCCCCCGGCGTCGAGCCGCACAGCTTCGAGCCGCGGCCCGAGGACATAGTGCGGGTGAACCATGCGGACCTTTTCATCTATACCAATCCCGTCATGGAGCCGTGGGCGGCCAGCATCGTGGCCGGCGTGGACAAGGGGAAGGTGGGCATCGTCGAGGGTGGGAAAGGGATCCCGCTCCAGCCTGCGCCCGAGCTGGACGGAGAGGAGCACGGCCATGGGCATGGTGGGATGGACCCCCACGTCTGGCTGGACCTCGACAACGCGCGCCTGATCGTCGGGAACCTCCTGGCTGCCCTGGTCGCTCGCGACCCGTCCAACACGGCGTACTACCGGCAAAACGCGGCGGGGCTTACCAGGGACCTGGCCGCACTGGACCAGCGCTACCGGCAGACCCTGGCCGGTTGCCCGAAGAAGGTCCTCCTGCACGGCGGACACTACGCCTTCGGCTACCTGGCCAGGCGCTACGGCCTCAGGTACGTCTCGGCCTCCGCGGTGAACGCCGATGCCGAGCCGACCCCGTCGAGGCTTGCCGAACTGGTGAACCTGATGCGGCGGGAGCGGCTGGGCTACGTCTATACCGAAGAGCTGCTGAGCCCGAGAGTGGCCGAAACCATCGCGCGGGAGACCGGAGCCAAGGTGCTCATGCTGCGCGCCGGGCACAACCTGACCCGGGACGAGTTCGAGCGCGGGGTGACCTTCATCTCTCTCATGGAAGAAAATCTACAGAATTTGAAGACGGGGCTGCAATGAGCGGGATAGCTCTCGAGATAAAAAACCTCTACGCGGGTTACCACGGCACCGAGGCGCTGAAGGATGTCTCTTTCAGCGTCACCCCCGGGGACTATATCGGCGTCTGCGGACCCAACGGCTCCGGGAAGAGCACGCTGATCAAGGTAGTCCTGGGCCTGCTCCCTCCGACGCGCGGCGAAGTCTCCGTGTTGGGTACGCCGCAGGCGGATTTCAAAAACTGGCAGCGTATCGGCTATCTGCCGCAAGGGCTGCAGTTCTTCAACCCGCATTTCCCGGCGACGGTGAATGAGGTGGTTCGTCTGGGGAGGCTCGCCGGGAAGAGATTTCCCAAGCGGTTCAGCCGGGAAGACACGGTGGCCGTGGAGCGGACCATGGAGTGGATGGGGATCTCCCATATCAAGGGGTGCATGATCGGGGAACTCTCCGGAGGCCTCAGGCAGCGGGTGCTCCTTGCCAGGGCGCTTGTGAACGACCCGGAGCTCCTGGTCCTGGACGAGCCGACCACGGCCCTCGATCCGGAGACGCGCGAGAGCTTCTACAAGCTGATCTTCGAGATGAACCGGGAGAAGAAGGCGACCGTGCTGCTTGTCACCCACGACACGGCGACCATAGGAAAGTACGCCTCGCACCTGCTTTATCTCGACAAGCGGGTGGTCTTCTACGGCAGCTTTGACGACTTCTGCAATTCGACCGAGATGACCGGTTTCTTCGGGGAGCACGGCCAGCACCTGGTCTGCCACAGGCATTGAGGGAAGAGGCGGGGCTAAACGGTCTTTTAGCCCCCAGCCCCGCCGTTTGTTTCAAGAGAGGAGTTCATGGATATCAGCGAGATGCTCAGTTACGGTTTCATGCAGAGGGCGCTCATCGGGGGATCGCTCATCGCCATCCTCTGCTCTGTGCTGGGGGTCTTCCTCGTGCTGCGGCGCCTCTCCCTGATCGGCGACGGCCTGGCCCACGTGACCTTCGGCAGCGTCGCCCTGGCGCTTTTTTTCCGGCTGCACTCCTTCTACATGACGCTCGCCATCATCCCGGTGGTCCTTGGCTGCGCCATGGGGATACTCAAGCTGGCGCAAAAGGCACGCATCTACGGCGACGCCGCCATCGGCATCGTCTCTGCGCTGGGCATCGCCACGGGGGTGATGCTGGCGAGCATAGCGGGCGGCTTCAACGTCGATCTCTTCAGCTACCTGTTCGGCAACATCCTTTCCATAAGCTCCAGTGAACTGGTGATCGCGGCGGTCCTTTTCGCCATCGTGATAACCGGGGTCGCCATCTTCTACAACGACCTCTTCGCCAGCACCTTTGACGAGGAGCTGGCCAAGAGTTCAGGGATCGATACGGACCGGATCAACGCCGTCCTGGTTCTTCTTACCGCGCTCACCGTCGTGCTCGCCATGAAGGTGGTCGGCATCATGCTGATTTCCGCGCTCCTGATCCTGCCGGCCGTAACCGCGCTGCAACTCGCCAAGGGGTTCAAGACCGCCATCGTCAGCGCTGCCTGCATCGGGGTCTGCACGGTGGTGGTGGGCATTTCCTTCTCCTTCGCCATGAACCTCCCCACCGGCGCCACCATCGTCATCATCAACTTCCTCACCTTCATCTGCGCCTTCGCGGCCCGCGCGGTCCTACGCCGCAGCTGACTCCTTCTCAAGAGCCTGCCCGATTCGTGAGATTGCCGCCAGCGGTCTTTCGTGAACGTGGGAGGGGAGCTACAGGTAGGGGGAGAACAGTTTGGCAACGCCGTCCCTTATCTTGACCGGCAGGCTGCGGCCGTCCAATTCGGCGATGGTGATCTCCCTTGAGTTGGCCACGACGGCAGCGCAGCGCTGATCGAGCAGCCCGCCGAACCGGAGGTCGTACACCTCGAGGTCCAGCTCGAAATTCAGCCTGAGGCTTCTCGGGTCGAGGTTCGCGCTGCCGATCAGGCTCCAGCTTCCGTCCACCACCATGAACTTGGTATGTACGAAGGGTGCCGGCTGCGAGTAGATGCGCACCCCCTGCTGCAGTAGTTCCCAAAGGTAGGACCGGCTGGCCCATTGCACGAAAGGTAGGTTGTTGAGCTCGGGCAGTATCATGGTGATCTCGACCCCGCGCAGCGCGGCGGTCACCAGGGCAGCGACCAGGGGGCGGTCCGGGATGAAGTAAGGCGTGACGATGCTGACCCTCTTTTTGGCGCAGGAGATGGCCCCGAGGATGATCCAGTGCAGCTTGCGGAACTCCTTGTCCGGTCCGTCGCTCACGGCGCGTACCAGGGCCGTTCCAGCCAAGGGCTGTGCCGGGAAGAAGCGCTGGTCCGTCAGCTGTTCTCCCTTGGCAAAGCGCCAGTCATCGAGGAAGGTGCGCTGCAGATCGGCCACCACAGGGCCGGTCACCTGGAAGTGCAGGTCGACCACCACCGGGGGGCGACCTGAGACCAGGTGCCGGTTGCCGATGTTCATCCCGCCGGTAAAGCCGACCACTCCGTCTACCACGAGGATCTTCCGGTGATTCCTCAGGTTCAGGTAGCCGCCCGGCCTAAGCGGCAGGAACCTCCGGAACTGCACACCCGAACCTTTCAATAGCTCCCGCGCCGTGGGGTGCGAGTACTTTTCCCCGAGGCTGTCCACGATGACCCGGACTTCCACCCCCCGGTCGGCCGCCCTGGCAAGCGCCCTCGCGAAGCGCTTCCCCGTTTCGTCCCCGTCGAAGATATAGGTGCAAAGGTGGATGGAGGAGACACCGTTCTCGATTGCGGCGAGCATGGCGGGGTAGGCCCCCTCGCCATTTTCCAGGGGTATGACGTCGTTGCCGTCGCGCAGTTCGGTGCTGACCACCCGATCCGACAGGCTGCGCAGTTCCTTCAGGAAAAACAGCTCGGCAGGCAGGGCTACGGGAGCCGCAGCCGGATGCGGCGCAAGCCCGCTGATCGGCTTGCCCGCCTCCCTGTGCCAGCGCCTTGCCCTGCTGTAGATCCTGTTGACCCCCATGCCCCAGTAGAGCAGCGGTCCTAGAAGCGGAATGGCGATACAGGTGAGAATCCAGCCCAGTGCGGAGCGCGGGTCCCGCTTGTTGATGAGCGCGTGCCCCGCGGACAAGAGGGCGAGGGAGGTCAGGGAAACGATGAGCAAACCCGAGAGAACGTGGTCCAATGCCCCTCCTGAAAACGGTAAAAACCCGTTCTACGTTCTACGTTCTACGTTCTACGTTTGGCCGAAGCGGACGATCACAGAATGGTTGAGGGAGATTGGAAAACCGGTGCAGGGGCATCCTGTCGGACCGGCGGCATCCCGGCGTCCTCGCCTGCCGCTCTAGGATAAACGCAGCAGTCCGTTCCTTATGCAGAAAGGGGGCGGCATAGGTGCCACCCCCCAAAGAGAAAACCGCTTAATGCTTATAAGGGTCTAAAGCAGGGTGTACGGCTCCGCACGCCTGGTCCACTCGCTGTCCGGGTACTGGGCCAGAAGCTGCTGGTAACCTTCCTTCAGCGCCGACGCCGCATGGCTCGACTTGTAGCGCGCCACACCACGCAGATAGACGGCCTCCGGGGCACAGGCGCTGCCCGGGTAGCCGTTTAGCAGGGTGCTGAATTGCACCACCGCCTCGTTGAACTGGTCATTGCCGAGACCGGCTTTGCCGATCCCCAGCAAAAGCGAGGCGACCATCTCGTCGGGCGGGAGGAACCCCACGGTCCGCTGGTGCTCTTTGCCGTAGTGGTCGAGGACGATGAGCGTCGGCGTCCAGACCACCCGGAAATCCGCCGCCAGGGTCTTGCCCCCCACCGGCGCGCGCAGCGGCACCATCCTGTCGATGACGAAATTGGCGACCGCCAGGTCCGGGAAGGTGACTGCGTCCATCTGCTTGCAACCGATACATTCCGGGCTGTAAAAGTCGAGCAGTATGGACTTCTGCTCGGCCGCTCCGCGCGCCAACGCCTTCCCCATGTCCGTTTCCCAAACTATCATGGCAACCTCCGAGCCCGTCGATAAGAACACGCTTAAGGGTAACCTCGCTTTTAGGCATGTCAAGTCCCCTAACAGCTTGCAGTTTTGGACAAAATGCTTATAATGAACAAGCTTTGCCCCGATCCCTCACGCCAGAAAAAGGAAGTACCTTGTCCACCAAAAATCCACGCCGCGCCGCCTTCGACATTCTGCTCAGGATAGAGAAAGAAAAATCCTTTGCAGACATACTGATAGACCACGAACTCTCCAAGGAGATCATCAAGGGGGCAGACCGCGGTCTTTTGACCGAGCTCGTCTATGGCGTGCTCCGCCGGCAGGGGACCCTGGACCACATCATCGGCCAGTTCTCCAAGCAAAGGCCCGAGAAGCTGGAACTCTTCGTGCTGCTTTTGCTGCGTCTGGGGGTGTACCAGTCGTTCTTCCTGGACCGGGTGCCGGTTTCCGCCGCCGTCAACGAGACGGTGAACCTGGCCAAGGAGCTGGCGCCGCGCGCGGCGGGCTTCATCAACGCCATCCTGCGCAGCGCCGACCGCGGCCGGGACAGCATAACCTATCCGGACCGCGCCGAAAGTCCGGTCGATTACCTGGCGGTGCGCTACTCGCACCCGGCCTGGCTCGCCGCGCAGTGGTGCGAGCAGTTGGGGGCCGACGCCGCGGAGCAACTCGCGGCCGCCATGGCGGAGCCGCCCCCTTTCACCATCAGGGCGAACACGCTGCGCGTCACGCGCGAGGCGCTCATGGAGCGGCTGGTCCGGGAAGGTGTCACCTGCAGCCCGACCAGCTGGTCGCCCGACGGCATCCGCCTGAACCAGTCCGGCGCCATAACCAGGCTTGCTTCTTTCCGGGACGGGCTCTTCACCGTCCAGGATGAGTCGTCACAGCTCGCGCCGCTCTTTCTGGCGCCGAACAAGGGGGAGCGGGTGCTGGACGCATGTGCAGCACCGGGCGGCAAGACCACCCAGATAGCGCAGCTCATGGGGAACAGCGGCGAGATCTGCGCCTGCGACGTGAACCACAAGAAGCTCCGCATGATCAAGGAGACCTGCGAAAGGCTCGGCATCGACACGGTGAGGACCTTCACCATGGACGCCACGGCCCCCTCGAACGCGATCAAGGAGGCCACCTTCCACCGCATCCTGGTGGACGCCCCCTGCTCCGGACTCGGCGTCATCAGGCGCAACCCCGAAGGAAAATGGTGGAAGAGCCCCGCCGACCTGGCGCAGCTCGCCGCCACCCAGCTCGCCATACTGGAGAACCTCTGCCGGTATCTGGAGCCCGACGGCACGCTGCTCTACGCCACCTGCTCCACCAGCAGCCAGGAAAACGAGGAGGTGGTCGACGCCTTCTTGAAGCGGCACCCGGAGTTCGCCATCGAGGACCTGCGCCCGCTGTTCCCGTCCTTCGCCCCGCTTTTCACGGAAAGAGGCTTCTTCAGGAGCTGGCCCCACCGGCACGGCATGGACGGCTTCTTCGCGGCCCGCCTCAAGAAAATACAGCAGGAGAACCTATGAAAAAGATCGCACCATCCATCCTCTCCGCCGACTTCGCCCGCCTGGGTGAAGAGATCGCAGCCATCGAGGCCGCGGGCGCCGACTACGTTCACATCGACGTGATGGACGGCCAGTTCGTCCCGAATATCACCATCGGGCCGCTCATCGTGGAGGCGGTGCGCCGCGTGACCAAGCTTCCGCTCGACGTGCACCTGATGATCGCCGACCCTGACCGCTACATCCCCTCGTTCGCCGAGGCGGGGGCGGACATCATCGTGGTCCACGCCGAGGCGACCAACCACCTGCACCGGACCGTGCAGCTCATCAAATCGCTGGGCAAGAGGGCGGGGGTCTCGCTCAACCCGGCGACCCCGCTGAATGCGCTCGATTACGTGCTCGAGGATCTCGACCTGGTGCTTTTGATGACGGTGAACCCCGGTTTCGGCGGTCAGTCCTTCATCGAGGCGTGCATTCCCAAGATCCAGGCGCTGCGCGGCATCATGGACAGGCGCGGTGTCGAGGCGGAACTTGAGGTGGACGGCGGGGTGAAAACGGACAACATCGCCCGTATCGCACACGCGGGAGCCGATGTCTTCGTGGCGGGAAGCGCCGTGTTCAACAGCCCGGACTATGCGGCGACCATCGCGGAGCTGAAGAGGCGGGCCAAGGAGCCGGTGCTCTGACGGAGCCGGCAGGCCAGGGACGGGCGGGGGGCTCGATGCAGATCAAGGAAAAGCTCAAGGCGGCGCTGGCTGCGCGCCAGCGGGTGCCGATGGAGGCCGGCCCGGTCCCGGCGGCCGTGCTGCTGCCGCTTTTCCTGAAGGACGGCGAGTTTCATCTGCTCTTCACCAAGAGGACCCCTCATCTCACCCACCACAGCGGCGAGATCTCCTTTCCCGGCGGGGTCTGCGACCCGGGTGACTTCGACAGCGCCGATACCGCGTTGCGCGAGGCCTGGGAGGAAGTCGGCATCGCTGCGGCAGACGTGGAGGTGCTGGGAGAGCTGGACGACTGCCACTCCATACACAACTACCTGGTGACGCCGGTGGTCGGCGTCTTTCCCCCGGACTACCGCCTGACCGTGAACGACGCGGAGATCGAGCGGATCATCGAGGTGCCGCTGTCGCATTTCGGCAAACCCGGGGTGTTCCGGGTCGAGGAGTGGCAATGGCAGGGGAAGCGGCGCGCCATGTACTTCTACCTGCACGGCGAAGATGAGATCTGGGGACTGACGGCGAGGATTTTGAAACAGTTTCTGGATGTTTTGAACGGAACGCAAAGCGGCGAGGAAGAGGAGTGCAGCAAACCGGCCGATTTCGAATACTCGCCCAGCGACTGACCGTCAGGACTTCGAGACTGGCTGAATCATTACCTAAGGATCAAGATCCGGTGCATCCTGAAAGGGTGCAAAGGCCCCTGAGCGGACAGCCGTCGCACAGGGGCTTCTTTTTACAGTGGCGCTTACACTGCTCCACGATGAGCGCGTGGTATTCGTTGAAAAGCTCCGTGTCGGGAGGAAGCAGCTCCATGAACAGGGAGCGCACCTGCTCGTAGCTGTCCGCCTCCCGTACCAGTCCCAGCCTGGAAAAAAGTCTCCTGGTATAGGCGTCGACGACGAAGGATGGCTTGCCCCCGGCATAGAGCAGGATGGAATCGCAGGTCTCGCGGCCGATGCCGCGCACCGCGACGAGCTCCTCCCGGAGCACCCGCCAGTCCCCGGCGAACATCGCATCCAGGCTGCCGTACCTTTGCAACAGCCAGCCGATGAAGTCCTTGAGCCTGGCGCTCTTGATGTTGAAAAACCCGGAGGGGCGGATCAACTCGGCGAGCCTCTGCTGGTCGATCTCCCCGAGCGCCTCCAGCGAGAGGAGCCCCTCCCGCTTCAGGTTCGCTATCGCCTTCTCCACGTTCAGCCAGTTGGTGTTCTGGGTGAGGATGGCGCCGACGCAGACCTCGAAGGGGGTATCGGCGGGCCACCAGTGGAGTGCGCCGTAGCGCTCAAGCAGGGCGTCGAACAACTCCATGAGGCGGGTCCGCCGCGGGTCTTCCTGCCAGCCGGCCGCTTTTGGCAACGTGCCGTCTACCAGCAATTGACGGCGCCGCTATTCAAAAACCAGGGTGCCGGGGTCTTCGATGTACTCCCGGGAGTATCTCACGTAGTTTCCCGCCGAGCGACCGAGCCAGGCCACCTCGCTCGGGGTGAGATCCCGCTTGTACTTGGCGGGAGCGCCTACCCAGAGGGTCCCCGGCGGGATGATGGTCCCTTCGGTTACCAGGGCCCTGGCGCCCACCAGCGCACCCTTGCCGACCACGGCCTTGTCCATGATCATCGCCTGCATCCCGATGAAGGCGCCGTCCTCGATGGTGCAGCCGTGCAGCGTGACGCTGTGGCCGACGGTCACGTCGTTGCCGATGACAAGCGGCGCGCCGGGGTCGTCCGCGTTCTTCTTGTGGGTGACGTGCAGCATGGAGAGGTCCTGGATGTTGGTCCGGTCGCCGATGCTGATGAAGTTCACGTCGCCGCGGACCACGCAGTTGTACCAGATGCTCGCTTGCTTGCCGATAGCGACCTCCCCGATGACGACGGCACCCTCGGCGATGAAGGCGGACGGGTCGATCTTCGGGGCAATCCCCTTGAATGGTCGGATCATGCGGTTTCTCCTGCAGATGAACTCTGTTAATCCCTGGGAATGGCGAGCATCCGGTCCAGCGCGCGTTTCGCCGGCAATCTGATCTCCTCGGGCACCTTGACCACGGGCTGCATGGTCTGCAGCGACTCCAGCACATCCTCGAGCGAGGTGAGCTTCATGTTCGGGCAGACGAGGGCAGGGGAGGCGAGGATGAATTCCTTCTCCGGATTTTCCCGCTTGAGCCGCCAGAGGATGCCTGCCTCGGTGCCGATGATGAAGCGCTTGGCGCTGTTCGACCTGCAGTAGTCGTACATCCCCGTCGTGGAGCAGACGTGGTCCGCCAGCGCCACCACGGCCGGATTGCATTCCGGGTGGCAGACGAAGGGGGCGTCCGGGTAGCTTTCTTTGAGTCCCTGCACGACCTCAGGCCGCAACCGTTCGTGGGTGGGGCAGTACCCCTCCCAGAGATGAAACTGCTTCTTGGTGAAACCCTGCACGTAGCGGCCGAGATTGCGGTCCGGAGCGAAGATGATCTCCTGCTCGGCAAGCGACTGCACGACTTTCACCGCGTTGGCGGAGGTGCAGCAGATGTCGCTCTCGGCTTTCACGGCGGCCGAGGAGTTCACGTAGGTCACCACCGGCACGCCCGGCAGAGTGGCCTTGAGCTCCCTGAGCGCCTCGACCGAGACCATGTCTGCCATCGGGCAACCGGCATCGAGCCTGGGCAGGAGCACCGTCTTTTCCGGCGCCAGTATCGAGGCCGACTCGGCCATGAAGTGCACCCCGCAGAACACGATGACGTCCGCGTCTGTCTTGGCGGCCTCTATGGAGAGCGCCAGCGAGTCGCCGGTAATGTCCGCGATCTCCTGTACCTCGTCCCTCATGTAGTTGTGTGCAAGAAGTACGGCATTACGCTCCCTGAGAAGCGTTTTGATTTCCGATTTGATCGACTGCTGCGTCATGTTTGTCACCACCAAAATAACGTTATTCTTGAGCTGAACATAGAGTAAACGCCACGATAGTAGACAATGTTAAGGTCCATGTCAAACCCTTTAAGGATACGGATATGTGAGCTTGACACCGCGCGCTAAAACCTCTATTATTTTTTTAAAATTTTGGGTGTCGACCGCGGGCTTAACGCAGATAAAAGCGAGGTAGATAGTATGTTTGGAATCGGGATGCCTGAACTGGTCATCATCATGGTGATAGCACTGATAGTTATCGGCCCTCAGAAGCTTCCGGACCTCGCCCGTTCGCTCGGCAAGGGACTGGCCGAATTCAAGAAGGCTACCGACGACTTCAAGTCGAGTATCGATACGGAAACAAGGAGCGTCGAGGAGAAGGAGCACCTGGCAAAGCTTGCCGAAGCGAAGTTGCAGGCCGAGGCGGAGAAGGCCAAGCAGGCGGAGGAGCTGAGGGAGAAGGTGGAGAGCGCGGCGAAAAGCCCGGAGGAGCCGAAGCCGCATGCGGCACAGGCCGAAGCCGAGAAAAAGACGGCCTGAGCCGGTCTGCATATCGTTGGTATTGGAAAAGGCGGGTTATCCCGCCTTTTTTGCGTCCGGTTTCCGGTGCGCGCCCGGTTTTTCGCCGGGCAAATAACTTCGCACCTTGGCTCTTGGCAAAAGCTGGTATAGTTAACCATCTTTGGCAGGGGTGGGCTCATGTTCAACTGGTTCAGGAAGAAAGAGAAGCAGACTCTGGAATTTCCCGACAACGGAAGTGCCTTCGCGCACGCCTGCGCCTGTGGCTACACGCCTCTTATCGACGCGCTGATTCCTGCCCTGGTGGAAGAGGAGGGCGGGATCGGGCGCGACGGGGAGCGCACCTTCCTGATCAGGCTGGCGGGGCCGCATGGCGAGATGAGGTTCTGGAGTTGCACCCTGAAAGAGGCGCCCGCCCATCCCAGGACCGGCGAGCTGGTCGGGTTCCGCATCGTCACCATCGCCGACGATCTGCCCGAGCCCGCCAACCTGATCGGCTTCATCGCCTGCCGGCTGGACCGGGTCTTTGTGGAAGGGAAGGGGTGGGTGGTCACGCAGAGCTACACCCCCCGAAATATCAAGCGGGCGATCCGTTTTTGAGCGCAGGCGCAAGAACCCCTTCAGATAGATCCGGGCCCCCTCACGCCGAGTCTATCCATCACGCCGTTTGGCGCAGCCGTTAAGCTGCGCCGGACTTTTCCGTGTATCAGCGCTTGGGAACGACGAGTTCCGCCTGGACCGGCTCGGACTCCCAGGTAACCTCGGGATAAAGCGCCTTGTCGAGACGCAGGTAGGTGCCATCGACGCCCGATTCCGCCCACCAGCACTCGGAGCCCTTGATGGGGAGCTTGTCGAACAGATAGAGGTCGTTGTTTTTATCTCTGGCCAAGAACATCGGTGAACTCCTTTGGAGGCTCTATTTTTTAGTTTTTCCGGCAACAGCAGGATGAACCCACTCTCTGATGGCTCGCCGCATACCGTGATTGGCTCCCGACGATCACGTCTCAATTATAATCACTTCCAGAAATCCGCAACCGACTCAGAGCTCCCGGGTGGAAAGGTCGATTGACAGGCGGGCGGCGCGAGCATGCATCGCAAAGAGAAAGGCCCTCCCGTTGCAGCAGGAGGGCCTCGTGGTGTCGTGTTTGACAGTCCCGGTGGGACCCTTTGCTCTTTTTCGCTACTTGCTGCGCAGTTTTTCCCTGGCGATCTTCGCTTCTTCAGACTTCGGGAACTCGTCGGCCAGTTTCTTGTAGACGTACGCTGCGCTCTTCGGATCGCGAAGCTCGGTAAAGGCCATCCCCTGCTTCAGCATGGCGGCGGGAACCTTCTCCTTGTCGGGGAAGTTCTTGATCACCTCCTGGAACTCCAGGATCGCCTGCTCGTAGTTCTTCTCGCTGTAGTAGGTCTCGCCCAGCCAGTAGTGGGCGTTGGCGGCAAGGTGGTGCTTGGGGTGGAGGTCCAGGAACTTGTTGAAAAGCTCCCTCGCCTTTGCCGCATCCCCCCCCCTCAGTGTCTCATAGCTCTGCTGATAGAGAAACTCCGGGGTCTGTTGCTGCTGGAGCGCCGTCTTGTGCTGCTCGTCGACGCTCTTCTCCAGCTTGGCGAGCCGCTCGTCCAGGGACGCGAGCCGCGTGGCAAGGTCCTGCTTCAAAAGCTCCACGTCGTCGGCGGGCTTTTGGGCCAGGATGCGGACATCGTCCACCTTCCCGGTCAAAAGCTGCATGTCGACCCGGGCGCTGTCCAGGGTCGCCTGCAGATCTGCCCCGCCCTTGCGTATGGCAGCCATCTCCCGTTGGTACCCCGCCATGTCCCTCTGCAGCGCCTCGAGGCCCTGCCGGTAGCCGGTCAGGGATTTGTCGACCCCCTCCCTCACCTCGCCGCGCACCTCGTTAAGCCCCTTGTCCACTACGAAGAGCCGGCTCTTCATTTCATCCGTATCGCGGCGCAGCGACTCCAGGTCGCTCTGATAGGCGCAACCGGAAATGGCGAGCACTGCTAGTGAGGTCAAGATCAGCCTTCGATGCATGCAACCCTCCTCTGGTACTTCCCTGGCGCCCCATGAAAAAAAGGAGCCCGGCAGGGCTCCCCTTTTTGCGGGCGCGGTTTCTGGCTACTTCACAATGACGAATTCGTCCCTTCTGTTCTTTGCCCAAGCTGCCTCGTCGTGACCCTGGTCGACCGGCTTCTCCTCGCCGTAGCTGATGACGGAAAGGCGCTCCGGCTGCACGCCGAGGTTCACCAGGTAATTTCTGGCCGCCTGTGCCCTTCTCTCGCCAAGCGCCATGTTGTAATCGTCGGAGCCGCGCTCATCGCAGTTCCCCTCGATGCTGACCTTCAGGGAGGGCTCCTTGGCAAGCATCTCCGCATTCTTGGAGAGGGCGCTGCGGGACTCCGCGGACAGGTCTGCCGAGTCGAAGTTGAAATATATCTTCTGCAGCCCGCTCTGGAGATCGGCCGCCTGCATCCCGGCCTGCTGCGGCGACTCCTGCTTGACCGCGCTGGTGTCGGCCGTGGGCGTCTCCGCCATCGGCACCGTTTCCAGCGGGGCGGGCTTCGCCTCATCCCTCTGCGTGGACCTTGGCAGTTCCGAGGCTGCAGGAGGGGCTGCCTGGACCGCCGGCATCGGCTCTTCGGCCTTGACCATGTCCTTCTTGGCGCAGCCACCCGAAACCAACGCTCCCAAACTCAGAACGACGATGCATCCGACTATGTTTTTGCGCATTATCCCACTCCTTTTAACGATTAGAATATGGGCACCGGCAGCATTATGGGGTGCCTCGATGAAACGGTGCAAATTATACCTGTCTTTTTCCACTTTATCAATGTTTCATGCTGCATCACCAGTTCGGGGACCAGGTGGGATGCGATTCCGGGATCTTGCCGCGCGAGATCCGCGTCTGCGCGCTGCCGTCGGCGCGCATCAGATAGACCGCGTCGGCTCCGTCGCGCGTGGAGCTGAATACGACGAGGCGGCCATCCGGCGACCAGCGCGGATGCTCGTTACTCCCGGCGCTGGTGAGCTGGGTGTCCTGGGAGCCGTCCGGGTTGATGGCGTGGATCTGGAAACCGCCGCCTCCCTGGCGCGCGTAGACGATGCGGTCCCCCTTGGGAGACCAGCGCGGCGTCACGTTGTAGGCGCCGCTGGTGCTGAGCCGGCGCACGTTGCCGCCGTCGGCGTCCATCACGAAGAGCTGCGGCTTGCCGAGCCGGTCCGAGACGAAGACGAGCTGTGAGCCGTCCGGTGACCAGGACGGGGAGACCTCTATGGCGGGGTTCCTGGTGAGCCTTGCCAGTTCCTTGCCCGCCTTGGAGATCAGGTAGATCTCCGAGTTGCCGTCCTTGGTCATCACCTCGGCGATGCGCCCGCCGTCCGGGGCGAAGGCTCCCATGGCGTTCAGTCCGGGGCGGGACGAGATGCGCGCCTCCAGCCCGGTGAACAGTTCGCGCCGGTACAGGTCGGGGTTCCCCTTCTTGTAGGAGGTGTAGATGATCTCCTTGCCGGAAGGGGCGAAATCGGGGTTGAGATTGATGGAGCCGTTGTTGGTCACCCGCTGCTGCTGGCGGCCGTCGTAGTCCATCACGTAGATCTCCTTGTTGCCGGAGCGCCTGGTCACGTAGGCGATCTTGCCGGTGAAGGGCCCCCTTTGGCCGGTGAGGGCGCGCAGCACCTCGTCGGCAAAGGTGTGCCCCATACGGCGCAGGTCCTTCGGCGCGCCGCTGTAGCGCTTGGCGGTCAGCTCGCGGTTCAGGACCTGGTCGAAGAGCCGGCACTCCAGGGTGAGCGTGTTGCCGCTCACCGCGTAGGCGCTCTTCAGCAGGAGATCGGCACCGGCGACCCCCACCGCGGCCTCCGAGACCTTGAACGGGCCGGCGAGCCCCAGGTCGAACTGGAACAGTTCGGTCAGCTCGCGTCCCAGCTCGGGCGCGGCCGGCCCGGAGAGCGCCGTGGTGGGCGCTATGGCGAGCTGCAGCTTGCGGCTGGCCGGGGCCGTGATGTCGATCAACCCCTGGTCCGCCGCGGGACTAAGCCCGGGCGCCAGCAGAAGCAGCAGGCAGAACAGAAGAACTCTCATCGCACTCCAACCCCTTCCGGCCTAAAGCGGAACACGCGCTTGAACCGTCCCCCGCCGGGAGGGGGTTTCAGGGACCTGCCGGCAATGGCTACCGCCCGGGCCACCGCGTCGTCGAACAGCGGGTCGCCGGAGTGCTTCTCCACCCGGTACTCGGAGATCCTGCCGTCCGGTCCGACCGTGATGGTGGCGATCACCTGCGGGGACTTGGTCTGGGAGGCCATCACCTCGCTGAAGGCGTCCTTGAGCCGCGACTGGAGGTACGAGGAGTAGTCGCTCCCCGCCTCGGTCCCCTGCGCCCCGGGCATGCCGACCCTGTCTCCCTTCCCCTTGAGCCGGTTCAGCACCTCGGCCTGCCGCTTTTCCTCGGCCAGGCGCTCGAGCTTCGCCATCCGTTCGCTGAACTGGCGCCCGTCGTCGGCCGGCGCCGCGGGTTTATCCATCCTTTGCGCCGGCGGGGTTTTGGCCGGCGGCGCGGTCGGTGTCTTTTTCTGCGGCAGCGTCATCGCGGCGGGGGGGCTTGCCGGTGTCGCGGGCGCCGCCGGGAGCTTGGGCGCGGCCGCCGCTGCCGGGGCAGGGGTGCCACTTTGAGGGGAGGCGACCGGCATGGTGACCATGTCGACGTAGGTGACCGGGGTCTCGTCCGGATGAAACACCGGGAGGACCTGACTCCACGCTATGATTAGGAATGCGGCCAGGTGGCACGCGAGGGAGAGCGCCAGCATCCCCCCGGGGCCCGGGTATCGGCCTTTTGACCGCCGTCTCATCGCCGTTGGGGGGACTCCGTGACCATGCCGAGCCGCTCGACGCCCGCACCCTTGATCTGGGCCATGACCTTCACGACCTCGCCGTAGGGGACGGAGCTGTCCGCCTTCAGGAACACCTCCCGCTTGGCCCGTCCGGCCAGCATGGAGTTGAGCTTGTCGGTAAGCTGGTCCGCCGCGATCTCCGTGCTGTTGATCGAGGTCCTGCCGGACTTCTCCACGGAAACCACCAGGGTCTCATCCTTGGCCGCCAGCGACTTGGCCTCGGCCTTGGGGAGGTTCACCTCGACCCCCGTCTGCATCATGGGTGCGGTCACCATGAAGATCACCAGCAGCACCAGCATGACGTCCACCAGCGGGGTGACGTTAATCTGCGACATGGTGCCGCGGTCGCCGTTATCCCTGTTGCCGAACTCCATCGCCTATCTCCCCGCGAAGTTGCGCTGCACGATGTTGAGGAACTCGGTGGAGAAGCTGTCCATCTCCGAGATGAGTACCTTGATCCTGTTCTGGAAATGGTTGTATCCCATGACGGCGGGGATCGCGGCGACGAGCCCTATGGCGGTCGCGATCAGCGCCTCGGCGATGCCGGGGGCGACCACGGCGAGCGAGGCGGAGCCGGTCTGGCCGATCTTCTCGAAGGCGGTCATGATGCCCCAGACGGTGCCGAACAGGCCGATGAACGGTGCGGTCGCCCCGGTGGTCGCCAGGAAGGTGAGGTACCTCTCAAGCCTGGTGATCTCGGATGTGGTGGCGCGGCGCAGGGCGCGGGCGATGTTGTCGATCCCGCCCAGGTCGGTGCTGATGATGCTGGGATCGGCCTTCTCCTCGACCTTCGCCTGCAGTTTCTTCATCTCCCCGTACCCTTCCTGGAACAGCACGACCAGCGGGGAATTGTTGAAGCGGTCCAGCTGGGAGCCGATGGAGTCGAAGCTCTTCGCCTTCCAGAAGAACTCCAGGAAGCGCTGGGAGGCGCCGTTGGCCCGGTACACCTGCAAAAGCTTGTAGAAGATGATCCCCCAGGAGACCACTGAAAAATAGAGCAGTACGAACAATACCAGTTTCACGACCAGGCCGGTCGAAGCAAACATGCCCACGGAAGACACCTCCGGTGAATTTGTGATTAAACCGAAAAAATATGCCTTACTTCCCGCGAAGTCAACAGGAAAAAGAGCCCGGGGAGTGCTCAGTAGCAGTCGGGCCTTCTGTCCTTGAAGCAGTTGATGCTCTCGCGCCAGCGTTCCATCTCGGCCGGGTCGAGCAGCGCCGAAGGCTCGCAGCTCTGGTACCCCCCCTCGGCCAGCAGTTCCCCCTTGGGGCCGATGATCATGCTCTGCCCGAAGAAGTCGAGTTTGCCCACCACGCCGCAGCAGTTGGCCGCGATGACGAAGAGCTGGTTCTCGATGGCGCGCGCCTTCAGGAGGGTGCGCCAGTGCTCCTCGCGCGGCTTGGGCCATTCCCCGGGGAGCACGATGATCTCGGCCCCCTCCAGGGCGAGCCTGCGGGCGAGCTCCGGGAAGCGCAGGTCGTAGCAGATCATGACGCCGATCCTGCCGACGCTGGTGTCCGCCACCAAGACCGAGTCGCCTTGGTCCAGCGAGCGGTCCTCGCCCATCAGGGAGAAGAGGTGCAGCTTCCGGTAGATCCCGGCCAGGGTGCCGCGGTCCAGCAGGTAGGCGGTGTTGAAGACCTTGTCGCCGTGCGCCTCGGGGAGGCTCCCCACGATGACCATGGAGAGCTCGCGGGAGAGCTCGCCCAGCTGCGCCACCAGTTCCGGGGTGCGCCGGGCCAGCGCGTTCAATTCCCGGTAGGCGAAGCCGCAGCTCCACATCTCGGGCAAAACGGCGAGTTCCACCCCCTGCTGCGCCAGCCGGCGCAGCGCCTTGGTGACGTGAGCGAGGTTCGCTTCGATATCGCCGAGGGCGATGGTGAACTGCACCGCGGCCGCCTTGACACTTTTCTGCATGATCCCCTCCCTTTGGGACGTCGGCATGGAACGTTCGCGGCAGCGATGCCGCTCCGGCCGGGCCTTGCCCGGGGGCGGATCCTCCCCCTTTGCCCTGCGGGAGCCATCGGGCCGCCGACGAAGTCGCAGTGTAATCCGAGAAGCGGCGGATTTCAAGGGGGTTTGCGGGAACGGGCGCTTTTGCGTTACAATCGGGGCCGGATCTGGTAGAAATTAGCACAGCCGTATCACCATAAACGCCACACCAAGCGGATCACCCATGCGTACAGGTCTTTACATACATTTCCCCTTCTGCCTCAAGAAGTGCCTCTACTGCGACTTCAACTCGGTCGCCGATGCCCCGGTCAGCCACGGGCAGTACCTCGCCCTTTTGCTGGGCGAGATGGAGCTTAGGCAGCGGTCGCTCCCCGAGCCGGCCGGCGCCGCCACCCTCTACCTGGGGGGCGGAACGCCGTCGCTTATGACACCCGGGCAGGTCGGGCGCCTGGTCGAGGCGGCGGCCAAGCGCTTCGGCCTGGAGGGCGACGCCGAGGTGACCCTGGAGGCGAACCCGGGGACGCTCACGCCCGCGAAGCTGGCGGGCTACCGGGCGGCCGGCATCAACCGGCTCTCGCTCGGCATCCAGTCCTTCGAGGACCGGCTCCTGTCGAGGCTCGGCAGGGTGCACACGGCGCGGCAGGCGGTCTCGGCCTTCGAGGCGGCGCGCCGGGCCGGCTTTGACAACATCAGCATCGACCTGATGCATTCCCTGCCCGGGCAGTCCCTTTCGCAGTGGCGCGAGGCGTTGGCCCGGGGCATCGCCCTTGCTCCCGAGCACGTCTCCGCCTACGCCCTCTCGGTCGAGGGGGGAACCCCCTTTGCCGGGCTCTTCGAGGCGGGAGAGCTGCCGCTTCCCGGCGAGGAGGAGGCGGCCCGCATGTTCGAGTCGACCTCGGAGCTCCTCTGCCAGGCCGGCTACCGGCATTACGAGATCTCCAACTTCGCCAGGCCCGGGCGCGCCTCGCGGCACAACGGCGCCTACTGGAGCCGCCAGAGCTACCTGGGCTTTGGCGCCGGCGCCCATTCCTTCCTGAACCGGGACGGGCTCGGGCGCCGCTGGAAGAACGCCCCGGAGCTGGCAAGCTACGCCGCCTCCCTGGAGCTGGGCGCCATCCCGGAGCAGGAGCAGGAACAGCTCACGCTCGACGAGGCGGTCTCGGAGAGCTTCTTCCTCGGCCTTAGGGTGCTCGACGGGCTCGACCTGGCCCCCCTGGAAACCCGTTACGGCCGCGCGGCGCTGGCGCGGCAGCTCGACGAGGTGGCGCGCCTTGAGTCGAGCGGGGCGCTTTTGCGCGACGGCAGCAGCGTGCGGCTCGCGCCCGGCGCCGTAATCCTCGCCAACCGCGTCTTTTCCCGCTTTCTGTGACCCCGCCCCAAACTCTGGCAGAGAACCCCTTGACAAAGCCCAGGGGCGTTGCTAACTTAAGCACGTTAGCACTCGAACTTTTTGAGTGCTAATCTGCATTTGTAAGGGGTCGTCATCATGTCAGAGCAGCTTTCAGACCGGGCCAAGCGCATCCTCGAAGCGGTGATCGAGGACTATATCGCCACGGCCGAACCGGTCGGAAGCCGGTCCATCACGCGCAGCCACGAGATCGCCCTTTCCCCCGCGACGGTCAGAAACGTCATGTCCGACCTGGAGGAGATGGGGCTACTCACCTCCCCGCACACCTCGAGCGGCCGGATACCGACGGACAAGGCGTACCGCCTCTACGTGAACTCCATCCTCGAGGTGAAGAACCTGGCCCGCGACAACCGGGAGGAGATCCAGAGGCGCTGCCGGCTGGCCGGCAAGGACCTGGGCCAGGTGCTCCAGGAGACCAGCCGGCTCCTCTCCTCCACCTCAAGCTACATGGGGGTGGTGATGGCGCCGCGCCCGGCCGCCAACGTCTTCCACCAGATCGAGTTCGTCAAGCTCTCCAGCCGCAGGATACTGGCCATCATGGTGTCGCAGAACGGGACCGTGCAGAACAGGCTGATCCAGACCGCGCAGGAGGTGCCCCAGGAGGATCTGGTGCGCATGGCGAACTACCTGAACGACCTGCTGCAGGGGCTGACCATCGCCCAGGTGCGGGAGCGCCTGATGCAGGAGATGCAAAGCGAGAAGGTGCGCTACGACTCCCTGATGTCCAGGGCGCTCGCCCTCTCCGAGCAGACCATATCGACCGACGGGCCGGAGCTCTTCCTGGAGGGGCAGGCGAACATACTGGAGCAGCCGGAGTTCGCCGACGCGGGCAAGATGCGGGAGATCTTCCGGGCCTTCGAGCAGAAGAGCATGCTCCTGGAGCTTTTGGATCGCTCCATGAAAGCGGACGGGGTGCAGATCTTCATCGGCTCCGAGTCCCACCTGCTCAAGATGGAGGGGATGAGCCTGATCACCTCCACCTATATGACCGGCAAAGATACCGTGGGCGTACTCGGCGTCATCGGGCCGACCCGGATGGGGTACGGCAGGGTGATACCGATCGTCGACTACACAGCGAAACTGATCAGCCGCCTGCTCGAGAGCGAGTAGCGGTAAAAAAGGAGAGACCACAGGGATGGACAAGAAAAAGCACGGCGCCCAGCACCAGGAACAGAAAACGGCCGAGTCCGCGCCGGAATCGGCGGAGCTGGCAGCGCCCGAGTGCAGCGAGGCGCGCATCAGGGAGCTAGAGGAGGCGCTGGCCGCAAAAACGGCGGAAGCGGCCGGCAACTGGGACAAGTACCTGCGCGAGCGGGCGGACTTGGAGAATTACCGCAAGAGGGTGCAAAAGGAGAAGGAAGAGATCCTCAAGTACGGCAACGAGTCGTTCATCGTGGAGATACTGCCGGCCCTGGACAACCTGGAGCGCGCCGTCTCCCACGCCAACGAGGAAAGCCTCTCCGCCGTGATCGAGGGGGTCAGGCTCACCTCGTCCATGCTCCTGAGCGCGCTGAAGAAGTTCGGCGTGGCGCCGGTCGAGACCCCTCCCGGGGCGCCGTTCGATCCCGCCTTCCACCAGGCCATGGGGCAGGTGGAGTGTGCCGGTCAGGATCCGAACACGGTGGTGTCGGAATTCCAGAAGGGCTACCTCCTGAACGACCGGCTGATCCGCCCGGCCATGGTCACCGTGGCGGTCGCCCCCAAGGCGCAGTAGGGGGTGTCGCGCGCACGGGAAGCCGGGAAAGGCGCGGAGCAAACTTTTTTATTTCGCCCCTTGTTTTTTGAAACGGGGATGACTAGCTTTCAGATACAGATACCTTTATAGGAGGCATAAACGATGAGTAGAGTGATAGGAATCGACCTCGGGACCACCAACTCCTGCGTTGCAGTCATGGAGGGTGGGGAGCCGGTTGTCATAGCCAACGCGGAAGGAAGCCGCACCACCCCTTCCATGATCGCCTTCACGGAGAGCGGCGAGCGGCTGGTGGGGCAGCAGGCCAAGCGCCAGGCGGTTACCAACCCGGAAAATACCCTGTACGCCATCAAGCGTCTGATCGGGCGCAAGTTCGACACGAATGCGGTGAAACGCGATATCGCCATCTCCCCTTTCAAGATCGTCAAGGCGGACAACGGCGACGCCTGGGTTGAGGTGCGCGGCCAGAAGTACTCGCCCCCCGAAATCTCCGCCATGGTGCTGCAGAAGATGAAGAAGACCGCCGAGGACTACCTGGGCGAGACGGTGACCGACGCGGTCATCACGGTGCCGGCCTACTTCGACGACTCGCAGCGCCAGGCCACCAAGGACGCCGGCAAGATCGCCGGCCTGAACGTGCTGCGCATCATCAACGAGCCGACCGCGGCGGCCCTCGCCTACGGCCTGGACAAGAAGAAGGACGAGAAGATCGCCGTATTCGACCTGGGCGGCGGCACCTTCGATATCTCCATCCTGGAACTGGGCGAGGGGGTCTTCGAGGTGAAGTCCACCAACGGCGACACCTTCCTGGGGGGCGAGGACTTCGACCAGAAGATCATCGACTGGATCGCCGACGAGTTCAAGAAGGACCAGGGGATCGACCTCAGGGGCGACAAGATGGCGCTGCAGAGGCTCAAGGAAGCGGGGGAGAAGGCGAAGTGCGAACTCTCCACCTCGCTTGAGACCGACATCAACCTGCCGTTCATCACGGCCGACGCCTCGGGTCCCAAGCACCTGACCATGAAGCTGACCCGCGCCAAGCTGGAGTCGATCTGCGCCGAGCTGATCGCGAGCCTGGAAGGGCCGTGCCGCACCGCCCTGAAGGACGCGGGCCTCTCCCCCTCCGACATCGACGAGGTGATCCTGGTGGGCGGCATGACCCGCATGCCGATCGTGCAGAAGAAGGTGCAGGACATCTTCGGCAAGGTCCCCAACCGCGGCGTGAACCCGGACGAGGTGGTCGCCATCGGCGCCGCCATCCAGGGTGGCGTGTTGCGCGGCGACGTGAAGGACGTGCTCCTGCTCGACGTGACCCCGCTCTCCCTGGGGATCGAGACCCTGGGCAGCGTCATGACCAAACTGATCGAGAAGAACTCCACCATCCCGTGCCGCAAGTCGCAGGTCTTCTCGACGGCGGCGGACAACCAGCCGGCGGTGAGCATCCACGTGCTGCAGGGCGAGCGCGAGATGGCGTCCGACAACAAGACGCTGGGCAACTTCGAGCTCTCCGGCATCCCGACCGCGCCGCGCGGCGTGCCGCAGATCGAGGTCACCTTCGACATCGACGCCAACGGCATCGTGCACGTCTCCGCCAAGGACCTGGGCACCGGCAAGGAGCAGTCGATCCGCATCACCGCATCTTCCGGCCTCTCCAAGGAAGAGGTGGAGAAGATGGTGCGCGAGGCCGAGTCGCATGCGGCCGAGGACAAGAAGAAGCGCGAGCTGATCGAGGCGAAAAACCAGGGTGACAACCTGATCTACACCACCGAGAAGTCGCTCGCAGAGTTCGGCGACAAGATCGACGCCTCCGAGAAGCAGAAGATCGAGGAGGGTGTGGCCGCCCTGAAGAAGGCGCTGGAGGGAAGCGACGCCGAGGAGATCAAGAAGGCGAGCGAGAGCCTGATGCAGGCCTCCCACAAGCTGGCCGAGGCGGTCTACGCCAAGGCGCAGCCGGGCGCCGAGCAGGCCGGCGGCGAGCCGCACGCGCAGGAGGCGGAGCAGGGCAGCGCCGCCAAGGGCGAGAAGGTGGTCGACGCCGACTTCGAAGAGGTGAAGGACGACAAGAAGTAAGGAAAAGGGTTGCAATAAAAGGCAGCTTTGATAGAAGATGGCACGGTAAAAAAATAACATCGCGCAACGGGCAGCGTCTCATTAATAGAGACGCTGCTCTTTGTGTTACGAGGACCTATTTTGGCAAACGGCGACAAGCAGGATTACTACGAACTCCTAGAAGTAAACAGGAACGCCTCCGAGGCCGAGATCAAGAAGGCGTACCGGCGCCTGGCGGTGAAGCACCATCCGGACAAGAACGCGGGGGACAAGGCGAGCGAGGACAAGTTCAAGGAGGTCTCCGAGGCCTACGAGGTGCTCTCCGACGCCGAGAAAAGGGCGCGCTACGACCAGTTCGGCCATGCCGGGGTCACGGGCGGCGGCTACTCGTCCGGCGGTTTCGGCGGCGCTTCCCCCTTCGGCGACATCTTCGGCGACATCTTCGGCGAGGTGTTCGGCGGCAGGCAGAAGGCGACCCGCGGCAGGCGCGGCGACGACCTGCAGTACAACATGGAGGTGACCTTCGAGGAGGCGGCCTTCGGCGTCGAGAAGAAGATCGACATCCCCTACGCCAAGCGCTGCGACGCCTGCGGAGGCTCCGGGGCCAAGCCGGGGACCACTCCCAAGACCTGCCCCACCTGCCAGGGTGCCGGGCAGATGCGCTTCCAGCAGGGGTTCTTCAGCGTCTCCAAGACCTGCTCGCACTGCAACGGCGAGGGGCGCGTGGTGGATCATCCCTGCCTGACCTGCCGCGGTTCCGGGACGGTGCGCGACAAGAAGACCATCTCGGTCAAGGTGCCCGCGGGGGTCGAGACCGGGATCAGGCTCAAGCTGACCGGCGAGGGGGGGCAGGGGACCAAGGGGGGGCCCAACGGCGACCTCTACGTGGCGCTCAGCGTGCGGGAGCACTCGATCTTCAGGCGCGAGGACAACGACGTCATCTGCGAGATCCCGATCAGCTTCACCCAGGCGGCCCTGGGGTGCGAGATCGAGGTGCCGACCCTGGACGGCAAGGTGAGCATGAAGATTCCGGAAGGGACCCAGTCCGGCGCCACCTTCAGGATGCGCGGCAAAGGGGTGCCGGCCCTGCAGGGGTACGGCCGGGGGGACCACCTGGTGGTCGCCAAGGTGGAAACACCCACCAACCTGAACCGTCAGCAGCGTGAGCTCCTGGAGGAGCTGGCGCGCATCAGCGGTGAAGACGTGAATCCGATGCGCAAGAACTTCTTCTCCAAGGTAATGGACATCCTCAGTTGAGAAAGGCCCTGGCCAGGGGTGTGGTCTGGGCGCTGGCGGCGCTATTTTTGGGCGCCTGCCCCGTTGCCGCCCAGAGCACCCCGGCACGGGCGGCACTCTTGGAAAACGGCGCCTACGGCGGCGAGCTGGTCACCCGGATCCGGGACGCGAAAAGGCGCATCATCTGCGCCTTTTATCTTTTCAAGGTCGGGGAGCGCCGGGGGAACCTGCCGGCAGCCGTAGCCCGCGAACTCGTCAAGGCGAGGCAGCGCGGGGTCGAGGTCACGGTGATCCTGGAGGGCGGGAAGGGGGTAGGGCGCGAGAACCGGGCCACGGCCGGCCTGCTGTCGCGGGGCGGGGTGCGGGTGCTCTGGCCCGGACGGCGCGTCACCCACGCGAAGGCGGTGGTCATCGACGACCGCTACGTCCTGGTCGGAAGCCACAACCTGACCCATTCGGCTCTCTCCCGCAACAACGAGCTCTCCGTTTTCCTCGACTCCCCCGAACTCGCGGGACAGCTGAGGCGGTACCTGGAAGCGATCCGCTAAAGGTTGCCAAAGTGACGCGCTTGGGAGTAGACTCCAAACCAACTTCGGACGCTGATTTACCTGAAAAGGCCCGATATTAAGCCAAGGCATTGGGGTGGTCAGATGCGATCAGGTAAATCTGCATCCGATCTTGTCGTTGCCTCGCACCGGCACTCCCTTCAGCAAACCGGCAGGTCCCCGGCTCCCCTGGCAACGGGGGATCGTAGGAGAAACAATTTGCTTTCCCGCTCGCACGCCGTATTTCAGAAACTGGTCCGCCTCGCCCCTGCAGGGTTTTTCCTCGTACTTCTCCTCGTCTGCGCTGCCCAGGCCCAGGAAAAATTCGCCACCTACCCGCCGCTGCCGTTGGGCTACAGCTCGATCAGGGTATTCGACAACGAGGGGCGTTTCGTCGGTCGGATCCTGCCGGCGCAGAGGTACTGGGTCTCCAGCGATCGCATACCGGACTTCATGAAAAAGGCCCTGGTGGCGATCGAAGACTCCCGTTTCTACGATCACGGCGGCATCGATGTCAGGGGGATCGCGCGCGCCCTGGTGAAGGACGTGGTCAAGGGGAGACTCGCCGAGGGGGGATCGACCATCACCCAGCAGCTGATCAAGAACAAATTTCTCTCCGGCGAGAAGACCCTCGACAGGAAGGTGAAGGAGGGGCTGCTCGCCATCGAGTTCGAGAAGAAATACACTAAGGACCAGATCCTCGAGATGTATTTCAACCAGATCTACTTCGGCAACGGCGCCTGGGGCCTCGCCCAGGCCGCCCGCCTCTATTTCGACAAGAACCCTGAGGAGATGACCGAGGCCGAGTGCTCGCTTTTGGCCGGCGTGCCGAAAAACCCCGGCCGCTACAACCCGCTGGGGAACCCGGCCAAGGTCAGTGCCAGGAGGAACCTGGTGCTAAAGCGCATGGTCGAACTCAAGATGATCACGGCCGCGCAAAAAAAGGGCCTGGAGGCCCACCCGGCTGCGGTGACAAAGGCCGGCCAGGCCCCCTCCTACATGGCGCACCTGCGCAACAAGCTGGTGGAGCGCTACGGGGCCAAGATCATCGAGCAGGGGGGGCTGGACGTGATCGCCGCCCTGGATCTGAAGCTGCAGACGTTCGCGGAAAAGGTCTTGCGCGAAGGGGTGAAGAGGGTCTCCCCCAAGCTGCAGGGGGGGCTGCTCTGCCTGGATCCCGTCACCGGCAACGTCCTGGCGGCGGTGGGAGGGGTCGATTTCGCCCAGAGCTCCTACAACCGTGCCTTCTCCGCCAAGCGCCAGCCCGGCTCGGCCATCAAGCCGCTCATCTACGCCGCGGCCCTGGAAGAGGGGCTGACAACGGCCGGCAGCATCTGGGACGACAAGCCGGTCGCCTACAGCCGGGGCGGTAGCGGGACCTGGACGCCCCACAACTACGAACGCAAGCGCTATGGGGAGCTCAGCCTGAGGCAGGCGCTGGCCCACTCCAACAACGTCATCACGGTGAAGCTGCTCGACAGCATCGGGGTTCCCAACTTCGTCAATTTCGCCGGCAGGATGGGGCTCTCCCTGCATGCCCAGGATCTCTCCTTGGCCCTCGGCACCGAGGACGTCACCCTGAACGATCTGGTTTCCGCGTACACCCCCCTGGCCAACGGCGGTCTGCGCGCCGAGCCGAGGACCATCATCCGGATCTTCGAGCGCAACCGTCACACCTGGACCGAGATTGCCCCGGCGGTTACGCCGGTGCTCTCGCCGGCAGCCGCATTCGTCACCACCCAGATGCTGAAGGACGTCATGGTCTACGGCACGGCCAAGAACCTGAAGAAGTTCAGCCAGTCCCGCCCCTCGGCCGGCAAGACCGGCACCACCGATGACTACCGGGATGCCTGGTTCGTGGGCTACACGCCGCAGTTGATAACGGGAGTCTGGGTGGGTTACGACAAGCCGAAGCCGGGAGGGAAAGGTTTCACCGGAGGCGCCGTCTCGGCCCCGATCTGGGAGCGCTTCATGCGCCAGGCCTTGGCCGGCAAACCGGCCGTTGATTTCGCCAAGCCCGACACGGTCGTTTCCGCCAGCATCGACCCGGCGACCGGATTGCTGGCGACGCCGGATTGCCCGGCGCGGCGGGAGGAATTCTACGTTGCCGGCAGCGAGCCGACCCGGTACTGCCCGAAACACGGCGGCGACCTGATTGCCCCGGTGTCTCCGGCCCCGGCCGTGCAGGATGTGCCGGCCGTGCCGGATGCCGGCGACCCGGCAGCGCCGGACGCCGGCCAGCCACCAGCCGATGCGGAGCCTGCCCCGCTGCCTGACGCCAGCGGGGCCTTGCCCGACTGACAGTTGGCCGGAGCGGGATCGGGCATGCTCTTGGGGGAGTGCGGTATCGGAGTTTGATGTGGTGCAGGGGGCTGATGGAGGGCGGTTTTGCGGGGGCGCCCTTTTCGGTGCGCAGCCGGCGTCACTGGATGTTCAGGCTCAACCCCAGCATGTGCAAGTCCAGCCCGGGGTTGCCGCCGCCGTTCAGGCCCAGGCCGCCGTTAGACATGTGCTGGAACCGGTAGCTGACGCCTAAGCCGTTTTCGAACCGGTAGGTCACCCCGACGTGCCCCTGGAACAGCGGGTCGCCGTTGAAATCGGCCGTGCCGAACCGGTGCCTGCTCAGGATGCAGACGTCGCCTCCCAGGTTGAAGGCCACCCCCTTGCCGGCGCGGTCCAGGACCAGGCGCGGGCCCAGCGAGCCGATGACACCGGTCTCCCCTCCGCCGTGGAGCGCCCCGACCGCGGCGCCCAGTTGAGTGGCCACACCCCAGCCCGAGGCGGCGCGCAGGGACCACGGCAGCCCATAGTCGGCATAGACCTCATACTGGTGAAAGTATTCCCTCTTGGAGGTTGCCGAGATGCCTCCTCTCACGCCGATTTCCTTCCATCCCTGATCCGGCGACCCGCACCACCCGGAGGGCGCGCTGCCGATCATCCCGGCAACCAGCAGAACTGCCGTGGCAATGAGTCTCATGATTGCTCCTGTCTCGCGGACTTGTTGGTTTGCGTAACTGCAGCGTCGACTCTACCCGAATTCCGGCGTATGCAAGGGGGGATGGGGTGGTCGACGATGCTCGGGAGGCAGCCGCCCTGCTTGCGGCACAGCGTCATCGCACCGGCGCGGCCTGCTTGGCCGCTTCCAGTTTGCCGGTGACGTTGTTCCTGATCCAGGAGGGATCCCACCACTCGATCGGGTTCACCTGTTCGCCCGAGATCACGACACCGTAGTGGAGATGGTCGCCGCCTGCAAGGCCCGTGTCGCCGGTGTTTCCGATAATCTGCCCCTTCTGCACCTGGTCCCCGACCTTCACCGCGATCCGGCTCAGGTGTCCGTACAGGGTCTGCAGTCCCAGCCCGTGATCGATGATGACGCACTCCCCGTAGATGCCGAGATCGTCCGCGTAGACCACCTTGCCGCGGTTGGCCGCCGGCACCTCGGCGTGAGCCAGGGATGCGAGGTCGATGCCGAGATGCGTCTGCTGGTCGACCTCTTTGCCGTGGTAGAGGTAGGTCCGACGCTGGGCATAGCTGCCGCGCGGCGCGGAGTTGGGCATGCGCAGGAAGTCCCCTTCCCAAAGCGGTACCGGCGAGGTCTTTCGTCCGCACTCGGCCAGTATCTGGCTGTCATGCTGCCGGAGCTCGCCGTTGGCCTTGAGGAAGATTTCCAGGGGGGTGGTCGCCTGCGGGAACCGGTCCTTGAAATCGGCGGCGACCTTGTCCAGAAAGGGGTCGCTCAGTTCGAGGCGGTCGCTTGGGAAGGACTTGGCTAGCAGGTGGAAATAGATGCCGGTCTCTCGCTCGTTGCCGGCGCGGTCCACGGCCAGCACCTTCGGGACGAAGCGCTCCTGGGGCGTGTCGTGGGGAAAGGCGAACAGGCAGGCGTAGACGTCACCGGACTGCCGGTAGCCCGGGAAGAAGCGGTCGTTAAAGACGACGCCGGTTTTGTCGAGCTCCCTGTTCACCGTGTAGACGACCAGGCCCGCACCGCCCCGGGTGATGTTGTGTGCCGTGCTGAGTGCTGTGACGGCAGGGGGCTTGTTCTGGTAGCTGAAGTCAAAGCTTGCGACGCTTATGTTGCCGGCGCCGAAGCGGTACATGGCCCGGTCGCTTGCGACGATCTCAAGCTTGAACGGCCCCTCCTTAAGTGGCGGTTGCGGGGCCACTTTGAAGGTCTCGCGGGCCTCCTTGGTGCCGGCCGCATACTTCCTGGCGAGCAGGGGGACGCTCCTGTCGCCCTGGACGGCGGTGACGGCCAGCTCTTTGAGGCCGGCCGGATCCCGCACAGTCAGGACCTCGTCCATCTTGGCGGAGATCGGTCCGGGCTGGCGGGAAAGCGACGCGGCCGGGCCGGTCGTGTCCCTTAAGTAAAAAAAGCCGAGCACGGCCAGTACGGCGACGAGGATAGCGGCGACGATTGCGGAAACTTTCATGGGGTTACTCCCGCTGTGAGCTGCCTGGTTGAACCGGTGCCGGAAGCCTCTTTTCCTCGCGGCAGTCTGCGTGGTTGCCGCCCCGGCAGGCGTTTGTGGCTCCCCCCGTCTGTGGTGGCGGGAAATGCACTTTCGGATTTTAACATCCCGCCTTTCAAAGTCCAGCGCTGGGGGAGCCGGCGAGGTGCGCCATGGCTGCGGGTTTTCCCGGCAAAAGTGGGGCATAGCTGTTTTTTGGCCGATGCTGTTGACCTTGTACTAATGAAAGTGCTACAAAGGGTGCAGAGGTGTCCAAGTGAAAATCGAAAAGAACGAAGCCGAACTGGAGGCGCTTGCGCTTAGGGAGGCAAAGAAGAGGGAGCGACGTGCGGCCATGGCGGAATTTAAGCGCCTGCACGCAGTCGATCCGGAAAAGGCACGCGAGGCTGCAAGGCTCTGGTTCGAGCAGAACGGCGAGCCGCCGGCTGCCGACGGGTCCGAAAAAAGCGCATTTCACCTGCGGAAGCTGCAGGAGGCCGATCCGCAGCGCAAGAGCCAGGCGGCGGAAGCGGTCAGGAAATCCGAAGCGGACGCCGAAAGGGCGCAAAAGGCCTCGCGCGCGGCGCTGAAGCAGTGGCGGGAGCGCAATCCGAACAAGGTCAAGAAGCTGAGCAAGGCGTTTCGAGAGCGGCAGAAGTCGAAGTAGGGGCCGGTAGTTTTAAGATAAAATCCGAAGGGGGGGAGTGAAACATGAAAAAACGCATGCTGGTGCTGCTGGCACTGTCATTCACAGCAATTTCCGGGGCCGCATTGGCAGAGAGCCCTAAGCAAAACGGTCCGGAAACCATCACATTCAAGATGAAAGACCTGGAACTCCCGTTCAAGCACTGGAGGCACCAGAAGAGCCTGAACGGCGAATGCTTCCACTGTCACAGCACCACCATCGGCAAGATCGACGGCTGGGGCAAGGATACCGCCCATAAGCTTTGCGTCTCCTGTCATGAGCTCGAAGACAAAGGTCCGGTCTACTGCCGCCAGTGCCATACCAAGACGAAAGGATAGCAAAGACGCCTTGCCGGTACCTGTTTCACAAGGGGGATGGCCTTAAACGGCCATTCCCCGTTTTTTATCGGCGGCTGATAGCCCGATGGGATCTGGCTGCCAGGCGAAGTGAACCGTCGGAGTATACTCGCAATTATTTTTTTAAAACAGACTGTAAATGCGTCATAGGCGATGGTATATTAAACACAGCTAGCTAGCGTTGCAGAATCTCGGGAAAAGGAGGTAGTCAGCATCGAGGAAACTCCACCGAATATGATTCTAAAAACATGACAGCAGAAAAATTCCGGCGTGTCAAACGGCGCCGGTACGACCCTTGATAAGGGTGCCCTGCAAGAAAACAAAAACGAGGCCCGCCGACATTGGCGGGCCTTACCTTTCCCGCCAGCCTTCTCTGCTCGTTTTCACCCTTTCCAAGAGCCGTCGATATCCCTGCCCCTCCAGGTTGCACCACCGTCGGTTCATTCGACGTCCACCCCTGTGAGCAAGCTGAGCTTGTCCACTGACATAGACGTATCCGAAAGAATGCTTCAGTTGATACGGCGGATGCATAATTCGGCTATAGAGCGGTCTGCTATGACAGAGAGCGATCTACTATGACAGGAGGAGTTATGAAAAGGATCATATCGGCGCTATTAGCCACGGCCATTGGTGTCGTTGCAGGGGTGTTACGGCAAGATGTCGCTGACGCGAAAAGTGTATAAGCTAAATGGCGAGGTCAGTGACAAATACCTGCGCAGTTTCTTAACCTGGGTATTCGTCCTCGCTCCGGTCTATGCAGCCTCGGTGCCGGCCGACTTCATGATGGATCGCAGGGTGGCAACCGTCATTTGGCGGAGACAACTTTCGGAGTATATACCGAAATTTTTTTTTTCAACAGTCTGTATATTCACCGTGACCGGTGCTATATTCCATATCAGCTAGCTAGCGTAACAGAATCTCGGAAAAAGGAGGCAGTCAGGATTAAAGAAACTCCACCGAAGAGGATTCTAAACACATGACAGCAGTAAAAGCTCCGGTGTTATCCAGGCACCGGTCCTACCCTTAAAACGGGTGCCACGCAACAAAACAGAGAGGCCCGCCATACCGGCGGGCCTTTTTATATTACCCAGATAGTGTCCGCGGCCTTCCGAGCCCTTCCTGCGTAGTTTTCCCTCTTTACTTAGAATGTGCCAACCAAGGCATGGTTAAGACTGTGAGTGTTCTGGCGCATTTTTTATAGTCGCTACGACATCTATCCGTCCGGTAGGACTGATCCTGTCATGCTCAGTCCCGGAAAACAAAAAGGACTTAGACAATGAAGTCTAAGTCCTTCGGTTTTATGGAGCCATCTAACGGAGTCGAACCGTCGACCTATTGATTACGAATCAATTGCTCTACCAACTGAGCTAAGATGGCCTGTCGAATTCTATTGATTGAAGATTCATGCGCGGATCAGTCACAGGCAAAGCTATCTTTTACCGTAAAATGTCAGCTCCGTCAATGACATTCTACCAAGACTGAAATTCCTGCCCGGATTGTTTCTGGCCCTGAACGGCAAGGAAGTCGGGCGGGTTCATGCGGCTTGGGCGAACATGGGTGCAAACGCCCGGCCGATAGATCGACAACAAAACCCAAAAGCCCAGAAAGCGACGTCGATCCCCCCCTGACGGCGACCCGGCTTTTGATAAGTTCCACCCCGCCTGCCACTTCGTTTTAAACTCCCATTCTCACTCCGCAAAAGCCTATGAATTTGGGAATACCATTGCTCCCGGGAATAGTCGGTTTTATCTTTCATTATCGGCATGTTATGTATTTTGGCCGGTCCGGCTGCAGGAATTGGATCATACCCTTTCAGTCTTACATGTAACGCAATAAAACAAATATTAGTTTTTAATATCAAATACTTATACATAAATACGTCCAGTTGGACTTAGATTTGCAAACATAGTTATATTAGCCAGCCAGTAGGGCGAAATTCACGATGTCGACATCGCCAGTTTCAACACACCAAACGCACGAGGAGGATGTAATTATGAACCGTCATTTTATGGCCCGAAGCTTTCTGCAGACCGTCACCGGCTTGATCGCACTGCTGCTGCCGCTCGCCGTGTTGGCGGCCCCGCCGGCCGGCTACCCGGCAGCCTACCAGAAGATCATCGATGCCGCCAAGAAGGAAGGGAAGCTGGTGGTCTACGCCACCACGGACACCAAGGCCGCCGAACCGATCATCAAGGATTTCGAGTCACTCTACCCCGGCATCAAGGTCGAGTACAACGATCTCAACAGCACCGAACTGTACAACCGGTTCATCGGCGAGGCCGCCGCGGGAGGCGGAACCGGGGACATCACCTGGAGCTCCTCGATGGACCTGCAGGTCAAACTGGTCCTGGACGGACACGCCCTGACCTACCGGTCGCCCGAGGCTGGCAAACTCCCGGCCTGGGCCGACTGGAAGGACCAGGCCTACGGCACCACCTACGAACCGATCTCCATCGTCTACAACAAGCGCCTCCTGAAGGACAACGAGATCCCGAAATCCCATGCCGACCTGGTCAGGATGTCCGCCAACCCGAAACTCAAGGGAAAGGTGGTGACCTACGACCCCGAGCGCAGCGGCGTCGGCTTTTCCTACCTGACGCAAGACCTGAAAAACAACAAGGGGTTCTGGGATATGGCCAAGGCCCTCGGGACCTCCGGGGTCAAGGTGTACACCAGCACCGGAGCCATGATGGAGAAGGTGAGCTCCGGCGAGGCGCTCATGGGCTACAACATCATCGGCTCCTACGCCTTCCTGAAGTCGAAGAAAGATCCCTCCATCGGCTACCTGTACCCCTCCGACTACACGGTCATCATGTCGCGGGTCATCTTCATCTCCAGGCACGCCAAGAACCCCAACGCCGCCAAGCTCTGGCTCGACTACACCCTCTCCCGCCGCGGCCAGCAGGTGATCTCGGACAGGGCGGACCTCTTTGCCATCCGCTCCGACATCCAGGGGGACACGACCATGAGCAAGCTCTCCAAACAGCTCGGCAAGGGTGCCAGGCCGATCCCGATCAACAAGGAAACCGTGGAGTTCCTGGACCAGAAAAAACGCCTCGACTTCCTCAGGAAATGGCAGCAGGCAATGGGGACGGTTAAATGATGAACAAGACGCCTTTGTCCAAGATCGCGGTGATCATACTCACCGCCATCGCGGTCTTCCTACCTATCGGCCTGCTCTGCTGGCAAAGCCTGCTGGATGCGCCGTTCTTCCAGCCGGACAAGAAGATGGGGATGGACGCCTACCGCTTCATCTTCGAAGACCCGGATTTCAAGCGGGCCTTCATCAACTCGGTGTACATCTCCTTGGGCATGGCTTTCATCTCGGTGCCGCTGGGGGGGCTGTTGTCGTTCCTGATGGTGCGCACCGACCTGCCGGGCAGGAACTGGATCGAGCCGCTGCTGCTGATACCGGTGTTCGTGTCGCCGATGATCCTCTGCTTCGGCTACACGGTGGCTGTGGGACCGGTCGGCTTCGTCTCCATCTGGGCGCAGAGCCTCCTCGGTCACGTCCCATGGAACCTCTATTCAATGGGGAGCATCGTCCTCATCGCGGGGCTCTCCCACGTCCCCCATGTCTACATCTACTCCTCGTCGGCCCTGCGCAGCCTGAGCTCGGACGTGGAAGAGGCGGCGCGGGTGGCGGGAGCCGGACCGCTCAAGGTGGCCGCCACGGTGAGCCTGCCGATGGTGATGCCGGCGCTGCTCTACAGCGGCGTACTGGTGTTCTTCCTCGGTTTCCAGGTGTTCGGGCTGGCGCTGGTGCTGGGCGACCCGGAGGGGCACCTGGTGCTCGCCACCTACCTGTACAAACTGACCAATAAGCTGGGCACCCCGTCCTACCACCTGATGGCCGCGGTGGCGATGTGCATCGTCACCATCACGGTGCCGATGGTGCTGTCGCAGCGCTTTCTTTTGCGCAACGCGCACAAGTACATCACCCTCAAGGGGAAGGGGGCGCGCCAGCGCACCCTGCCGCTGGGCGGCTGGCGCTGGGTGGCGGCGGGGCTGGTGGCGGCCTGGCTGGTCGTGACCGTGGTGATCCCGATTATCGGGGTCGGATTCCGTGCCTTCGTGACCAACTGGGGCGAGGGGGTCACCTTCCTGGAGGCCTTCACCCTGGACAATTTCAAGTCGGTATTCGAGCAGAGCAACCTGATGCGCGGGGTTATCAACACGGTGCTGGTCGGCGTCATCGGCGGCGGCATCTCCGTGATCTGCTACACCTTCATCGGGCTGGCGTCGCACCGCAAGAACAACGGCTGGACCAGGCTCCTGGATTACACGGTGATGACGCCGCGCGCCGTTCCCGGCCTGTTGGCGGGCCTCGCCTTTCTCTGGGTGTTCCTGTTCTTCCCGCCGCTGGTCCCTTTCAGAAAGACCCTGGTGAGCCTCTGGCTCGCCTACTCGGTGGTCTGGCTCGCCTACGGCATGCGCCTGGTCAGCACCTCGCTGCTGCAGGTGGGACCGGAACTGGAGGAGTGCGCCCGGGTCACCGGCGCCACGCAGGGACAGGTGAACCGCCACGTCACCATCCCGCTCATCAAGTACGGCCTGCTTGCCAGCTGGCTCATGATCTTCATGATCTTCGAGCGCGAGTACTCGACCGGCGTCTACCTGCTCGGTCCCGGCACCGAGGTGATCGGCTCGCTGATGGTCTCCCTCTGGGCGGCCGGAGCCATCGAGATCATCTCGGCGCTCTCCGTCATCAACATATTACTTGTCAGCGTGGGGATGGGAATCGCGCTGCGCTTTGGAGTGAAACTACATGATTGAACTTACCGTACAGGACCTGCACGTAACCCTGGGGAAGAATCACATACTCAAGGGGGTTTCCCTGGAGGTGAAGCGGGGCGAAATCGTCGCCCTGCTGGGCCCCTCCGGAAGCGGCAAGACCACGCTGCTGCGCACCATCGCGGGGCTGGAACAGCCGAGCCACGGTTCCATCCGCATCGGGGAGCAGACGGTGTTCGCCTCGGCCGGCAAGACGGACGTCCCGGCGGAAAAGCGCTGCCTGGGCTTCGTCTTCCAATCCTACGCACTCTGGCCGCACCGGACCGTCTACGAGAACGTCGCCTACGGCCTGAAGCTGCGCAAGGTACCAGAGGCGGAGACCCGGGAGCGGGTGCAGGAGGTGCTGGGCAACCTGGGGCTGGGCGATCTCGCCGAACGCCATCCGCACCAGCTCTCCGGCGGCCAGCAACAGCGCGTCGCACTGGCCCGCTCACTGGTCTACAAGCCCCAGGTGATCCTTTTGGACGAGCCGCTCTCCAACCTGGACGCCAAGCTGCGCGAAGAGGCCCGCATCTGGCTGCGCCAGCTGATCATCGACCTCAACCTGTCGGCGGTCTGCGTAACCCACGATCAGGCTGAGGCGATGGCCATGGCCGACAAGGTGGTCCTTTTGAAGGACGGGGTGATCGAGCAGGCCGGCACCCCGCAGGAGATGTACAGCGCCCCGAGATCGCTCTTCGTGGCTGAATTCATGGGGGCCAACAACACCATAAGCGGCATGATCACCGAGATCCACGGGGAGAGCGCCGTCATCGAGGGGAACGGCTGGTCGCTGCGGGGGAGGCTGCGAACCCCGCTCAAGGCGGGGGACCGGGCCACCGGGGTGATCCGCCTGGAGAGGATCAAGATGGCCCAGACGCCGCGGGAGAATTCGCTGCGCCTGCCGCTCTCCGCCTCGGTCTACTTGGGCAACACCTGGGAGCACGTCTTCGACCTGGGCAGCGGCACCATCCGCGGTTACGGCAACGACTTCATGCACCCGGGGGAGCAGTTGATAGACATCCCGGCCGAACACCTCTGGCTCTTCTGACAGGGAGCTGTGGGGAAGCACAGATTAGACGAGAGGAGTGGAGTTAGAGGTCTTGACACGCGTGGTAGTCAATCGGTTCAATCAGTTCCTTTGCCGCGTCTGGAATGGAACAAACAAGGAGGGAGTATGAAACAGATCAGTATCAAGTCGACGGTTGCCGCCACGGCGGCGGTGCTCTGCCTGGCTTCGAGCGCATTTGCCCTGGAGAACGAATTCCACGGCGTGCTGCTTGTCAAGGGGGACTTAACCAACTATGACCAGGCCGGCGGCAACGACGTCCTGAAGGCGTCGACCCGGGTGCCCGGGAACATCCTTTCCCAGGGCGACACCGGGAAGAGCTTCTTCTATACGGAACAACGGGCACGCCTGCTCTACAAGGCGACCCTCACCAATGACGTGAAATTTGTGACACAGTTCGAGATCGACTCCCGGTGGGGCGACACCTCGCAGTCCACGGCGACGACCCGTAACGTCGGCGGGGCCATGGAGGCGGACCAGGTCAACCTGGAGACCAAGAACGTCTACATGCAGTTCAAGGTGCCCTACCTGCCGACCACCGTGCTGGCCGGCATCCAGCCCTTCGACGACGCCTACAAGGGGGTGTTCCTGGCCTCGGACATCGCCGGCGTGATGTCCAGCACCGCGCTGGGCAAGGCCAACCTGCGGCTGGGATGGCTGCGCGGCTACGACAACAAGAACTTCAACGGCGCCGACAGCACCATCACGCCGGTGAACGGCTCCTCGGACAACAAGGGGACCTCGGCCTTCGTCCCGGGACGCTACTCGCTCGATCTGGCCATCCTGGAAGCGAGCTTCAACGTGAGCAAGGAGCTGAAAGCCGGCGCCTCCTATTACCTGACCTACGACAACCTGTCCGGCCGCTCCAACATGCTGAGCACCTTCGGTGTGAATGCCGCCTACAACTTCGGGGCCGGGGTGGTGGACGGCTTCCTGCTGTATCAAAGAGGCGACAACCCGACCAACAACTTCGGTAGCGCGGGGGCCAAGGTGAGCGCATTGGCGGCGAACGTCGGGACCAAGGTCAAGGCGGGCCCAGGCACGGCCCGGGCCAACTTCCTGTACGCCTCGGGCGACGACGGCCAGGGGAACATGTCGGCCTTCCAGGGGGTGAACCAGCTGGGTGACGGCAATACCACCTCCACCTTCTCGGCCGCTCAGATGACCATGCTGATCACCAACACCAAGTATTCCGCCAACACGGACCGCGGCATCATCAACACGGTGTCCAACTACGACCAGGGGGTGATAGGCGCCTTCCTAGGCTATGACGTCGACATCGACAAGGCCTTCCTCAAGGGCAACCTCGGCATGGCCGCCGCAGCCAAGGAAAACCAGACCTTCAAGTTGAAGAACCAGAGAACCGGGAAATCCAACGGCAATTACCTCGGCACCGAGGTGAACGCCGAGGCGGGCTACAGGATCAGCGAAAACCTGACGGCCAGCCTGGTCGGTGGCTATGTGTTCCTCGGGGACTACTGGACCGATACGGCAAAGCCTGCCACCGGCGAGGTCAAGACCCCCGACAACCCCTGGAAGGCCCAGGCGGTGCTGAGGCTGGTCTTCTAAGGGCGGAGGCCGCGCCGCACAGTGTTGCAGGCAGACCGAAAACGCGTGCGCGAGGCGACTCGCGCACGCGCTCGGAGCTGGCAACCTGCGGGGAAATCGTGTATAAACGGTCGTTACCGGGGTGATTATGCGACCGGGGTGACCTGCCGACCGGGAAAGAAGAGCCGCCAGATCCGCGGGAGGCTCCCGCCCGGTTTCCGAAGGAGTAACCATGAAATCGACTCGCCTGGCACTGCTCTGCGCCGTGCTGCTGTTCACCCTGCCGGGTGTCGCTCTGGCCGGACCGCTGAAGGTCTACCTGTCGGAATTCACAGTGACGGGAACGCCGGCACGGGACGAGCTCGCCCCCGCGCTGCAGGGGATACTCGGCTCCCGGCTGAACCGCGAACGGGCCGAGCCGGTGGATCGCGCGGAGCAGGCGGAGCTGCTGCTGGCAGGCAGCTATGCCCTGTTCGGCAGGATGTTCAGCCTGGACCTGCTGATCAGGAACACGACCAGCGGAAAGATCACCAGGCTCTTCGAGCAGGGCGAGGGCCAGGACGACCTGCTCCCGGCCATGGGGCGCCTGGCGCAGCAGATCGACAGGGAACTGGCCAAGATCCAGGCTGCGCCACCGGTTGCCGCCTCTGCGCCGCCGGCCGCCACCAGGCCGGCCCTCCCGACGCCACCCGCCCCGGCTGCCGTGGCAGCCGTGGCAGCCGGGGCAGAGGGCTACCTCGTCAAGGGGGAGGATGCCGCCGGCAGTTCGGGGGGCCAGTCCGGCGCACCCCTGGCAGGGGTCTTCTCCGGCATCGCCCTGGGGCGCACCTTTCCGGGCGGGGACCGGGAGCTGTTTTTGGCGGGAGAGCGGACGCTGCGCTACTACCGCCAGGGAGCGGCCGATCTCAGGCTGGTCGCGGAGGTGGTCATCCCCCGCCCCGCCAGGATCCTCGCCATCGACAGTGCCGACCTCGACGGTGACGGGACCCCCGAGCTATATGTCACCATCATGGACCGGGAGACCCTGACCTCGCAGGTCTACCGCCCCAAAGAGGCGGGGCTCGATAAGATCGCGGACCAGCTCCCCTTCTTTTTCAGGGGGATCGGCCCCGACCTGCGCTCGCGCCGGATTTACACCCAGGAATTGGGGGCTGCCGGAGATTTCCTGGACCAGGTGGCGCCGCTGGTCAAGACGGGTGCGAAGTTTAACACCGGAGACCGGCTGAAACTCCCCCGTGACGGCGCCGTCTTCAACGTGAACCGTTTCACCGATGCTTCCGGTACGGCTCTCTACGCCGTTTTGAACGGAGACGGCCATATCAGCGTCAGTTCGCTCGACGGCCGGCAGCTCTGGCAGGGGAGCGAGAAGTTCGGCGGCTCGGAGAATTCCTTCACCCGGGAATCCCTGGCCCAGGAGAGGGCGACCGGCGGCGACCGCTACCTGTGGACCTTTCTGGAACAGCGGATCATCGTCACGCCGGACGGCAAGCTGCTGGTCCCCCGCAACGAGGGGGCGCTGAGTTTTGGCAACAACCGCTCCTACACGAGCCATACGCTGCACGCCTTCGCCTGGTCCGGCTCCTCTCTGAGGGAGCTCTGGCATTCCAAGCCGGAGGCGAGCTACCTGGCCGATTTCGCCTTCGATCCGGCATCGGGCGAGGTGCTCCTGCTGGAGGTGGTACAGAAGCAGAGCATGTTCAACCGGGGGATGTCCCGGATTTCCCGGCACAGGGTCCAATGACAGTGAAAACGACGGCAGCGCAGGGAATAACGGACGATACCATGCCAAGGGGCATAGGGCGCCCGCGCCGGGGTGTCGCGTTGGCGGCCGGCTGCCTGGTCGTCATGCTGCTGGCCGTGGCCGCGCTGGCCGGCGCCTCGGACCGGCGCGAGGTGATCAGGGTCGGCGGCAACCGCGATTACCCCCCCTATGAAATGCTGGACAAGGACGGGCAGCCGAGCGGCTTCACCGTGGAGCTCTTGCGGGCCATCGCCGAAGTCATGGGGATGAAGGTCGAGATCAGCCTGGGCGACTGGGCCAAGCGCCATGACAGCCTGAAGAACGGCGAGATCGACATGACGCTCGGGATGAACAACTCGGTGGAGCGGGAAAAGGTCTTCGATTTCACCTCGCCCCACACCATCGTGCAGCAGGCGATCTTCGCGCGGCGCGACTCCCCCGCGGTATCCACCCTGGAGCAGCTGCGCGGCAAGAAGGTGATCCTGCACCGTAACGGCATCATGCACGAGAGCCTCAGGAGGCTCGGGTTCGCCGAAAAGGACCTCATCTTCTCCGAGACCCCCGCCGGCACGCTGCGTGAGCTCGCCTCGGGGCAGGGTGAGTACGCGCTGGTCGCCCTGCTCCCGGGGATGTACATCATACGGGAGAACAGGCTCACCAACCTGGTCCCGGTGGCGCGCAACGTCGCCTCGTTCCGCTTCTCCTTCGCCGTCAGGGAGGGGGACTCGGAACTGCTCTCGCGCCTGAACGAGGGGCTGGCCATCCTGAAAAAGACCGGCCAGTACCAGGTCATCTACGACAAATGGCTGGGCGTCCTGGAACCCCCACGGGTCTCCTGGGAAAAGGTCGGCAAGTACGCGGCCATGACCCTGATCCCCCTGGTGCTGCTCCTTACCGGCACCTTCGTATGGTCGCGCACCCTGCAGAAGAGGGTGGCCCAGCGCACCGAAGAGCTGGCGCGGGAGGTGGCCGAGAAGGAGCTCGCCCTCAAGAGTCTCCGTCTCGAGCAGGACAAGCTGATCCAGGCGGACAAGATGGCCTCGCTCGGCATCCTGGTGTCGGGGGTGGCCCACGAGATCAACAACCCGAACGGTCTCATCCTGTTGAGCGTACCGACCCTGAAGGAGGCGTTCGAGGACGCGGAGCAGATCCTGGAAACGCACTACCAGGATCACGGCGATTTCAGCTTCGGGGGGCTCCCCTACTCGCGCATGCGGGACAAGCTCCCCGAAATGATCGTGCAGGTCCAGGAAGGGGCGAAAAGGATCAAGCGCATCGTGGACGACCTGAAGGACTTCGCCCGCCAGGGGCAGGCGGGGGGGCAGGAATCGTTCGATTTCAACCAGGTGATACAGGCGGCGGTGCGGCTCGTGTACGCGACCATCTGCAACGCGACGCTGCATTTCCATTTCGAGTACGCCGCAGACCTGCCGCAGGTGAGCGGCAATTCGCAACGCATCGAACAGGTGGTGATCAACCTGATCCTGAACGCCTGCCAGGCGCTTCCCAGCCGGGAATGCGCCATTCATCTCTCCACGAGCCGCGGGACGGTAGCGGGAACCGTGGTGCTGGAGATACGGGACGAAGGGATCGGCATCCCCGTGGAAGACCTCTCCCATCTCACCGACCCCTTTTTCACCACCAAACGCGAGCACGGCGGCACCGGCCTGGGGCTTTCCGTCTCCAGCGCCCTGGTCAAGGATCATGGCGGCTCGCTGGAATTCGCCTCCCGGCAGGGGTGCGGGACCACCGTCGTCCTCACGCTGCCGGCCGCCCGGAAGGAAACCCCATGAAAAGCAAAACGCTGCTCCCCTTCAGCATCCTGCTGGTAGACGACGACCCGGCATGGCTCATGTCCCTTTCCGTAAGCCTGGAACGCTGCACCGGCATCACCAATATCATCACCTGCCAGGACAGCCGGGAGGTGATGGGGATCCTGGCGCAACGCAAGGTAGGCCTGGTCCTGCTCGATCTGGTCATGCCCCATCTGGGGGGAGAGGAACTGCTGGTCCTGATCCACGAGCAGCATCCTGAAATCATGACCATCGTCATAAGCGGCATGAACCAGCTGGAAACGGCGGTCCACTGCATGAAGATCGGCGCCTTTGACTATTTCGTCAAGACCGACGAAGAGGACCGGCTCATCAACGCGGTGCTGCGCGCCACCAGGATGATCGAGCTGGAGCGCCAGAACCGGGAGATGTCCGACCAGATCCTAAACGGCGGCCTGAAGCACCCGGAAGCCTTTGCCGGCATCGTCACGGCAGACCGCGCCATGCACGCCATCTTCGCCTACCTGGAGGCGGTCGCCCCCAGCCCCCAGCCCCTGCTGATCAGCGGTGAAAGCGGGGTGGGCAAGGAACACATAGCCCAGGCCGCCCATCGGTTGAGCGGCTGCCCGGGGCCGCTGGTGGCGGTGAACGTCGCCGGGCTCGACGACACCGTTTTCGCCGACACCCTGTTCGGTCACGTGCGCGGCGCCTTTACCGGCGCGGAACAGGCGCGCCGCGGTATGGTCGAGGAGGCCGCCGACGGCACGCTCTTTCTGGACGAGATCGGCGATCTCAGCATCCAGTCCCAGGTCAAGCTGCTGCGCCTGCTCCAGGAGGGGGAATACTTCCCCCTGGGAAGCGACCGCCCCAAGAGGCTCAAGGCGCGCGTCATCGTCGCCACCCACCAGGACCTGGCGGCAAAGCAGGCCAGCGGCGGCTTCCGGCGCGACCTGTTCTACCGTCTGCGCACCCACCAGATCCAGGTCCCGCCGCTCAGGGAGCGCAAGGAGGACATCCCGTTGCTGCTGGAGCATTTTCTCGGCGAGGCGGCGCATGCGCTGGGCAAGAAAAAACCGACCCCGCCCAAGGAGCTCTCCCTGCTGCTGCGCACCTACAGGTTCCCCGGCAATGTCCGGGAGCTGCAGGGGATGGTCTACGATGCTGTGAGTATCCACCGGGACAGGATTCTCTCCATGGATTCCTTCCTGAAGGTGATCGGCAGGGCGGAGGGGGAGCAGGTCGAAGCAGTCGCCCCGGCGCCCAGGCAGGATCTGTTTGCCGGGTGCGAGGTCCTGCCCACCTTTGGGGAGGCGGCCGACCTGCTGGTGGGCGAGGCCATGTCCCGTGCCCATGGGAACCAGAGCATCGCCGCCCGCCTGCTCGGCATCTCCCAGTCGGCACTGTGCAAACGCCTGAAAAAAGGGCGATAGCAAAAAAACAGACAGCCTTGCCTGTTACAAATCCTGGCAAGGCTGTCTGCTTTTCGGGGTGACGCGCTCTGCCCGCCGAGCCGGGACGGCATGTGACGTGCTCCCCATGCGCACTGCGTGCGCCGGGTCCGGGTCAGTCCCGCTGCAGTATTTCCGGCTTGAGCCCCACGATGAAGTTCCCCCAATGGTTGCCGTTCACATGGATGGGGAGCGCCAGGTCGTTCAGGATTTCCCCGGTATCCCTCATGTAGGTCTGCAGCAGCAGCGGCGCGCTGTTCTTCGCCCGTTTGATCTCCGTCTCGCTCCCCGTATAGATCCGCTTCTCCCTGCTGTTTATGAAGTCGACCTCGTAGTTGCCGGTGAGGGGCTTCTGGTTTCTGCTGTGGTGGGTGCTGAGATAACCGTTCACGTCCACGCATACGGCGTACACCGCTCCCTGCAGCCTGTTCAGTGCCTCGTCCAGCATGGCCTGCAGCTCCTTGTCAAAGGAGCAGTTGTAGGCGACGGTGTACTTCTGGGGGTTGGTGCCGGGCACCGCCCGGTAGTTCCTGTCGAAGATGTTTATCCCCCGGCTGCCGATCTCGGCCATCTTCTCCTGGATCGCGTCCCGCAGCGCCTGGGCCGTGCTGATGATCGCCTCGGCGTTGCCCTGGCCGGTCTTGACGCTTGACATGAGCTCCAGCATTTTCTCGGTCATCACCCTGAGGTCCTTGGAGAACCTGTTGGACTGCTCCAGGTAGCCCAGGGTCCCCGTGCTCAGGGTATGGATGTCCGTGATCTGCCGGTTTATCTCGTCGTTGGTGACGGAGATTTCCTCGGAGGCGGAAGCGATCCTGATCAGCTGCGAGCTGTTGTTCTTGGAGTCCTCGACCAGGTCTCCGAAATGGTGGGAGGCCTTCCCGACAACCTCCCTGGTCTGGGAGGTGTACCGGTCGATCTCGTGGGTTTCCTTCAGGGTGTTTTGCACCGTCTTCAGCATCTCGTCGATATTGCTGGATATCTCCTTGGTCGCCCTGTTGACCCGTTCCGCCAGGGCGCGCACCTCGTCGGCAACCACGGCGAATCCCCGGCCGTGCTCACCGGCCCGGGCCGCCTCTATGGCCGCGTTCAGGGCGAGCAGGTTGGTCTGGTCGGAAATGTCCTGGATCAGCGACACGATGTCGCGGATCTTCTCGGAATTCACGTTGAGGCCGGTCACCGTCTTGTTGAACTCGGTGAGCCGGGTGCTGATTATGCCTATCTTGCCGGTCACCTCATGCAGGTCTCCCAGGGAACTCTCGGCGTTTTCATGGTTCTTGCTGATCGATGCGGAGATGTCATGCGTGCTCCGGGTGATCTCTGCGATTGCCTCTCCCGCTTCCCGGCTGGAATTGAGAATGACGTCGGAGAGTTCCCCCTGCCTTTGCGAGTTGGCCAGTGATCCGTCTACCTGCTTGACGACCTTGGTGCTCTCCACCGCTATGCCGATCGCCATTTTCTTGGTCTGGGCCAGGATATCCTTTAACACCCCCAGAAACTGGTTGTAATTCTCGGAAAGATCCCTGATCTCGTCGTAGGTGACAAGCGGGGCATCCATGGAGAGATCCTTGGCGGCGAAGGTGGCGGAGATCTGCTTGAGCGGCCTGATCAGCATGTAGCGCAGGAAGAAGATGGAGCAGACCGAGGCCGCCACGGAGAGTGCGCACAGGGCAACCGAGAGATACTCGCTTTGCCGGGCGATGGCCATGACCTTTTGCATGTCGCCTGCGCCGATATGCATGCCGCTTAGAACCTGGTACTGGTAACTGCGCTGGGCATGGAAAACTGCTACGGTGACGATCTGGATCAGGACCAGAAACAGGATGTTGCCGGCCAGTTTTTTTGTCAGAGAATTGAAGAGATTTCTTTCAAGAAATGAGTAAATACTTTTTAATCCAGCCATGACTTCCCTCTCGATGAAATGCTAGCGAAACATTATGCCCAAAGATGTATTGGGTATCGGTGTCTTGGCTGAAAACTTGAGTCACATTGCTATGCGATACCCAAGGGAACTGTGTGTGATGTCTCTATGACTCTTGTGGGTAAAAACCCCCTCCCGTCTCAGGAGGGGGCAGGGCAGGGGAGACGCCGACATCACCGCGCGAGCCGGTCGGCCAGAAGCTCGGCCGTGTGCTGCACCCGGACCGGGGCGGCTTCGACC
>Ga0209317_1000055_pt1 | contig 159521 bp, 154 predicted proteins | sample RifGroB2_FD_183994 | JGI IMG/M metagenome (GOLD analysis project Ga0209317, IMG submission 183994) | Soil microbial communities from Rifle, Colorado, USA - Groundwater B2 (SPAdes) (version 2) | ecosystem: Environmental > Terrestrial > Soil > Unclassified | place: Rifle, Colorado | collected...
ATTAGCCATTTTTTTAACGCTAACCCAACAATTAATCATAAAGATAACAAATTGTATTCAATTCGCCAAATAATTCACCATTGTTTTAAAAGCGATTTCCCTGATATATTTTCCGGTCGCCCCATGCCAATGAATTATTCATCTATTTTTCGCGGTTGATAAATTTTTTAATCTCATCGAAACTCATTCGCTTAACATTAGTAATGATAATATCCTGCCGGACAAAATTGCCATACTGGTTACATTCATTAATAACATTGCTAAATATGTTCTGAATATCAGATTTTACCGGCAACAACAGAACAGCAACAGCCAAATTTTCATTAAAACTGATCTCTTCCAGAATGCCATCTATTTTTTTAATAGTAAACTCCAGTTCAGTTTTTATCAGTTTCCTTTGTACTTCTGAATAATCATTAACACTTTCGTTACCGATGAAAACGGCAAAATACCGCAATTTCTGTCCTTTTCCGCCTAGTCCAGTCGAAATATAAACCTGTTGTTCATCCATGAGCGAACTTTGAATCACCATTCGGCTTTCCTGCAAAGCCAAAATACTCCACGCCCGAAGTTCAGGTTCGGGATTTTGTGCATATTTTTCAATTGCCCGAAATGCTTCCACCCTATCCTGTGAAGCTAACAATACCAACAAATTCTTTTTTTCTTCAACCGAAACGTTAGGATCAAATAAATCGGACTGATGTTGATTGATTAATTCATTGGTAAATTTATTTTTAAGGTCCCTGCCATAATTGAAATACTCCATCTGAAGTTCAACATCAACCTGCTCTTCCAAAACACTGAAGTTTTTGGGCAATGCTGAAATAGCATCCTGTAATCTTTTATAAATGTTTTCCTCCTCCATTTTCTGTTTTCTTGATATACAAATTAAATGATTCCGATTTGATTATTCAAGAAAAGTTCATTTTATAAGCGTATTTTCAAAACTTAAATATCTTTGCACGGTTATTCTTATTTAGTTTAAATTAGCATAGCATCTGATCTTTTATCTGTGAGACTATCTGAAGTAAAAAATAAAGAAACTGTAATAATTACCAAAGTTTTAGGCCATGGCTCATTTCGAAAGCGGATTACTGAAATGGGTTTTGTGAAGGGGAAAGAGGTAACTGTTATCAAAAATGCGCCTTTTAGTGGACCTACTGAATATAAAATTTTGGACTACAACATCACCCTGCGTAAAACTGAGGCTAACTTAATTGAGGTTATTAGTCAGGAAGATGCAGGATTAAATGTAGCCCGGAGTTTTGAAGGTGTAATTGATTATGAAAATCTGAAGGTATCGGCCAAAGAAAAGGAAAGATCAATAAATATTGCTTTGGTTGGGAATCCAAATAGCGGTAAAACGACCCTTTTCAATTTTATTTCCGGATCGAAAGAACATGTTGGTAATTACAGCGGTGTTACGATAGATTCGAAGAAAGCAACTTTTTCTGAAAACGGATATCATTTTAACATATTTGACTTACCCGGAACATATTCGCTGACTGCCTATTCTCCTGAAGAAATATATGTCAGAAGGTTTATCATGGAAGAAACCCCGGATATTGTAATCAATGTGATTGACTCATCCAATCTGGAACGCAACCTATTCCTGACAACCCAACTCATTGACATGGATATCAAAGTAATTATTGCTTTGAATATGTATGACGAATTGCTCAAAAATCAGGTTAAATTCGATTTTAACAGCTTAGGTAAATTAATTGGAATACCCATTATTCCAACCGTAAGTTCAAAAGGGAAAGGCATCAGAGAACTGATATTAAAAACAATTGAAGTTTACGAAGATCTTGATCCGATAGTAAGGCATATTCATATCAACTACGGGCAGGAACTGGAAAAATCAATTGAGGCGCTTCGGACAAAGATAAAACTGGAAAAACCTATCACTGATAAAATTTCATCCCGGTTTTTAGCTTTAAAACTACTCGAACGAGATAAGCAAACCATTGAAAATCTGGCTATATATACTAATTTTTCGGAAATAGAAAGAACTTCTCAAATCGAAATTAAACGAATAGAAAAGCTTTATAACGAAGATAGCGAAACAGTTATCACTGATGCAAAATATGGATTTATTTCAGGCGCTTTGGAAGAAACTTTTAAACAACGAAAAAAGAATATAACAAACTCGTCGGAAAGGATAGACAACATACTTACAAATAAATATCTAGGTTTTCCAATTTTTATGATATCTATTTCACTGGCCTTTTATGCCACATTTAAGCTAGGCGCCTATCCGATGGCATGGATTGAGAACCTGGTTTCATTAATCAGCGGGCAAGTTTCAGTTATGCTTACCGATGGAATGTTAAAAGACCTGCTCATTAACGGAATAATTAATGGCACAGGCAGTGTACTGGTTTTTTTACCTAATATTTTAATACTTTTCTTCTTTATTTCATTCATGGAAGATTCAGGCTACATGGCCCGGGCAGCCTTCATCATGGATAAAATCATGCACCGCTTTGGTTTGCATGGACGTTCGTTCATTCCGATGGTAATGGGTTTTGGATGCAATGTACCGGCAATCATGGCTACTCGAACCTTAAGAAGTCCGGGTGACCGGCTCCTTACTATGCTCATAATCCCCTTCATGTCATGCAGTGCACGGCTTCCTGTCTATGTTCTTTTTATTACTGCATTTTTCCCCGGAAATCCAGCGCTCATTCTGTCCGGCATTTATTTTACCGGAATATTAATGGCATTTTTAACCGCACAACTTCTAAACCGTACGATTTTCAGGAATAAAGAGACCCCTTTTGTTTTGGAATTACCGCCATACCGGGTTCCGACCCTAAAAAATATTTTGATTCACATGTGGGATAAAGCCCAGCAATATCTCCGGAAAATTGGAGGGGTAATTCTTATTGGCGTAATTATTATCTGGGCACTGGGATATTTTCCAAGAGAAAAGTCGAATAATAACCAGAGTATAGGATTACAAAACAGTTATTTGGGGCAGATCGGGCACCTCATTGAACCTGTAATGGCTCCGTTAGGCTTCGATTGGAAAATGAGCATCAGTTTGCTTGCAGGACTTCCTGCCAAAGAAATCATAGTAAGCACAATGGGGGTACTCTATCAGGTTGACGGGAATAAACCGGAGATAGGATTAAGTAATAAACTGAAGCACGAAAAATTTATTTCGGGTGAAAAAAGCGGTCAAAATGTTTTTTCAATTCCTGTCGCATTATCTTTTCTTGCTTTTGTTCTGATCTATTTCCCCTGTATAGGTGTTATAGCAACAATCAGGAATGAATCAGGAAAATTAAAATGGGCGCTGTTTACTGTATTTTATACAACAGCGGCTGCCTGGATAGTATCATTCTTTGTTTTCAGAATCGCAACTTTCTTTATGCTCTAAATTAACTTATAATGAAAACATGATTCAGGATTATATCGCATATTTAATAATTGCCGGTGCATTTGCAATTTTCATTCAGAAAATTCTCAGCTTTTTTAATCTTTTAGGGAAGAAAAATGTAAAATCGGGAAACTGTGCCGGATGTACAAGCGGTTGTGAAATGAAACATTCGCATCTGATGAATAAAAGCAAACCGGGAAAACGCGATAAGTACCAGTTTTATTTATAATTGCTTGAGCTTAGTTATGGTTTCAGAAGGGTTTTCAGAACCAAATATAAAGCTTCCGGCAACCAACACATCAACTCCTGAATCAAAAAGTTTTTTACCAACTTCAAGATTAACTCCTCCATCCACTTCTATCAAAACCGATAAATTTCTTTTCAGAATCATCTCTTTTAAAGCTAGAGCTTTCCGGCAGGTATTTTCAATAAATTTCTGGCCTCCAAAACCAGGATTAACTGACATCAGTAATACCATATCCAGATCTGAAATTATATCATCGAGCAATGATACCGGTGTATGAGGATTGAGGCAGACGCTTGCCCTAATCCCTAAATTTTTGATTTGTTGAACTACCCGATGAAGGTGGGTACAGGCTTCATAATGGACAGTAATGATGGAAGCTCCTGCCTGAAAATAATCCTCAATGTATTTTTCCGGATGCACAATCATCAAATGAACATCCAGGGGCTTAACTGCAATTGCATTAACTGCCTGAATAACGGGAATTCCAAAAGAAATGTTAGGAACAAAAACGCCATCCATTACATCACAATGAACAAAATCGGCCCCGCTCTCATTAATCATTTTAATATCCTCTTCCAGGTTGTTAAAATTAGCTGCGAGTATTGATGGCGCCACAAGTTTCATAAAGTAAATTTTATCTCAAAAGTAAGATTTTATCCGGTCGTGCAAATCGGTATAAATAATAAAAGCTGCAAAATGCAGCTTTTAATTTATTACAGATATGCTTTAAGCAACTTATTCCGGTAATTATTTCTCATCTTTTTAATAGTTTTCTCTTTAATCTGACGAACCCTTTCCCTGGTTAACCCAAACTCATCGCCAATCTCTTCAAGGGTATGCTGACGATGGCCACTCAAACCAAAATAGAAACGAATTACATCAGCTTCCCTTTCACCTAGGGTTGATAAAGTTCGTTCTATTTCTTTGCATAGCGAAACATTGATCAAACCTTTATCCGGACTCAAGGAATCTTCATTCAGCAAAATATCATATAAATTATTTCCATCGTCATCGTGAATGGGTGCGTCCATCGAAACATGATGGGACGAAACTTTTAAAGCATCTTCAACAACTTCTGGCGAGGTTTCGAGCAATATCGCAACTTCATCAGATGTAGGCTCACGTTGAAATTCCTGTTCCAGGCGGCTAAATGTTTTATTAATACGGGTAATAGAACCAATTTTGTTTAAAGGTAAGCGAACGATCCGAGCCTGTTCGGCCAAAGCTTGCAGAATAGATTGGCGAATCCACCAAACGCCGTATGATATAAATTTAAATCCACGGGTTTCGTCGTACCGATGAGCGGCTTTTATAAGACCCAGATTACCTTCATTGATCAAATCACACAAGCTGAGGCCTTGATTTTGGTATTGTTTTGCTACTGAAACTACAAATCGCAAATTGGCCTTAATCAATGTTTCCAGAGCCTCTCTATCGCCTTTTTTGATTCTTTTTGCCAATTCAACTTCTTCTTCAGCCGAAACCAATTCAACTTTACCAATTTCGTGCAGGTATTTATCAAGCGATAATGTCTCTCTGTTTGTAACCTGTTTCGCAATTTTAAGCTGTCTCATTATCTATCTCTGTTGAAAGTTCACAGTACGAACAACGATTTAATCCGAATTATCTACGACGAAAATAACTATTTATGAATTCTTTCAAGAAAATTCAACTTGTATTTATTTGAACTATACGAATTCTTACATGAATGGTTTGAATTCACCAATGAATGGCAAGTATTCCCTGATGATATTTTTGAGTAAAAACCTCTAAATTGACTTTTGAATTCTAAATACAGCCATCAGTTGTGATATTTTCGGGTTTTTACTTTGTCGTCATTAAGGATTTAGTTATACTTGCACAAAATTTCGAACAAGTACCGATTATCCAAATTATCAATCCACTTTTCCTTTTTTTTATTTCACTTGACCTTTTGGATATTAACAAATCACTCAAAAATTATGTATGATATTATTGAATTAAGCAGAAAACTACTTCCTGACTTAAAAGAAATTGCAAAAGAGCTTGATATTAAAAAGATTGAATCTTTTAAAAAACAAGATTTAATCTATAAGATTTTAGACTTACAGGCCATTATTGCTTCAGAAAAGAAAACTGATGACAAAAAACTTAAATCTCCACGGGATATAAACATAAAACGCGAAGAAAATGCGGTTATGAAATTCTTTAGCAGAAGAAAAGAAGAGAAACCCAGTGAAAATACGGAAGTTAAACCGGCAGAAAAAATTGAGGCAGAAAGATCGGCTCCCCCAGCTGATAGTGAACACCGAAAAGAAGGCAAACGGGAATTTCAGATTAAAAAACGGCCAAGAACCGAACATATCAAAGCCGGATCTTCGAATCACAATCCAAACCAAAAACCGAACTTAAACCCAAATCAGAAACCAAATCCAAATCAGGGGCCGAAACTTGATCAACGTCCGGGATTAAAGCAAAATCCAAACCAGGATCAAAAACCGGTTCAAAACCAAAAAGTCAGGCAGGAAATTCTGTTACCTGAAGATCCAATCGAAATAGAACCGGAAATTCTGATTTCTGAACCTATTGCTGAGCAAGAGTCAAGCCTTAATCAAATCCAGTCCTCTTTATCCGAATCTCAAATGCCGGATGAAAACAGACCTGAAGATTTGGCCGAAAACCGTAGTGATATTCAGCACAAGAAGAAGCAGTTTGAGAATAGTCCCAAGTGGGAAAATCGCGAACCTCAGGTGCCAAAACAACCAAAGCCTCAGCAAAGTCAGGAAAAACCATACGAATTTGATGGCATTATCAGTAATACCGGCGCCCTGGAAATTATGGCCGATGGATATGGCTTCCTTCGGTCGTCGGATTTCAATTACCTGAATTCGCCTGATGATATCTATGTATCACAATCGCAGATTAAACTTTTTGGATTGAAAACCGGAGATACGGTAACTGGTACAATTCGTCCGCCCAAAGAAGGTGAAAAATATTTTCCTCTTATTAAAGTCATCGAAATTAACGGAAGAACTCCCGACTATATCAGAGACCGGGTGCCTTTTGAGCATTTGACCCCACTTTTTCCGAACGAAAAATTTAATTTGACCGGAAACGGACACGACAACCTTTCAACTCGTATTGTTGACCTTTTTGCCCCTATTGGCAAAGGACAGCGCGGATTGATTGTTGCCCAGCCCAAAACCGGTAAAACCATGTTACTGAAGGAAATTGCCAATGCCATTGCCGCTAATCATCCTGAAGTTTATATGATGGTTTTACTTATTGATGAACGCCCGGAAGAGGTTACCGATATGGCCCGCCACGTAAATGCTGAAGTAATCTCCTCAACGTTTGACGAACCTGCTGAACGCCATGTTCGGGTTGCCGGAATGGTGCTCGAAAAAGCCAAACGCCTTGTTGAATGTGGCCACGATGTAGTTATATTGCTCGACTCGATCACCCGTTTGGCCAGGGCATACAATACAGTAGCCCCGGCATCAGGAAAAGTATTGTCGGGTGGTGTCGACGCCAACGCCTTGCACAAACCAAAACGGTTTTTCGGAGCTGCCCGTAACATCGAAGAAGGAGGTTCACTAACCATTATTTCGACTGCTTTAACTGAAACCGGCTCAAAAATGGACGAAGTAATCTTCGAAGAATTTAAAGGCACCGGTAACATGGAATTACAGCTCGACCGGAAATTATCGAACAAACGGATTTTCCCGGCTGTTGATATCACCTCTTCGAGTACCCGCCGTGAAGACTTGCTAATGAACAAAAATGTGCTGGACAAAACTTATATTTTACGCAATTTCCTGAGCGATATGAATTCGATTGAAGCCATGGAATTTATTAAAACCCGCATTATGCGAACCGATTCGGTTGAAGAATTCCTAATCTCGATGAACGATCAATAAACAGAATTTTAACTTGAGATAGAAAAAGAGAGTGTAAAAGCTCTCTTTTTTATTTTAACCCATTTATTTTAACCGATCCCATTCAAATTGCAACGATCTCTTATTTTTAATAATTCTAAATTGCAATTTTAAAGCAATTTTGTTATCTATAGATTGCAATATTACAGATTCAAAACAGTAATTTTGTCGCATAAATTCTGTCAATGCAAAATCTGGTCAATATTCACAATACATTACTCGAACAATCCAGCAAAACAATCCGGAGAGAACTTCTCGACGAAATTAACTGGGATGACCGGATCATTGGAATTAAAGGATTCCGGGGTGTAGGCAAAACTACTTTCCTTCTTGATATTGTGAAAGAGAAGTTTTTAAATGATAAGTCCTGCCTGTATGTGAATCTGAATAACTTCTATTTTGCCAAACGGAAAATTGTATCGTTTGCCGACGAGTTCTACAAAACAGGAGGTAAAACACTGATTCTGGATCAAATAAACAAATATCCTGAATGGGCTTCTGAATTAAAAACCTGTTATACCAATTTTCCGGAGTTAAAAATCATTTTTTCCGCATCGCCGGTATTGCGTATCTTGGATCGCAACAATGAATTACAGGATATAGCCAAAATTTATTACCTCGAAGGCCTTTCTTTCAGGGAGTACATTAACTATCAATCGAACCTGAACTTCAGGAGATACTCCTTTCAGGAAATTTTAACCAATCACACCAGTATAGCCCGGGAGGTCACTCAGGCAGTAAAACCACTTGCATTTTTCAATGACTATCTGAAAGATGGGTTTTATCCTTACTTCCTCGAGAACAAAGGTTTTTACAACGAGACCTTGTTAAAACACATTAATCTGGCTCTCGAAATTGATGTAACTTATCTGAATCAGATTGATTTGCAGTACCTTCCCAAATTGAGGAAACTACTGCAGGTCATCGCCAGTCAGGCGCCTTTTTCGCCCAACGTGAGTAAAATAAGTACTGATGTTCAGACTTCGAGAGCTACCATTATGAATTATTTGCGTTACATGAAAAATGCACGGATTATTAACCTGCTTTTTTCGAATGGACAGGAGGATGATATCAAAAAACCCGAACTGGTTTACCTGCATAATACGAATCTGATGTATGCTATTGATCCGGGAAATATCACCAGTAAAATTTTAAGGCAAACCTTTTTCTACAATCAGGTCGGCTACCAGCATCAGATCAAAAGTTCAGGTAAAGCAAATTTTAAGGTTGACGAGCAGTATCATTTCAGTGTTGGCGGAAAATATTGTATTCCGGCCGACGATGGTTATTTTGCAGCCGCTGATATGATTGAAGTTGGCACGGGAGATATTATACCTTTATGGTTATTCGGGTTTCTGTATTAGAAATCTTAGAAAGAAGAAGAAAATAATCAAAATATAAACTGATCAAAAAAATACGAATTAAACATTACACCAATGGCAAACAAAAAAAAGTTCATTACATGTGACGGAAACTATGCCGCAGCGCATATCAGTTACATGTTCAGCGAGGTAGCCTGTATCTACCCAATTACACCCTCATCAACAATGGCCGAATATGTTGACGAATGGGCAGCAAACGGAAAAACAAATCTATTCGGGCGTCCGGTCCGCCTGGCCGAAATGCAGAGCGAAGGCGGGGCAGCCGGCGCTGTTCACGGAGCATTGCAGTCGGGTTCATTAACTTCAACTTACACAGCTTCACAGGGATTGTTGCTGATGATCCCAAACATGTACAAAATTGCCGGGGAGTTACTTCCCTGCGTATTTCATATCAGTGCGCGTGCACTTGCAAGTCATGCTTTATCTATTTTTGGTGACCACAGCGACGTTTACTCCGCACGTCAGACCGGTTTCGCCATGCTGGCTGCCGGTTCAGTTCAGGAAGAAATGGACCTTGCCGGTGTTTCTCATTTGGCAACCCTGAAATCACGGATCCCATTCATGTCATTCTTCGACGGGTTCCGCACCTCGCACGAAATCCAGAAAATCGAAGTAATCAGCAAGGAAGATATGCTTCCATTGGTTGATATGAACCTGATCCAGGAATTCAGGGACCGTGCCTTAAATCCTGAACACCCTGTGACTCGCGGAACAGCTCAAAATCCGGATATTTTCTTTCAGGCCAAAGAAGCTTCAAACCGTTTTTATGATGCCGTTCCCGATATTGTTGAAGGGTACATGAATGAAATTAAAAGGATTACCGGCCGCGAATACCACCCATTTGACTATTACGGCGCTGAAGACGCAGAAAACATTATCATCGCTATGGGTTCGGTTACCGAAACTGTTCGCGAAACCATTGACTATCTGGCCACTCAGGGCAAAAAAGTTGGTTTGATGGCCGTTCACCTGTACCGTCCGTTCTCTGCCAAATATTTCTTCAATGCTTTGCCAAAATCGGTTAAACGCATCGCAGTTCTCGATCGGAGCAAAGAACCCGGAGCAAACGGAGAACCTATGTACCTCGATGTTTGTGAACTCTTCCAGGGAAAAGATAATGCGCCGCTCATCGTGGGCGGACGTTTCGGATTGGGTTCAAAAGACACAACTCCTGCACAGATTATCGGCGTGTACGAAAACCTTGAACTGAATGAACCCAAAAACCAGTTTACCATTGGTATTGTTGATGATGTGACTTTCAAATCACTTCCTTTAAAACCTGAAGTAAATGCAGCGCCTGCCGGAACTTACGAAGCCAAATTCTATGGGTTGGGTTCGGATGGTACAGTTGGGGCCAACAAAAACTCCATTAAAATTATCAGCGAAGCCACCGACAAATATTGTCAGGCCTATTTCGCATACGACTCGAAAAAATCGGGCGGATTTACCTCCTCACACCTTCGCTTTGGCGATGTGCCAATCCGTTCAACGTATCTGGTCACTAATCCTGACTTTGTTGCCTGCCATGTTCCGGCATACCTCCACCTGTACGATGTACTTAAAGGACTGAAAAAAGGTGGTTCATTCTTGTTGAACTCGATCTGGGACGGGCAGGAGACTATAAAAAGACTTCCCGACAGCATGAAAAAATACATGGCTGAAAACGAAATCAAATTTTACATCATCAACGGTACTAAACTGGGTGAAGAAATTGGCCTTGGTAACCGCACCAATACCATCATGCAATCGGCATTCTTCAAGATCACCGAAGTTATTCCATTCGAAATTGCCGTTTCAGAAATGAAAAATGCCATTGTGAAATCGTATGGCAGAATGGGCGAGAAGATTGTCACCATGAACTATGCCGCGGTTGATGCCGGTGGTAGTAATGTAGTGAAAGTGGAAATTCCGTCTGAATGGAAAAACCTTGTGATCAGCAGTGGGAATGAAGATTCCGATCGTCCGGCTTATATCACCAATATTGTAGATGTAATCAATGCACAAAAGGGGGACGATTTACCCGTAAGTACATTCCTTGGAGCAGAAGATGGCACTTTTATGGCTGGAACTGCTGCCTACGAAAAACGTGGTATCGCAGTAAATGTTCCTGAATGGCAGGCTGAAAACTGTATCCAGTGTAACCAGTGTGCTTATGTTTGCCCTCACGCCGCTATCCGTCCGTTCCTGATTAACGAAGAAGAAATGGCCAAATTACCTGACGGAACCAAATCACTTCAGGCTGTACCAAACAAACAGTTCCCGAATCTGAATTTCCGGATTCAGGTAAGCGTGCTCGACTGTACCGGTTGCGGTAACTGTGCCGATGTTTGTCCGTCGAAAATCAAATCTTTGGAAATGAAACCTCTGGATACTCAGGATGCTGAAATCAGCCGATGGAACCATTTCGACAAAAAAGTATCGTACAAGGAAAAAGTGGTTGAAAAAAATAAGTCGGTTAAAAACTCACAGTTTGCACAGCCATTGTTCGAGTTCTCAGGAGCTTGTGCCGGTTGTGGCGAAACTCCTTACATCAAACTGATTTCGCAGCTTTACGGCGAACGGATGATGGTTTCGAATGCCACAGGTTGTTCTTCCATCTATGGAGGATCAGCTCCTGCAACTCCATATTGTAAGCACAAAGAGAGTGAAAAGGGAATTGCGTGGGCAAACTCTCTGTTCGAAGACAATGCCGAATACGGTTTCGGTATGGCCGAAGGTGTTACGGCACAACGCGACCGTATTGAAATGATCATGAAAAATGCTATTGCTGATGGAGCTACAGATACTGAAAAAGAAGCATTTACAGCATGGATTGAAAATAAACTGAATGCAGAAACAACTGAAGAAGTTTCAGCAAAAGTACGTGAAGTTTTGGCCGGAAGTACTGCCGTGTACGCTAAGGAAATTATTGGATTGAAGCAGTACCTGGTTAAAAAATCGGTATGGATTTTTGGCGGAGACGGTTGGGCCTACGATATTGGCTACGGTGGATTGGATCACGTAATGGCTTCAGGCCAGGATGTAAACATTCTGGTGATGGATACCGAAGTTTACTCAAACACCGGTGGCCAGGCATCCAAATCAACTCCGGTTGGAGCAGTCGCTAAATTTGCGGCAGCAGGAAAACGCATACGCAAAAAAGATCTCGGCGTAATGGCCATGTCGTATGGATATGTTTATGTGGCACAGGTTGCCATGGGAGCCAATCAGTTACAATACCTGAAAGTAATCCGCGAAGCTGAAGCTTACCCGGGACCATCACTCATAATTGCTTATTCGCCTTGTATTAGCCACGGCTTGAAACAATCAATGGGCCGTACCCAACACGAAGAAAAACTGGCTGTTGAATGTGGTTACTGGTCGTTGTACCGTTACAACCCAACGATAGAACCTGAAGGAAAGAATCCGTTTGTACTTGATTCAAGCGCTCCTGACTGGTCGAAATTCCAGGGCTTCCTGAACGGCGAGGTACGTTATACTTCTCTTAAAAATGCTTTCCCTGAAGTAGCTGACGAACTTTTCAAAGCTGCCGAAGACAATGCCAAATGGCGTTACAACAGCTATAAAAGAATGGCAGTAGCGGATTATTCAACAGTTGAATAAAGGAAAAAACCAATCGAGATAAGGTCAGGGCAACCTCAAAATTTGGCCGGGACCAACATTTAGAAACTCCGGAGTACAAGCTACTTCGGAGTTTTTTTATAACTTCAGTATTTTAATTCAGGCTAGGTTCTGAGACATTTATTCAATTCCTCTACCAATTCATAGACCGTGGTACAGGGATTTTGGTCACAGAAATAATCATAAAATTTACTGTCGTGCAATCTTTTAGCATTTTGAATTGCAGTAGGTTGATCCGTTAAAAAGATGCGGTATAAACTTTTGGAAAATTCTTTGGTCTTCCCGTCTTCCTCATAATTGCAATTCAGTTTAGACGATAAAATCTGGTAATATTCCCTTCTTGTTAAGGCAGTAGTTTGATATTGGTAATGCAAAACAAACCAAAGCTCGAAGCTATCGTTTGAATATGCGACCCGAATACCTTTCTTTTGAGCTAATTTAATAGCATTATTGAAATCACCAGCCTCTTTAACATCACCCCTAAAATCGAAATCAAAAACAACCCACAACTGGCGATCTGGATCAAAATTTGCCTGACGTTTCATCAAACCATCCTTTGTCAATAGATCTATAGCCTTTTCAACCAATGCTGTTTTACTACGCCCTAATCCGATGGCTGTTACTTTAGTTTCAGTATTTATCGGGAAACATTTAAAATACTCAGGTTCTGTATTTTCACCTTCACAAAAAATATAAAACAGGTTACGGATTTCCCGTCGTCCAAGCTCGCGTTTGTTCGTCATCTGACGAATTTTCCACGCTTTATCCAAATCTTTAGGCTTTCGGTTGGTCATTACTGAAACAGTTTTTCGAAGTCGCCTAAAAATGGGATGGCTCCGTATTTCCCATTAATGTAATCCTTTTCGTAAGAAGCATCGTTACGCACCCCTTTAAAATCTGCCAAAGAATAAAGCACAGTTTCCTGCATCTTATTTTTCTCAGTAAAATAGATTTGATCGCGGCGTAACAGCGAATTGTCAAGTAAATTGGTGTCGTAAGTTACAAAAACTAACTGCGCCCCGTTTCTATTAATCGTTGGCGAGTTAAACATTTCTACCAGTTTTTTTGTAAGCATGGGGTGAAGACGGGCATCAAATTCATCAAGTATCAGGGCAGTGCCATTATTTAAAGCATCGATAACAACACCACTATAATTAAAAAATTTCAAAGTTCCTTCAGATTCATTGAAATACATAGTCCAATTGTTTTCGAAAAGCACCTTGCCTTCTTGATTATAAATAATCCTTTTTGTGGAAATAGAATCAAAATTCTCCCCATAAATGTTCTTCAACTTACTAGTGTAGGAATTCTCATCTAAATCTTCAGGTTTAAAACTTCTCTCAAAAATATCCTGTATGCCAAAATCAGCATGATTCATTAAGGCAATAATTTGATTTTTTAAAAGTTCATTTTTGATTAATAATTTAGTTCTTTCTCTAAATTCATTGTCACTTATGCCACCACTTATAGAAATGGTTTTAGATAAATAATTTGTAATTAGATTTGATATTTTACCATTAAAAGCCTTAGTGATATTCAGGAATAGATTTGATTTACTAGTCTTATCAAGGAGACCTTTCCCTTCCGAAAACTGTTTCTCGTTGATTTGTATGTTCGAATCTGCTCGGGTAAAGAAATATACTTCTTTTTTATCTGGAGTCCCAAATAACCATTCACTTTTTATTTCCCCATTGAGCATCTCAAAACCATAACGATACCTTACTTCATCACAAATGAAAATCAGTTGGAAAAAGGTAGGTTCTTTAAAACTCTGAAGATTTAAGAAAAATGGCTCAACCAGAATAATACCCAAACTTTCATTCTTAAAAGATTCATTAATGAGTATCAACATTGTTCGCAATGCCCTTACAAGATTGCTTTTCCCACTGCCATTGGCACCATAAATAGCGACAGATTTCAACAATGAAAACTTATCGGAAACTGGAATAATATTGTTGGCATCTAATTCTGGATATTTCGATTTGATTGGAGCGGCAACCATGCTCAAAGTTTGTAAATCCTTGATTGAGCGATAATTTTTGACACTAAATTCGATAATCATATTTGTATATTTGTGGATATTTCACAAATATACAAATACAAACAATAAATTTCGTACAAAAAGTCTATTTTTTATTCTATATATCCAGAATTCATTTAAATGCTTAATACCTTCAATTTCAATTATTCGCTATCTTTACCGAAACTTAAAAAAATCAACTGGCTAAAAATATTTAGTGCATTTTATGAAATGATATTGAACAGGTCGGTAGCATTCGCTATTTGCTCCGAGTTACCCAGTATATATGCAATATCGCCGCCGATCAGACGTGTGTTAGAAGAAGGGTGATCAATCAGGTGGTCGTTTCGTTTTATGGCAACAAGAGTAACCCCGCATCTGTTTCGTAATTGGGATTCAGTAAGTGTTTTTCCTGTCAGGATTGATCGTTCATCAACTCTCAGCGCAACAATTTCGATATTAGGAATATTTTTGAGGATATTTGATCTTTCATCCTCTTTCTTGTCGTAGAAAATTCCGTAGTGATCGTCCCTGATCCGGGCAATGGTTGTATCAATCTCATTTTGAGGAAGAAGCATATTGGAAAGAACACGTTCGAAAAGATCAATCGCCGTTTCGAATTCTTCTGGAATTACCTGATTGGCTCCCAAACGATAAAGCTCCTCTATATCTTCAACATGTTTTGTCCTTACCAATATCATCGCGTGTTTATTGAGATGCCGCACTTTGTTGATAATCGCCATAGAGATAATCAAATCACCTACAGAGATCACAATAGTCTTGGCTGTATCAACATGGGCCTTATAAAGAATAGGCTCATTTATAGCATCTCCGTAGATGATAGACTCCCCTTTTTCTTGTCTCTTGCGGACTATAGCAGGATCGAAAACAATGGAGATATAGGGGATTTTGTTGTATTTAGCCATTACAGAAAGGTTGATTGACCGGGAATCTTTGCCGATGAGTACAAGGTGGTTATTGAGTCTGGGGATTTCGATCTGTTGCAGAGGGAAGAGGCCATCGATCAAAAACCCCGGAAGTGGTAATTTTAATAAAATGGTCGCCAAAGGATTTCCTAATTGGATCAATAAAGGCGAAACAGACATCGTGATAATCGCGACTGCAAGAAATAACTGGAAATAATAGTCCGTCACTATATGGTAACTGATGCCCAATTTTGCGAGGATAAAAGAGAATTCTCCCACCTGACTTAACGCAATACCTACCAGAATTATCCCACGAAAGGTGTGACCCATCAGGAAAGCGACAAATCCTCCAACAATAAACTTAATCCCGATGACGAGTAAAACGGTTAGTATGACAATTCCGATATTTTGGTAAACAAAACTAAGATCGAGTAACATTCCAATCGAGACAAAGAAAAAGCTCGTGAAAGTGTCACGAAAGGGGATAAGGTTACCGAAGGCATTATCGCTGTATTCTGATTCTGAAATCATTAATCCCGCAAGGAAAGCCCCAAATGCAAGGGTAATGCCAAGCTGGGATGTGAGTAACGCAATCGAAAGACAAATCAGCAATACGCTCATCAGGAACAATTCCTGATTTTTGGTCATCGCAATCCAGTGCAATATTTTGGGCATAAACCATTTATTCCCGGCATAAACGAAGGCAATAATCAGAACCGTCTTAATTGCTAAAGCGTAAAGGTCTGAACCAATATTGGCTGTGTCGCCATTTAAGAACGGTGTAAAAAGCAACAACGGAACTAACAAAATATCCTGAAAAATAAGGATTCCAACCACAGTTCGGCCATAGTTGGAGGTCACCTCTGAGCGATCCTGCAAGATCTTCAGAACGACTACCGTACTGCTGAGAGCTGTAAGAAAACCGACAAAAAGAGCCCCTTTCCAATCCAGATTGTAGCTTCTGGCAACTACCATGGTTATCAGGGCAGTAATCGAAACCTGAAAAAACCCGCCAAGGAAGACGATTCTCCTGATTCTTAAAAGATGTTTGAGACTGAACTCCATCCCAATGGTGAACATCAGGATCACTACCCCAAGTTCTGCCATTAGTTCAATCTCATGTTGCGATTGAATAATACCAAATAAAAAAGGTCCTGCAACTATGCCTGTAAGCAGATATCCCACAAGTGTAGGTATCCTGATTTTTGTGAAAAGGAAATTCACAAAAGTCGAAAGCGCCAAAATGATCACAATATCTTTTAATATTTCGTAATTCATATTGACACTTAAATTTAAGAATATGAGGATTGTGAGTACATTTCAAAATATAGCAGACTTATTTTTTCTCCGTTCGCCTGATAACTTCGCCTTTCGCCGTGAACGATATTCCTTGCTGTGCTGCTGTTCCTATCATTACCGATTGGATCAGTATTTGGTTTGAATACCTGTTACCTCCCCATTCCAAAATAAAACTGGCGCCGGCTCCCCCTTTTTTTTCCTTGTCCTCTATCACGAATTCGATCGATTCGAGCGGTTTTAACAAAATGGGGGCTGCTGCATAATTGCGCAATTGCTTTCCATACGAATCATTGAATATAGCAGACAAAACAAAGGCGCTGTCTGCCAGTGAGATATTTCTGACACTTAAGGTTGTAGTCAATAAGAACCGCTTTGTGCCGTCGAGGTAATAAATATCGGAGTAAACGGGAACATAGATAATCTCTTTATATTTAAGCGCTGCCGTATCCAATTTCACATAGGTATAGCTATGACTCGGATAATTGATCTTTATATTTGAAACTTTCTCCTTATTTTGGCATGAAATAAAGAGTGCAAGCAACAGAACGGGGAGAATAATGATCTTCATGGCCAATTCTATTAGTTAATTCCCTGCAATTTATTAAAAATTGCTGAGAATATTCTCTGGTTGAAGATGAAAAACCGTAACTACTTCTGCTTACTTACTTGAAAATTCATATTTTTATACAAACTTAATCGAAATCAATATGGAACGACGAAACTTTTTAAAAGCCACTGCTGCTGTGGCTGCGGTAACCGCAACAGGCAGCGCCCTGAATGCAAAAAACGCACCCGCTCCGGGCGATGAATTTTACGAATTCAGGATTTACCAATTGACTCATGGCGGCAACGGTAAAAGCACGCTAAAGTCTTATTTTACCGAGGCGTTGATGCCATTGTTTAAAAAATACGACGTCAGGCTTGGAGCGTTTGAAGAACTCGACAAAGAAGAACCTGCGAAGATTTATACTCTTTTTGCCTACCCATCGGCGCAGGTTTACTACGAGATGCAACAGTATCTGGTAACCGACACCGATTACCTTGCCGCAGCAAAATCATACTTCGGACTTCCTGCCGCCAAACCCGTTTACGAAAGGTATGAAACCTTTTTAATGGATGCTTTTGATGGAATCCCAAACCTTAAACTTCCGGAGAAAAACAGGGGTTTGTTTGAACTCCGCACTTACGAAAGCTACAACGAAGATGCCGCACGCCGGAAAGTAGCCATGTTTAACGATGAAGAATTACCGTTGTTTGAACAAGTCGGGCTCCATCCCGTATTTTTCGGTAAAATCTTAGCCGGAAAATATATGCCCGCACTGATGTACATGCTATGGTTTAAAGACATGGACGAGTGTGTAGCCAACTGGAAAAAATTTGTTGACAGCCCAGAATGGAAAGCCATGTCGGGCAAAGCAATCTATGCTGAAACGGTAAGCAAAGTCAGGAAAAAATTCCTCACACCTACCGACTACTCACAGATTTAATGAACCGTAGAAATACAATTTTATGGGTTTGGGCAGTCATCATTTTCGGTGGTGGCTGCACCAATACCCGTTATCTGACCGACCCTGCCAGTATTGAACGGCAGCACGATATGCGAAAACATCGGGCCGGGGTGAATGTCGGTGATGTATTTGCCAACACGGCCAATTTGTTTCTGGCCATCATTTTAAATACCGGATTCGAAGTTTCCCAACGCGACCGGGCTTTCAAACGCATTACCTTTGTTAATGAATCGAACGATTCCCTGATCATGAGTATGGTCACCGATATTGTGTGGAAAGAAACCGGATATTGCGACATCATGGGAATTGTACTGCCTCCAAAAACCAAACAAAAATTGCTGGTGCCCTACCCTGCTGCCTATAATGTTTACTTCAAAACACCATATTCAGAAGAAGAAAAACTGGAAATCAGGACTGACAACAAGGATAGGATTATTAAACTCAAACCTGGGATGACACAGGATGACACCAGATAGAAGTTTCTTTCAATCTGGAACCCTTTTATTTATCTGGAAAATATTCCTGATATTGATTCTACAAAAAAAGTCATTTATGACCGGTGTAAAATATTTATTCCCCGGCAGAAATATGGCGTAAATGCTATCTTTGCCGGGTATTTTTTTTTCGTAGAGACGTACGATCGTACGTCTCTACATTTGGTTCATCATAAAATTCTTTCAAAAAACATAAAATGGAAAAAAATCTCGTAACGAAAGCCGCTGACAATGTACGGATACTCTCGGCATCAATGGTCGAAAAAGCTAAATCAGGCCATCCGGGCGGCGCTATGGGTGGAGCCGATTTCATTACGGTTCTGTATTCAGAATTCCTGAATTACGATCCGGGCGATATGACCTGGATTAACCGCGACCGTTTCTTTCTCGATCCGGGACACATGTCACCCATGCTATATTCCATTCTGGCAATGACAGGAAATTACACGATGGAAGAATTGTCGAATTTTCGTCAGTGGGGAAGCCCAACTCCCGGACATCCTGAAGTTGAACCTGCCAGAGGTGTTGAAAATACTTCCGGTCCGCTCGGACAAGGCCATGTAATGGCTGTAGGCGCTGCTATTGCCGAACGTTTTTTGGTTGAGCGTTTTGGAGAATGGATGGCCCACAAAACCTATACTTTTATTTCAGATGGTGGCGTTCAGGAAGAAATATCTCAAGGTGGCGGACGTATTGCCGGGTTCCTCGGACTCAACAACCTGATCATGTTCTATGATTCGAACGACATCCAGCTTTCAACTGAAACGAAGGAAGTTACCATTGAGGATACCGCGAAAAAATACGAAGCATGGGGATGGAAAGTAGTTACCATTGAAGGAAACAACACCGAAGCAATTCGCTCTGCGTTGAAAGAAGCTCAGTCTGAGAAAGAAAAGCCAACGCTGATTATTGGTAAAACGATTATGGGTAAAGGCGCTTTGAAAGAAGATGGTTCAAGTTTCGAACGTCAGTGTGCTACTCACGGAATGCCTTTGGGTGAAGCAGGCGCTTCGTTCGAAAAATCAATCGAAAACCTCGGTGGCGATCCAAAGAACCCATTCGTTATTTTCGACGATGTTCAGGCTCTGTTTGATAAGAGGAAAAAGCAATTGATTGATTTGGCTGTTGAGAAAAAGGCTGTTCAGGAGAAATGGGAAAAAGCAAATCCTGAATTGGCAGCCAAACTGGCCAAATTCTTCAACAAAAATGCTCCTGAATTTGATTTCAGCAAAATTATACAAAAAGCTGGTTCAGCAACCCGCGCCGCTTCAAGCGCCGTTCTGGCTGCTTTTGCCGGTGAAGTTGAAAACATGGTCGTTTCTTCAGCCGACCTTTCAAACTCCGATAAAACTGACGGATTCCTGAAAAAAACCAAAGCATTCACTAAAGGTGATTTCTCCGGTTCATTCTTTCAAGCTGGTGTTTGCGAATTGACGATGGCTTCTATTATGAACGGAATGGCCCTGCATGGCGGTATTATTCCGGTTTGCGGAACATTCTTTGTTTTCTCCGATTACATGAAACCAGCAGTGCGCATGGCTGCCCTGATGCAATTACCCGTAAAATATGTCTGGACCCACGACGCGTTCCGTGTTGGTGAAGATGGGCCAACCCACCAACCGGTTGAACAGGAAGCTCAGATTCGCCTGATGGAGAAATTAAAAAACCACCATGGCAAAAACTCTACTTTAGTACTTCGTCCTGCCGATTGCGAAGAAACAACTGTGGCCTGGAAACTTGCACTTGAAAATACTGATACTCCAACAGCATTGATTTTGTCACGCCAAAATATCAGGAACCTTCCTTCAAAAGGTGACCGTTACACTGAAGCTCAGCAGGCAGCTAAAGGAGGTTACATTGTAACCGATTCGGAAGGTACACCCGATGTGATTCTTCTGGCCAGCGGATCTGAAGTTGCCACCCTGGTTGAAGGCGCTGATTTGCTCGAAAAAGAAGGTATCAAATGCCGGATCGTTTCTGTTCCGTCCGAAGGTTTGTTCCGCAGTCAGAGCAAAGAATACCAGCAAAGCATTTTACCTTCAGGAGTCAAAAAATTCGGTCTCACTGCCGGGCTACCTGTAAACCTGGAAGGTCTGGTTGGCGCTGATGGAAAAGTATTTGGACTGGAATCATTTGGATTCTCAGCCCCTTACACGGTATTGGATGAAAAACTTGGATTTACTGCCGTGAATGTTTATAAACAGGTAAAAGAAATTCTCGATTATTAACTTTTCCAAAGCTTTATTAATTGTAATAAAGCTTTGGAAAAGTTAACATAGTTTTGATCTGCTCGATTGAATAACAAAATATATCGCCAAACCGATCAGGATATAATCAAAAAAAAATGAAATCATTCGGCAAATCAATCATCCGCTTAATCCTGCTTTATCCGAGCACATTTTATTGTCTGGCGATTTATGCCCAAACGTCAGATACGAACAAAAAGTTGGCAAACCGTGATTTTCCATCAGTATTTCAGGCTTGGAATAAAGCTGATAATGTAAAAGCAGAATCAGAAATAAAGGCCATTGCCAGGCACGACCTCTATTTTACCGGCGCTTCGGCTTTAAAGTTGAAATGGAACAATGATTTTGAAGGATTGGCCGATGGGTTTACAGAAAATAGCCTCAAAAACGCCAGTGAATACAAGAAATTGCTTGTTGCTGAAAATCCGAATATCGTTACGATTGTCGAGATAAAGTACCGCGATGCTCCTTCGTCGTACCTACCTTCCAACAGCAAATGGTGGATGCGAGATGAAAAAGGTGACCTTGTTTACGGATGGGAAGAAGGCGGTTATATTCGTCTGGATTTGAACGACAGTACCTTTCAGGAGCAAATTGCAAAACAAGCTGCTGTCGTAATGCAATCGGGTGTTGCTGATGGAGTCATGCTTGATTGGTGGACCGAATCCGAATTTTTATCCTCTCGTTTAGCTATTCTTAAAAAAATCAGGAAGGAAATTGGCAACAAAGGATTGATTTTACTGAACTCCAATCAAGAGCAAATCCCGCAAAGTGCTGAATATGCCAATGGACTCTTTATGGAATGTTGGGACTCGCCAGACGAATCAGTTGAAAAATGGGCAAAATACCAATCTACACTCGAATGGGCAGAGAAAAATCTGCGCGAACCACGGATAAATTGCCTTGAAACCTGGTTCAAGAATTCGAGAAACGACCTAAACCGGATGAGGTCAACTACCACTTTGGCCTTGACCCGTTCAAACGGATTTTGTCTTTTTTCGGATCCTAATCCGTTGCCTACCCCTGATCATTTACATAGCTGGTACTCATTTTATGATGTTAGTCTGGGTAAACCAAAAGAACCTGGTTTTAAAAGGGAAGATAATGCCTGGCAACGGAATTTCTCAAATGGGATTGTGATTTATAATCCCCTCGGGAATAACCAAATTACAGTTTTATTTGAGGAGGTACGCACAAGTCAGGCAACCGGAATCAGATCAAAAAAACACTTTATCAATGCTTTCGATGGTGATATCTTTTTATCTGAGTAATCAGTAAAAACCGCACATCTTAGATAAACTCTTAGTTATTAAGCAAATAGTCCTTAAAATCGGCAAAGTCTGCGCTTATACCAAACGAAAGTTTTTCGCTTTTCAAAAAAGCAGACAGTTTTTCAGGAAGGATTACGGTTCCTTTCCCCAATACCTCTTCTACCGTTTCGGTAAACTTAGCAGGATGAGCGGTTTCGAGAAAAACACCAACTTCGCCAGGTTTCAGATCGGCTTTTAATGCCCGGTATCCAACTGCTCCATGCGGATCGAGCATATATTTCTTTTCAGTATAAACCTGCTTCATAGTTTCGCGAATTTCATCATCCGAATAACGATAACCTACCATGTCGGTACAAATATCACGGTGCGAGTGATTGTATAAATCCAGAATGCGGACAAAGTTACTCGGATCGCCCACATCCATCGCATTGGCAATGGTAGCGACAGATGGGCGTGGTTCATACTTTCCGGTTTTCAGGTAATTATAAACGACATCATTTTCGTTGTTTGCGGCAATAAAACGTTTAACAGGCAGTCCTAAAAATTTGGCAAATAGCCCGGCAGTCAGGTTACCAAAATTGCCGCTGGGAACTGAAAAGACAAAGTCGCTGTTAAGTTCAGTTTCGTGTAAACGGGCGTAGGCATTAAAATAATAGAAGGCCTGTGGCAGAAAACGGGCTACATTAATCGAATTGGCCGAAGTTAAAACCATATCATCATTCAGTTCCTGATCCAAAAAGGCAGATTTCACCAAACGTTGGCAATCGTCGAAAGTACCGTCAACCTCCAGAGCGGTAATGTTATTTCCGAGTGTGGTAAACTGTTTTTCCTGAATATTGCTCACCAGCCCCCTGGGGTACAGCACATAGACTTTAATACCGGGAATATTAAGAAATCCATTGGCGACTGCGCTTCCGGTATCTCCTGAAGTAGCTACCAAAACATTGACTTCTTTACTAATCCCTTTCAGAAAATGTGCTAAAATACGGGCCATAAACCTTGCTCCAACATCTTTAAATGCCAGGGTTGGTCCATGAAATAATTCCAATGAATAAATCTGATCGCTTATCCGAATAATGGGGCAATCGAAATTCAGGGAGTCAAAAACAATTTCGTCAAGTACCTGTTCCGGAATATCTTCCCCAAAAAACTTATTGGCTACTTCAAATGAGATTTCCTGAAAGCTCATCCGATGTATTCCCTTAAAAAATTGAGGATGAAACTCCTCAATCCGCTCAGGCATAAACAATCCATTATCGCTGGCTAATCCTTTTATAACAGCTTCCATCAGTGATACTGAAGGAACAGTTTTGTTGGTGCTATAGAATTTCATTATGCAATATCAAGTTTGGTATTTCGTAGATAAAGTACGGTAAAATAACTGAATTAAGTAAGGATTCAGCTTGAAATAATGATTAGTTAATTGATATTTTTACTTAAAAGTACTCTCATAAACTGGTTGCCTTCCAAGGTACCGTAATATCCTTTTTCGACTTCAAATTCATCGTAGAACTGTGTGTCATCAGGAGTTTCACCGGGCCGGTATATGATGAAAGGCACTGCATCGCGCGTGTGAATTCGAGTGGCACAAGGCGTCGGGTGATCAGGTAAAACGGCAATGGTAACCGGTTCGTCCATTTTTCCGGTCTCTTCAACCAGAAACTTTACAATTCGATGATCTAGATCTGTGATTGTTCTGGTTTTTAACTCCACATCGCCCTCATGACCAGCCTCATCGCTGGCTTCTACATGCAAATAGACCAAATCGTGATCTTTCAGGGCTTCGATCGTTGCCTTAGCTTTTCCTTCGTAGTTGGTATCGTATAAACCGGTTGCCCCCTCCACCTTAATTACATCCATTCCGGCATATATACCAATTCCCTGAATGAGATCAACAGCAGAAATTACTGCTGATTTTTCAATCCCATACAACTCTTTAAAGGTTGACATTTGTGGTTTATAACCAGGCGACCATGGCCAGATGCTGTTGGCTACAGCTTTGCCTGCTTCTTTTCGTTTTATATTGATGGGGTGTTCGGCCAGTAAAGCCTGGGAACGCAAAATCAGATAGTTCAGTAATTTGGCAGTTGATACTGCCTCTTCATTTTCAGGCTTGATTAAGCAGGGACGAAACGGTATTCCGGGCACATCATGCGGAGGTGTGCAAATTAATTGCTTTTTGCCACCTTTAATAATAAGCAAATTCCGGTACGAAACTCCCGGATAAAAGCAAATCATTTCGTTTCCTAATTTTTTATTCAGGTATTCGACAAGCTCATACGCCTCAGCATTTGAGATATGTCCCGCAGAATGATTCTTTATATTTTCATTTTCAATGCTGATCAGGTTACAGCGTAATGCCAGATCATTTTCAACTAAAGTTACTCCAATACTGGCCGCCTCCAGCACTCCACGCCCTTCAAATACGGTATGCACATCAAAACCCAAAACCGACAGATTGGCAATCTCGCTGCCCGGATGCAAGTCCTGCGGAACAGTTATCAACCGACCAGTTCGGCCAATTCTTGCCAGATTATCGATGGAAGGTTTATCAGCCATCTGCAGCGGGGTTTTTCCTCCATAATCCGCCAATGGCTCATCGGCCATTCCGTCGCCCAAAACGATTATATATTTCATAAGAATAATTTCAAAAGCCCCCTTTCCGTTCCCCCACAGGGGGAAAACCAGGGAGCAGCTCAATGTATTTTATCATCAATTTTCTATAGACGCACAATATTCTCCCCCTTGTGGGGGAGTTAGAGGGGGCCTTTAAATATTCGACACCCTGATAATATCTGCAAAAACTCCTGCTGCCGTTACCACAGCACCAGCGCCGTATCCTTTAATCATCATCGGAAACTCCTGATACCGTTCGGTAGTAAACATGACCAGATTGTTGGAGCCCTGCAAATCGGCAAACGGATGTCCGGCAGTTATTTCCTGTAATCCAATTTCGGCTTTCCCCTGATCGAACTTAGCGACAAACCTCCAGAAACGGCCAGCTTCAGCTAGTCTTTTCCTCTTTGCTTCAAATTCTTCATCCATTTCAGCAATAGTTTTCCAGAAATCTTCAACGCTGCCTTCAAAATATTTTTCAGGAATAAACGTATTGATTTTTATATCTTTCATATCAAACTGATAACCCGATTCACGGACCAGAATGAGTAGTTTGCGCGCTACATCAATCCCACTCAGATCTATGCGCGGATCGGGTTCAGCAAATCCTTTTTCTTTTGCCATGAGGATGGTTTGACTTAACGGAACATTTTCTCCGATAGTATTGAAAATGAAATTAAGGGTTCCTGATAAAACAGCTTCTATTTTCAGAATGGTGTCTCCCGAATTGACCAGGTCGTTTAAGGTGGTAATAATAGGCAAACCAGCGCCAACATTGGTTTCGAATAAAAATTTGATTCCTTTTCGTTTGGCTGTTTTCTTTAGAAGCGCATAATTCTCATATTCCGATGAAGCCGCCACTTTATTGGCAGTCACAATTGAAACATTGGCATTCAACAATTCGGCGTATAAATCAGCAACCTTTTCATTGGCTGTACAATCCACAAAAATAGAGTTGTACATATTCATTTGGATAATTTCATCCTTGAATTCCTGAAGGCCCGAAAACTGTCCTTCTTCTGTCATTTTTTCGCGGAAAGTTTCAATATCAATGCCATCGCGGTCAAAAAGCATCCTTTTAGAATTTGCCACACCGGCAAGCTTTATTTTGAGGTGTTTCTCTTTCAGCAGTTTGGTTTGTTGCTGTTTAATCTGTTCAAGAAGATTTCCACCAACCAAACCAATACCCATAAGGAAGACGTTCAATTCAACATTTTCAGACAGGAAAAATGACTCGTGTACCACATTTAAGGTTTTGCGCAGATCGGATATTTTTACGACCCATGAAATATTTAATTCCGAAGCTCCCTGGGCAATGGCAATGATGTTAATCCCGTTTTTGCCGATGGTGTGAAACAGTTTTCCGGCCACACCGGTAGCATGTTTCATATTTTCGCCAACAATGGCCACAATAGCCAGATTGTCTTCAATCGTAATTTTATTGATCTGATCGAGATGTATTTCACGTTCAAACTCCTGCCTGATTGCTGATTCGGCTTTCGAAGAACTGGATGAATCGATGGCAAAACTGATCGAATTTTCGGAAGATGCCTGCGAGATCAAGATAACATTGATATTCTGATGCGCCAATGCCCCAAAAAGACGGGCCGAAATACCTGTAACACCAACCATTCCAAGCCCTTGAATAGTAATCAGGGTGATATTTGAAATGGACGAAATACCTTTAATCGGTAAATCTTTCCCGTTGAGTTTGCTTGCTGTTATCAGGGAACCTTCAGCCTCCGGATCCATTGTATTTTTAATCCGGACAGGAATTCCTTTTTGGTAAACCGGAAGTATGGTTGGAGGATAAATCACCTTGGCGCCGAAATGCGAAAGTTCCATCGCTTCGGAGTAACTCAGGGTTTTGATGGTGTAAGCTTTGCTGATCACGCGCGGATCGGCAGTCATAAATCCATTGACATCGGTCCAGATTTCTAACGATGCAGCATCAACTGCTGCAGCCATTATGGCGCCGGTGTAATCAGAACCACCACGACCGAGAGTGGTATATTCACCGGCATCGTTGCTCGAAATAAAACCTGGAACGATGGCAATGCCTGAAAATGAAGTAAATGCCGAGTGAATAAGCTGGTTAGTCAGTTCAAAATTGACAATTGCTTTGCCAAAATCGCTGTTGGTACGAATAAGTTTACTTGAATCGAACCATTGGGCAGATGGCACATAATCTGCAATAATTATTGAAGACAATCTTTCGCCAAAACCGACAATTTTATCCAGCGTTTTGGGGGTCAATTCACCAATGAGTGAAACTCCCTGAACAATACGTTCAAGCTCTTCAAGCAAAACCTGAACCTTAGTTTTTATTTCAGTTAGCTTGTTACCTTCAAATAATGTATCGATCACTTTAAAGTGCCTCGTCTTGATTTCTGTTAATTCAGCCTGAAAGTAGCCAGTTCCGATCGCAGCCATTTTTGCTGCACTCAAAATCTGATCAGTGATTCCACCTAAGGCCGATACCACGACGATTACATCATCGTCCTGTCCCATCAGGATTTCCGAAACCTTCTGAATATTTTCGGCGCTTCCAACAGAAGTACCTCCAAATTTTAAAACTTTCATAGCACTTTAATTTACTGAAACCTTATGAACGACTGTCCGAATGGACATGAAAAATTAACCTGTTCGACAAGTTATTTAGAATTCAGCGCAAAAGATAACATTAAAAAAAAGCCGGATGAAACAGCACAGCTAGTTCATCCGGACATTTCTGTGTTTTTAATCTTTATTTAATTTACCGTTGTTGTTGTGGAAATGGCTTCCAGAATTTTTGCCTCCAACTCCTGCGATAATTCAGGATTATCGCGAATGACCGATTTTACCGATTCGCGTCCCTGACCAAGTTTCGTTTCTCCATAACTGAACCATGAACCACTCTTTTTAATAATATTGCATTCAACACCCAAATCAACAATTTCACCGGTTTTCGAAATACCTTCGCCATACATGATGTCGAATTCGGCTTTTTTAAACGGCGGGGCCACTTTATTCTTAACAACTTTAACGCGCGTATGGTTTCCCTGGGCTTCTTCCCCATCTTTAATCTGTCCTATCCGGCGGATATCCAAACGAACTGAGGCATAAAATTTAAGGGCATTGCCACCCGTTGTTGTTTCAGGATTACCAAACATGACGCCAATTTTTTCGCGCAACTGGTTGATAAAGATCACGCAGGTCTTGGTTTTACTGATATTTCCGGTCAGTTTCCGCAATGCCTGCGACATTAAACGTGCCTGAAGACCCATTTTTGAGTCGCCCATTTCACCTTCAATTTCAGATTTTGGAGTTAATGCTGCCACAGAGTCAATCACAATAATATCCACAGCACCCGAACGAATCAGGCTATCGGCGATTTCGAGCGCCTGTTCGCCGTTATCGGGCTGCGAAATCAACAACTCGTTGATATCAACGCCCAGCTTGGTGGCATAGCCCGGATCGAAAGCATGTTCTGCGTCAATAATGGCAGCAATTCCGCCAGCTTTTTGCGCTTCGGCAATGGCATGAATGGCCAGTGTTGTTTTTCCTGAAGATTCAGGTCCGTAGATTTCGATGATCCTGCCTTTTGGGTATCCACCAACTCCCATGGCAATATCCAGTCCGATTGAACCGGAGGATATGGAAGGAACTTTTTCAACCACACGATCGCCTAGTTTCATAATCGAGCCTTTGCCATAGCTTTTCTCAATTTTATCCATGGTCAATTGCAAAGCTTTTAGCTTTTCCTTGTTCTGATTTGATTTTTCTTCGTTTGCCATATTACTTGATATCTAATGTTTTAATAATTTGATCGGTGTGGTTTTGGGTATCAACTTTTTCGAATATCTCACGGATAATTCCATTGTCGATGATAAAAGTTGTGCGAATTACTCCCATATACTTTTTGCCATACATGCTTTTTTCTCCCCAAACTCCATAAGCCTGCAGAATTTCAGTCTGAGGATCGGCTATCAGGTTAAACCCAAGTTGAAACTTACCGGTAAATTTTTTATGCGACTGAACATTATCGGGGCTTACCCCAACCACCTCGTAACCTTTTGAAAGCCACATCTGGTAATTATCGTTCAGGTTGCACGATTCGGCGGTACATCCGGGAGTATCGTCTTTCGGATAGAAGAATAAAATAAGCTTCCTGCCTTTGAACCCGCTCAGCGAAATTTGTTCACTTTTTTGGTTCAGTCCTGAAAAATCAGGAGCCTGATCGCCAACTTTTAAAGTTGTCATTTTTACTCGCATTAATTTCAACAAATATACTTGAAATATTTATATAAAGCGGAAGGAACGATTCGTTAACATTAAAATAAACAAGACAAAACCTAATGGGAGCTTGGTACTTTTTTGTACTTTTGAACCCGAATTTATTCGTTGACCAACATGCTAATTTTTCTGAAAACGATACTGAAAATAAGCTTTCTGCTCCTATTCTTTTCTTGGGCAAATAATGAATTGCTGGCGTGTAAGGGAATCCTAAACATCCACTTTAAGAATGATAATTTAGTATCAGCCCCTTTTTTTTCGCCTGATTATTTTTTCATTCAGGAGCATTCCGATGATACAATCCCGACAAAAAACAATGACGATAAGGTGATCAAGACTGAAGAAGAATTCACTATTCCAAACCGCTTGGCAGGTAATATTTTTACTTTTCAGGTAAATTCGGACATTACCTACCGAAATTTCGGCCATTTTGTAAAAAATCAATCAAGGAAAATATTTTTTCAGGCCTGGCTATTGGAGAAGGAACTGCTTAATCTTACCAGCGAAACCGACAGTTTGCGCAAAATATATTCAAGCTCAGCCAGCGAACAAAAAGAAGCTATAACAGTCCTAATCCTGAAAAATGAACAACGGATTATCAGCCTCAATCAGGAAATTCCGGTTTTATACCAAAATGCCAGAGAAGAAGAAGATCAGTATTGGAAATCGGCATCAGGAAACGAAATAGTAAGGTTTCAGGAAAAAATAAAGATAATAAACGATAGCATTGAACTGGCAAACCACAAGTTCCGGGAACAAAACAAGGATATCTATACATCAACGGCCGACACGCTGATTTTAGATAATGAACCACCCAAAACTCCGGAGGCAAAACCTGAAATTAGTTCGGAAATAGTTTATAAAATACAAATCGGAGCTTACAAAGGTAAAATTCCTGATCCGGCCAGTAAACTGATCAAAAAACTGTCAACCATCAGAAAAATAGAGAATTATACCGACGATAAAGGTGTCAAAGTGTTTACCACCGGAAATTTAAGAAACTATAATGAAGCTTTAACTTTACAAAGTCAGGTCAAACAGGAGGGTGTAAAAACTCCGGTTATTGCAGCTTATCTTAAAGGAAAACGTATAACACTATCTGAAGCCAGAAAATTAAACAATGAACTATGACCTCGAAAGAATTTCCGCAAAAGGACCTCAATGAAGATTATGACCAGAAGAAATCGAATGAACGGTTTCTGGTTTTACACAACGACGATTATCACACCTTCGACTATGTAATTAATGCTCTAATCGAAGTTTGTGAGCATGATATCCTTCAAGCCGAACAATGCACCTTGCTCATTCATTATAAAGGAAAATGCGATGTGAAAAAAGGAAGTTTTTCTTATCTTAGACCAATGAAAAAAGCTCTGGGTCAAAAAGAGTTAAAAGCAACGATCGACTAATCCATAACCTTATGAACCTTTTAATTATCCTTTTCTTAATTTTTCTCGGAATAGTATTATTACTGATCGAGTTTACCATTCTGCCCGGAATCACCATTGCCGGGATTGGTGGAGTTCTTCTCTTTGGGTATAGTATTTATCTGGCTTTCACCAGTTACGGAGTGCTTGCAGGATTTCTGACTCTGGGCTTTGTTCTGATTGTTGCCCCAACCATGGTTGTTTTACTCTTTAAGGGTAAGGCCGGAAAGAAAATGGTACTTAGTACAGTCCTTCATGGATTTGCAAACGAAATTAATCCTGAAAAGGTTAAAGTCGGAGATATTGGTGTAACTGTTGGACGGTTGGCCCCAATGGGGAAAATAAAAGTCAACAACGAAGTAGTTGAAGCCAAATCAACAGGAATGTTTTTGGATCCGGGAGAAAAAGTAAAAATTATACATATTGAAAAATCACTTATAACTGTTGAACCTTTAAATCTGGAATAATGGAACAAATTGCAAATCTTGGAATTTTTGGTTTGATCATTGGAATTTTTATTCTTCTGATCATTATTTTGTATTACATCCCGGTTGGGCTCTGGTTTTCAGCCCTGGTTTCCGATGTGCGCATTTCGCTCATCCAGTTGTTTCTGATGCGTTTCCGGAAAGTTCCGCCATCGGTAATTGTTCGCGCCCTAATTGAAGGCACAAAAGCCGGGTTGGTACTCAACCGCAACGAACTCGAAGCTCATTTTCTGGCAGGTGGACATGTGGAAAAGGTTGTTCATGCTTTGGTTTCGGCACAAAAAGCCAATATCGAACTTTCATTTAAAATGGCAACAGCCATTGACCTTGCGGGACGCGATGTATTTCAGGCTGTTCAAATGTCGGTTAATCCAAAAGTAATTGATACCCCACCGGTTGCCGCAGTTGCAAAAGATGGTATCCAGTTGATTTGCAAGGCAAGGGTAACTGTTCGTGCCAATATTAAGCAATTGGTCGGAGGAGCCGGAGAAGAAACTGTACTAGCCCGTGTTGGTGAAGGTATTGTCTCTTCCATCGGATCATCGCACACCCACAAAGCTGTTCTCGAAAACCCGGATTCCATATCGAAAGTGGTTTTGGGAAAAGGCCTTGATGCCGGAACTGCATTCGAAATCCTCTCCATTGATATCGCTGATATAGACATCGGCAAAAACATCGGAGCTGGACTTCAAATGGACCAGGCCGAAGCCGATAAAAATATCGCCCAGGCCAAAGCTGAAGAACGCCGTGCCATGGCCGTTGCCCTTGAGCAGGAAATGAAAGCAAAAGCCCAGGAAGCACGCGCTAAGGTAATTGATGCCGAAGCACAAATCCCGATGGCCATTGCCGAAGCTTTCAGGAATGGTAATTTGGGAATTATGGATTACATGAAATACAAAAACATCATGGCAGACACATCTATGCGTGAAGCCATTTCGAATGAAGAACAGAATAAAAAGAAGAAATAGTAGAGACAGGGCATGCCCTGTCTCTACTGAAATACAAAACCTTGTCGTGGAAGCGGCAAGGTTTTTTTATGAACTTTGATTTGATGAATAGTGTTTGTGCATCAAATTATTTATATTTTCTCTGGCTTATATTATCCAATCCGATCACTGTCAACATACTTTCATATTTTATATCTTTTGATTTAAACAATTCGATCAAATACTCGCCAGGTTCGTTGGGCTGAAAATTGTCCCATCTTTAAGAAATTCCTGAACATACCCAAAAACGGCCTGCAAACTTTCTTTGGAAAGTCGTGGATAATTTTCGAGGATTTGTTGCTCCGTCCAACCAGATGCAAGCAAATTAATGATGTGCTCTACAGACAGACGAGTCCCTTTTATAACAGGCTTTCCTGCTAAAATCTGATTGTTTGTTTCTATGTGGGCTTTCCAATTCATATTTCAAAGTTACAATTTTATAAACGAATTACGGTCTGGAACATTTTAAAATAATCTCATTAATATGGAATACCATCCATCCCAATACGGCTCCGGATTGAAATCCGGGGCTACAACATGAACCATCCCTACGGGATTAAATTTCAGAGCCATAGGCTCGGGGCATTTTCCTATCTGTAATTGAATCGCTTTTCCCCTTTCTGTCGCTGGTAATCTATTCCTTAAAGTTTGCCAGCATTCTGCTTCTAAGCACCTGACTTTCATATTCCTGTAACAATTCGAAAGCCTCATGATTTCCCTGATTATAAGCCACCTGCATCTGTTGTTGAAATAAGTCAAGGTGCTTACTGAGCTTTCTATCATCCCAAGCCTTCATCTCTTCAATGTAGCATTCAGCATTTTTTAATGCTTCTTCAATTTTGATTTTTGTATTGGTTTTCATTTCCCCTCCACAATTTTTATTTCTTCTTCTGTTAACTCGTATAGCTGATAAACGATTTCATTGATACGGTTTTCGCAATAATCAATCTTGCTTTCGATTTGCAAAACTTTTGATTCCAGCTTTGTTTCTGCTTTTTCTTCATTGAGTTTTAAAAGGTGGTCAACAAGCTTTTCAATTTCAATTTGCAATGGCTTATTTGTACTATTAAGTTGCTTGATTGGCAAAGACGCCAGCTCATAAATTCGAATCTCCGGAAATGTTTTGTCTTGTCGGTTGTATTTCTTTCTGAAATAGAAGGCTAATAATTTTGAATTAATTATCCCCAGTAAAAATTTTGATACTGATTGATCAAATGGCTTTACTATTTGCAGGAGTTGACTTGTTACATAATCGCTGTTTGTGTAAGCTGAAATTAAAGTTTTGCCAACAATCCTTCTCACAAGGATCCTTTCTCCCTCAAATAAAATCGGATTTCTTGGAGCTGCAAGGTTATCACCATACTTCAACCATCGGCTTTTATATGTAATCAAATATGGGCTGATGTCTTTCCCTTCTAAGTAAGGTCGAAATGTGTCATCAATTTTATAATCTGATTCATAAACTCTATCCTTGGGGAAGTTTGCTTTTTGTGGTGGCTTTCCTTTACCCGTTTCATAAATTTTGATTCCGAATTTTATTAATGCTAACTTTTCAAGAGGCTGAGTATTAGCTTCAATCTTTTCTCTGATCAATAAATCATTTTGACTTAAATTGATATTAATAATGCTTAAATCTCCATCGTTCCAAATTTCCTGATTAACCGATTGTGTCCTTATAAATCCATCTTCAACAGGTTCAAAAATTTCAGTTGCATCACTTTTGGCTATGGTATTTTCAAGAATTGTAATGATTGGCAAAACAGTTGCTTGTTCAAATACTTTGATCTTTGAATAGTCAACAATCTCTTTTATAGAAGTATTTTTTAATATATAAGTCCGTAATTTTTTATTGCTTTGATTGTTTAACCAAGTGTTTGGTGTAATGTACCCAATTAGTCCATTCTTTTTTAATAGCCTAATCCCAGCCTCCCAAAATAAAGCATAAATATCAAACTGATATTCGGCAACTTCGTATTTACCTATGAAGTAGTCATAAACATTTCCATTTTCTTCTTTCCATTCCCTGCCTCCCAAGTAGGGCGGATTTCCAATCACCACATCAAAACCTCCAGTAGAATTCAATTTGATCGTTGGTTCATTGACTACACTCAGTTTTTCTTCCAATTCCGTGACATATTGTAATGCTTTATAGGCGTGTTGTTTGGCTTTTTGGGCAATGGTTTTCAGTTCATCTTCCGGCTTTTCTGCTTTCCTGCTAAAAACTTCAGGAAAAGCTTTTTGCCAATTAAATGGTTTGATCTTTTTCTCAAAACCAAAATCTAATTGGTTATTGTAAAAATCAGTATCAATTAAACTGTTCCCGCTTTTGATATTGTCGTCGAGTGTCGGCAAAACCCGTTCGTGAAACATGGATAGCTGGTAATTGATTGAAGCTTCAGTTTCGCCTTCCATACATTTCAGAAGCAAACTTAACTTGGTTACTTCAACAGCATTCACATCAATATCAACCCCATAAATGTTATTGAGCAAGATGCGTTTTTTCTCTGCAGTGGTGAGGTTGCCTTCGGGTGTTAACGGACTGTTTTTTGTCGCTTTTGATGGTTTCCCACCGTTGGAGTAGTAATTTTTATGCCAGTCTAATAAATACTGGTAAGCTCCAATCAAAAAGCTGCCACTACCACAGGCAGGGTCAACAATTCTAATCGAACTTATATCTTTCGGCGTCTTTCCTTCGACTAGTTTGCCCACTGTGTTTTTTACGATGTATTCCACCACATATTGAGGGGTGTAATACACGCCACCTGCTTTACGAACTTCGGGTTTTTCTTCAATTTTTGCATGGTGCGAAGGCGTTATTCGGATCACTTTGCCCAAAAACTGTTCGTACGCACTTCCTAATATTTCGACGGCTAATATAGAAAACTCATAAGGCGATTCTGGGTAATATAATTCTTTGATAATGGTTTTGATGACCTTGTTATCTATCTTGACATCCTTACTGAGTTTATCCTTTTTAAAATCGAAAAGTCCGGAATTATATTTCGCATCAGCCTCACCGAATATAGTGTAAAGGTTTTGGTAACAATCGCCTTGTTTAGAAGCGTTTTGTAAATTGCCATAAAGTTCTATGCCCCTGTCCTCAGCAATGCGCAGAAAGATAATACGGTCAAGGGTTTGCTGTACCACAAAATTTATTTCGTCTTCGTCAAGGTTTTTGTTGTTCCAACTGATTGAAGTAGCAAGGTAGGTTCTCCAGTTATCTAACGACAATAAAAACTCTTTGTCAACGGTGGCTGTTCCTTTTTTATTGGCATTTCCTTGCACAAACTTGTCGAAGCTCCCTTTGAGCACCCGTTCTTTGCTGAATGTATCCCAGAGGAAATCAAACTCTTTTAAGTATTCGCGAAAAGTCATGTATTTTATTCGCGCTACTGATGCTTTGTCGTTGGGGTTTGGTTTTTTAGTGCAGTCATAGATTGAAAATTCTTCAAAGTCGGTGGTGATACTCACTGAAAGTTTGGCATTCCAACCATATCGTCGAACTTGATATGCGGGTAAAATATCGTCTTTTATGGCAACACTGGGTTTTTTCGCTTCTACAAAAAATAGTCTTTTCCCGCCTGACAACCGAAATGAATAGTCAGGAGCTTTTGTCGCTTTACCGATCTTTACCCGGTCTTCGTGAATGACTTCCCGGTATGCTTCGGCATATCCTTCTTCGTTGTCAATATCCCAACCTAATGCTTTGAAAAACGGATCAATGAAGTCCCTGCGGGTATGGGTTTCATTATAGTTGGCATTTTTATACGAATCAAATTGTTCGTCAAAGCGTTCGACCAGTTCCGATATTTTCTGAAAGGCTGCCTCTTTGGTAATCATTAATCTATTTGTTAAATTAGGTTGTTTAAAAATACGATTTTATTATTGAAATCCGACTGTTCTTCCATTCTCCGTTTTTAAATCTCTTTGGTTCGCTAAATGTCCGAAAAATTACATCTTTCGCACGATTTGTAATTGTATCTTTTTCAGGAAATAAAAGAACATTACCTATATTTACATGATCCCTAAACTGAATTCAAACGCCATGAAACATATACCAATTTCTCTGTGCCTTTTTATAATTTCAATTAGCTTTTCCTTTGTTTCAACTACTGGTTCCGCACAGGGCATCTCAGAGATTTTTATTGGCACAAACGGAAAGTTATGCAACCTGGAACATGCCATTTATATTCAAAAAATAAAAACCAAATCGTCCAGTTCGGCTTCTGTCCAGACCTTAAAACAGAAAGACGGGCAATGGGAAAAGATATATACCGAGCACTATAAAAAGGTAAATGATTCGACCTATCAGGTTAAAGCAAACAGCGAAGAATTTACCGGAACCATTTTCCGGACTTTCAGCCAACAAGCCGGTAATACATTCAGATTTAGGGATGCCGTGAAAGGAAAGATAGTGAGGGAAGGATATGCCCAATCAGTAATGCCCTTGTTGTTCCATGGGGAAGTGACAGAGTATTACAAAAACGGAAACAAAAAATCCGTTTCAGAATATAACAATAACGAATTGGTGACCAACGAAAACTGGAATGAAGACGGAAGTAAGTACATTGATGATATCTTTTACTCGACCGATGTGGACCCAATTTTTATTCCCGGAACCAAAGTGATGAACCAGCATTTGATAAAAGGATTTAAGGATGCCGGAATTGATATTGCCTCCATTTCGGGCACCTTAATTGTTGCTTTTGTCATTCTGGAAAACGGGAAACTGGATGGACTGAAAATTATCAAAGGTCTGGGTTCGTCTATTAACACTGCAGCTTACCAGTCGTTCCTGAGTTTAAATGGGGAATGGAAACCTGCGAAACTAAATAACCGGGATGTCAGTTACTATTTCTCGTTCCCTATCAATTTCATAAACAAACAGCAATCGTTCGAATTTGCCGAAATGCGGAAAGGTATTCTGCATTGGGGAGCTTATTAGAGCATGATCCCCATAAATCTGTCATAGGCCCCGTCCCAATCCAATTCCAAAGAAGGACTAAACTCTGCCAAATCGAACGAATTGGCAACAATCTGCCGGATTTCGCTTAGTGAGCCAACGTATCCCAAAGCTTTGGCCTGAACCATGATATTTCCAATTGCAGTTGCTTCGGTAGGGCCCGCAATAACGAGCAAACCAGTGGCATCAGCCGTGAGCTGGTTCAGAAAATGATTGTTGGCGCCACCTCCTATTATATGAATGATTTCGATTGGCTGATCAGATACATTACGGATTTGCCGGAGCGTATACCGGTATTTCAATGCAAGGCTATCGTAAATACAACGGATAGTTTCGCCATGATTACAGGGTGTTCCCTGTGCTGTTTGATAACAAAAATCGCGTATTGCCTGAACCATATTTCTTGGATTCAGGAACATGGAATCGTCCGGATTGACCAGAAATTTAAAAGGCTCTGATTTCCGTGCCAGTTCAACCATTTCCGGCCAGGTGTATATAAATCCTTCTTCTTCCCATATTCGCTGCACTTCCTGAATCAGCCACAAGCCCATGATGTTTTTCAGGAACCGGGTCGTGCCATCTACCCCACCCTCGTTGGTAAAATTTAATAGCCGGGTTTGTTCCGAAATAATAGGATGTTCACTTTCGATGCCCATAATAGACCATGTTCCTGAACTGAGGTAAACAAAATTCTTTCCGGTGTTTGGTACTGAAACAATGGCAGAACCGGTATCATGAGCCGCAACTGCAATTACCGGAACGGATTTGCTGCCTGTTTCCCTGGCTATTTCCTCCTGAATAGTTCCAAGAATTGTTCCCGGTAAAATAATCTCATTCAGAATTCCGGTTGGATTTCCGACTTTTTCGAGTAATTCCTTATTCCAGGTACAAGTTCCTGGAATGATCATTTGACTGGTGCTAGCAATTGAAAATTCGCTCTTTTTTACTCCTGAAAACAAATAATTCAGCGCATCGGGCATAAACAAGATCGAATCCGTTATTTCCAGTAACGACGAATGGTCTTTCACCATCGAGAAGAGCTGGAACAAGCTGTTGAACTGCATAAACTGGATACCAGTCCGGGCATAGACTTCGTCGCGGGGAATAATCCTGAATAAATCTTCCATGGAGGTATTTGTACGCGAATCGCGATAGGCAAAAGGAAGCGAAAGAATTAAACCTTCTTTGTTCAGGTGCACAAAATCAACACCCCAGGTATCAATCCCGATTGATTCAGGCTGAATTCCAAACTCTTTGACACACTTCTTTAGTCCGATTTTCAGTTCGTTGAATAAGTTAAAAATGTTCCAGAACCAGTGCCCGTTAATTAATTGCATCTGGTTGGGAAAACGGTGTATTTCGGTAAGTTCAATCTTATCATTTGCTAAAGTCCCGAGAATTGCCCGTCCACTTGATGCTCCCAAATCGAAGGCTAAAAAATATCGTTGATCCATTTGTTCAGTTTTTTATGTAACTGCAATTTTTTTCGTAAATACAATTCCGTCCGAAAGAAGATTTATACTTCGAAAAACTCTTTTGAACGGACGGGGTTCATTGTTCCTTTCCTTTCCTTTCTCATCTTCTCATCTTCTCCCTTTCTCACTTTCTCATCTTCTCACTTTCTCACTTTCTCACTTTCTCACTTTCTCACTTTCTCATCTTCTCACTTTCCTCTAAAATGTTTATCAGCGAACCGGATATACTGTTGCCAATCGTAAAGTGTCAAGTCATGCTTTCCACTTCGGATATGATAGCCAACAGTTCCCATTACCGGATGATTGACTTCGGGCATTTCTTTCGCCGGAAGTCCTTCCAATCCGAGCAATTCATAAACGGAAGAGGCATATTTCGCTGACAAAAACTCGCCTTTCGGGTCGGCCCATGGATCACCTTCAGCGCTGGCTACATATAGCGGACGCGGGGCAATGAGCGCTAAAAGCATGTGCTGGTCAACAGGAAGGAGTTCTTCTTTATTGTTGTATTTCAGAAAATTATCGCAAAACCAATGAGGAAAAGAGGTATTGATCATCAGGACAGTTTCGCCAAAAATACGCTTCGAGAGGGCTGCGCCGCCACAACCAGATTCGTTGGAAATAACCATCGCAAAACGTTGATCCGTTGCTCCTGCCCACAAGGCTGCTTTTCCTAATCTGGAATGGCCTAAAACCGCCACTTCTTTTGCGTCAACCAACGGATCTTTTTCCAGATAGTCCATTACTCCTGACAATCCCCAGGCCCATGCAGCAACCGAACCCCATTCATCAATCTTAGGTTTGATCTGGTTTGCTTCGTAAAAAAACGGATGGATTCCATCCGAAAAATCATTTTTATCAGGATCAATGTCGCCGTAATAAACCGTAACCAATCCGTATCCGGATTTAATGATTTCGTCAACAGGCCAGCGGTCTGAGGCTGATGCCCTCGACTGTTCGGTAACCTGATTATTAATAATTCCGACTGAAGGGTTATTAGCCACCCATGATTCGGTCAGCCTGATGTTTGGATCGTTGTAAACGGCATGGTTCCCGGTAAAATTACAGGCCAGAAATACCGGGACTTTCCGGTCTGTTTTGGGTAAATACATCAAAATATTCACTTCCAGATTGTGGTTATTCTTTTTGAAAAATAAGGACAACTGTTTACGGATGGCCAAACCATTGACCGCGTTTGCTGAAGTTTCCCAAACTTTTACTTCGGAAATTTCCTGATTACCAGGAAATTTTCCATAAACTTCTTCAGTGAACACCTTCAGGATATCAGGACGCTGCTTTTTGAACCAGGTTTTTTCGGATTTGACTTTTCCTCTGTTAAACCGGGTTAAAACATCGGGTATTTGATATTCAGGAACTTTAGATTCATCGTAAATGACATTTTCCCGTTGGGCAAAAGCTTCAATATGAAGAAGGAGATAAATGAAAAGAAAAAAAACTATTGGTTTCATGATTGGATTGGTATGAGATTATTTACAAAGATATCAGGTATCCGATTGAAAAATTGAAATACGATGAAGGATTAATTTGCTCGTCAGAAAAAAGCGTGCGGGGAAGGTTAATGTTATAGCCAAGCTCAAAATCAAAGTCACCATAGTTTATCGTAACCGGAAATTTGACTTCGGTATTCATCCATCCGAATTTTTCAGCTTCAATTTCAGTTACCGTGTATTGCCGCGGAAACCTTCCGGGAACAATCCCAAGTTGAGTAATAATGGTTTGATCTGATCCGAAGTACATCGAAATTTCGGGTTCAAACTTAATGTTATTCAGCCTTCCGAATTTCAGGACATAAATATCGCCATAAATGTCCCACGACAATTGTGATCCCATTTCGTTTCCAAGTAAAAGTGAATAATCGAACCGGGTTCCCACCTGTTTTTTATCGAACGTAAAACCTAACCCAAGGCTGCTGTTGAACGGACTGGCTTGCATTACTTCACTCTTTGGAAAAAAATACCTGTCGTACGAAATGCGGTAACGATAATCGGCAGAATGGAAAAATTTACCACTGTAACCAGCCATCAGTAACATAGCGCTGAGTTTGGGATCCATCTGGCTGTAATAAACTGCTGCAGCCCCAACGCTGATCCCAATGGAATGAAAATATGAAATCTGCCCGGTGGTGTTAAATTGTTGCAGGCCCAGATCCCGGCCGGCAAAGAATGTTTTTGTATCGTAATTAAAACGGGAGTAGATGAACTGAAACTTTTGAGACGATCTCACCATCTCGATAAGGTCTTCATCATCAAACAGTATCTCGTTCAGGACTGAATCAATCTTTGATTCTTGTGCCGGCAATTTTCCGGAAAAGAATCCCCAAAGAATGACCAGTATGCAGAAAATCTTTCTCATTAGAAGCACATATTTCCGGGTTGTACGACAAAATTCCCAAATTGATAATTTCAGTTTATCAATTATTAAATGTTTTTGAAATCCTGAAAGCCTGCCTGCCGCAGGCAGGAATTTAATGTATATAGCCCCGGATGGAATCCGGGGTAAAATAATGATAATAAACAACAATCCTGCAAAGGGTTGAATATCAAAAATAAAAAACAGCAATCCCAAAATTTGGAGATGCTGTTTTTTATTGCCTTTTATCTCTTACTAATTGCCTTTCCCTTTTTGTTTCCTCTTTTGCATGGCCTCCTTAACTTTAGCTTTCTGCTCATCGTTCAGGTTTTCCCAACGTTCTTTGCGTTTCTCCTGAAATTCTCTCATTTTCATTTTTTGTTTTTGGGTCAACGAACCTTTCATTGATTCGCGAAAAGCATTTTTAGCAGCCTGATTTGATTCAAGCATAGCCTTTTGTGCATCGGAAAGAAGCGCCTTCAGGGCATCGCGTTTAGCTTCACCTTTTAAATTTTCATCAGCTAAAATTGCTTTTTGCTCCTCAGTTAATGTAGCTTTAAATGCTTCGCGGGCAGCTTTTCTTTCTTCCTGAGCCTTTTTAATTAATTCTTTCTGTTCTTCAGTCATATTTTTTCTGGCCCGTTCTTTTACCCCGGCAGCTCCAGCGCCTGTAGTTGAAGGATCTTGGGCAAAACTACTTCCTGCAGAAATAAATAAAGCAATAACCACCATTCCTAAAAACCTTCCTAAATTTCTCATGGTCAATACATTTTAATGTTTTTTACTCCGTTAGCTCAAATATATATTGAATTTGATTATTTAGATATGAATACCCCCAAAAAGTTAAATACCCTACCTAAAAAATAATATTATTTTCTACCATCCGTATTTCAATTCGGATAATTGAGCGGCTCAACTTCGCCGGTAGCCACCATTAAAGCATTCATAGCAAGCGCTTCCAGTTCATCTTCGCCCGGATAAATATGTACTGCGGAGATAAACTTCACTTTTTTACTGATGTATTGTGTCAGATACTGGTTGTAAGCCAATCCTCCTGTAAGTAATATAGCATCCACCGATCCATTCAGTGCAACTGCCATCTCGCCGATTGATTTGGCAACCTGATAACCTAATGCATCCTGAACTTTGCGGGCCAGGGTATCGCCACTTTTTGCGCGGGTTTCAACATCCAGTGCATCATTGGTCCCCAGATAAGCCACATAGCCACCTTCGCCAATGACCATACGCCGGATTTCGTCTTTCTCGTATTTATTACTGAAACAAAGCTCAATAAGCTGGCCAACAGGTAACGTTCCACTTCGTTCGGGACTAAACGGGCCTTCGCCATCCAATGCGTTGTTTACATCAATAACCCGGCCATTCAGGTGTGCCCCAACTGATATTCCTCCTCCGAGGTGAGCCACAATCAGGCTCAAATCTTCGTATTTACGTCCGATCTTTTTAGCATGAAGCCTTGCAGTCGCTTTCTGATTGAGAGCATGAAAGATAGAACGGCGTTCAAAGGCAGGATGTCCTGAAAACCGGGCAATGTCATCCAGCTCGTCAACCACAACCGGATCGGCCACATAGGCATGGGCTCCGGGGATTTGAAGCGCTATGTAGTCGGCAATGAGTGGCCCCAGGTTGCTGGCATGTTGACCATAAATGCCAGCCCGTGCATGTTCCAGCATCCGGTTATTAACCAGATAAACACCCGATTTTAACGGATAAGTCAATCCACCCCGGCCAATAATATATTTAATTTTATCAACATCAAATCCTTCTTCAACCAAAGCATCAATAATCAACCCCTTTCTGAAATCAAACTGGTCAATGATGTTATCGTACAGCGATAATTCTTCAATGGAATGGCGCAAAGTTTTCTTCAGCATACACACTCCTTCAAAGTAAACTGCAAACTTGGTTGAAGTGGAACCTGGATTGATCGCCAATATTCGGATTTCGCTCATGAATCAGATTTATTTATTTAACAACGCTGCCAGTGCAATTGAGTTCAGCTTCGTTCGGACACTGTCGCCCCTTGAGGATAAAACAATGGGCACATTGGCTCCCATAACCACTGCAGCCTGTTCAGCATGGCACAATTTGGTGTTCATCTTATAGAATACATTACCCGCATCAATATTTGGAAACAGCAAACAATCAGCATCACCGGCAACTTCAGAGGTAATATTTTTAATTTGAGCCGATTCCGGATCAAGGGCCACATCCAGGGCCATAGGTCCAAAAACCAAAGCAGGTTTAAATTGTCCGTTTTCTGCTGCTTTCATTACTTCAACCGCATCGGTGCACGAAACCAAAGATAACAAAACCTGTTCAGTTGGGGCAATCAGGGCAATTTTTGGCCTCAATATCCCCAGATCAAGAGCCATCTCCTTCAAATAATGGGTCATGGCTATTTTTTGCGGAACCGTTGGATAAGGAATAATCGCCACATCACTCACGATCAGTAGCTTGTGGTAATTCGGATTATCAACCACCGCGACGTGGCTCAAAACACCACCGGCAGGTAATAGTCCAGCCTCTTTGTTCAGAATGGCTCTCATGAATTTATCGCTGCTGATTAATCCTTTCATCAGGATACATCCCGAAGTTTTTGCAGCCAGTTGTACAGCCAGGCGGGCAGCTTCATCATCAGTTTCGGCCTGAATGATTTGAAATAAGCTTTGATCAATCCTTTTTTCTGCACATTGCTTTATGATTTCATCACGTTTACCAGTAACAACAGCCGATACAATTCCCAATGCAACAGCTTCAGCAATTGCTTCAAGACTGTGACCATCAACAGCATTAACGGCAATCAATGTCTTTTTTTCCAGCGACTTTACTATTTCAATAAGATCGGTTAACCTTTTCAATTTCATAATTTAATTCGTTTATGGGCTTCATTTTTATGCTGACAAAATTACCACTTCGTAAACGATAAATACATAACAAACATCAACATCCAAAATGTTTTTAAACCGCTGAAAACTAAAACGTCCGATGTTCTTTAACACCAGACGTTTCAATAGGATCACGAAAAAAGTAACTTACTTTTAGTTTAAAGCGCCAGAACAAATTCTACTTACGATTTATTTTGGCTACTTACAATCTCTTCGGTATCGAGGGCAATCATCAATTCCTCTTCAGTTGGAATAACCATTATTTTAACCCTTGAGTCGGGTGTACTGATCATTCCTTCGCTTCGGAACCATTGGTTTTTTTCATAATCCAACGAAATCCCCATAAAATCAAGCTCGCCGCAAATACCTTCACGGGTAGTAGCTGCGTTTTCACCAATTCCTCCCGTCAAAATCAGGATATCTAATCCACCCATGGCAGCGATATAGGAGCCGATGTATTTTTTTACTTTGTAATTAAATACATCAAGAGCTAATTTAGCCCTTTCGTTTCCGCTATCTTTGGCCATTTCTATTTCGCGCATATCTGACGAAACACCTGAAATGCCCAGCATTCCTGAATGTTTATTAAACAAAGTGCTGGCCGACCGGATTCCTATTTCTTCTTTTTCCATGATGTAATAAACCGCACCAACATCAAGGTCGCCACAACGGGTTCCCATCACTAAACCTTCAATTGGAGTGAATCCCATGGAGGTATCATACGATTTTCCGTTCTTAATGGCAGCAACCGAAGCGCCATTACCCAAATGACATGAAATAATTTTTTGGGTATGTAAATCAACTCCAAGCAAATCGCAGGCACGTTTGCTCACATAACGATGACTGGTTCCATGAAAGCCATAACGGCGAATGCCATATTTTTTATATAAGGCATACGGAATTCCATACATGTATGCTTTGGGCTCCATCGTTTGATGAAAAGCTGTATCGAAAACACCGACTTGGGGAATTCCGGGCACCAACTCCTCCATAGCTCTAATTCCCTTTAAATTCGGAGGATTATGAAGCGGGGCAATATCAATACACTTGGTGACTTCCTGAAGAATCTCTTCGGTTAACAAAGCGCTCGCATTAAAATGTTCTCCTCCGTGAACAACCCTGTGACCAACCGCATCAAGTTCTTCGAGCCCCTTGAGGCAGCCATGTTTTTCACTGGTAAGTATTCCCAAAATGAATTCAATACCAATTTTATGATCCAATATTTCGCCTTCGAAAACAACAACCTGCCCATCCTGACGGACATGCTTGAGGAAACTTCCTTTCATACCCAGTTTTTCTACGCCACCTTTGGCAATCACCGTTCGGTCAACCATGTTGAAAAGCTGATATTTGATGGAGCTGCTTCCACAATTTAATACAAGAATCTTCATTCTATTATTTTTTATTAATTGACGGTTAGTTGGAAATCAGCAACTTGGATTATTCTGAAAGATTGGTTTTCCTTTCTCATCATATTTGTAAAATCCTTGCCCCGACTCGATGCCCATGTGTTTGGCACGAACCAGCCTGCGGAGGTAAGGATTTGGCTTGTACCTGATGTCGCCAAACTCATTGTAAATATTGTCCATCCATCGAAGAATTTTATCAAGTCCCATCTTGTCAGCTAATTCGAATGGGCCAAGACGCATCCCAAATCCAATTTTCATGGTCTGATCAATATCCTCGATATTTGAAATTCCCTCCATCAATATTTCGCACGCTTCATTCAGGAGTACAACATAAATGCGGACACTTACCAAACCTGCCGATTCCTGCACAGGTACAATTTTTCGATTGATCAGCGTAACAAACTTGCAAACTTTCTGGTATGATTCATCCGTAGTATATAAACCTCTGACCACTTCGACTATGCGGGCTTCCTGTGAATTGATAAAAAAATGTAAACTGACACAACGGTCACGATACTGCAAATCTGAAGAAAGTTCAGTGATAACAATGGTGGTTGAGTGAGTCGCTATGATACATTCAGGTTCAACGACTGCCTCAATTCTGTGCAAAATTTCTTTTCTTTCCCTGATTTTTCCACCACGGTCAACAGCGCGTATGGCTTCAATAACGAAATCACACCCTACAAGATCCTGATAATCAAGAGAGCCCTTTATCCGGGATAAAATAGCACGTTTTTCACCCTGAGTAATACCCCAATGTTCAATTCGTTCATCCAATACTTTTTCGATGTTTTTATAGGCTTCCAAAATTTTCTCTTCAGAAACTTCAATAAAAACAACTTCTATTCCGTAAAAACTGGCAACACGGGCAATATTCTGGCCGACCAGGCCACAACCAATTACTCCAATTTTGGAAAACAGTGTTCGGCTAACATTCTTTTTACTTAACCCAAACTCTTCAATTGGTTCGTAAATCACTTCATCAGGCATATCTATTTTATTGAATTTGATTAATCGAAAAGTGCGGCTGCCTGATTGGCTGTAATGGCAACCATATTGACGATATCGCTCACCGAACAGCCCCTCGAAAGGTCGTTAATCGGAGCAGCCATGCCCTGAAGAACCGGACCAACTGCTTCCGCTTTTGCCAGTCGTTGTACAAGTTTGTAGCCAATATTGGCAGATTCAAGTCCCGGAAAAACGAGGATATTTGCACGACCGGCTACTTCGCTATTTGGCGCTTTCAATCGTCCAACTTCAGGAATTAAAGCCGCATCGAGTTGTAATTCACCGTCAATTTTTAATTCCGGATCCATTTCCCGGGCAATACGCGTGGCGTTCACCACTTTATCAACCAAAGGATGCTGAGCGCTGCCCATGGTCGAGAAACTCAACATCGCAACACGCGGATCCATGCCAACAATGGCTTTGGCAGTTTTTGCCGTAGTGACAGCGATTTCGGCCAACTGGCGCTCATCCGGATCGGGCATAACTGCACAATCGGCAAAAACCAGAATCCCATCGTGGCCAAAATGCGGATCGTTTACAAACATCAGAAACGCTCCTGAAACGACACTCACACCAGGTAAAGTTTTGATATATTGGAAGGCAGGCCTAAGAACATCACCGGTGGCATTTATGGCTCCGGCAAGCTCGCCGTCGGCATCTCCGTTTTTAATCATCAAAGGAGCAAAATAGAGTGGATCGTTCAACAATTCGAGCGCTGCCTCATGGGTCAGGCCTTTTTCTTTACGGATTTCAACCATTAATCCGGCATACCTATCACGTCTCGGATCGGTTTTAGGGTCAACAATGGTCACTCCTTCAATAGTTACTCCAAGTTCTTCAGCAGCCTGATTTATTTCATCCGGTTGTCCGAGAAGTATGATCTGAGCCAGCTTTTGATTCAATATTATTTCTGTTGCCCGCAGGGTTCTGGGTTCTGTTCCCTCAGGTAAGACAATCCTTTTTTGGTATTTTTGGGCATTCTGATAGACGCGTTTTAAGATTTCCATCGTTGATTAAAGGTTTAAACTATCAGGTAAAATATTCGATACAAAACTACTTAAAATATGAGGAGCTTGTCTCAATCCTGAGAAAAATATACTGAAAACTGACAAAATTCATGAACAAAATGAGATTTTCGGACCTCTTAAAAATTACGAAATAATCGATTGTTCAATTATATGTCCAAACACTGCATAGTGAGAAATATTTTTATTTTTTGATGGGGAAAAATTTCACATAGGGAAAATCGGTCGGTAAAAAGATGAACCCCAAAGATCGTTTTGTCCCTACAAAAGACAGGTAATCTGGTATTCATTCTACCGACCTTCAGTTCCTACGGAACCATTGAAGAAATTTTGAGGTTCCATAATTCCGGACTTCATGCCTGACTTTGTCTTTAAAACCCTATTTTTGAAATCGTTTTAAAAGTTATTCATGAAACCTTCCGATCCCTTTTTTCCGCTCAAACAATCGCTCGATGGTGATGTGTTTACCGATCAGGTACAGCGGGTGATTTATGCCACCGATGCTTCGTCGTACCGCGAAATTCCTATGGCTGTAACCCGGCCGAAGAACAAGGAAGACATTCGAAAAATCATCGGCTTTGCACGTCAGATAGGCACTTCAGTGATTCCCCGTGCCGGTGGAACTTCATTGGCAGGACAGGTAGTTGGTTCGGGAATCGTGGTTGACATTTCGAAATACCTGAATAAAATTGGCGAATTAAATATTGAAAATAATTGGATTGAAGTAGAACCTGGCGTTGTGCTTGCCGAACTCAACTTGTTCCTTTCAACGAATGGGTTACAGTTTGCCCCTGAAACTTCGACTGCCAACCGCTGCTGCATTGGCGGAATGCTCGGGAACAATTCGTGTGGCCTGCATTCGCTGATTTATGGCAGCGTACGCGAACATATCCTGGAAGTGGAAGGTATTCTTTCTGACGGATCGGACGTGACTTTTGGAGCGCTTACAATGGAAGAATTTCAGGCCAAATGTTCGGATAATCCTGAACTTCTGGAAACCAAAGTCTATCGGAATATTCAGGAAACACTGGCCAATGAATTTAATCAGCAGGAAATCCGAAATGAGTTTCCCGATCCGAAAGTGACCCGTCGGAACAATGGATATGCACTGGATATGCTGCTCGAAACCGATCCGTTTACAGGCAATGGCGAATCGTTTAATTTCTGCAAACTACTGGCCGGATCGGAAGGAACATTGCTGTTTGTCACTAAAATCAGGTTGAACCTGATTCCTCTTCCACCCCAGTTTCAGGGATTGGTTTGTGCGCACTTTAATTCGCTGGAAGATGCTTTCTATGGAAATATTGTTGTGTTGAAGCATAAGCCGGATGCGATTGAATTAACCGATGATATGATCCTGAACTGCACACTCGGGAATATTGAACAGCGCAAAAACCGCTTTTTCATTGAAGGAAATCCTAAAGCAATTCTGACCATTGAGTTCTCGGCAGATTCGGAAAAGGAAATTCAGGAGAAAGCCGGTGAGTTAAAAGAAAGCTTAAGAAAAGAAGGCTACGGTTACCATTTTCCGCTATTCACTGATAAGGAAAGCATCCGCAAAATTTGGGAACTTCGGAAGGCCGGACTGGGCTTGCTATCGAATATTCCGGGCGACAAACGCAATGTGACCGTGATTGAGGATACAGCCGTTGCACCCGATTATTTGCCTGAATATATCCGTGAATTCGACCGGATCATTGCTCATTACGGCCTGACCTGCGTTTACTACGGTCACATTGCCACCGGCGAGTTACACCTTCGTCCGCTCCTGAATTTGAAAGATCCGGAAGATGTAAAAATCTATCATTCTCTGGCGCGTGAAGTGGCTGAACTGGTTAAAAAATACCGAGGTTCGCTAAGCGGCGAGCATGGCGACGGTCGTTTGCGCGGTGAATTTATCCCATTGATGCTCGGCCAACATAATTACGAACTGATCCGCAAACTGAAATACACCTGGGACCCTCAAAACATCCTGAACCCGGGAAAAATTGTGGATACGCCTCCGATTACCAAAGATTTGCGCTTAATGATGGGGCAACCATCATTCAAAGCCAATACCCTGTTTGATTATGCGCCTCACGGCGATATCCTGCGCTCTGTCGAAATGTGTAATGGGTCGGGCGACTGCCGCAAAAGCAACCTGATTGGAGGTACAATGTGTCCAAGCTACATGGCTACCCGCGACGAAGATAAAACGACCCGCGCCCGTGCCAATGTGTTGCGCGAATACCTGACCCGGCCACAAAAAGCCAATGTTTTCGATTCAGATGAAGTTCTTCAGGTGCTCGATCTTTGTCTTTCATGTAAAGCCTGCAAATCGGAGTGTCCGTCGAACATTGATATGGCCAAGTTTAAAGCTGAATTTCTTCAGCAATATTACGATCAGCATGGTTTCCCGATTCGATCGCTGCTGATTGCATATTTGCCACGGATCAACCGTTTGGGCATGATATTCCTGCCAGTCACCAACTGGATTACCAATACCGGCGCTTTTAAAAAAATCATCGGTTTTGCCCCCGAACGGAAAATTCCCGAACTGTCGAAACTAAGTCTTCGGAAATGGTATCGAAAACCGATTTCGTTGAGCAAGAATAAAATTGGGAAAGTGTATTTATTTGCCGACGAATTCACCAATTTCAACGAAAGTCACATCGGAATTAAAGCCATTTTACTCCTGAATAAGTTAGGCTACGAAGTGGAAATCCCGAAACATCAGGAAAGTGGCCGCACCTTTCTTTCGAAAGGATTGCTGCGCAAAGCCAAACAAATTGCTAATTTCAATGTCAGCCAGCTTTCAGAAATTATTTCGGAAGAAACTCCACTGATAGGAATTGAACCTTCAGCAATTCTCACTTTCAGGGATGAATATCCTGAACTGGTTGAAAAACCGCTTCTGGGAAAAGCTAAAACACTGGCAAAAAACGCGCTGATGTTGGATGAATTTATAGTTCGTGAAATGGAAAAAGGAAATATCCGGAGTGAGCAATTTACGGACGAGCCAAAAACCATAAAACTTCATGGACATTGCCAGCAAAAGGCCATCGCATCTACCTTGCCCACCTGTAAAATGCTTAAACTGCCTGTCAATTACACCGTTCAGGAAATAAAAAGCGGATGCTGCGGAATGGCAGGCTCGTTCGGGTACGAAAAAGAGCACTACGAACTGAGCATGCAGATCGGTGAGCTGGATTTGTTTCCGGCAGTCAGAAAATCCACTTCCGAAGAAATTATAGCAGCTCCCGGAACCTCGTGCCGCCACCACATCGAAGATGGAACCGGGAGGAAAGTTCTGCATCCGGTGGAGGTGCTGTGGGATGCAGTGTTGAAATGACCAAATTCCTTGCTTACAGAACAATTTGCAATGGCCATTTTATTCCTGAAATGAACCCACTTACATTATTCAAATGAGCTTTATATCTTGTATATTTACCAATTATATACGAGTTTGATTTCTAACCTTTAAAATTTATATGATATGCTTATCATCTTTTTTGGAATTGCTGTAATCATAATCGGTTTTGTGATCGCAAATAACGATTCGCCTGCCAGGCCATATAGCTCCATGATCAAAATTATCGGATTTCTGATTGTGCTGGTAGGTGCAGGTTTATCCTCTGTTAAACAAATTGAACCTGGCGATGTCGGTGTTCAGAAACTCTTCGGAAAAGTAAACAAAAATGTTCTTGAAAGCGGATTGAATATTATTAACCCCCTGGTTGAAGTAGTAACTTTCGATGTACGCACACAGAATTACACCATGTCGGGAGTACAAGACGAAGGACAACAAGCTGGGGACGATGCCATTCGGGTATTGTCAGCCGACGGACTCGAAGTAATCATCGACCTTACTGTTCTCTATAAGGTTATCCCTAACGAAGCCCCGCGCATATTAAGCGAAATCGGGACAGATTACCGGAATGTCATTGTTCGTCCGATCTGCCGGACAAAAATTCGGGATAATGCTGTCTATTATGATGCAATCGCGTTGTATTCGACCAAGCGTGATGAATTTCAGGCCCGCATTTTTAAAACGATCGAAAGTGATTTTACCAGCAGGGGATTAATACTTGAACAACTTCTGGTTCGTAATATAACACTTCCGGAATCAGTAAAAGCGACTATCGAATCAAAAATCAACGCGGAACAGGAAGCTCAGAAAATGACTTTTGTACTCCAGAAAGAAACACAGGAGGCCGAACGTAAAAGGGTGGAAGCTCAGGGTATTGCCGATTACCAGAAAATTTTAAGTACCGGACTTAGCGATAAGTTGCTGCAATACGAAATGATTAAAGCAATTGCCACTTCACCCAACGCCAAACTTATAATCATGGACAGCAAAAAAGGCAGCCCGATTATTGTGGATGGAAAATAAAATTACTGTCTGATATCGTAAACCATCACCGCGTCATTGTGCCTGAGGTACAATTTTCCATCAACAATTACCGGATGTGCCCAGTGCTGGGCTGTTCCGAGCGGAACCTTGAATTTGCTGATGATTCGGAACTGTTCTGGAGTTCCTTCGGCCAAAGCCATTTCGCCATCCTTTTCGGCATAACAGTAGAAAAGTCCGTCGGCAAAAATCACCGCGCCTCCACCAAGCTCTTTAGCGATGTATTTGGTTAGCCCGGTTTTGGCATCAATACAAAACCACTTGGGTTGCAGGTAAGCTCCTCCATAGATACAGCCGTCTTTCAAAATAAAGCCGCCCGACAGGTTGATGAATTCCTTATTGCGCCAGGCAATTTCAGCCTTTTTCCCATCCTGCGAAAGTTTGATTGAAACCAATCCCGAGCTGTCTTTCCGCGAGGCGCTTGAAACAAACAGGTTTCCATCAGAATAAACCGGTGTATTTGCGTGAATTTTATTATCCTGAAACTGGTGAATCCGCCAGTACATTTCACCGGTAATGGCATCCAATCCAACGATGGAAGAGGCGGTGAGACTGGCTATCAGCTTGTGCCCGTTGTGGTTGAACACGATCGGCGAGCAATAGGTAGCTTGTTCCTGATAGCCCGTACTTGCCCATATTTTTTGCCCTGTGAACCGGTTCAGGGCCATCAGGTTATTTTCTTTTCCTCCGGGGGTAAAATAGATTTTATCTCCATCTATAAGAATAGATTCGGAAAAACCAAACTGAACCGAGTCGGCCTTCAGGTCTTTAAAGAAATCTACACTCCAAACGGTTTCACCAGTTTCGGCTTTCAGGCAATATACTGCCCCATTTCCACTTTCCACATAAACCAAATCACCGACAAGGATTGGTGTTGAGCGTGCGCCAGGAAAAATACCCGTCCAGTCTTTGCCGTAGTTCTTTTTCCAGAGCAGTTTTCCCTGAGCATTGAAGGCAAAAAGATAACCATCGGAAGTTAGCGTATCCGGAATCCCGGTAACAAATACTTTTTCGTTGGCCACCGCCACACTTCCCTGGCCTGTTCCCAGTCCTTCGAACGACCAAAGCATTTTGGGGCCTTCGGCTGGCCACTGTTTCAATAAATTGGTTTCAGGATAAATTCCATCCCGGTTTGGGCCACGCCACTGCGACTGAGCAGTTACATTTGTCAATCCTGAAATTAGTGCCAGCAAAACAACAAAACCAATTAAATTCTTCACATTCATTTTCTTCGGATTAAAAGATTTTTATGGATGAGTACCAACTACAGGCTTATCATTACCAGCGATCTTTTCTGAAAAGCATAATCCACCCAGTTTTAAACCAAATTAATTCAGATGTAAATCAACAAGCAAAAAGGTCAGACAAAACTTAATCATCCGCAGTATCCGTCATTGAACCTGAATAGTTTTTTTTTAACACATAGATTTCTATGTGCTTATTCTATTCTTCGAAGCGGAGTAAGCGTAACCGGTCCTATTAATCCTGATTCCTGTGGTTTCCAGCCTGAGGTGGTGAACAGGCCATCAGCTCCTCTGTTGACCGCTTTGTATGCCGGAAAATTGACATTATAGAAAATCTTATACGGTTGTCCTTTCCGTTCCATATCGGCCATGCGGTTGCCCATCAGGTTGGTCACCGAAATTTCCAGAATATTTTCCCATTTCAGTTCGGCTGCCGGAATTACAACCGAAAATGGTGTGCTGATCAAAGTATTCAGCTCTTTGCCATTAAGTTTGATTCGTGCGCTATGCGCTACTTTGCCCAAATCGAGCCGGTAATATTTAGCTGCTCCGGCAGGTAATGTAAAAGTGGTTTTGTAAACAGCAGTTCCGGAAAAAGCTTTATAACTGTCGCCATCCAATTCAGTCCACGAACCTAATTGGGTAAGTTTTATCGACTGCGGAAGTTCGGGTCCACCGCTCACGAAAGTTAGTGTCCATTCGTTGATTAGCGCTCTTTTTTCGGCTGAAGCTTTGAGTAATGGATATTCAGTAGCGACTACTTTTCCGGGAAAAACCTGGACCAGGCAACTTTCACCGGGTTTCAGTTGAAGATAAACTTTGCTGATTTCGCCGGAGGTTGTGTTCATAGTCGTGCCAAAGTCACCATTCATAGGGTTGTACAAAACGGCTGACCCGATTTTGGTATGTAATGGAACCATGCCGTCAATAGTTTCAGTTCCTCGGTTGGCAATAAAATAGGCAGTAGTGCTGCCATCGGTTCGCCGGATACACTGCAATCCCTGATCGAACATAGCTTCGCGGCGAATTCTGACATTCGCAAGTAGATCAGATAAATTGCCAACAAGAATCTGACCCTTGCCAACTTTGGCTTTCCTGACTGTTCCTGAAACCTGTTCCATTTTTAAAGTCTTTTTCAAATTCTGGAATTTAGTCGAACGCTTATCCAATTTTCCTAATCCGGGCACATCAACAGGCAATTGTTCCATTAACACCGTTGCGCCCATTTTGGCCAGATCAATCATTTTTTCGAAAGTTTCGAGCGGTATCAGTTTGACTGTTGGCAGCAAAATAGTCTGGTAGCTGGTACCTCCTGTGAGGATTTGGCCTGAACTATTGGTCAGTCCAGGAATCTGCCGATCAGAAATATAATCGAAAGCATATCCTTTCCGGAATAAGTATTCGGCAGTAAGGCGAACCGAAGAACCTTTGGACGCACCATCAAAATGCAGCAAAAGCGAGCGGCCCCGAACAGCATATTCGTCTGAAATAGGGTAATACAAAAGAATATCATTGTCGGATTTTCCGGCCTGTAAAAACGACTGAGACCGGGCAATGTAGGTATTTAAGGTTGCGAAATCGTTCCAGAATGTATTGGTTGGACCAAAATGTACCGCAGCATAAAACATCCAGCCAGGCCAGGGAGCATTTTGAGGCGAGAAAGTTGTTCCATGGTAAAAAACATGGTTAATACCGGCCAGGAAGAATAAGTCAACAGCATGTTTCACGTCTCCAAGCGAAGCTTCGAAATGGTCTTTCAGCCAGGTTGCCGATTCGGACGAAGCCAGTTTTTTGCCTGTGACATGGGCCACAGATGAAGCCGTTTTAACTTTTACGATATCCTCGCCTTCGGTTTCAGGAATGTCGGCAGAAGCGTATAAATCCAGAATATTGGCCGGTGCTCCGTGTGCCTGATTACGGATAATCTTTCCGCCTTTCACTGCCCAATCGTGCCAGCGTTTGGTGTAATTTTCAAGGATCAGGTCAGAAATGGTTTCGCGGTAGTCGCATAAAACACGCTGATTGTATTCTTCAACGTCCTGACCCAACAAAGCCGGGAGGTATTCACGAAGGTCGTAGCCACGTCGTTTCTGAAATTCGCTGAATAAAAGCGGCGTAAAATTCGCTTCGCCACGCGCATCGTCAACTTCGTAGGAGTCGTTAAAGTAGGCGCGCAAACCGCTCAGATCGTGACCTTTAAATGAATTCGTAAAATGGCCGAGATAATTATCAATCGCATTGGCCGAAAAGTGATCAATCACATCGCCTTCTCCGCCCGGTCCGGCACGTTCGACCATTTTGCCATGCCAGCCTTCGAAAACAGCAAATAATTTCCAGTTTCCGGCAGGGGCTGTCCAGTTGAGCTTTCCTTCAGAACCGACGCTGGTTGTCAGGTTCAATATGGCCCCTTTATCTGAATAAGCCATTAAGGTCTGTAAAGACATTGCAATCGGATACCGGACCTGATCGATTGCCCATCTCTGAAGGCTGTCGGCATTGGCGCTGACCGGATATTTAAGTTGGGAAATATTCAGGTTTTTTCGGCTGATTGAGCGCAACATCGGCTCCTGAACCATGGTAACTTTTTCCTGAAGCTGACCACCTTCATTCAGTGCATACGATTGCACACTCATATACTTGCAGGCATCTTCGGGTGTAACCCATAAACCTCCGAAAGGCCATCCTGAAGCCATTGCCAGATCAATTCCCAAATCAAGTCGTTTGCCTTCCTGAAGGGTGTATTTTAAATTTTCAAGCCATTCAGGTGAAAGAAACCGGATAAATTTATCTTCGTAACCGTGGACACCATAAATCGGGGTGATTTCCAAACCGCCCAATCCGGCTTTCGAATAGGCTTCCATGACGGCATTCAGATCGGTAGGATTCACGCTGTTGCCCATCCACCACCAGCGGCTCCAGGGCTTTGCTTCTTTGGTGATTTGCGGCCAGCCTGGCAGCGGATCTGAATTTTGTGCTGAGGTATTGCTAAACGATACCACTAACACAACCAGCGAAGCAGTCAGATTTTGCAGTATAAATTTGCTAAAAAAATATTTCTTCATTGTTCAAAACGGATTTTTAATACCATTAAATGTTGGTTTATTTTGTCGTTCCATACGTTGGTATCCTTAAACAAGTATAACAATTTATATCTTTCACTTTCGGGGTAAAACGAAAATTCATCAAAATAAAACGCAAAAGATTTTTATATTCGTATCTTGTTAAACTTATAAGCCACACTACTTATTCGGGTAGTTTCAGATGATTTATTTCTTAATTACAATTTAAAGTATGAATGCTGAAATCAGAAAAGAAATGAATATCAGTTTAAATTTGAAATGTCCAACGTATATTGATATTTTCAGGCAATCTCCAATCTCAATCGAATTGTATGATGCAAACGGCACATTGCAGGAAGTTAATCAGGCCTGTCTTGATTTGTTTGGAATCAATAATATGGAAGAAGTTGTTGGATTTAACTTATTTGCTGATCCAAACTTACCTCAATATGCGATTGACCATCTCAAATCAGGAGAAACAGCCCATTATGAATTCAAGTTTGATTTTGATTTGGTCAGAAGCCGGCAATTATATCAAACCTCCAGAGAAGGTATCTGTTATCTTGAATGCTTCATCCTTCCAACAATAAATGAGAGCAAGGAAATTATTGGCTACATAGCGTATATTACCGAAATAACCAGGCGCAAAGAAGCTGAATTACTTCAGGAAGAGCAGTCAAAAGAATTGCAGAAACTGAACATCACCAAAGACAAGTTTTTTTCGATTATTGCGCACGACCTGAAAAGTCCGTTTAACGCCATCATGGGATTCTCGGAATTAATGCTGAAAAACTATAACGACCTCGATGACGCAACTTTTATCAAAGGATTAAAAACCATTGAAAGCGCTGGAACCCATGCATTCAAATTAGTCGAAAACTTACTCCTTTGGTCAAAAAACCAAACTAAAGGCAAAAACTTTAATCCGGAATGGCTCAATCTGAACAAACAAGTTTCAGAATCGTTAATACTGGCTGAAAGCGCCATACAGAATAAAGAATTACATGTTAGCTTTAATAAGCAAAAGACCTTTTACATTTTTGCTGACCGGAATATGATTGATCTCGTGCTTAGGAACCTGATTTCGAATGCGATTAAATTTACCAATAAAAAAGGAAAAATTAGTATTACCATCGTTGAACAAGATCAGGAAATACTTACATGCATTACTGACAATGGTATAGGGATTTCAGAAAATAAATTGGCGACTATTTTTGATATTGACAAACCAAAAAATACACTTGGAACCGAAAATGAACAGGGAACAGGCTTAGGGCTGATTTTGTGCAAAGATTTTATTGAAAATCATGGAGGAAAAATTTGGGTCGAAAGCGCTCCCGGAAACGGCAGTACATTTACCTTTAGTTTGCCACAAAGTAAAACTGGGTTATTAGAATAAAAAAGTATGAGAAAGTACCTGATTGCTGATTCAAGTCATGCCAATATAGCTGTTTTGAAGAATTTTCTGCTTAAGTTCGATCAGCATGCAAAAATTTTGCAAACTGATTCCGGATTGGGCATTTTACCATTGGCTGCCAGAGAAAAAGTTGATATCATTTTTATTCATCTGGAGCTGTCAGATACAAAAGGCGCTGAAATCTCACAAGAACTGAAGTTAAATCATCTGACGAAGCACATTCCGGTGATACTAACCGGAACAGAACAGGATATTCAAAATATCGCCCATGATATTGAAGAATCGCATGCCGATGTAATCCTGAAATTTCCGGTTGATGAAATCATGCTTAAACTTCAATTGCAAACTTTATTAAAATTAAGCCAACTTAACAGGAAAGAAAGAGGTATCGATAACGGCATAACAGATAGAAAGCCGACAGAAAAAGCTTTAGCTGAAAGTGAAGAAAAATTTCGTGCTGTGATCGAAAAGTCTGCTGATGGCATTTTAATCACCAATGATCAGGGTTTAATTGTTGAGATGAACCATAGCCTTGAGAATATAACAGGTTTCAGCAAAAAAGACTGTATCGGAATTCCCATCTGGGATTTTCATTTTGAATTAGCATTACTGAACGAGAAAAATCAGGAATCATTTGAATTTTTAAAGGGAAACATGGAGCAAATGCTCAACTCACGTTTGTCAGAATCATTTGAGGAACCAACCGAACGAAAAATCAGGAATAAAAAAGGCCAGTTACGATTCATTGAGACCACTTTTTATCCGGTTGAAACTCATGAAAAATACTTTCTTGTAAGTGTTATCCGCGACATCACCGAACGGAAACTTTTCGACGAAGCGCTTAAAAACAGTGAATCGAAATATTATGGCATTTTTGATGCCAACAAGGATGGGATATCAATCTTTGTGATAAATCCAGATCAGACTTTGAGTAATTTTGTTGAAGCCAACAAAGCCGCATCCGAAATGTTGGGTTATACAAAAGAAGAGTTTTTACAATTGAATGTATTCGATCTCGAAATGGACTCAGAGAATCGTTCAATTTCCAAAAGAATTGATGAGCTGAAAAAGAATAAACACGTCAATATTGAAACAGAAGTCAGGCATAAAGACGGACATGTTATAAATGTTGATGTCAATATTATTCCCATACACTACAACAACCAGCTTGCAGTCATGAACATAGTCCGTGATATCAGCGAACGCATAAAAGCCGGGAAAGCAATAGCCGATGAGCGAATTCTTTTAAGAACCTTAATCAACAACATTCCTGATTTAATTTATGTGAAAGATACATCAGGAAGGAAAATCATTTCGAACAAAGCAGATCTGGAACTAATGGGCTTTAACGATGAAAAAGAGGTTATCGGTAAAACTGATTTCGAATTATTCGATTTAAGTATAGGTAATTTAACCTATCCAGATGATTTGTCGGTGGTACAATCGGCAAAACCTATCATCAATAAAATCGAAATGTATAAGAATCCAAACGGAGAAGAAAAATATTTTTCCACATCAAAGGTTCCATTATCGAACGATTCCGGCGAAATCATTGGTTTAGTTGGAGTTGGCCACGACATTACCAGGGAGCGGCGAACTGAACAAAAACTGATTCAACTTTCAAAAGGCATCGAGCAAAGTCCGGCAAGTATCATTATTACTGACACCAATGGGACTATTGAATATATCAATCAGAAATTGACCGAAATAACCGGATATACCACTGAAGAAATTATAGGTAAAAATCCCAGTATCTTTCAATCGGGATATACCACAGCCGACGAATATGAACTGCTTTGGAAAACCATTTCTGAAGGAAACGAATACCGGAACGAAATTCAAAACCGGAAACGCAATGGTGAACTGTTCTGGGAGTCGGTACTGATTTCGCCTATCCGCGACGAATCCGGGAAAATTGTAAACTACATGGCCATCAAAGAAGATATTACAGACCGGAAAAAAGCCGATCTCGAAATCCAGAAACTTTCGGTAGCCCTTGAGCAAAACCCAGCTTCCGTAATCATAACCAACACCCAGGGGGTCATTGAATATGTAAATAAAAAGTTTATTTCTGTATCGGGTTATACCCGGAAGGAATTAATTGGGAAAGTGGTCAGGATTTTAAAAGCCGGCCATACCCCTGATGAAATTTATATCGAAATCTGGAATAAACTATTTGCAGGCCAGGAATGGAGGGGAGAACACCAGAACCGTACTAAAAAAAGGGAAAAATACTGGGAATCAGTACTTATCTCTCCCATCAGAAACCAGGAAGGTAAAATTACCAATTTCATTATCCTGAGCGAAGACATCAGCGACAGGAAGAAAATGGAAAAAGAACTGATTGCGGCCAAAGAAAAAGCAGAAGAAAGTGACCGGTTAAAATCAGCTTTTCTGGCTAATATGTCGCACGAAATCCGAACACCGCTGAATAGCATTCTTGGTTTTTCCGATTTGCTGACCGAATCCGGTCTTGATCCTGCATCGAGAAGTGAATTTGCCGACCTGATCAATACCAGTGGAAATAATTTGCTTGCAATTATTAATGATGTGCTCGACATATCAAAAATTGAGGCTGGTCAGGTTGTACTGGTAGAGCAGGAACTATCGGCTCAAAAACTGATCGTTGAAATTCAGAAAGAATACTCATTTAAAGCCAGCGCCAAGCAAATTGAATTAAGATTAGCTCCTGACATTCATAAAAGTGATATTATTTTGACCAGCGATGAAATGCGGATCAAACAAGTACTCATCAATTTTGTTGGCAATGCCATCAAATTTACCGAAAAAGGGTATATCGAAATTGGCGTAAAATTAGTGAATCAAACCATTAGGTTTCATGTAAAAGATACTGGCATAGGCATTCCGAAAGAGTTTCACGACAAGGTTTTTGAACGGTTCAGACAAGTTGAAGCATCACCATCGCGAAAATACGGAGGCAACGGACTAGGTTTGGCCATTACCAAAAACCTTGCAGAATTGCTTGGAGGAAAAATCTGGCTTGAATCTGAACCTAATAAAGGTTCGACATTTTATTTTGCCTTACCACAATCACTCATGGCTAATGAATAAAATCTATTAAAGTATCCCGGCTGGGATTCGAACCCAGGACCTACGGCTTAGAAGGCCGTTGCTCTATCCAGCTGAGCTACCGAGACATCCTTTTTAGCGGCTGCAAATATAGGAAATTATATCAACTCAATCCTATTTTCTTTGCAAATGGCTTTCATTTCTTCAGGCCAGATGCTCGATTGAATTTCACCAATATGAGCTTTTCTTAAGAAATACATACATAAACGCGATTGACCGATACCACCGCCAACCGACAAAGGCATTTCGTCGTTTAGCAGCCTTTTGTGCCAATACAGATTTTTTCGTTCTTCATTGCCAGTAATTGCCAGTTGTTTTAAAAGAGCATCCTTATCTACACGGATTCCCATTGACGACAATTCGAGCGAAGTTTCCATTACTGGGTTCCAGACCAAAATATCGCCATTCAATCCTTTGCGGTTCCCTAAAGTCGGGGTTGTCCAGTCGTCGTAATCGGGAGCGCGGCCGTCGTGTTTTTCGCCTCCCGGAAGTACGCCGCCAATACCAATAATAAATACGGCTCCATACATTTTGGCGGCTTCGTGTTCGCGTTCTTTAACTGATAATGAGGGATAAAGTTCTTCCAGTTCTTCTGCATGAATGAAAGTAATGTCTTCAGGAAGAAGAGGCATAATCTGCGGATAGTTTTCAGTAACAATAAACTCAGTCCGCAACAGGGCCGAATATATTTTCCGGACAATTTTCTTTAAAAAATCTAGAGTTCGTTCTTCTTTTGAAATTACTCGTTCCCAATCCCATTGATCGCAGTAAAGCGAATGAATATTGGTAAGCTCTTCGTCAGGACGAATGGCATTCATATCGGTATAAAGCCCGTAGCCCCATTCAATTTTCAGGTCAGCCAGGGTCATTCGTTTCCATTTGGCCAGCGAATGAACCACTTCGGCGATGTTGTCACTTAATTCTTTGACCGGAAAAGACACCGGACGTTCAATGCCATTCAAATCATCGTTAATTCCTGTACCTTTCATCACAAATAAAGGCGCGGTAACACGGCGAAGGCGCAATTCAGATGCAAGGTCTTGCTGAAAACTGTCTTTTATAAGCTTAATCGCTTTTTCAGTCTGATTGACATCTAATAAAGATTGATAATTTTGGGGGATAAATAGTTTCATTGATGCTGTTTTTTTGTTAGAAATTCAATTTTATCAAAATATCCATTTTTTTGCACAAAAGTAGCAACCGAATCATCACAATGAAGTTTTTTTGATCTTTTTTATTCATATTTTATCAATCTAAGCGACTTTTTGTAATGAATTAAAATATCTGTGTTGAGAAACTTTCCAAAGAATACGCTTCAGTTATATTTAATTAAGGTTGCCAAATGGTTTAACCTGGTGATGCCAGTCGTTGTTCTGTTTTACCAGGAGAACGGTTTGAGCATGTCGCAAATTTTTATTTTGAAATCAATCTATTCCATTGCAATGGTAGCTACTGAGCTGCCATCAGGTTATCTGGCCGATGTCTGGGGATGCCGGCGAACGCTCCTTTTTGGGGCAATAATGGGTACGATCGGAATCATGATTTACAGTATTTCGAGTGATTTTACCAGTTTTGTAATTGCCGAAATCATTTTAGGTGTGGGGTTCAGTTTTATTTCAGGCGCTGACTCGGCCATGCTGTACGATTCGCTCAAAGCTGCAAACCGTGAAGATGATTACATCAAACATGAAGGAAGAATTACTTCGGCAGGCAATTTTGCAGAAGCGCTTGCAGGAGTTGCAGGTGGTTTGCTGGCCACCATTAGCTTACGTACACCCTTCTATTTTCAGATTTTTGTGGCTGCCATCGGTATTCCGGCGGCCTATTTTCTGAAGGAGCCCAAACATGCTTTGGAAAGAACGCATCTGAAAATGAAGGAGATTCTGTCCATTGTTAAGCTGACCTATCAGAAACCGGAAATGCGAAGCGCCATCATGATTTCGTCGTTTACCGGAGCGGCCACCTTAACCTACGCATGGTTTGTTCAGCCTTATTTTCAGAAAGCCGGAGTGCCTGTTTCCGTATTTGGAATTCTCTGGACACTGCTCAACCTTTCAGCAGGAGTTTTCTCTATGTATTCGTACCGGATTGAACGATCGCTTGGACGACGTAATACATTGCTTTTTATCGTGATTTTCATTTCACTCGGGTTTATACTTACATCAGTGGAAATAAGCCTCGCCGGTATTGCTATTTTGTTTGGATTCTACATGGTTCGGGGAATTGCAACTCCAGTTCTGAAAGAACAAATCAACCAATATACCGACTCCAAAGTCAGGGCGACTATTTTATCTGTAAGGAACTTTGAAATCCGAATCATTTTCGCTGCCATTGGCCCGGTATTGGGTTATCTAACCGATACCTTCAGCTTACAAACCGCATTGATGGTCACCGGAATTGTCTATTTTATTGCAGCAATGTGGAGTATTTTACCATTGATAGCCTCCCCCAAACCCCCTCCACAAGAGGGGGCTTAAAAACAGGCTTCTATTTAAACAACTTTTTCAGTTCGTCGCCAATCTTTTTAACCGAACCCTTAATTTCTTCAACCGAGGCTTTTTTAACTTCCCGTTCAATTTGGGCGCGGGCTTTGCTTAAATCGAGCGAAACTTCGGGTTTGGTCAACGAACCTTTGAGGACCACAGATGCTTCCACCATTTTGATATTCTGAGAACCGGGCAAAATCCCAAGACCCTTGTTGAGGTCTGCCCCCAAATCCTCCCGATTCAATACAAAATCCATGTTCAGGTTTATCTCGCGTGAAGCGGACAAATTTCCATAAATGGTGGTTTGCTGATCGGCAATGGTGGTTTTGAACGGATTCAGTTTCAACCGGCCATTCTCGAACTGAAATTTGGCAGTAAAATCGTCAATCTTGACATTTTTCAACTTTTCCTTTTTGATGATTCCACGAATCTGATCAAAAACCGGAGAATCAACAATCATCAGGTTTTGAGTATTAAAAACGCCCAATCCGTTTAAACTGGCTGGCACCAAACTCATTTTTTCGTTCATTACTCCTGAAAGGCCAAACTGGATAGAAATTTTTCCCTGACTTCTGGCTGCAATTGGTAAATAATGTCTGAAAGTACTTAGCGATTGATAGGCCGTTGGCAAATCAAAATTCTCCATGTTCAGCTTAAAATCGAAGAGCGGCTTATTTTCCTTAGTACTGGTATATGACCCATTCATCGCCATTTTCCCTTGCAGCAATTCCATCGAAAGGTTTGTCAAATCCAAACGCTGATCTTTTATACTGATCAGTCCATTGATATTGCTGATTGGCATTTTATCGTAAACTGCCCGTTGAATCGAAGATTGGAAACTTAAATCAAGCTTATCAGGAACCTGAAAGGCAACAACCGAATCGGATGGTGCAACCGGTGCGCTTTGGGCAGTAGGTTGTTGTTCAACGGTTTTCTTTGACGGTCTCTGAATATTCGACAACTCCGAGAAATTCATAAAAGCTGATTTCAGGTCGAGACTACCCTTCATAACACCATCTTTGAAAATATACGCCAGGTAATTGCTCACGTCGCCACGAAGCGAAAAATCACTCTGCCCGATTTTCGCATCAAACTTTTCGATTTTTATCTGTTTGGTATTCGCTTTCACCTCTCCCTGGCTGATTTCAATGGGTTTAGTCAGATTCGCGCTTTCGATCCTGAAATTATGAATGGTCGCTTCCCCGCTCGACTGAAACTTTTCATACTCTTGCTTTTCAATTGACGACATTCGTCCGGCTAAATTCATTTTCGCTTTCAGTATTCCTGTAATATCAAGGCTGTCAACCGGAATAGCCTGTTTAAGCGAACCAAAGTCAATGGTGCCGGAAAATGAAGCGTTGATGTTCGGATCGGTCATTAATTCGCTCAACAACAGCCGGGCATCAACCGGATTATTTTTAATCGAAGCGTGAGCCTTTTCGACATTCACTTTCAGCAAATTCAGGTTGCCTTCAGGTTTGGTAATTTGTGCTGAAACCTGTATATCCTGAACACTTTCAGGCAGATCCTGATATTTGAAACTGGCATTCGTTACTGCCAATAGTATGTCAATTGCCGGATAAATTTCGTTGAAATACAATCCTTTTACCGAACCTTTAAATTCGGCAGCCCCACCGATTTTTGCCTTTTCGAGATATTTCTGATAATCGGCAGGTACCAAAGCCAATATCGTGGCAAAATCACTTTTTTCACTCCTGAAAGCCAAATCGAAAAACATGCTGTCGTTCGGCATGGCAAATGAACCATTGATTTCCAAAGGGAGGTTGTTGATCCATAATTTACAGCGATCGAAAGCAAAGTTCATTTTTTCGTAATCCACTTTCAGCAAAGTTTCAGCTTTCAGCCTGGTTTTCGAAATGAACTGAACAGAGTCATATTCAAAAATAAATTCTGCAGCTTCGCCTTTCATGTCAAAAGTGGTGAGCATTCCGGCTACTTCTCCGGTTGAACTCAGGTTCATATTTTTCACCCACACTTTCATGGGCATTTCCTGATCATTGTACAACAGGTTCAGGTTATTTACCTGAATGTCGTTCAGTTTAATCTTAAAGACATCCTCAGTAACGGTTGCTGATTGAGTTGCCGGGGCTGGTTCAGAAGTTTTAACAATATCCCAGTTCGCAACTCCCTTTTTATTGACTATCATCTGAATTTCAGGGTTTTCTACCCTGAGGCTTTTCAGTTCCAGCCCTTTATTTCGGATCAGTTCCATCAACGAAATAGTAGTCGAAATCGAACCTGCCGAGAAAATGGTATCCTGGTCAAACTCATTTACGCCAACTATACTCAGGTTCAATAATTCCATTTCAACTTTTGGAAACTGCGAAAACACCGACAATTTAAAATCCGAAAAATCAATTTTTGCATTGATCTGGCTGTTTAAGGTGGTTTTTACTTTGACAAGCAGTTTGTCTTTGTATAAAAATGGAAGAATGCCCAGAATTCCAACAATCAAGACTACAATTCCGGAGAAGATTACTATTTTTCGTTTCATTGGGTTACAGTATTTTCGGATATAATAATAGTTCGCAGCATATTTAACGCTGTATGCGCGGTACGTATTATATTTCGTTCGCGATTATGCTTGAAAATATACATTTTGCTTTTTACACCTGAAGCTCCGGCAACAGCAATCCAGACCATACCCACCGGTTTCTCCTCTGATCCGCCATCTGGCCCGGCAATTCCGGTGGTAGCCACCGCATAATCAGCATTCAAAACATTTCGGGCGCCCAAAGCCATTGCTTCGGCCACTTGCTGGCTCACGGCGCCGAATGTTTCTAGCAATTCCATTGGAACGCCAAGTAGTTTATTCTTAATTTCATTGGAATAAGCAACCACTCCACCTTTGAAATAGGCCGAACTTCCGGCATTGGAAGTAATAACCTGGGCAATGCTCCCGCCGGTACAACTTTCGGCAACGGCAAGGCTTTTCGAAGATTCAACCAAAAGCCGGCCAATAACCACGCCCAGGTTATCATCATCAAAACCAAACACATTTTCAGGAATAATTTCAAGTAACTTTTTAACCTGACTATCAATTTCAACCTCGAGCGCCGATTGATCCGTTCCATAACCACTCAGTCGGAGGCGCACCATCATTTGGTTTGGCAAATATGCCAGCTTGATAAAACCGGGCAATGCACTCTCCCACTTCTCTATTTTTTCGGCCAGCATTGATTCAGGTAAACCTATGGTTAAAACATTTCTGTGCACAATTGACTTCGTGATACCAAGTTTGGTCAGTCGCGGAAAAACTTCTTCAATCATGATAGCTTCCATTTCAAAAGGCACTCCGGGCATCGAAACAAAAATGGTGTTATTCCGCTCAAACCACATTCCTGAAGCCGTTCCTGCTGAATTATGCAGAATTGTACAAGAGGCCGGCAACAGCGCCTGGTCGCGGTTCAATTCATTAATGGCCACATTTCTGGAAGACAATAACGACTGGACATGCTCCAAAACCCCGGGATGTAAAACCAACTCAGTTTCAAAATATTCACAAAGACATTTTTTTGTAATATCATCCTTTGTTGGCCCCAAACCACCTGTGATCAGTACCATATCTGCATTTTGTTCGGCTTCGGCAAGCGCTTTCAGTATATGGTTATGATTGTCGTGAACTGTTGTTACCTGATATACTTCAATGCCAAGTAAATTAAGCTGTTGACCCATCCATGCCGAATTGGTGTCAACAATTTGTCCGATTAATATTTCGTCGCCTATCGTAATTAGTTCTGCTTTCATATTGATATATTTGGTAGAGACGTAACATGTTACGTCTTTACGTTATTTAATGCCTTTAATCGCTGCAAAAGTGTTGGATGTGAATAATGAAAAAATACATAGGCCGGATGTGGCCGGAGGTTGCTCAGGTTTTTTACCGATAATTTTTTTAGGGCAGAAGCAAGTTCGCCGGCATTGAAATGTCTGGCGGCAAAGGCATCAGCCTGATATTCATTTTTTCTTGAAAAAATATTCATCGCCAAACCTGTTATCATCGCAATGGGTGAATACAAAATTCCAAAAGCGATCAATCCGATATGAAAACTTGGTGTTTCAACTCCTAAAGCAGCCGAAAGTTCGGCGCTACCAACAAAAAGTGAAAAAATAAACAAAACAATGCCGGTTTGCAGAATGCCTAGCAGTAAACTCCAAATAACGTGATGCTTTTTGTAATGCCCGATTTCATGTGCCAATACTGCCACGAGTTCATTGGTGGTCATGTCGTTGATCAGGGTATCGTACAGAACGATTCTCTTTTTAGAGCCAAATCCGGTAAAATAAGCATTTGCTTTGGTCGAGCGTTTCGAACCGTCAATCACGTATATATTATCGAGTTTAAAACCAACTTTAGTTGAAAAATCTTTAATAGCCGATTTCAATTCACCTTCAGGCAACGGAGTTTGTTTGTTAAATAAAGGAACAATCAGATTAGAGTAAAACAATACCATAAATATTGAAAATACACTAACAACCAACCAGGAATAAATCCAGAAACTGGTTGTGGTTAGCTGATAAATATAAATGATCAACGCCAGCATTCCGCCACCGATGATTGCTCCAAGCAAGTATCCCTTTAATTTATCGAGAACGAAAGTCTTGGGAGTGGTTTTGTTAAAGCCAAATTTTTCTTCGATTACGAAAGTATCGTAAATGGAAAATGGCGTATTTATCAGGTCGGAAGCCAGCATTAAAACCCCGAAAAACATCAATGCGATCCAAATCGGATTTGATGAAACCGACATTGCCAATCCATTTACCCAGGCAAATCCGGCAAGGAGAAACATGAACAGGATGATGACAAAGCTGAATGTAGAACTGATCAATGAAAACCTGAAATTTGCCTTTTCGTACGCCTGTTGCTGCCTGTATTTTTCTTCATCGTAGATATCTTTGACCTCCTCCGGCAGTTGATCGCTCCACCGGGTTGAATTCAGGTACTCTAGAATTCGCTCAAAAATAAAATCTGCCACTAAAAGGCCGACGATTACATAAAACAAGAATTGTGACATGGACATAAATTTATTTCAAAGTTAGTAAAAAGCATTTCTCAAGATTTCACCATATCGCAACGATAACTCAAAACCACAAAAAGCATTACATGGCTTCAAAATCCTCTTTGCTATTTAAATTGAGAAACAATTCCGGAAACTTTTCAACCATCAGATTGCAATCAACAAAACGGGTATTTATTTCTGAAAGAAGCCCCCTCAGTTTATAATTTCCTTTGCTGATTTGGGATTCTATTTTGGGTAAAATCTGTCGGTGATACAATCCAACCAATGGTTCAATGCCAGCCTTGTGTTGCGGAATGACACAATCATATTCACCGATATTAAGAATCAAAAACCGGATCAATTCTTCATTCAGAAATGGGACATCAACGCTGACAATCAGGTTCCAGTCGGTGGATGATTGTTTTAAAACCGAATACAATCCTGAAATAGGGCCACAATCCGAAAAAGTGTCGGGAACCATTTCAACCTGAAAAGTTGCATAATCAGGATTTTGTCCGCTAACCGCAACATTTTGACAAAACGGTTCAATCACATCAATCATGATTTGGAGTAAAGGCTTGTTTCTAACTAACAGGAACGCTTTATCATGTCCCATCCGGGTACTTTTACCTCCGGCTAAAATAAAACCTGAAATATCTGATTTTTTATTCATCCCTATTCTTATTGTTCATTCTCTGAGAAGTCCTAAACTATACATTTCCAGGTTAAATTCCGGTTGCTTTCCCAAAAACCAGCCAAATACATGTTGTACAACTTGGGTTACTTTATTTACAAAGTACGTCAAAATAACACGAACACAATTACATATAGTGCATTCAGAAAAAGGCGGATAACCGCTTTAGTTTTTGCTCTTATATTAGTTTTGGGACTCTCTATTATTAGTTAGGTTGGCTGTAGCATCGAAATCGAATATATAATTACAATAAGAAGCTACAGAAAAAAACCGGGAAAATCATTGTTTAATGTTTTTTCCGGTTTCCTTGTTTTAATATGCTATATCCGAATAGTAACCAAGGCGTTCCGTGGCAACGCCCTAAGTATAGCTTTGGCCTCATTTTCAGGAATACTGATCAGTATTTCAGGAGTATATGTTGGCTTTTTAAATTTAAGGATATGTTCAAATGAATTGACAATATTTTTTAAATCTCTTTTAAATTCAAACCCTTTTCCCAATTTGTATTTTGATTGTGATTCAGAAACAGAATCAATGCCCTGAATGTTTAACTCAAAATCGCGATCAAGTTTGACTGTCCAAAAAACATTTTCTTTGATAACCGAATCTTTCTTTGAAACTGCATTCTCTGCCTCTTCGGCCGATTTAGGGGCCTGCACAATTTTAAATGGATTTTTTTCGATGGAAGATTCAAATTTCTGGATTGTTAACGGGCTTCCAAACATGGCAAAATACACATTTCCATCCATTCGCTTAAAAAAACCGGAAGTGGAATAGTCACGAATTCTTGATTTCATAACCACAACGCCTTTCAATTCCATCTGAATGGTGTGTTGACCCAGATCAATAGACAATCCAATTGAATCCCGCGATGCCATTTTTAAACGTGATTCAACCCATGCTTTATCTTTCATTAAATCAATTAATGTAGGATCTACTGATGTGTCACTTGTTGCCTGAGTTTTTGCCAAGTCCATTCGATCGCGTACAGCCTTTATTGACAAATAAGTATAAACAGAGGTAAATGCAAGTAAAATCAAACAAAAAAAGATTACAAATATTTTTAAGCCAGAATACTTTTTTTCAAACAGACTATCAAAGTCTTCACCTGATTTCTTCATTTTAATAAATATAAACTTTTGAACCGATTTGCATTGTTGAGTAAACAACCTCTAAATCTTCATCACCCAAACGGATACAACCGTGGGTTACACTTAAACCCATGAACCGTTTATAGATGGTGCCGTGGATCATATAACCATTGCCTAGTTCAAGTTTGTAGGCGCCAAGAGTACCTGATTCAAAGCGTGATGAATGACCTGGAGGTGGAATTGGAAGCCCTTCTTCGATAAAAGCCCAATCGGGCTTGGCCCAAACAGGATTTGGCTGTTTACGCTGAACTCTTCGCACACCCAACGGAGTATAAAAAGTATTGTCGCCTTTCTCCGAAACCAACTTTTCATTCTTTCCGGTCGAGCACAGTCCCTCGCGAATCAATTGTTTACCTTTGTAGAGGTAAAAATGATTATCAGAGGTATTAATTATTATATAAGCATCTGTTGGAGTTAACTTATCCAATTTGATCTGAAGCTTATTAATATCCTTTTCAAGCGACTCTTTACTCGGTCCAGCCTCGCCAGTTTCATTTTGACTTATAGTAATTTCAGGCAGAACTAAATCAGATTCCTGTATGGCTGGTATTGCAAAAAGCACCATTGATGCAAAAAACAATATCCCTGCAAACAGAATAGCCAGATAAATAAAAAAAGTTCGAACCATTGTTTTTATATTTATTACACCTATTAATTTTAGATAGCCATATCTATCATGAAATATACTATTTTGAAAAATCCAAAATAATTAAAAATCCAAACCTTTTGTTACAACAGAAAGAGGTTCAATTGAACCTACAATTGTAACTCGTGTGCCAGAGCTAACCAACCGGTATAAATCATCTATATCACGGTCCCTCAGTCCTACACAGCCACTGGTCCAGTTAAATCCTTTTCCCCCGTTGCCATGAATTTCTATCAGGCTACCAATACCTGCACTGCGAGAGAGAACTCCCTTTTTCTTTTTAATTGCAAATTGACGACGATCCTCTTCGTTAGGATAATCGAGTAATAAAGCTTTGTGGTATATGGTATTTCCTCTTTCCTTCTTTTTTGTTATCCGATAATTTCCTTCAGGAGTTGCCTTGTCTCCATTACGTTCCTTATGGGCCATCCAATTGGGTCCAAACTCTGCTTCAAAACTCCGAATAGCCTTTCCTGCCTGATAAACATACAATTTATGCGCGACTTTATCAACCAAAATAACCTTATTTCCACCACGTGAAGCTGCAATCGCATCGTTAGCCAGATTTTTCCATTTGGAGTAATCGTTAAAATAGTCGCGTAACATTCGACTGGCTGCAGTATTGGCATGGTTGATATAAATATCAGCTTTTTTAAATAAAACCTCAGCTTCTTTAAGTTTACCTGTTTCGTGAGCAATTTTTGATTCGCTTAAAAACATTCTGGATTTATTATGCGCATCAAAAATTGATTTTGACAATGGCAAATCCTTAAAAAGCTTATTATACAATTCTATTTTCTTTGCCAGACTGACAAATGCAGCTTCAACATTTTTACTTAAATTATCAGCTTTTTTTATTGATTCTTCTTTTGAATCGTCAGCTTTTTTCTTTGACTTTTTTGCAAAGTTAATAACTCTGGAATAGTCACGAAATAGAATAAACCGGTTATTTTCACGCGACCAGTTTACCATTGCTGAATCATACATCTGTAATGATTCCTTATAAAGTTTTTCTGCATAAAGATTTGCCTCGGCTTCCTTAGCCAGGGATATAGCTTCGCGGGCAAGCCTTAAATCTTCAGTTGGTAAATCTTTTTGCGAAACGATAACGATGCTGGTAGTTATGGCAATAAATACGACCAACAGTGAAACGATAATAATCCATTTAATTTTCTTCTTCTTTCCAACAACCATTACTTTCGTATTAAAAAAATACCCGGGAGGAAAGCCCCGGGTATTTCAAATTACTAACTCCTGGGAGTTATTATTTTTTTCCACCTTTTTTAGCAATAGCTTCTTCTAATTCAGCTTTGATAGCAGTAGCTTTTTCTTTAGCAGCTTTGATTTTGTCGTTAGAACCAATCAAATCACCATTAGCCAGAAGAGCTTCAACTTCAGTAACAGTTGTTTCAGCAACAGCTACATCACTTTTAATAGCTTCTAAAGCTTCTCTTCCTTCTTTTCCTTTTGGAGCTTTTGCAATTAACGCTTTGTTTTCTTCAATCAAAGCTTTAACTTCAACAATCATAGCTTCAACTTCAGCTTTCAGTTCAACTTTACGCGCTTCTGATTTAGCTTTAGTATCAACAGCATTTTGGCTAACCCATGCTAAAGTTGCTTTAGCTTTTGTGTAATTTGGGAACCATTTTGCTTTAGCTACTTCGATTTTTTCGTTAGCTGCTTTCATTGAATCAACCAATGCATTGTAAGCTTCAGGAACATACAAGTCTGCACCTGCATCTTTAACTTCCTGAATAGCAGCGGTAGCTGCATCAACTTCAGCTTGAGGAACTTTAGCACAAGAGCTAAATAAAACTGCAACACCCATGGCTGCAATAGCAATAATTAATTTACTTTTCATACTCAATTTTTAATTTTGGTTTTCTCTAAAATTATTAACTTATAATATAACTAAAACTTCTATTTTTACTGCAAATTTAAAAAAACTTTCAGTCAAATTTACCATTGTGACGAAGGTTTCACGAGAAGTAACACAACTTTATTTTATTTTTTGATTTTTTTTTTGACATTTTTTATTTTCAATACTTATTAATGGCAATAAAAACTAAATATCAGCACAAATCTGATGAAGAAATAGTCCATTTGCTCATGGATTCGGGCAATCAGGAACTATTTGAAGTGCTGTATGCCCGCTATTTTAAAAAGGTAAAAGACAAATGTTTTAGCTTTTTAAAGGAAAGTAAACTATCTGAAGAATTTGCTAATGATATTCTGACCAAAGCCTACGAAAAAATCCCGGGATTTAAAGGAAATTCTTCATTTTCTTCCTGGCTTTATTCTATTACCTATAACTATTGCATCGATTATTTAAGATTTAAAAAGAAACTTCACTATCCGAATTGGAACAATAACAATGAAATCCCGGAAATTATTGATGAATCAGAAGCTGACTTTGAAGTTGCAAGTTATGAAAACCTGGTTACCATTTTGGAATTAATCCACCCGGAAGAAAAAGTACTTTTATTAATGAAATACCAGGACAACCTTTCGATCAAACACATAGCAAAGACTCTCCGAATTAGCGAAGATGCCGTAAAAATGAGATTAAAAAGAGCTAGAACCCGTGTTATCTACATGTACAAACAAAAATTCAACTCCAGTAATTAATTCCTTCTCATCAGCGTTACTATTTACACAGTTTCCCGTCTATAGTTAAGATGATTGGATTATTCTGACCATTCGAAAAAAAACCAACCGATATTGATATAATTTTGAGAACTCATGAAGAATATTTTCAGCAAAATATTTAAATTCTCCAATGTTTCGTTACCTCCTGAGGTAAAAGACTCTTTTGAAGAAAAATTTGGAGGTTCAATAAACGTTGAGTGGCTTCAAACAGATGATTTTTTCGAAGCTATTTTTTATCATGAAGATATTGAACACATTGCTCATTTTGATTCAAGCGGAAAATTGCATAATCTCAAAAAAAACCTTTCATTAAATGCTACACCGCCACACATCAAAGAAAAAGCCAGTCAACACGGTGAATTGATGAATGCTATTGAAATTAGTGAAGATGAAATTGTTGGATATGAACTAATTATTCGCGACGAAGCTCTTATTCGTTTTTCATTACTGCTCAATGAAAAGGGCGGATTAATTCATAAGAGCAAACTTTAAACCGGTTTTGAGATTTAATATCTTTCCGAAAAATCGCTGAGACTATTGCACAACTAATAATTATAATACTATATTTGCAACCTCAAAATTAAACATGGTGGTTGTAGCTCAGCTGGTTAGAGCACTGGATTGTGGTTCCAGGGGTCGTGGGTTCAAATCCCATCATCCACCCATCTACTAACCCAACTAATTGTCATACATTTAGTTGGGTTTATTGTTTTATACCTTGACACACCTGTTGACACAGTTGTGTTCTGTTCGGTGCCTCTTTTCAGTCAATTAAAACTGATAAAAATGAAGACACAGACAGAAAAATTACCCTACAAAGAAGCATTGTTAAATGACCGACAAGGTAAACTAACCAGCCGGTGGTATATCCAGTTCTGGGTTTGGAGCGATGTCGAGAAAAAGACAATTCGCCGTTGGGACTATGCCATTAATAAAGAGATTGGAAAAGACGAAGCGGACACGATCCGCATCCGCAGGGCTTATGCAAAAGCAAGGATTAAGGCGATCAATCAGTTGCTTGAGGAAGGATATCACATCAGCGATAAAGTTGAAGGAAAATCAATTGATTTGACTCTCCGGAAAGGGATGGAATATGCGCTTAAGATATCTGGGTTAAAGGCTGGCTCTTACAATTCGTATTCATCGTGTATGAATATCTTCCTTGAATGGGCAAAAACAAACGGTCTGGATTCAATTAACCTGGACAAATTTTCCCGTAAAGATGCCTATCAGTATATTGACTGGAGAATAAGCTCCGGGATAAAAGGTAGTACTATTAATAATGATGTAAGTTATATCAAGCGGCTCTGGAGCATTCTTAAAAAGCGGGAGATAATTGTAAAAAATCCATTTTCAGAACTCGAAAAACAAAAGGAAGAGCGAAGCCTTCGAAATCTAGCGTATACTGATTCTGAAATTGAATTATTAAAAAATGAAATATCTGTGTCAGATCCTGAGCTTTGGAGTTTTATTCAGATCATTTATAATTCGTTCATGCGTCCGAATGAAATCAGGCAATTAAAAGTATCTGATATCAGGCTTTCTGATCGAATGATTTATATCGATGCTTCGATATCGAAAAATAATAAAAGCGAATTTGTAACCATCCCAGATTCATTGATCGATTCAATAATTAACCTGGTTCAATTTAAAAATTCAGGTGACTGGCTTTTCCCTGGCAAAAGAACATGCATTTCGAAAAACAGGATGAACGACCGGCACCGGCCATTTTTGCAGAAACACAATTTTTCTGAAGATCACACTTTATATAGTTGGAAGCATACCGGGGTTGTCAGGGCATATAAAGCCGGGGTTGATCTGAAACGGATACAGCTCCAGTGTAGGCATCATTCAATTGCACAAACTGATACTTATCTGAAGAGCATGGGTTTGTACGAAAACTTAGAGATCAAGTTAAAAATGCCTCCGCTTTAAAACAAAAACCCCCGGACAACTCGTGACCGGGGGGAACCAATAAATCTATTAACCTAACTAACCTAAACCGAAGTGTCAGCCCTGATCCTAACCGGGTGTACTGACACAATATTTCGTTGTATGAAGTTCTGACTTTGACGCATCGAGTATCTGCACAATCGTAAGTCAGTTTTACAATACTGGGTAAAATTGAGCTTTGTCACTTTTTGATTAATTAGATTAGTAGGCTGAGCAACAAGATTCAATACCTGTACTTCAACACCACCTCCTTTCCTGCAAACCAGTGGCGATTGAGTATTTACATTGCCGATCTGGCTGAAGATGTAGTTATCCTGAACCATTGCTGAAGCGGGAGCTACAAATTGATGATCGACTACAAAACAAACCTGATCGGAGTTTGCAGCCCGTGCCTGTTCGCCAGGCGGCCACACAACCAACATCCCGATCGCAAAAATGCAAAGTGCAATGAATCGTTTCATGAGATGAAATTTTAATGATTAATAAATTGAAAATCAAATTTTCTAAATATTTTATACAGGAGAAAGGACAGGTTCGACAGGCTCACCTAACGATGCCATCATCCTGCGTCCGCCTCGGGCCAGCACCACCGGCAACCGTTATAACCATTGTTTTTAATCAGTTTCAGCGCCTTTCGTTTGGTGATGTGTTCGCTGGTTTTGCCCGAAATGTGGTTCAGGTGACAGTTGCGGTGCTTTTCGGTAACGCGGTGGATCTCTTTGCTGCGGTGGTTAACCAGGTAACCAAACCCGAAAATGATCAGTAAAAATTCTTTAAGGCTGATTTCTGTTTCCATAATGGTTTATTTTTTTATAAAGTTTATTTGGGTAAAAGTCCCCTCGCCACAATCGTTGAAAAGCCGGTATTTTTCGGGGCGGATGGTCCAGAATAAGAATCTTTTCTTTTTCGTTACCACTAATTGATGTGAATTGGTTGCGGTCTTTTCAGTGATTTCGAGTTTGCTGTTTTGGTCGTTTGACAAAATTTGTCCTTTCATGCCCCAGCAACCGTTGTTTGTTGAAACCGGAATCTTAAAGCTTTTATCTGGCTGCTGAATTGCCGGTAAATAAACTATCTTTTCAATAACCGTATCCTTATAAACCGTATTAATAACGGTTGCACCCCTGACCGTTTTGGGCTTGATTTTGACAGCCGCGAACAAGGAGTCAAGTTTAGCCTTATCCCTGGTCTGCATCTGCTGGTATTCGCCCAGCGTGACGTTTAATACAGCGTTGGTTTGGGTAACCTGCATAAAGTTCTCTTCTATCCGGTTCCGGTCGTGTTTCAGGTAGTCGTTCTGGTTGAAAAGATAAGCTACAATTGCAAATAGTAACACTACTGCAACTGCCAACAACTTGATTAAATTGCCTTTAATCCAAAAGAGGGCAGCTTTTAGGAGTTTCATTCTGTGGTGGTTTTAGTTGATGTGCTTTCTGTTTCTATTGTTGATTTTATTCCGGCTTTTGTTTCGGCAAACTTTTGCAATGCCTTGGGCGCAAATACGGCTAATCCAAAAAATCCGAAAATAGTCCAGTTGATTACCTCCAACTGGTTCAGGAGTGTAATAAATGTTTGTTGCGATATAGCGGGTTCGGGCGTAATGCTTACCATTTTAGAAAGTACGTAAAAATGGTACTCGTAAGAGGCGCAAAAATAAATGGTTGTTAATACCCAAAACGCGAACGCCCACGATCCTGATTTTCGGGTCCAACTGTCGGCAATCATACCGTTTGGTTGTAGTTCCTGATAGGTTCCAATGTCTGACTTTTTCATATTTTTATAATTTAGCTAATGCATGCGAAACGGCCCACCAGATGGCTTCTTCTTTCAGGTAAAATAAATGGACGGCCTTCATCCACCCTTTCTTTTTTTCCCTTTTCTCTTTTCTATTTGTGGTTTTCATGGCCGTACAATTAAAAGTTCGTTTCCGGTACAGAACCTGACATCGCTATGCACCCAGCTTACGCCGTCTTCGATGCAGGTGATACCCAATTCGTGCCAGTGTTCCTGGATATATTTCCGGACTTCTTCGGCTGGCACCGAAAATAGTTTGTCGGAAGCGCGGCCAAACGAATGCTGACTGGTTGGTGAGTAATCGGGGCTTTCTGGTGTGCGCAATCCCGACCAGTTGCGCTGACCACCGTTCCACCAGTTGTTGATCGTAACAGAACCGAACACCTCGCGTAGTTTCTGATCAGCTTCAATTAATCGGTTATCCAACAACCCGATTAAAATGTGCGGTTTATCCTGATATTTCAGGTACAAGTCTTTTGGAATATATTCGTCCAAATACAGCTTAGCAGTAAGGTTGATGCGTTGCATGGTTTTAAAGTTTTATTTACTTCGTTCTTGCTCATTATAATCGGGTAAATTATCCCAATTCCTTAATAAATTTATGTCGTCACAAGGATGCATCCCGTCTTTACTTTTTAGTTTTTTGCCTATCAGTCGCTCTATTGTACCCCTTTTAAGCTTTTTGATTTCCCAATAACACGCTGGCGCATTTTTATAGGTAAATTTTAACGCTAGTTCATCGTGGTGTGTTGCTCCAACAAATAAATCTGCCATTACTCTACCAGTTTAATCCTGTATGTAAGACTGATGGTCTCGTACTTATAGTAATCGAGGTTGCCCAACATCCAATGTTCGTAAAAATCTTTTACCGTTGCGCGGCGCTGGCGTACTAAACAGATTTTCGGACGCAAAAAAAACACGCGGTTAGGAACTGTGATCGTGTAGGGCTGTATCCGGGTGTTCAGCGAGTTTTCCTTGTAATCTTTACACTTACAAAAATACCAGATGGTGTCAATGGGTTCGTTCCAGAAGTAATACCGGTCGCCCGCATGGTAGGTTGTGCCGTTCGTGGTGGTAAAGTCGGTCTTTATCTCGGTTACATGCTCGAAACCGCGGCTTCCGGGCTGCTGAATGGTATCAGGTACCATGGTGCGGCAATAGGCCGAGTATAAGAGCCATTGCGCCTGGTCGGCCTTGCGTACCCGTGTGGGTATTTGAGCGGTAACCGCACTAAAAAACAAAAACGCGATGAGTAATAAGAGTAGGTTTTTCATATCGTTACGATTTTAGGTTATATCAGCGCCGGTTTCTTTCTCAATTTTCTTTTTAAAAATGTTTTCAAGCCCCTGAAACCCTTGCCATTTGGTTATTTTGTATCCATTTTTTCCGATACTGAAAATTAGTACTCCGGCGATGAACCAGCCTATCAGGTTGTAAGTTTGCAGAAATGACTGGTTGAAAACATCGTCCCACATATAGGCCATCATGATTAACAGGATCGATATCAACATCCGCGGCATGGTCGTTCGCCAGACTATGCGGGTACTGAACTTTTCGCCGCGCAATTTGCGGGCCGCCCAATAGCCCATCAATACATCGAGAAAAAAAAGTAGTACTATAAAATTGACCATATCCTTGATTGGCAGAAAATAGCCGATGATTGTTCCCAATATTCCGCAGAGAAGTTCCCAGATGCCTTTTACAAGATTTGGGAAGGTTAAGTATTCGTCCATAGCGTTTTGATTTCAAAGATGGGGCGAAAGCGTATTTAACGAAAGGACAACTTATGAGTTGATAACCGCCCATTTAATCCACACTGTCTCGCTGGCTTCGCCTTCAACTACGCATTTATACATAAACCCTTCGTAATAGCTTTCCTCGCCCAGGATTCCGGCATCTATTCCGGTTATTTTTTCGCCTTCTCCAAACTGTGCCGATTCTCCAGGTTCGCCCTGATCACCAGGATCGCCTTTCAGCTCGTCGCGCTGGTCTTGCGTAAAATCCTGCCACAGGAAGGGGTTTCCCTGTTCGCCCTGATCTCCGGTTGCACCCGGTTCACCCTGGTTGCCCTGTTCTCCCTTATCACCCTTATCGCCTTTCAGCGAAGCGAACCATTCTTCTTTAGTACCTTCAAAACCTCCATTCACCATCGCGTCCATATACGCCGAAAGACCCGCAACCGCCTGATTGACCTCAATAGTTACATTTTCGACCTGCTCATTAACTTCGAGGTTAACTGCAACCGGAAACTCGTTGATAATGATCTGAACTACGTCCATTATATCGAGGTTATTACGGGTTTAATGGTCCATTTTCCGCCGATGTATGTTTTGTTCCGCCCATCAATGAAAATAATTTTCAAGTCCCACTGATACGTTCCAGGTGCAAGTTTCACCAGTTGCTGCGGCACTGTAATGGTCCAGGGTTGGTTGATAACAAGCGTTCCGTCGCTGGTCTTGAATTCTTTCAGTACCGGCGACCCTACCGATGCGCGTACCTGTATTTTTACCGCGGCATAGGCCAGGCTGTACGCATCTTCGTTGGGCAGGATAAACTCAACGCCTTCGAAGGTGTTGTTCGAGTTATGGTCAGCTAAATTGTAGTTTTGCATGTGCGTTGCGTATTTCGGGTTACGGGTTACGGGTTACGGGTTACGGGTTACGGGTTGCCTTCGGAACTGTTTACTGAATCGAAGATAGGGAAGACGGGAAAAGGGAGAAAGGACAGAAAATTTAAGCCCGAAGGGTTGTAATGATTATAGAAAAACGATCGAATAAGCCGGGTTAAACCCCGAAGGGGTGGTATAATCCGGGCATGCCTTCGGCATTATTATCCCGTTCGCTCAGTGCGACAAATTTTCCTCCGTTTGGAGGGGTTAGGGGAGGCTCTAATACAACCACAATTTAGTAAAGAACGCGCTTACGTTCAGGTAGCTCCACAGTGCTTCGGGGATTTGTAGTTCGGCATTGTATTTGGCTATTTTGGTATAGCCCGAACTATCGCGCACGCTGATGTAGGCGTATTTGGTGGCATCGAAACAAGCTCCACCTGCATTTTTGATTCCGGCAGGGGTGATATGGGTACTGGCCGTGTTGACATCTTTAATAAAAATACAGGCATTATCGTCGGCGTTAATAAATAGAATATTGTCGCCCAGCAGGGGTTGCAAGGTCCTTTCTTTTTGGTATGGCGACCCGACAAGCCCGGTGCGGTAATATTGCGCCGTATTCGTTTTTTCGCAATACAGTCCGTCTTCATTCACTTCGGCGACGTAAAGATGCGTGGCCGTTTCGGCAATCGCAATAAATTCGGCAGCTATATCGGCTACCTGGCTCCACATCGTCGAAAGGCTGGCCGTGCGGAATACTTCTCCATCGCGGGTAACGGCATGGTAATAGCCACCATAATATATAAAACCGCGCAGGTGGCCGGTTCCATGATCGAACGAGGCGGTTTGCACGGCTTCGCTGCTGACATAATCGGCCCAGACAGCATGATAAGGCTGCGCCCATGCCGCCGATCCGTTTCCGTAGCCGATCAGCAGTGTTTTGGTTGTTCCGTTGTCAACCAGGCTCACGCCGGTTACATTCATTACCCCAAAAACTGAGATCGTTTTGTACCGGATATTGTCCATATCGCTCAGGTCGCAAACGTGCAACTGGCCGCTGTTACCGCCAACAAAGAGTAATTTGTCGTCAGGAGAATAAGCTACACAGGTAAATTCCGCGTAATCGGCATCCGAAAGATTTCCGAATACCGGCATCGGGCGGGTCAAACCCGCGGCATCGACCAAAATAGGCGCACCGTATTCGGTTACCCCAACAAACATGGGGACGAATAGCGCTCCACCGGCATGTTCGCCGCCGCCTTCGACAATATCAGGGGCCGCAACAAACACATTATCTTCGTTCTTGAAAACCGTTAACGTGGCATCAACAAACTCTGAATTTCCGGCCTCGACCTGCATTTCTTTGATGAAAAACGAACCGTCGTGGTCGAGGTAAGGTTTATATATTTCGTTCAGTACCTTGTAAAAAATATTGCCCGGAAACCTGAAATTAGCTTCAACCGGCAGGGCATTCGCATAAAAGGCAGCCGTGCGGCGGTAACGTCTCGGAACGATGCTTTTCCAGTCGATGGTTAGCCCACTGGGGGTAGTTACCCCACCTGTATTGTTGCCGTTATAAAACAATAATCGCGGGGAAAAATTTTCCGTGAATTGTGAGAACTGGATGTTATTTCCTTTCTGGTAGCCAATGGGATAGCCACTTGTATGCATCCGGAGGGTTGAAAATTTGGTCTGAATTTCTTCCGTATCATCACCTGAAGGATTGTATTTATAATCCTGAAGGTCGATGGATATCGGCGCCCACATCAATGCCTCTATCGAATTTCCATCTTCATCATCCGTAGTCTCCTGACGGTATTCGTAGTACATTTTTTCGGAAGTTACCAGGCGGATTTCACTAATAGCGGGTTCGGCAATGGCAACCAAATCGGCATATACAGTTACCGGGTCCTGAATATCAGCTTCACGGGAGCTGATATCCGTAAAGTTTTCGTTGAATTCCTGATCGTCAGGATCGTGATCGAATTTGAATTTTAGGATCAGGTTTTGACGTTTACCGGGCAACCAACGGCTTATCCGGTATTTCGAAAGGTTGAACGACTGCATATCGAACAGGCTTTCCCGGTCAATGTTATCCACGTCGTTGATTCCGGAGAAGTGGAAAAACGTATTGGTCAGGTTTTGTACCGACAACAGCAGCTCGTTAAGTTCCAATTTGGGCAATAACTTTTTCAGCATAAACTGATCGGTTAACCAAAGCTGCGACTGGATCATTAATCCGGGAATGGTGCCAACGTTGCCGGTTACCAAAGCGTGATAATCAATTTTTGTTATTGATGCAAGGATACTGGGTCCATACGCCCGGCAAATGGATGTGTTGTGATATAGGCACAGGGTTTTAAGATCGTCGTTATCCTGAATAAAATAATTACGCATGAAAAATTGATTATCGCGCAGCAACAATTCAATCAGTTTGTGAAGGAACGGGAACGGGCTTACTACTACCACTCCATTCACACCGGCAGCCGTTAATACTCCTCCTGTTACAGTATAGTTGACCTCGAACCCGACCGTATCTTCAAATTTGCGGGTTAATATTTCGCGTTCGGTGGCATTTCCATCCAGATCGGTATAAGGTTCGCGTTTTCCTTTATCTACCCAAAAACCTGCATTGTTCAGCCTGATGGTGCAATACAGGTCGGTATCAGGATCGTAATCGGGTTTATTCTCGAATGTGAGTTCACCCAGCAAATTGTGGTCGCCAATAAGTTTCTCGCGCTGGCTATCGCTAAGTGACCGCAGTTCGCTCTGGATGTACCCGGCGTAACCTTTTTCGGATGCGTTAGTGATGACCAGTGTGCCGTAAATATATAAGTAACCTCTCCAGCGCAATTCGGCCCCTGGAAATTTGCGGTCGTTGCTTTTGGCTATTTTGGCAAAGCGACCCGGAAAACCAAGATAGTTACGGTTCACATCATTATCGGGTATCGACACATCGAGCGCCAACGGTCCAGGGATCTCGTTAAAACACCAGCACGGGTTTTTATAGAGCAACGGAACCCCGAAACCGGGATCAAGGATTAACTGGCGCGAGTTGATGGTTAATGTGAACATCTTGCAAAATTTTAATGTTTAACTTACCGTCCATCCTTTAGCTTCTGCAATAGCTTTATTACAAGTAGCATACCCGGGGTTATTTGTCACATTTATGGTTTTTCCGGTTACTGTAGGCAGGGCGGTGAAAATTCTATCTATTTCTGTGGCATCTAAATTATTTTGATCTATTCTCAATTGTGGAGAAGTTCCACTTGAGAAAGTTGAATTAGCCCAATCTATTTCGCAAGACGTTAGCAGTTTGCTTCCTACTTGAGAAAAAACTCCAAATATTGAGGCGCGTAATGTTGGTTGATTAAATGAAGTTAATAAATGATTAACTAATAGTCCGCCGGCATTTACTTGAGTGGACGGGAATGTACAAGTGCTTATATAATTTACTTTAGGAGATACACTAGCAAATGAGGACATATCTGATATAACTGGCAAAGATAATGGTAGATTTATTGTTGTAAGCTCTGGACAATTAGCGCAACTAGACCCCATAGCAGTAAGAAGATTCATTGAGGTGGGTAATGTAATTGTTACCAAGGCATTACAATTTTGAAACCCTTGAACTATATTAGTACATTTATTCATTGAGGTGGGTAATGTAACTGAAACCAGAGCCTTGCAATTATAGCACATAGCATAGGCTGTCAATACCTCGTTCATCGTTGCCGGAAGTGATAGTGTCGCCAATTCATAGCAATACTGACACATTTGATACATTGTTGTAACAAGTGTTTGAGCGGCAGTTATTACAATGGATGGCAAAACAGAACAATAAGAAAATGTTTGATACAGCGAAGTATTTTTTGGCATTGATGCTGGCAAGGTGACAGACATTAATGAATAATTATTGACATGCGTTCCGTTTAATGTTGTCAACTCAGGTAAAGACGAAGGGTATGCCATTGACTTCAGCGCATTGCAGTATTGAAATGTGGTTTCCAATGAAGTGAGTAAGTCCATTGAAGTTGGAAGTGTGACAGAAGCCAATAATACACAATTATAAAAAGCTGCTCTGAGGTTAGTCAAGGAATTTTGTGTTGCAGGGAATGCAACACTTTTAAGTTTAACGCAGCTACTAAACGATGAATCCATATTGGCAAGCAAAGGCATTGAACTTGGAAGTGTAACAGAAGAGAGCAAAGAACAGTTCGAATGAGCCGAATCGAGCCTTGTTAATGCAGGCATTGAGGCTGGATAAACCAATTTCTCCAGAACTGAACAACCTCCAAAAATACCATTACAGATACTTAACAACGTAATACTTGAAGGCCAGGTGATTCTTTTGAATGATGTGCAGTTGCTTAACATTGCCGCCATTGTTGTAACTGCATTCATAGACGAAGGTAAAATCAAATCAACCAACGAGGAACAGCCAGAACACATGGATGCCATAGAAGTACATGAATCCATTGCTGTGAGAAATTCAAGTATTCTAAGTACATTAATGTTGTTGAATGCTGAAGCCAGCGATGTCATATTTGGAGCATTGAACTTTGCACTTAATATTCTCCAGTTTGAAACTTGATTACCACTGATATACCCGACTGCAAATGTAAGCAGGTTTAATGCGGCTGTTGGTTTAATGCTTACTTTAAAAGTTGTGTATCCATTAGCTGCATATCCGGCTCCTTCAGTAAACCGGTAGTTGTATGCTACTCCGTTGTTTTTAACCTGAGTGTCAAGCAAAGCATCGCCAGCGCCATAAACCTTAACAGTATAAGTTCCGGCAGATTGAATCGTACATGTAAAAGCTATTCTGCGGTCGCCTTCATCAGAACACAGAAGTTGAATCTCGTTAGTAACAGGATCTAGCGCTGGCCATTCAGGTTCAGGTACAAAAAAATCTGGCACATAATCATTTACAGGGCAAAAAACCGCCGGGTCTGGCGAACCGCCGGTCATCGGTAATCTGAAACTTCCTATCTTGCTCATGGCATGGCCTCCGTTATATTAATGGTTACTCCTATATTTCCGGTGGGTGCATTGGTTGAATACAATTTCACACTTCCGGCGCTCGAAACGGTTTTCGGCAAAATATCTGCGGCTTTTACAATGGAAATATCAGCATTATCAGGGATCACATCTACTATTGAATTGGCGGTAATATTTGCATTGGCAAGGTCGTACTCGTATAATCCGGAAACCAACGACCATGATCCGGATGAAAGAGTTATACTGCCTACCTCTATGGGCTGTACTCCCGGAGCGCCATCATCCCCGGGAGGACCAACTAACGATGAAAGTGCAACCAAGTTAATCCAGTCCGGATCGCCAACATACCTCCATACAATATAACCTCCAGAAGTACTTAATTCAACTTCACGGCCATCGGCAATCGTTATAGAATTTGCGGTTATAGCAGTTATCCGGCCTTTGGCATCAACGGTAAGCGTGAGCGTATGCGTGGCATCGCCAAACGAGCCTGCTGTAATGATGTTTTTCAGGACTGAAGGTATCGGCGTTCCTGTTTTTCCTAAAGCAATTACATCGCCGGTAAGTTGTACGGTATCAAAAAAAACAGCAGGGGCCACCCCGGTTTGCAGCTTAATAAGGTCGAGATAAAAACCTGCGTGGGCAGTAGTTCCCTGAACCCTGCTCCATCTGATTCTTATACTATCAAAAGTGGTATCAGTAAAAGTAAAATCATCTAACATTATTACCGATCCCTGCCAATTTGTAGTATCAGCTATTGCCCAGGTAATTGCAACTTCTTGTGATATAGCTACTCCTGCTAACTGAAACCGAATGTAAACTGCATTTTTTGTTGATGCAACAGCTTTTAGTTTTAAAAAAAGCGATAAAGTTGCGTAGTCAGCAACAGTTAAGGGAACACTATTGGTAAATGTGATCGTATTATTATTTGCAATTGTTCCTGCATCGGCACATTTAGCTCCATGAAAAGGTAAGGTAGTTGAATTAAAATTAACGGTTACACCTGATGTTGAAGGTGTCCATTCAATGTTCTCGTCGTAAATCACTTCGTCAGTGATGCCTTCGGGCTCGGTGGCATTGGCCAGTAATAAAACGCTGGTGAGTTCAATCTGGGTGGCCGGATTAACCGAAGGTTTCTGCGGATTGGCTGAAGGTTCGCCGGTGATCACTTCCACTTCGCCGGTGTTGTTAACCACAATTACATCAATACGCGAATAGGTTGGATCAGCATCAGCCAATGTGATGATGCTGGATGGTGAAGTAAATACCTCTCCACCGATGGCATAAACCGTTTGGCTAACGGCATAACTTAAACCATACAGCCAGACAACCGTTCCCCCGGAAATAAGCCCGTCCTGTATCAAGGCTTCAGCAGGACTTTTACGATAAAGTGCCCGGATGATCTCCGACAATTGCATATAGGTAACCGGATTGCTCTTGCTTACCGCGCGTATTGTTTTCAAAAGTTGCTGAATGGCATCCATTAATTTATTGACTATTTAATTATTTACTATTTACTATTAAAAAAAACCTTATTTTCATTTTTTAACCTACTATATAACAAATCGCAATGATCAGTAAATCAAATAATTGCAAACGGTCTATTTTACATGGCATTATTGAACGTGCAGATTCAAGTTATCTGTATTGAAGTTCGATTCATAAATCGGGAGAACTTAGTAGAAAAATCGACCCTATTTGATTTCAACCTTATTACCTTAATCAATTAGGCTTCGGCGTGAGCTCAGTCGAACGGTAATAAGGTTGGTTTTTCATTTATCTCCTCTTTCTACTAAGGTTAAACCCCAGCCTTCGGTTAAAAATGATTATTACGGTGTGCCTCGGTAAATACAAGCTCCAGTTCGTCGTTGATTATCAGGTCGCGCATGGTGTCGGTCAGTTCGAACTCTCCGTTTTCGAGGGTTACCGGTATGGTTTTGCCGTTCCAAACGAGCCAGATAAACCGGGAATAAATCAGGTCCTGAAGGGCTTCCATTTCGGCCACATTCAGCCGGTTGCCCGGAAAGATGGACCATTTACGCGCCGCTGTTTTGCTGGTTACAACCGTTGAGCGGTCGCGCGTGGTTGCCGTGCGGTCGAGGATTTGCAGCCCTGTTTCGCCTTCCACATTAATACCCATCTTAATGGCGCCGGTCAGCCAGCAATCGTCAATACCGGCCAGCGAATTGGCAAAAAACAGGAAGGTGTTGTTTTCGTAATATGTATGATCGAAGATGAAGGTACGGGCTTCGCCTACCTGTGTGCCATCGTCAAACTGGTAAACTTTCATCTGTTTGGCATCGGTGGGGATTTCGAGTTTTACAGGATCGAGTATGAATTCATACAAACCATCCGGATCCAGCGTGATGATTTCGGTGATTACCACTACCTGGTCGTCGGCGTCGGTGTATTCAATTTTGATGACGCGGGTAACCTGTTCGGTTTCGGGCAGCAAATACCATAACCGCACGGGCTGATTGTACGATATGCGCTGGAAGTCGGGGCGGTGGGTCAGGAACTTATTGCCCTGGATAAAATCCTGAAAGAAGTTGGTGGCGGCTTCGTTATATTCCGATTGGCGCTGCTGGCTCATCCCTCCTTTCAGGATGCGGATGGCCACGGCTTCTTCAACAGCTTGCCAGGCTTCAATTTTTTGCATGTATGTTAAACTCTCCAGATCATTATCAATGTAGCTGGCGCCTGCCAGAATATCAATATCGAAAGCCCGGAGCGGATGTTTCACCGCAATGGATTCGCCGTATGGATGGGTGAAATTGAAATCGGTTGGCGCATCAAGGTATTCCGAAAAATCGAAGGTTGCCATCCCTTGACCTTCGAGAGGAGTAGGCAACGGGAGCCAGGGACGCGAGTCAATGAACGGGCCACCGGCCACTGCCCCGTCGCTACTGGTAGCCTTAAGCAATGCGCGTGGCGATTCGCCAACGATGGCGTCGTTTATGACTTCTATTTCAACTTTATTGCCTGAGAGTTGAACAGGTCCGCCGTATATGGAGTGATTGACTGCCATGAGAAAATATTTACTATTTATTCATTTACTATTTACGAATATAGCGTAGGGTGCGGGGTCGAGAAAGGACAGAATATTTACGATTTATTTATTTACCATTTACTATTATAACCCCAATCGCTCCGATCAGGGCTCCAAATCGTAAATAGTAAATCGTCTAATTGTAAATGGCTGTTACTTTTTAAACCCTCTCATTCCAGTTTGATTAATCAGGTCGGAAACTTCGTCCAACTGCTTTTTAAATGGCACGATCGGGAATTGAACGCCGTTTTTAACCAGAAGGGCAACCGCGCGTGACATGTTATTGAGAGCGGCGGTGAGCTCGGGGTCACGGGTAGCATATGCCGATGGAGATATTGGAGTAGTAGGGCTTCCAGTTGGTATAATTTCGCTTGCAAAACCTCCGCTTTGTCTTCCATTTGGCAACGAACCCGTTGCAGCCAGTACAGTAGGTAAATTAAGCTGTGCAATGGTGCCGTTTTTTTGTGCCAGGTTAATAATATCAAGAATTGGTTTTACCGTTGGATTTCGCACTGCCGGGGCTGAAGCGATAAATTCTTTTTTATGGTACACACCATCAACCTCATTTTCGGCGCCATCAAAATTGGCATAACCACCAGACTGTTTGCCATTCACAAAATTGCCAACAGTTTGTGCAACGATAAGACCAGTCTGTAACCCTGCAAATACATTATTTGCGCCAATTGGGGCAGCTGCCCAAGCCGCGGCCGCAGCAGGAGCCGCTGGGCCAAGTGCGGCAAATTCAACAAGTGCAGTGCCGTAAATGGCTGCATTTGTTGCCGCTGTTTTTACCCAAATATCAGCAATGGCCAGAGCCTGAGAAAACAAAAACAAAGCTTTACCTAATGCCGATTCCTGTCCAAATATGTTTCCAAGCGCTGCCACATATGACTGACCAATTTCTATTTTTCTTGAAACCATACCAAAATAGGCTTCGGTCTCATTCTTTTTTAATTCATCAATACGGTTATTATACCGTTCTTCAGCAGCTATTAACTGTTGCTGATTATCGCCTGCCAGTTTTTTCTCATATTCGTACTGTTGTTCGAGCAGCGATTTCCGGTTGTCGAAATATTGCTGTAATGTGTCAATGCTTACAAATGGAATAGAAGTATCGTTCTGAGATACCGAATTGAATTTATCGGCAATTTTTTGTTTTTTTCTTATTTCATCTGCCTTATCCAGATCCGCCATCTTCTTCAGATGCGCCTTCTGTTTCTCCTCAATAGTCAAGTTAATCGTATCATTCAGCGCTGCTTCTTTAGCGTTAAGATCCTCTTTTTTGTTTAACTGCTTCCAAAGTCCATCTAACTCTTCCGTCCACCGTTGTTCCTCCAGCGCTTTTTCTTTTTCAATGCCATCCTTCAAATTTTCAATACCTGCAGAAGCTAATTCGTTTTGGGCTTTCAGAAGTAATTCATTTACGGTTTTCCCTTGTAATTCGTCAAGGTCGGATATTGCTTGCCGTTGATTTTTTGCATTTTCAGCAACCATCGCACGCTCCATGTCAGTAATGATTTGGTTTTTCATTTGCTTTTTCATTAGCATCTTTTCATCCATCATTACAGCCATTCCATAACTATCTTTCTTTATTTTCAAAATAGCTTCTTGAAGTTCTAATTCTGTTTGCCCTGTTATTTTTGCATTTTCTTTTGCCGCGTTGATTTGAGCATCCATAACAATTTTCATGCTCTCTCCCATTTCATCAAAGGAAAGTGAATCTTTAATATTGGCTATAAGTGTAGTAATATCTCGTGCCTGAGTTTCTAAGTCAGCCATTTGTTTTTCATCAGCAATTTTGAAAGTCCCTTCATCACCTTTTACGATTAATTTTTCCCGCTCTTTCCCTATGTCTTGTAATTTTTTTTCAAGTTGAGCTAAATACGATAGTTCTTTATCATCTGCCTTTTCGCCTTTTGAGGTACCCAGTTCATTAAGGGCGTTTATTTCCTTCTGTATGGCTTCTACCTTTTGATTGCGGGCGGCAACTTCGGCGGGAGTAGTGGCGATCATTTCTTTGGCATCGGCCAATTCTTTTTCTTTTAGCTTGATTAAATCCTGGGCTGGTTTATCTTCGCCATTTACGGGTTTTGATCCTGGAGTAATACTACCAGCGATATTACTCCCGCTATCCATCTGTTCAGTAAGCTTCTTTTTAGTCAACATCAAAGCTTTTGTCTTTTCATTGATGTTGGAAAGGGCCGTATTTACCGACTTTCCGGCATAAACGGCTGCATTTCCGGCAGAAGTGGCCATGTTCCAGGTATCTTGCCAGAATGATGTTTCAGCGCCTTTCCCATTTTGTAGATCAATCAACTCTTTTTCGATGTCAACCAATTTCTGAAATCCTGCCTGTGCTTTGGCTTTCTTTTTAATTGACTCGATGTATTTTTTAGTCGCATCATCTGCCTCCTTAGTCTTAATCGTTTCAAGTGTCAGATTTCCATAATATTCAGGCGATATTTCGTTGAGATCCTTGATTGCTTTTAACCTGGTTTCTTTTGATAATTTTTCATTCTTGGCAATTTTAAGCAATTGTTCAACCTTTACTTTTTCTTCAACCATTGCTTTTTGTGCCTCAATGTTTACCTCGTTGACTGCTTTTTGTGCCTGCTGAGCAGCTGTAAGCCCACGCGAATACATGGCCAGTGCAACAACTGCAGCAGCAAGTATTCCAACCAGCAACCCGATTGGATTCATTTTTGTTTCGATATTGAAAAGGCGCATGGCGGCTGTAGCCCTGGTCGTATTTCCGGTCATCAGCGCCTGAGCTGCTGCGGATAATAATAGCGCTCCGCGTTCAACTCCATGCCAAAATACTTTCAGCTTTGTAAGTGCAAGTCCAATGCCTTTTTCGGCATTGCTACGGGTTTGCCACAACGTGGCCAGTTTTATAGCAACGGTATATCCAACGATTGCAGCAGTGCTTGTAAAAATCAATCCACTATATTTTATAAATACATCGACCAGATAGGATAATACAGCCAGTGACTTCCCAAAATAACCGGTAACCAAAGTCATGGCAGGTGAAAGTTTTTCGCCCAGGGCAATGCTGATGACATTGATCCGGTTTTTGGCCTGTGCCAGCTTCGCATTATTATTGTCGGTATTGATAGCAGCCTGTTCGATAGCGACATTCGTGCCGGTCATTGCTTTTTCATACCGTTTCAGTTCTTCTATATTGGTCAAAAGAATTTGGATGGTGGCAATGTTTTCTGTTCCGAATTTTTTAGTGAGTTCAGTAACTGACAGATTTTTCTTCCCCAGGTTTTCCAAAGCAGTTGATAGACCAACAATAGCAGGGTTGGTATCATCGGCTCCGGTTTGCATGTCGATTAACACACCTTTTAACGAACGCCCTGCAATTTCAGGCTGTGTAATTCGTGGTGCCAGGGTTTCAATTGTCGCCCCAAGGGTTTCGATGCTGATTCCTGCCAGGGAAGCAACTGTTCCGGCTTTTTCAAATGCTGTAGTCAGATAAGGTATTTCTCCTGCGCCTTCTTTTGAACCTGCAGCCAATACATTAATGATTCGCCTGGCTTCGCTTGCCGGAACATTGTATTGGTTCATGACCATTGTTAATGCTTCAATGGCCGGATAGAGTTCGGTTTTGGCAGCGTTAGCCAGTATAATGGCTTCCTGAGTCGTTTCTGCCAGAGCTTCTTTATTTTTGAGTAATTCAGGCCGGGCAGAACCGGTTTTGGTAAAAGCGTCAACAATATCCTGAGCGCTTTGCTTTACACGTATATTGCCTTCGAGTGTTGATGTGGAAAGGTCTTTTGCTTTCTGGCTTAACCAGTCGAGATCTTCACCTGCGAGTCCGGTTAGGGCTGATAAGTTATCGACTCGTTCTTCGTAGTCGTTAAACGATTGAACGACTTGTTTCATTCCCAAAACCAGACCTGCCAATGATGCCGCTCCTGCAGTAATAACGCTGAAATATTTATTGGCTCCATTGGCCATTCGGCTCCAAAGCGGCTCATGTACTTTTTGTTCATTGCTAAGTTCTCCCAGTTTAGTTTTAAGGGCAACTACTTTTTGCTGCTGGGCCTGATAACCCGGATCGGTCTGCTGCATTTTCTTCAGGTCGTTGGTTGCTTTTCGAACTGCCTGTGACAATTCGTTAAAGCTGGCGCCATTGATATTTTTCAATACCCGGTCAACATCGAAGGCTTCTTTCTTCAGGTTTCGGATCTCGGTTGTTGTAGCCTTAAGCTGTTGTTGAAATCGTTTTTCCTTTTGAGGATCACCGGCCGCAGCGGCCTCCATCATTGCATCGCGGAATTTCTTTGCTTTGTTGGTAAGGTTCTCCAGTTCCTGCTCGGCCTGTTTGCCATCGAGTATTACTTTTGGGCGGGCTACTTCGTTCTTCATAACTTCCTGAGTTTAAAGTTTCAAGTTTCAGGTTCCAAGTTAGGGCTGGATGGAGGCGAAATAAAGGACATCTTAGATGTGCTGCGCTGCTCAGGTACCGCAAAAGAAAAACCCGCTGAGTGAGCGGGTTTTTTTGTTATATGATGCCGAGTAAATATAGTACGGATGATAAAAGAATGAGGATAAGCCCAGGAATAAGGTAGGGTTTAATACGGTAACGCCAGATTTGTTTTGAGAGGTTGGACATGGTTACCAGTTATCAGTTGATTTCATTTTAATTTTTAAGGATTCAATTGTTTTTTGAAATTCCAGGTTTGATCCTTCATAAATAGCAGCATTAAATGCCGCTGTTTTTTTTAACAGCTTATCTGACGGATTATTCATACCTGCATCTTTCATAACTTGCCTGGCGCCTTCAATCGTTGAAGCATTCTTATATTCATCAATGGAATGTGGTCCGCCACTATCAATGAAAATAGAGCCAATTTCATATTTATATGTTGAGTCTTTAACTGACACCTTTATTGTAAACTCCAGAGATAATTTAATTGGCAAAGTCATTAATGCTGAATTATATGGAAGTACAATAATTAATGATCCTTTTCCAATCAATTTTCCTGATATAGGATCATCCATTTGCAATACATTATTTGCAGATTTGAATGATTCTGCAAACCATTCACGGCCGGAAACGTAAAGCTGATTCTTGTTTTTACCTGGTACTTTTATCACTTCGGAATAATTCTGTGCGAAGGAAATGAATGGGATTAAAAGGATGAATAATAAAAGTTTTTTCATGGTTATTAGAGTAAATCAATGAAATAAAGCAAAGGTATAATTTTAATACTAGCCTTGCCAGAAGAGTTTAAGGCATCTATTTTTGTTAGTTTCGCTGGCCCTACTCCAATTCCAGCGATTAAAAAATCAAGATTAGAACTTATATCTTCTTTGATAATTCCACCTTTTGCAATAATTGCTTTTTTAATTTTATCTCTTGAAAATGATTCAATGGAATCTCCTGAAATAATAAAGGATTTATCTTTAAAATCAATAGTCTTCAGTTCTGCATAAGTTATCTGATATTTTTCTTCAGCATCTTCAATGCTATTATTATAAACATCTGATTTTATAAATGAAATAGGAAAAGCATCTTTCAGATATTTGTTGATTTTGAATTTTGGGCTTTTTGAAAGCTCTAAAAATAACTTTCCTAATGCAACTGCATCTTCATCCGATTTGTGGTTATCTGAATATGGAATGTTGTAAAGATTGCATAACTCCTTCATCCCAAATTTATTAACGTCTACCTTTAAATTTTTAGCAATTTCAAGCGTTGAAATATATTTAAAATCAACCTGATCAAGTTCATACAATTCAATACACTTGCGAATTACAGAAATATCAGTTGCTGTTTGATGAACGATAACAATATTCTCTCTGACCAGTGATTTAAGAACTTTATTCCACAGTTCAATAAAATCGGGCGCATGTTTAACCTTTTCGTAGGTTAGTCCGTGTTTTCCTATACTTATTTGATTAAAGATTGTTGTCCTTGGATTTATCAGAGAAAAGAAAGTCTGATCAAAATTCAATTCGTTGTTTTCGATTTTTACAATGCCTACAGAAATCGGAGTGGTTCTTTGTTCACTTGCAGTTTCAAAGTCAATGGCGATAAAATTATTCATTGGTTGATTTTTGGTTTACCCATACAAGTTATAACAATTTGATGGAATAAAAAAACCCTCCGGCATTTTTACCGAAGGGTTTACTTTTTTTCTTTTTCCCTTTTTCCAACGCCTCTTTTCTATTTAAACACGTACCCGTGCTCGTTTACGATGGTTGCTTTAAAGGGCAGGTCTTCGGGTTTTACCTGGCTGATCTGGTCGATCAGGTACATGTAGCTGCCCCAGAGTACGCGTTTTTGTCCACCAACTTCAATTTGAAGGTACAGGCACTCTTTTCGCTCGCCTTTCCAGTTAGGGTCGTTTTCTTTGCTTAGTTTGCTGGCGCGTACTTCGTAATCGAGTACAATAATTTCGGCGCCTTCAATCTTTTCAATCTTGATTTTATCGCCAACAAACCTCCTGTTTGTGGTTACCCCAAGTTCGCTGAATGACTTCATGCAAAGCCATTAAAACAAAAAGGGCTGAAACTGGGCTTCGATGGCTGCAACGTCTTCGGCACGAATTCTGAATCTTTGTGCTACTTTTAAATCAGAAAACGAATTGATTGCCGTAACTGTTGTTTCGCGTACCTGGTTGGTATAAGCAATAAGGCCTTCCAACTGTGCATTTCCGGAGCCGTTAATTAACCTTGCTCTTGTTGCCAATAACGTGAATTTGTTGATCGTAACCGAAAACTCTTTCAGCAGCTTGGCTTTTACCTGGTCGAGCGTTAGGCTTATATCTTCTCCAACACCTTCGCTGGCACACTTTGCTTTAATGGCTTCAACAAAATTGTTGAAGGCAATAAACTCGGCATTGGTGGCATCTACAATGCCTTTACGCAGTGCGGCTGTGTCTTCGCCATCGGGGTAATTGGCCTGTATTACCGCATTGATGATACGGGCACGGGTTGCAGGGTTGGTTACACGGTACTGCTCGGCGGTAATAATCACATTGCGGGGCTGGCCCGTTTGCTCGTCGGTTACTACTTCGGCGCGACGGTCGAAATTGACGTACGAATGACCGGTTTTTAGGTCTTCGATAAATACGTCGGCGTTAATTTGTACGTTTTTTTGCATGATTGTCCAATTCTAAAATGTTATAAATTAAATGTCTGGAATCACACCATTTCAGCATTCCCTTGTACGAGGCAACCGATTTGGCATTGTGCCGTTTCTTTATAAAATTCTTTTTAATCCGCTTCCGGATTCGCGTGTGCGTATGCCTGAAAACATAGCCCACATAATCAATGCCCCGTTCGTCGACTTCAAAGATCTGCCAGTTTTTCTTCAGCTCCAGTTCAAGGTTATACCACAAATAATTGCGGACGCGCCACAGTGCCTGGTGCAGGCTTGGTTTATCGGCGGCCAGAAAAACCATATCGTCGGCATAGCGGTAATAATACCTCACTTTCAGTTCTTCCTTGATGTAATGATCGAGCCGGTTGACGTAGGTATTCGAAAATATCTGCGAAAGCAGGCCGCCAATGCTTAATCCATCGGTGGTATCGAGTACTTCGTCGATAATTGCCAGGAACCATTTGTCTTTGATGTAACGCCGCAGCTCTTCTTTAATTCGGTTACACGGCACCGAAGGATAAAACTTCCGGATATCTATTTTCAGGCAATATCTGGTTCCCTCCGGATCGACGTGCAAGTCGTGTTTGAGCCTTTGATTGAGCAAATGTATGCCGCGATGCTTGATGCTGTTGAACGTGTTTGCAATAAATGAGCGGGTAAGCCGCTCTTCGATCATGTTTAAAATGGCATGATGCGCAATCCGATCGGGAAAATAGGGCATTTTGGTAATCTCCCTCACTTTACCGGCATCGGCCATCATGGTAAATGTTTTAGGCTTGCTCGATCGGTACCGGTCTTCGGTGAACAGTTTAATCAGTTCCTGAAGGTTTCCCTCCCTGTTTTTGTCGAATTGTATTACTCCGTACGTGTCGGCCTTATTTTTACGGGCTTTCCGTTCGGCTTTGTCGAAATTGGCATACGTTAAAAATTCGTCCCTGATATTTCCTTTTCGTTTCATACTTTTTGTTTCGCTGGTGCATCCGTGCTGCCACCACGCCAGGTTTCAGTTTCCCTACTAACAGGCTTTTGTTTTTGTCGTGTTCCGGCATCCTGCCGGGGCTCTCATTCCTTTAATTCCTTGGCACGTTAGCTGCTGCCGATGTTCACGTTCGAATTCGAAGGACCGTTGTTCGCATTCGCCGACCCGAGGGCGCAATTGCTACCGTTATTCAAGTTCGCCCCGAAAAGCACACCGCAGAGAATGAGCCGCCCAGCCCCACCCCTACCCTCCCCGCACTTCGACAAGCTCAGTGACCAGGAGGGAGGAAGAAAGGCTTCGTTTATCTTCATTTTAAAATTCAATTTCATTCAATTCACTTTTTTCAAGTTTTTCGCTTTGCCAGGACTTTCAATTTTGAGGAGCCCGGCTGCGGTTTCGGCCTCGCTGAAACGCGAGGATTTTTCGACCCCGATTTATCCGGACACGTTAGCACGGAAGCCGCCGCCGATGGACACGTTCGAACTCGAAGGACCGTAGAACGCACCCGCCGACCCGAGGGCGCAAGCGCTACCGTAAAGCAAGGACGCCCCGAAAAGCACACCGCGTCGCACAGTTCCAGAAGCTGGTAGGTTGGCGTTCCAATTGTAGGCGCAGCCATAGGTTGTTTCTCCAACTCCTGTATTTACATTTCCATAGAGTGTTCCCGGAAAAATTGTTTTTGCCCATCCATCAGTTCGCGGAAGTTCTCCAATCAGTGTGTAAGCATTTTTAAATGCAAAACTGGCATCGCTGTGGTTAGCATCCAGAAGCGCATTGTTATAACACACATAAAGAAATGTTTTGCCACCATCGGCAACTGATTGCATTTCGATATCGATTCCAGATATCCATGCCCATAAATTTCCCCACAATAAATTTTTACCCCGGTAAACCGGTACTTGTGTATTGTATGCCGGACTTGTAAATACGCGGGTGTATATGCCCGTCATGTAACCTTTGGTGTTTATTCCGGAAGTATTGGAAAGAGCTAACTGCGCTTCGAACATTTTAATTACCGGATAGTAACCGTTGTAGGTATTCCAGTCGGCGCTTGACCAGTTCGATGCTCCCGGTCCATTGGCCACCTTTAAATTTTTAGTGCGGTATTCGATATACATCATACAAGCCAGGTACAGGCGGTCGAGATAAGTAAGCGCCAGCCAACTTGCACCCTTGGCTGCTGCTGCCGTTTCGTAGCCATAGCGCGAAATACTTGTGCGCGGATAGCCTAGACCCCCGGCTGTATTACCCGATCCGGAACCTGCAAAGTTTGCAGTTTCGTTGCGTATCGAGCGCGATTTGCCTGTAGTGCGGTCGATGGTACAATAATCGGGGCTATCGACAAAGCGTGGCATTTCAATAGCCACGTCGGCGCCATAAGTAAATGGCTGTGCACATACAATCCAGCGTTCGTAAACCGGATCGGTGCCACCCAGTATCATCCAGCAGGCGGGGTTATCGATCATCACATCCAGCCCGTCGGATCCGTCGAGAACCGAAGCTGATTCATCGGCGTTTTTGGTCCAGTCGGTAGGTTTCAGGTAATTCACAATCTGGCGGCTTTCGTTTACCTTACACGCCCTGATCTGGTTGTGAAGTGGTAAACTGGCGTGTAAATCGGCATCGCCAATGAGGTATGGGAACGAGGGGTCGGAAACACTACGGAGCCGTTCGACCCCGTAGATGCCTTGTCCCGCTTTCTTTTTTGCCAATATAGGGATGAGATCCATTACAGTTGGGTTAGGGTAAAAGTGAAATCGATGAACCCGCCCGAAGTTGGGGTGAACGCTGTGAGGGTTTGAACCCGCAATTTCAGGTCTTTGCTGGCTGCATCGCACACATAGTTCCACACCGGCGAATTCTGTCCGAGAACTGAGGAACTACCGGCCAACAGCGAATTAAATTTCACGTCAATATAATGACGGCCATTGGTAATGTTTGCCGTGCTATTGGTCATGGCTACATTATCGCCAACAATTCCGGTTGGCTCGGTGCGGTAAAACCACAGCCTTAGCGTTGCATCGGCCAGGTTAAGCATATCGCTGGCTGCATCAATCTGCATCAGGTATCCACCACGCCCATTGGCTAAAGCCATATCGGGCAGATTAAGTGATACCGGGGCTCCAACGCTCGAATTGATTGCATCGTTGGCCGCATATTGAACGGTATCTGACGGACGTGTAAGCCTTACTTCGACAAACGCGGCCTTTGAGCTTGGCAGTGGCGCAGCGCGAAGCTGTGTGTCGGTTAAAGGGCCTGAGACTGGAACTGCGGAAGCACGAAGTTGGGTGTCGGTGACAGGTCCTGAGACTGGTAATGCGGTTGCACGAAGCTGGGCGTCGGTTAATGCACCGGTTACCGTAATGGCAGCTCCCGGATCTGCCCCGGGATCGAAAAAAGTAGCGGTAGCTGCATCAAGTTCAGCAAAATTGGCATAAGGAGAGCCATCGGCCTTTAAAAACTCACCAACCAATTTATTGGCAATAAACTGTTTTCCATTTCCAGTCAGATAGATGTCAATCCTGGTGCGGTCGGCTGAAGGATCGATGCGAAATTTTCCGGACTGACAAGCACTGTCTGTGGTTCTGCCAAAGATGAACTTGCCGGATGTTTTTTCGAATATGTACATGATAAACTGTTTTAAGTGATTACTTCACGAATATATAACGTGGGCACATGCTGGCAAAGGACAAAAAAACAGCTTGTAATTTTTGAAAAGTAGTATGGTAATACTTAATTCGGAATTGACCTGCTCACTGCTCATGCTTAAAAATCGGGTTATGTCGTTTTTACTATTGGCATAAAAGACCCCGATAGCAGGTTGCCAAACCACACATTCAGTATCAGAACATCTAACGCTGAAATTGCTACCGGGGAAAACCTTCCCTTCAGCAATGTTCTGATATATGATATATGTGTGTGTTTGGCGCTGTAAATATAGAGATAAATGTGAAAAAGAAAACCGGCATTAATAAACTCTGATATATAGATTTTAATCTTACACTTTCACTTTATCGATCAGTTCCCAAATCAGATCGAGCTGCATGAATGAATAATGATCCTGAATACCGGCAATTTCAATTTTTGATTCTATATGTTTGCCATAATCCCAAATCAATTGATTTTTATTGAGTAACAAAATCGCCACCATGAATGTGGCAAGCAGCACGGCACGATCCGGCGCTCTCGTACTGGTTTTCGGGTTTGGTGATGGAGAACCAAAATTGTGCAGTAATACTCCTGTTTACATTGGCAGCACATACGAATAAAATGTTTTTATCATCCATTGTTTTTGCGGTTTTACTGAATTAGTATCCTCGTCCCCTAGCCTTATCGTAAGCTTTTGCTGTTGGATTTGTATTCGATCCGGCTGATTGCGAACTTTTATTTTCCCGTTGTTGTGCACTTTTAGATGAAATTATTTTCTCCCCTTCAGCATCGAACGATTCCAGGTTGATCATGATTACCTGTGATGCTTTCATGGCATATTTTTCGGCGAGTAATTCACGAAGGACCTGCAACTGATGATAGAATGTTTTGCTGTACCAGGGCTTTGCATGTCGGCCATTCATTCCGGCAGCAACCAGTTCGGTTGCTTCTGATTTGGATACCCCATTTCCCACGCCCATATCAACAAACTTGCCGTAATACAAAAATGCAAACTCAATACGCTCCGGATCACCGTTGGCATTGGTAATGACATGGTGTGCAAAGCTGTTGTATAAAGCATGGCTGTAATTGATATTCAGACGAATGATCTTTTCGAGCCAGGTCTTAATTACAATCTCTGCCCATGCTTCGATGGTGAGTGATAGGTTGATGTTATCGGACATCGTGAAAAAGTTTGCCTTCGACTGCTTCGCGCTCAGGCAACGTAGCTTTGAACAATGCGCCGCCCACTGAGCAGCGAAGCGTGTCGAAGTGGGTTGTTAATTAGCTCCAATCGTTTGTATTGTATACTAACCGAGAATCTCCATCGGTTACGGTGAACGAAAACATGACTCCGTGAAAGTTTACACCAACAGGTCCCACGTTTTGATAAGGAACGCTGGTAAAGTCGAGAAAATCGAGTCCGTTTAATCCTAACCTTTTTTCACGGATCATTCGGGAAAGGATTTTAAATCCGTCGGTTTTACAATTCTGTTTGGCCAGTTCTTCAGAATCAAAATCGTTGTAATTCTCAACCTTTTCGAGCACATAAAAAACGTAATAAGGCGAATCCAAAAAATTGTCGGAATGTACCATATCTCCCACAGATCCTTCCTCATTGTTATGAATAACCAATACGCGGCCAGTGATATCGGTCTGTTGATTAAGCAACTCTTCCAATCCGGCAATTCCGGAGCAGCGAAAAAAACGATGCACATAATCGGTGTGGCCAATGGTTTTTAACCGGGTGGCACAGTCGAGCATGTATGTTTTGAAGTTGAAAGCCATGATATTGAGTTTTGCCTTCCCCTTCGACACGCTACGCTGCTCAGGGAGTAGCGCTGGCTGAGCAGCGTAGCGTATCGAAGCCAGAAGTGGGTTATTTTTTCACTGGTTTTTGTTTTTCGATCATTCGTTCGAGCAGGTCTAAAACATCCCATCCCGGTGAGTTGAAAATCTGTTCGTTTTTAGTGACGTCGCCCTGATTAAGATCTGATACCAATTGGATAAAACCTTTTACCGGACTTGCCGGGGCTTCGGATGAAACGCCTGAAGGCTTAAACACCTGCGGATGAGCTTCGACCATGGCATTGCGGCAACCGGCATAGAAGGTATAAATGGCATAACGTTTATTCATTGAAAGCAAACGGAATCGGTTTGCACGGCGCGGATAGACAAAATCATTAAACGGCTGACGACGATCTCCGTTATAATCGGGCCTCATGGGGTGATAATGCGGTTGCTGCGGACGATACAAAACTGCACAAAGCATATTCAGGTAAAAAACTTTGCGCTGTGATTTGGCGTTATTATATGCAAAAAACTGGCCTTCGGCATGAATGAATTCTTTCCACGAAATATTACGGCATTCTTTACATGGACCCCAGTAACGACGAATGCCAATACGGAATGACGGAAACAGATTGACGGTTAACCTGCAATTTTCGGTCAGGTAATTGACAAATTGAAGAAACCAGGTTAATTCCATGTCGGTTAACCAAAATACTTCTTTTCGTTTTTTGAATGCCCAGTACACCTGATCCTTTTCGATTTTCTGAGGTAGCGCCTTAATTCCCGTAAGGTTCAGAAATGCCTTGAGCCGAAAAGTATTTTGGTCGAATCCGTTCCGGAACAGTTGGCAGATATACAACAACTGTTTACGGGTGAGTTCGTTCCATTTGGGCAGGTGAAGGTTTATTTCGTTCATCCGGTTATTCCTCCAATAAAAAAGCCGTAAGCATCGCCATCGTCATCGGTAGCAGTGGCATTGTCAAAAGGGGCTTCGTAGGCGTTGTCGGCATAGGTTGTATAGGTATCGAGGTTATTTCGCAAATACGAGAGCGCAACACTTAATGCGGTAAGATATTTATTGAGCAAAAACGAATGATCGCCCACCGGGTCTACTGATGCCTGAAAATGAATTTCTGCTTTTAGTGCCAATGCCTGCTGAATAAGCGGTTTAACAGCGATATCGTTTCCGTCACGTAATTCGGTCAGAAATTCGGCGCTGAATACGTTGGTAAACGTGGTTAGTTCCTCGAAGTTAATGTGCCTTTTTAGATCGACAAAGCGGCGACGACTGCAGCTGATATCAATGAACTGATCGAACACTGAAGCTGAAGGAATCAAACTTCCGGTATTGATGCAGGATTTGTTCCAGGAGCTATAAGTTGCCACATTTTGTTCGAGGTAATACAACAGCCGGTCTAAGCCATCGTTGGCAGCCTGGAGGCAGGAATCTTTCAGATCTCGGACGCGCTCCATGCTGGCAGGCGCCTGATTGGGATTACTGACGATGCCAAAACCTGATCCGGTGGCCACCAGGTTAAACTGCGGAATGCTTTCGAGAATGGTTAGGTTGGCCAGTACTGGTTTGAGCTTCAAGAGCAGCGATTCATAAATTTCAGATTCAGGATAGATAACCACGTCTGACCCACCGTCCGAAACAAGGAGCAATCCTTCGTATAGTTGTTCAACCACTTCTTCGCCCAGGTATTTCGGCAGGTATTTAAAGAATGCCCGGATCTCGAATGGTTCGTATTTTGAGCCGTCGGTTATTGAATTTAGCGGCAAATATTCCTTGATGTTGTCGATGGTAAGTATCATTTTGTTGGGTCGTTTACTTTAGTTACACTTCCGGTTTTATTGTTGTCGAGCGTGGTAAGCTCCAGGTTGGGGATTACAAAATGAAGATCGGCAGGCCACTTGTTAATTGATTTGATCAGGTAAAGCGGGCGAAGTATCCGGTCGCGGAATGGTTTCATGAGCGCCTGCTTAATGATGAACAGTTCGCGGGCTTCTGTTCCGTTAATGGTTTTATTTTTACCAGGCGATGGACCTACCAGCGATGGTTGCGTTAGCATTCCGTAGGCAATCAGGTTCGATATTTCTTCCGAGTCTTCGATGTAGGCGCCATCTTTTATTTCATTTTTCACAACCTCAATTTTGATCATGGGGTATGGCTGTCCCTGCGGGTCTTTTTTCTGGAAGGTGATAATCGATTTTCCGCTGTTCTCATTGCCCTTTATGAAATCATTGATGTCTTTATATTCTTTTTTGATCCGGGCCTTTTGTTCTTTATCGGCGGTAATGCTCTCGCGACGGAATATTTCTTTGAAATAGTCCGGATCGAGCAGGATGATGTAATTGATCAATGCCTGATTTTTCATGATGGCATCCTTAAACGGGATAATCTTCATGGCAAAATCGTATAGGCCACCGGCAAAAATCGCATACCAGTAGGGCTTCTGATAATAGTTGCGACCTGGTGAAGGGAAGTTTACCGGAACGATAAACCGGTTACGACGGGCTTTCACCGCTTTTTTTTCATCTTCCTTCATAAGTTCACGCAAATGGCGCAACGGGCTGTAATTATCGAGCACGTTGGTTGCAGTGCAGGGATATTCGTCGCCGGGCGTCTTCTCGCCCCAATAGGCAAAATAATAATGCCATTCAATCCGTCCGTTTTCTTTGTTCATTTCGCTCCAGCGCGAGAAACAAGCTTCTTTACTCCTAATCTCCACGATCTTTCTTTTTTCGCCATCCTCTGCATTGAAAATAATTTCGGGGAAACAATTGAAAAACCAATGCATGTCGCTCATTTGTTCGAGCAGGTATAATTGCATGTCGTTTTCTTCGAAAAAGCGATCAACCTCTGCATTCCCGATATAGGATTCAATCTTTTTTGTTTCGCCTTCACCTATAATTTTTACGGGTTTAATGCCGTCGCCGTAACTGAGCAATACGTTAAACCACAGATTGGCATTCATCTGTGCCAAAGTTCCGGCCTTCTCTATGATTTGTTTAGGCAAATCGTTGGTTGTTCCCCAGGGGACCATTTTAGGCATATTATCTTTTTCGCGACCTTTTACCGCAATTTGGGAAGGATCCCGGTCGGGAGTTGAGAACATATTGGAAGAGTCGGATGTTTGCAAAAAAACGGCAGATGTACCCGTTGCATAAGCAGTGGTTCCGTCGTAATGCATGATTATTTCTTCCTTGTTTTTCATATCATTACCTCCATACCATTAACATTAAAAAGCAACTGGGCGTGGACGGTGCGAACCTCGCCACTTTCGGGATATTTAAAATTGAACGTATCGTTTTTGAAATTTGACGATGTGCAGACGACCCGTGCATTGACTACGGTGCCGTCTTTTTCGCCGTAAACTACATCGAAGGGTTTACGCTCGACAGACCGGTCGAATGGATCGAGCAGGTGACGAAGTGCTTTCAGGAAAATTTGTTTCATAGTAAAAAGTTAGAAGCCTCACCCCGACCCTCTCCGAAGGAGAGGGAGGAAAAATGGCTTCGATTGTTTATGATTCAAATATCAGAGATGCTTTATTTTAACAAAAGGACAATAAATAGATTGCTTCGTACCTCGCAATGACGACGAACAGTGCGATTTTAAGCTCTACCCCGTGGGGAGGGTTTGGGTGGGGCTGTGAGATATCCATTATAGTAATCTGAAATGTATTCCTGAAGGGCGGTTTTCCATGGGCGCATGTGATTCACTGCACGTAAATCGAGTTTACGGGTTGATAAGCGTTCGGAGGCAGGGCGATCGGCAAAATAGGTTTGCTTAAAGTAGTCGGATGTTACCGGGGTAATTTTTACCTGATCGTGCAGCCCGGTTATTCTAAGCAGTTCCTGGGCCACTTCAAAGCGGCTGGTTTGGCCTCCGCACACACAATTATACAGGCCCCAGTATTCTTTTTCGAGCAATGCCCTTACCGTCCTGGCAAAATCGTGCGTATAGGTTGGCGTGCCATCTTTATCGTTCACCACAAAAAGTTCTTTTTTGCCGTCCTTTAATTGATGCATTAGTTTTTGAATGAATTTTTTATCTTTTTGCGGACCGGCGCCCATCATCCATCCGGCACGGCATACCAGGTAACGGGTTGCATTTTCGACCACAAAACGTTCGCCCATATATTTCGAGCGGGCATAAACCCCCAAAGGGTTCGGTGTGTCCCAGTCGTCGTACAATGCTTTTTGGCCATCAAATATTCCGGCAGTACTGATATACAGAATTGGAATGTTTAATTGGTTGGCCAGGTAAACGGCATTTTCGACGCCCAATGTATTGGTGAGGTATGTTTCATCCGGATTGTGTTCACAGAATTCGAGATCGGTATATGCTCCCAAGTGAAAAAGATAATCGGCATTGAAATTGAAAACATCTTCACGATAGGCATTGAAATCGCGGAAATCGAGAAATGAAAGCCAATCGTCGTTCACATCTTTATCGGTACATTTCAGTATATAATCGGCGCTGAACTGTTTATAAAAGGCTTCGCCGAGCATTCCGCCACAACCGGCGATGTAGATTTTTTTCATCTTAAACTATTTACAATTTAACTATTTACAATTTACTATTGAACCCCAATTGCGCTGATCAAGGCGCAAATAGTAAATTGTCTAATTGTCAATTTTTAATTCTTTCTTTTCCCTTGCCAAAAATTCGTGATAGCCTTCGGGGCGGCGGCCTTCTTTTTCGTAAACACGGTAACGGATTAAAACATCAGGAAGATTGGCGATGATATAACCGGCTTTTAAAAACTTACACCACAGGTGATAATCTTCGGCCCATCCCTGTTTGGTGTAACCATAACCGCCGACTTTTAGCAGGGCAGCTTTTCGCATGGCAACGCCTGGGTGGTTGACAAACCAATGATTGGGCATGTTGGCAGCCAGTTGCCTGGTGACCCGTTCGGGGTGATGTGTAATGAGTTGTTTGGCGCCAAAAAACTGAAGCTGAACGCCGCAAACACTAATTTGAGGATTCTCAAACATAAAATTAACCAGGGTCGTGATGAGCCGGGTATTGGCAATGTCGTCGTGATCCATCCGCACAATAATTTCACCACTGCAAAGCGATACGCCAACGTCGAGCACTTCTGAAAACTGAAGGGTATCATTGTCAACTTCGTGGTAAATCACAGGTCTTTCAGGATTTGTTTTTTGTTCGGCCAGTTTTTTAATTATGGATGATTTACTTAACCTGGAATCGTGATTGACAATGACCAGTTCCATTTCTCCGGCATAGTTTTGCTTCAGTACACTGTCAATAGCCAATTCGATCCATTCTTCGTTTGGATCACGGGTTGGCATAAGGACACTTACTTTTTGAAAATCCGCGTTACGGGTTGCAGGTTGCGGGTTCGGGGTTCCGTTTAAGAATTTAAGAAATTCGATTTCCTGGTATTTTAAACTTCTGTTTTGGCAAATAAACTTCCGGGCAGCATTGGCCAATTGCTTTATGTTCGTGGTATTCTTATAAAGTGAAGAAATAGCGGTGACAAATAGATGAATTTCCTGCTGAGTATAGCAGGGATCGGCAAATATTTCACGGGCTTCGTACCGCTGCCGGATTGAAATAACAATACCTCTTGAGGTAAGCACACCGGGGATATCTCCAACGCCAGGCATGACACAACAAATACCGGCAGCCATCATTTCGAGCAGCGCAATTGGCAAACCTTCGGATGGTGAACAATTCAGGCCAAGATCAAAAGCCTGCATGGTTTGATACACCTTCTCCATTTCAAGGTTACCCGTAATTTTAATAATTTTCCGGAGCCGAATGTCGCCTTGAATGTATGTGTTTACTTTTTTGAAATAATTCTGGCTTTGTATATTTTCTGAAGGACCGCCAACGATCAGTAATTTCGCATTTAGGGTTATGGGAAGCTGCCTGATTATTTTAAGGGCATCGAGAATATTTTTATCCTGGGCAACGCGCGTAATCATTCCTATTACAAAATCCTGACTGGTAAACCCGAAGCTTTTTCTAATCGAAGACCGGTTGATGTGTGATGCTTTATCAATCAGATCAACATCGACACAGTTGGGTATGACCATAAATTTTCGGGCATCGATACCATCCCAACTGGTAAATGAATCCACTATTTTTTGATGAATGGCATAGTACCCGTCGGTAAACTGATCATACTTTAGCACCTGCGCATAAATATGGTCGATTTGGGTATGCAAAATGGTTAAATACCTGAATCCAAGTTTTTGTTTTAACGACGTTACAGCTGGCATCATGCCACCGGCATTGCAGTTAAAAACGACATCGCAACCAATCAAAAATGGTTCAATGATTTTACTTTCAGGACAGAGGCCAACTACCACGATGCGTACACCTGCAGCTTTAATTAAATCGTAAAATTTACCGGTTGTACCACTGAGCACAATCACATCCAGGCCGTTTCGATATGCCATTAAAACGTGGTGGTATGAAACGAATTCGGCACCGCCAATGTCGTTGGTGCCAATAAGAAAGGCTATTTTCATAAATTCTGAAGTTTGATCAGATCAAATTTTCAGAATTTTAGCAGGCAGGGAAAGGACAGGAGAAGTGGTCAGTGGTCAGTCGCAGTTTTCAGTAAAATCAATTTTCGGGTGGGGATAAAAGTTTTTCGAGTTCTTTTATTTTGCGTTTGATGCGGAGAAGTTGGTTTTTGGCCTGATCGAATTGAACCCGTGCAGCTTCCTCGAGATGACGGAGTTCAATGAGTTGTTGACGGATATCGGTTGCGCGTATCATAAAAGCCCCTCCCATCTTAATTTGCACAACACTACCCTCAAGGATAAATGTATATAAGACAGAAAGGGCCAAAAGTGTGACCCGTTCTGTCCTTGAGGGAATAATGGATAAAAGTGTTGTGCGGGGGTAAAGATAAAGAGATTTACAATTTATTCATTTACGATTTGCGATTTAGGTAGAAAAAAAGCCTCACATTTTTGCGAGGCATTCGTTCCATAGCTGCGGAGAGCTTATTCGATATCCTACTTTTTTTGTTTTTAAAATAATTTTAGCTGCTGTGTTTTGTTTTGAATAAGTAAATCGTCGAGAATATCTGTTTGTTCGGAAATTTCCGAAATTGTTACGGATTGCGGGTTGCGTGTTACATTTTTGGGCATTTTAAGTACGATTTGGCTTTCGGATTCGGTGATTGGTAAAATGTATAATCCTTTGCCGGTGGGATGAAGTTGCACCTGCCAAGCTCCGTAGAATTGATTTGATAGTGAGTTCATCCAAGCTACTTCGCCAAACATTCCGTTCAGGCACATGTTTATCAGGCACATCATACAACAGTTACGGTCGATATCGGCTCCGTAAAACAGTGCATTGCGGTTGATCTTAGCGGCTGCCATCAGTATGCGTCCACTTCCACAGGCGCAATCGAGAATGCGGTCGCCAAAGCTGATAGGATCATTAAGTAGTGCCATAAGGTCGCAAATTGGTTCGGGTGTGAAGAACTGTCCGTTATGTCCAAAGCTGATGTGCTCCATGAAGAAATCGCCAAATACATCGCGTAATCCTTCGCCGTTGTTATCCATTTCGATGACCAGTGCGCCAAATGCTTCTGTCATGAGGTAGGCTTCGGGTTTATCATATCCGCGTACTATTTCGAGGTACCGATTTTCCATAGCTCCCAGCGACAGGGCGCAAACTGCCATTTCCAAGAAGTCGCTGAATACGTTACTGATGCTGTTCCGACGCGCCAACTGCTGCATGTACTGGGCAAAGCTTTTCTGTTTTTCCATGTCTCAGTCTTTTACAATTATTATCATTTTCCCGTTTTCGACTGTGACATGCACTGTTTGGTGTGGCTGAAACCCGGCATCGGCCAACCAGTTTCCTTTTAGTGTGAGTTTTGGCACCTGGTGGTAATTGTCGTGGTACTTGCCTTTTACATACTCGGGTTGAAGCTTAATCACTTTTGTCATTTGTTGTACCACTGCCCTGTGGATTTATGTAGGCTGGCTCTCCTGTTAATTTTGAGCCAACACTGAATTGAGCAGACCGGAATTAGTCAAGGGCCACTTCGACACGTTCGGTTCGACTGCTTCGCGCTCACCGACCGTCTCAGTGACCGATCGAAGTGAGCTTGTATTACCCTTTACTTTTCCGGGATGCGATCAATACCTTCGGGGCAAAATTGAGTGAGAGAGAACCTTCTGTGATTTACGATTAGCCTATTTACTATTTACAATTTGGGGTTAACAATGTGGACACCTCTGGAAACAATGTGGACACCTCGGGGCACAAAAAAAGGAGGCGTGAGCCTCCTCAGATTTGAAGTTGAAACGATTAACTTCCGTAACAACTGATGTAAGCGTTGTATTCGAAAGAAACGAGTTCTTTGTCAAGCAATTCGGCTGCTCCTTCGAAATAAACCGAATCGAGATAAGTAACGAAGGCTTCCCAAAGGTTGGTACTGTTTTCCTGAACTTCTGCGGCTGATTTTAATCTGTAAGTTTTCATACTGTAGTTTTGTTAAAAATTATATGCAGTTTTTCACGGTCAAACATCTGGGGTAAACAAAGAGGAACTGGAATAACGGATCGAAGTGAGTATATGCCGGGAAAATCCTTGTTTAGGTGAAACCCTTAGCCCAGGATATTGACCGTTTCTTAGCGTGTAATTTTGCTACAAAACCAGAGTGGAAACACCAAATGCAGAGAGCAGTGGGCGTTGAGAAAACAGCAACGCAGGGAAGCTCACCAACCTAAGATCGGTTTATGGGGCGGCTGGAATTGCCTGTAAATATGAGATTGCTTCCCGCTTCGTGCCTCGCGGTCGCAATGACGGCCCTTCGACTGGCTCAGGGATCCGGAGCGACATAAAAAAAAGCCTTTCGGCTTTTCTTGGGTTTCAGTTAAAATGGAAGGTCGTCTTCGGCGGGTTTTGCTTGTTTTTTTCGTGATGGCTTTTGTGCCTTTTTTTGTTCTTCAGGACCATAGGGCTGTGTTGGGATGGCTGCCGAAACTTTGGTCTGATAATAACAGGTGTGGGTGCGTCCGAATTTGTCTTCTTGTTTCAGTTTAGCCACTTCAAATGAGAGGTACTTTACTCCGTTCTTTTCGAACACGGCTTTTTCGAGGCCTTCAACTGGTAATACAATTCTCACGATGTCGAGGTTTTCTACCTGAGTTCCTTTTCCGATGTAATGTTTTTCAAAAGTTGCCATAATATTGAATTTAAGGTTATAAAAAAAATTTATACCGGGTGAACTTATTCTGAATGAGGGTGGCAATGGAGGAACTGGAATACCGGAACGTAGCGAGGATATGCCGGGAAAATCCATTGACGGGAACCACCTTGAAAGAATACACCTTTGTATATAATTTTGACTAACACTCAATATTCTGTCAACCATAGAAAATTTGCACCGGCGAATGGGTACTAAGGTAAACCGGGAGATTGGGATAGTATTGTTGCCAGGTGATGGCCTGATCGTGTTCGGTAGAATATCGGTGAAGTAACTATTGAGGCTGTGCCAACGAAACGAAGATGACCGGCGGCCCACGTTAATCAGACCATGGCGGCGACATCAACAGCATGGTGTCCGGAACAAAAACACAAAAGGAGCGAACAAGCATTCCGGAAGATGGCCTTACCAACTGAAACTAAATGACGAAAGGCTTTTAGGGGAGCGGTGGTTCGACTGCTCGGTTCGATACGCTTCGCTACTCACCCACCATCGGTGAGTGCGACAATTTATGAGTTAGCGAATAAAAAAGGGGAGCGTTAGCTCCCCTTTGGTTAAAGATTGATCAGTTCTTCAACGTCGTGCACTTTCACGTCAAGTGTCCGTTTCATTTCGTCGATCACTGAGCTGATCACTGCCGAGTTTGAAGTTTTGAACTCGTTCCCGCTTGCATCCCGCAGACTAATCACAGAACTCAGCGAATCGGCCCCGATCTGGAAGGTCTGTAACTTCCGGCGCGAATCGTTCAACGTTTTCCACCGGTCAATCAGCATCGACAAATCTTCCACCCGCTGGATGCGTTCTTCGAGGGTCATTTTACGAGCTGCTTCTTCAACTACGTCTTTCACAACTGTCATAGTTGGAGTAACTTCTACCACTTCAACAACTTCAGCAACACTGGCTGCTTTTTCGGCATTATTTGATTTACCCATAACATTTTGCCCATGCCCTTGGGTCTTATTTTGGCATCTGGCTCGCCGGTTAAAATTAAATTACGGGTAGTATCCATTGAGCCGGGCGGAATCTAGTCAAGGGCGAATGTCAGGTTTAACGAGTTGCGGGTTTCGGGTTACGTGTTACGAGTTAAAGGTGACCGAGTGCGAAGCAAGGTTTAGTTATGTCTATACCGCTAAACTAAACCACTAAACCTCCCTTTACTTTTCCGGGCGGCGATCAATAACTTTATCCGGAATTTGAGTGTAACTACTTTCTCCGTCATCACCGGTAAGCCTGATTTTTAGAAACAACCAAAAAAAGGGGCGAAAGCCCCTTGAGTTACAATCCCGGATCAGCATCTGAATACCCATCGTAAACTTCACCGTAATAATTAAGTTCATCATCCTGATTACAGATATCTTCATCTTCATGATAGGCTGAACATACTGTACAATCACCATCCGGACGGCAACAATTTGAATTTTGAAACATAGTTTTTGCCGCTGCCCTGCGGACTTATAAAGGCATCTGGCACGCCTGGTTGTTTTTACTGAATGAAATTTTCCTGATTAGCAAACTTTGATTCCACTTGTTCGCATCCCCATGCATCGCGCATATCTTCCATCGACATGATTTTACCTGACTTCTTGAAATATTCTCCTTTGTGCCAGTACCATGCCGTTTTCGGATGTGAGAATCGGTAACCTTCGCCTTTCAAAGTTTCCCTTACTGCGAAGGTGTTTCCGGTAATCCAGATCCATGAGCCAATCAGTTCGATTGTAATATCTGGTAAGCAGATGATCCGATCAAGCCGCTCGCGCATTTCTTCTGAAACCTGCTGCTCATATTCCTTCCTTGCTTCCGAAAAATCAGTATTACTGTTGATAAGCTTTCTTGAAAGCCGGTCATACAAATCATTGATCACCTGCATGATTGCCGTATCACCACCTTTGTCCGGGTGATACAAGAAAGCAAGGCGACGGTACTCCTTGCGCAATTCATCCAACGTCTTAACACCTTCAAAAAATTTCATAGTTTTTACCGCTGCCCTGCGGATTTATGTAGGCTGGCTCTCCTGTTAATTTTGAGCCAGCACCAATTGAGCAGACCGGATTCTAGTCAAGGGCGAATGTCAGTTTCGAGGCACGCAGAAAGTGACCGAGCGCGAAGCGTTGTTTATGCAAATCACATCCGGGAAGCACAAACCCTTTACTTTTCCGGGATGCGATCAATAACTTCGGGCCAAAATTGTAGGAGAGATAATACCTCTCTGCCTGAATAGGCGCTTAGTCGGCATTCTCTTTTGGTTCTTTTCTCTGATGCCGGGCGGAAAATCTAAGTAGCAAAATCAGAGAAAAGAACGGCGCAAAATTTTCAGGCCGTAGGTGGTCCCTGAAAATTCAGATCCCGAGTACTCGGGAGATGGCGCAAGGTTCTTTTTGCCCGCTTTTTCTTACAAGAAAAAGCGTAGAGAAAGTTCTGTGCTTAGAATCAATCTAAATAGTATTGATTTTCGCATCTAAAAAAAAGCAAAAAACTAAAATTCAAATAAATAGGTATCTAAAAGGGTGGAAAAACACCCTTCTACTTATAGTTAATCCCGAACCGCCCTGATCGTCTTTTGTGCGCACAAGGTCAAAAATGGCGTTATATGCTGAAAGTTGCATATGTTCTGTATAGTGGAGGCTCTATCCAAAAACCCATCGCACGGACGAAGGTAGTGCGATACCGAATGTGTTTGAAAGCAAAAAACAGGTGAATGCGAAGCACATTCTCCTGTTGTGGGTAGTGGAACAATCATTCTGAATTGAATGAAAGGATGTAATGAAATTATGAATGTTTGTGTATCGGGCTATTGGTTAAACACCGTTGACATTGGTATTGATGTGACTTGCCTTGGAAAGAAGTTCAATCCAATAAACAGATCATCCCATGCATCAGTACCGTCGGTACGAAGTTCGAGCGGATCATCTTCAGTCTCTCCAAGTTTCTCGCCAGCCTTATTCTTTTCAAAACCAGTACGGCCAATTCGGATCCCACACATCTCCATTGATGGAAGCAATGCCGGATTGTTCGCCCGGTTAAACTTTGGAAACAGATACTTCCGACCCTTAAGTGAATCATCTATAACCTGATGCTTTACTTTGTGTGTCCAGGTATTGCCGATATAAACCGGTTCAACACTCCAGCCACGGCGCGACAGTTCTTCAACAACTATCTCCTGAAAGTTTGGTGCATCTTCATCAGCATAAGCGCCATCCAATGCAGTGGAGTTGTAATAGTAGATCACATCCTTATTGCGGATGTACTGGTAGTAGTCGCACCAATCGCGGCAGAGTTCCCTGATCTTTCGGTTGAACTTCACATACTTGCTCGATAGGGTTTTCATAACAGGCTCAGCACGTTGGCCTGTTATGATCCAATTGATGTTTGCATTATAGTCTAATGTAATGGCTAGTGGCACTGATGGATCAATGTCACCATCCTTCAGGCAATTGTCTTCAGCAATGCGGTCAAGGTCGAGTGTGCCTTTTGCGGTCCGGAGGTTATCCAGATAAGTAGTATTGTCGGCATCATAGTAATGCACTTCAGGTGTAAGATTAGGATAGAAACCATCAGTCAGTTTGCGTATCCGTTTGTTCATGATTGAAGTCATGAAGATGACCGGCGGCAAAATAAGTTTCTGCTTTTTAATGTATTCGATACCAACTATTTCAAGGTTTTCAATGGTGTCGTATTCTTTGTACAGGAAAGCGTTTTGCCTCAGGAAAAACAGTTCGTCGCGTTGCTGTTGCATTTTCCTGACAGCATTCGCGGGCATTTCAGGCATAAACCGGTATTTGTCTTTCAGGTAATTGATATGGGCAATCGTATTTTCAATGGCCTGTATCAATTCAGGGTCCATAAGCTTTTCCTGGTCAAGTATCCATTGACCTTCTTTACTGGTTGGCATATCCGAAACAATGGTATAGCCTTTCCATTTATGGCAACTTTCGAAGCGAGGTTCTGTGCCCGACAATGTTGGCATAACTTCCTCAAAAAGTTTTTCCTTATTGATTGATCGTCCTTCGTCAATCTTTCCCCAATCAGTTGTTAATGAGTTGGCCGAAAACCTCACGTCCTGGCTTAATAAATAAACACAAGTTCCATTATAAAAATGTATTGCCTGGTCCCAACTAACAGGTTCAACTATCGGAAGCTTAAAGTTCATCCATTTGGGAGCTTTGCGGCCAACAAAATAATGAACATCGCGCTGATATCCGTAACGTTTCAAAAAGGCAAGGGTGTGTGATAATGTTTTACCAAGCAACTGTTTGAAGTTGCGCTGGTAAAGAAAACCTGATGAGCCTGGCATGTTTTGAATATCGTATAATAAATCAGGACCTTCAATGCCGTCAGATTTTCCGAAACGGCGGGCGCCAACGATACATTTACTGTTTGGGCTGATCTCGTGCACGTACATTTGTGCCGGGTTGAAATACGCTTTCTTATTCGCTTTCTTCTCCATTGCTCACCTCGGTATAACTGACCTCTTCAACTTGTACACCATATTTTTTCCGGAGTTTTGCCTGAATTTCTTTCAAATTTGCGATAGGTTTTCTGCCGATAACCGAAACGTCGGTTGATGGCTCCAGGTCGAGTGGTACAATATCTTCCCAGGGCAGCGCTTCCGATTCATCTTTATCCAATTTGTTCACTTTTACCAGGGCCTGACCGGCACGGATCATGGCTTCGGCCTGTTTTACCTCCAGCAAACTTTCTGCATCAACGGCCATCTTATAACCTTCTCGGATCATGTGGTTTGCCGTGTGCCGGTGAAATTCGCGGCTAACGCTTTTCACGTTTCCTATTAATATTTTTACCCGTGGAAGATCGCGGTAAGCTGTTGATTGGCTTACATCATAAGTTTCCGTGATGTAATTAATCATTTCACTGTCGTTTTTCTCCGGATGGGCAAGCCAGTGAACGTAAGCATCCCTGAGGCGGATGATCATGTTTTGTTCGTCGGCATCAAAATGAACGGGGAGTTCAGATTGATCATCAAACAGGTATTTGTTGCACTTTTCCAGAAAACTATCGGTCTCTTTTTGCACGGCGTTCGGCTAAGGTTTGTTGAGTGATCATTTGTTTGGCCATTTCTTCAGCCTGAGGGCTTCCATGTTTAGCCATTTTCACAATGTTAGTGTGGATATCCTTTTTGCTTTCAGTTTTTCCCCGGAAATAAGCGTTCCATATATTGCCTTTTTTTTTCCGGATATCGTTCATAAATTCAGCTTCGTCTAGATCCAGCAAAATGGCTATTTCTTCAGGCTCCAGGAATATTCCCGAAAACGATTCAATTTCTTTGAGTTGTACTTCAGTTAAATTCATCCGGAGTTACTTTTAAACTTTCAGCATACCAGGTTTCGTAATGGATTAACATTGATTGATAATGCCAGGGATTGGTAATGATTACACCGGCTTCTTTTTTGTCGTTGATGTTCAGGTTCGCGCTGGTGATGACAAGCACTTTCCAATTCTCGTTTTCGATGAAAACCAATTTTGCATGAATGTTCGTCATCCCAATTTCGCTAACAACATTCGACGCGAAAAAGAGCAATCCAACACGGTACCGCTTTACGCTCAGGTCGAACAGACAGGTAAGCGATGTGATCATGCCTGATTCCTGAAGGTGCAGAAAACTCCGGATAGCAGTTTCGGTAATCGAAAACGAACTGATCCGGACTATGGCAGGCCCTGTCTGATCCAACAAATGGGCAATCAGCTCATGGGTCGAAAAATCAGCATCCGAAACGTATGGGATTGTGCTGTCAGGCTTAAGCCGTATTGAAATCTGATTTTTCAATGTCTTCGGTATAATCAATTCCCCAACCTTCCAATTCTTTCATCCGGGCAGCAAGTTCATCCGCTTTTTTACCGGTTCCGTAAGTTCTCCGGATATAGGTTTTGTTGGCCTTAATGCGCTTCAGTTTATCAACGGCATCCCTTCCGGCCTTGTCGGCAATGCGCTGCTCCATGGCTTTATCTTTGTTTTCGGCCCACCACCGGTCAATATCATCCCAAAACTGGCGGACCGTCTTTTTGTTGTCAATTATTTGAGCGCTCAGCTCACCACGGCGCTCCTTTTTCGTCGGTTCATCAATCAGTTGCTTCAGTTCAGCATGAAGCGTTTTGTTCTGATTCGACAATTCGCCGGCTTGTTTGTATTTATCCTGGAATACTGCAGGCAATTCTTCAAACCGTACAACCGGGTTCGCATCAATCGTTACCCGCCCTGATCCTCCGGTAGTTTTTTCAGTACCGACGACTTTACTCACTGCATTTCTTACTCCCTCCCCCCGCGGGGAGGGCCGGGGAGGGGCTGTAGTTATTTTTGCCTTTATCTCATACACCCTCGCGTAATGCTGCAATTTATTCCGGAGCATGTTAACATGGATTTTGCCGGGGTTTGGAGTACTCAAAAAATTATTTGCATCCTGGTCAACACCCAGGTTTTTGAAAATCCGGACACCAGCCGGGTAATCCTTCATTCCGGTGGCCAGGTAATTGGCCAATTCTTCCTGTGGGGTCATGTTATTTAAGTTGTTCGTTTATACCAAATAAAAGTAAATCCAAGTAGTGTACACCATAAGCAATTCTTTGGATTATAGAACCTCAAGAACCACAACCAGGGTTTTGGGGTCGAAAATTTTAGATTGTCATACCGAAGCAAACTATTCCAACTGATGTGCCATCTACCTTTATTAATTAACCGATACGATTTCCATATCGTTCCCCGATTGTATAATGGGTTCACAAAGTCTTTCATAGTTCGTTTTTTTAATATCTTCTATTTTTAATTGCTTCGCTTGAAATAAAGTTCAACTGTTTGGCAGATTTTACTTATTTCCGATATTAATTCAACAGCAACATTTACAACTATATTGCTGCAATCTTTTGGAAGGGGAATAACCTCGAAATCAGTGAATCCTTTTAAAATAAGTTCTTCTTTGAATTTATTGACTTTATAATTATCGCAAACTATTCCAACCTTTTTCATGAGCCAACTCTTTCATTCGTTCCATCCCACACAAACTCATTAACTGGCAGATGCTTTTGGCAGAAGCAACAGTAAGTTGCCCCGTAGAATTTAGGATCTCTGGCATAGGTTTCAGCAATGGTTAGGTTCATTGTAGTGAACGATCCACAACCACCAATATTTTTTCCAACATTATCAACTTCTTTCTGTGTGAGTGCCTTACCTACTAAAGGAGATTCAGATTCAGGATAACGTAAGAAGGCAACATACTTATCAGGATCGCCAAATCTGGATGCTTCTTCTCTTGATAGTGGTTCAATTGTTCCACCCTTCAATTCAGTTATTTTGCCTACATGAATATATGACCTCCTGACAGGCCGGATAAATCCCTTGGCAATTTCTTCTGCAGAAAGTACCAAATAGACTTCGTTTTGTGGAACGGGTTGGTCGTCTGCTCCATGTCCAAGCCTGGGATCGCGGGAATCTGTTGTTAAACTCATGATAATGGATTTATTATTTGTGCTAAACATCCTTTTTTTGTGCGCACAAAAAAAGGACGATAAAAAAAGCCCCGATTACCCAGGGCTTTACAATTCGTTTACTTTTCGAATCGCGACTTATCAGGAAACAGCTTCATAATTACCTTTTTAATTTCTTCGCTCATTCCTCCCTCCGAATTATTAAGGTATTTCTTCACCTTCATTTGGGCTTTCATATTTTCCCAGTTGGGATATGGCCGGTTAATGCAAAATCCCTGGTTGTTTTTCAAGTCCAAAGCGCTCCAGTACGGTAAAAAATCTTTAAACCAGTAGTTATAATAAATTTGCTCCAACACAATCGGATCGGCAAGCATATTATATTTTTCAACCAGGTATTTTACCTTGCTTTTTTCGAAACGGTGCGGAATATGTACCGCATAGTTCCATGTTGGTAAACCTTCCTGCTGTAATAACTTGAGGCTTCTGAGGTTGTCGCGGCCCCAAACAGTTTGCAGTGATAGCATTGGAGCCTTGCTGTTTAAATCGTTAACCGCTACGGGCAGGCATAAATCGGCATACATCACTTTATTGATCAGGTAGATGTCGTCATTCATCCAGAAATATTCTTCGTTTACATCCGGGTGATTGATCACTGCCATGTGTTTGTGCAAAATATCGATGCGCGGGGTTTCGCCGGAATATTCAACCGGGATAAAATGAACTTCATCGGTGTTAATCCACTCCGGAAGTTCGCCAACGATCAAAATCCTGAATTTTACTACGGTCAGGTTTTTTTCGAGCGACCGGAGCGAATATTTCATTTCTTCCCATTGAACAAACTTTTTAACATTGGGGTATATCACATCAACTACACGTTCACCATTCCGGTAAGCGTCCAGTTCATTCTGGAGCTTCTTTATTTCATTTTCAAGTTTAATTTTTGTTGCCATTATTTAGGTATAAAAAAAGCCCCCGAGTACTCGGGGGCTTTCTGATATTTCAAAGAGCGCTTAAACTCCCAAATCCATTGCTGAATCAACAGGAATTGCTCCTTCGTAAATTGGGCAGGGGCCAAAACCACTGTCAGCGATGGTGAAGGTTACACCCTTACGGTCGGTTACTGCAGTACCGGTAGTGTCGTTGGCCGAAACTTCAGCAGGAAAGGAAGGAGATCCGTGTAAACGGTATTTACCATCATGTTCCTGATACACGAAAAACATTCTCCGGTTCTGAAATTTCAATGCAGCTCCCAGCGTTTTCTTGCTGGTAGTTGGGTAAAACCATGTAGCTGTACGTTTAGTGCTTTTACCGTCGCGTTCGCCCTGGCTTTCACCATTTAAACCGGCAGTTTCAGCAGTTCCATACATCGAGTACATTGTTTTTCCGGCTTTCAGAACAATATCTTCGGTGATCACGATCGATTCTTCCAATGTTGCAGGAGCTGCCGGAAGTTCCGGGAACGATTCAACATCGGCAATAAAGCCGTAATAACCGATCGAGCGTAAACCGCCCATATTGTTCATGCCTTCCTCAAAATCTAATACATCAAAGTTCATAGTAGTTCCTCCTTTTTTAGATTTTTTAGATTATACTCCGAGATCTGCACCCGAGCCGGTGTAATCTCCTGAAAGTTCATTACCAGTTACTGAACCATCGCTGATCATGAATCCGTTTTTGTTCAGATTTTTGATACGCATACCAATTTCAAACTGGTTCCAGAACTGTACTTCGTTAGGATCTTCGAAAGGTGAACGGACCTGAACAAAACCGGCATCGCCGAAAGTGTTCATACCCAAATCGAGGTTACCAGGTTGGGTAAGCATCAGGCGATCTCCAATACCCAAACAGTAGTGCGATACAATCTGCAAATTAGGAATTCCGGCATCTTCCTGCAGCTGGGTGAGCAAGCTGGCAAAAGTCACATCCTTGTACGATGTTTTTTTGTTTTCCAGCGAATCTTTCACGTTGATCAGCGAATTGTAAGGAATATACAGAACGGCAGGTTTCTGACGCCATTTTGGATAGATGTTACGCAACCAGTCGCGAAGGCTGTTGAAAGCAGTCAGGTCAGTTGCATTGGCAGGAGCAGTCAAATCACCGCAGGCAACCAGGTTACCTTTGGCTTCAGAAATGTCACCGGCAACAATCTCTGCATCGGCAAGGGTATAGAAACCATTGGCCATACCTTGTGGGGTTTGGTCGGCTACATTACGAACTGCATGGAAAAGGCAGTCGATAATATCTTCACCAACAGTGGTAATAATGTCGGCAATAATATCGCGTTCGAGCGGATGTTGTTTGCTTTGATTATTAACCTTGTTTTTTGCAGCATCGAACAATACCTGTTTGGTACTGTAATTCGTAATGTTGTCCCGAATAGGAGCAACAGCACGGTAGGTTTGCAATTCGCGTTCGATCAAACGTGAAATTTCGTTTTTGTAGTTTATCGTTCCGGCCACGTATGGACGGGCAGCGCCGCCAGCACGTTCTTTCACAATCACAATGTCTTTATTGTTCACCTCAAGCATCGAGATTTTAAGCTCTTGCAATACAGGAATCAATACAGCATAAGGGAGCAGCATGAAATCTTTCTGATAAGTTACAGCTGCCCTTTGTAGTCCGCTAATATTTACAGCATCCATTATATAAATTATTTAAGGGTTTTACCAAGGTATTCCTGTGATACAGCTTCGAGCTGTGAACCAAGGTCTTCGTGTTTAGAACTTACCGCGCCAGGTTTTACTGCGCCATCAACGTCTTGTTCTGTAACAGCAATGGCAGCTTGTTCGGCTGGTCCTGCTTTGAGGGTAGCGATTTCGCCCTGTAACGAGGCGATAGCCTGGTCGCGTTCGGTAACCAACTGTTCAGCGGCCGTTGCGGCCTCCTGGGCAGTTTGCAAACTGGCTTCAGCAGCAAGTCTGGCCGAATTTTCCAGTTCAAGTTGGTGTTCCAGTTCGGCTGAACCGGGTTCACCAATAGCAGTTTCGAGCGCCGTCATTTCATCTTCGGTGAAAGTGCGGCGACCATCGGCTTCGAATTCAAGTGAATCCTGGGCCAGGGCGGATTGGATTTTTGGAAACTTCATGGATGACTTAATTTTTGAATTATTATTTTCCGTCTGACCTCCTGAATTGGAAGCAGGGATTTCTTTTTTAGTGTAGTTGGCCAGCTCAATCACGCGGTTAACGGCATCGTCAAAACTTCCGATCCGGTCAACCAGTGAGCCTATCACTTCACCGGCCTGGAATGTGCGTCCATGCAGATGCTTATCTTCCACTCCCGAAAGTTGAGCCTTCATGTCGTTCACAAATTGAATCATATGAGGATTCAGTATTCTTTCTTTGGCAAGTTTGAAATCGAATTCATTAATGGCCGTTTCATATTCCTCGTTTTTTTCGAAAGCATCATCGGCATAAATGGTTACCTCGCGTTCTTTCATCATGTCTTCATCGCTTTTCGCAATGCGGCCCGAATAAACCAACATGGTACCAATGCAACCAACCAGGTCGGTTGGTCTGGATGCAATACGCTCATTTGCAAACGCGCCAACATACATGTGCGCGCTGGCCATCATGCCATCGACCCACACTACAATTGGTTTGGTACATTTCTGTATGGCATCGGTTAATTCCGGCACGGCATTGGCAGCACCACCCGGTCCTTCAATAATCATTACATGGCCAATTACCGATTCATCGTTATCAGCATTTATCAGCCTGCGGGCTAATGTTCTGGATCCAACCGGACCACATATCATATCGTTCTTCATCAGTACGCCACGTACCGGTAGTACATGCACTACTTTTTCGTAAGTAGGCTCATCAACTTCCGGAGCGTCATCGTCCTCGTCATCGTCCCAATAACTGGCGACTGGAGTAAGGGTGTTGGCTGAAATGGCAAAAGGAATATTTTCTTTGGGTTCTGTTTCTTCAACAATCATGGCGCCGCCCAGCATCCCGCGAACGATTGGCATATATTGCTGTAATCCTCGTGCATGCAAATACCAGGGTGAACCAAAAATGTCTTTCGCGATAGAGTATTGCATAGTTGTAGCTTTTAAGCATACAACTTTACAATAGAACAAAGGGTAAATAAAGGACTAAAGGCTATGGAAGGTCTGTAATTACAGGTGATTCGCTGATTGAACTGCCGGTCAAATTCACCATTATGGCATTAATTGAAGTTATTTGCCCCGGAATTTGTTTTTTTCTCAAAATTCTGACCGGAAAAACCAAAAAACTGGTATTATTCATATCGGTAACCAAAGCGGCATTCTTCCGGTTTTCGAAGGTTTTAAGCCCCGCGATGATTTCAGACCTGATTTTTGGAATCTGGATGTTAATTTCCTTTTTCCATACACTTCCGGCATTGGTCCTGTCTTCATTTTCACTGAACGATCCGGTATCGGGAGTAAAGTATATCTCCTGAAATGCGCTGCCTGAATTAAAACTTAGATCATTGAAACTAATTTCACCGGCTAAAGGCTCGGGTATTGTAAGCAAGTCGTCAAGTGCAATCAAACTGATATAACTTATACCTCCCAGGTTTTGGCATTCAGGTGCTGTGTTCATGATGGCTGTTTTTTCTAATATATATCACTGTATTTGATCTGCATTTTAGAAAAATATTTTTCGGATTGTTAAGCTGTTGATAATCTTTGTCTTAATATTCGCTTCGACCGTTCGCGTATCTCCGACTTTGTTTTTCGGTAGTCACGTTTTTTGATTTGGTCGAAGTTTGCTGTATTCATCCGCTGGTTTAAAATATCCAAAACCGATTCAATAATATCGAGCTGGCAAAGATTCATCGCATATCCATCCTGAAAGAAAACGTCAATCCATTTATTAAAAAATACCTCGATGCGGTCAATAATTTGCTCCTGGTCTTCCCTGCTAATATACACATACATGGTCTCCAGCGAGTACCAATTGTGAGGGGTTCGCGGTATCAGGATGTGAACAGGATTTTCGGACGGGATATGGTCAGGTGGCTTGGTCGATTTCGATAGAAAAGCATTGATCAGTTTCCCAAATTCGGTTTTTCTGGTCACTACTATTTCGGTCTGATCTTTGGGAGTTTCGGTAGCAAAGCGCAGAAAGGCTTCGAGAATGGGCGGAATATCGATAACTACTGAGGGCTTAATCGGTTGATTTTTATCGGACATACGGAAATATTCATGGGTTAAAGGTTGACTCTTAAAACCGGTGAATGAAGCGGACTAATATACATATAAAAATAGATATAGACTTGAATATTTATAAACTATTTCTCCGGACTGAATTAAAAAAGCCAGACCCCGAGTGCTCGGAGTATCTGGCTGCGGTTGAGATGGTTTCAGCATCTAATCATTTATCGCCCCCACTTTCTTTTGCCTGGGAAGTATATTGACTTTTTATCATCTGGCAAATTCATTCCTTGCCCTGCAACTTTCTGTATCAATTCAGGTGATAATATTTCGTCAGGCTTAAGAAATTTATAGCCTGAACATGGTCGGGTTGTGCAATACGATGCTCTTACCCATCCTAACTCATTTTCTTGCCATAATACTGCAACTTCCGAAATTTTGTTGTCTTCGTAGACTTGATGTACTTCGATAATTTTGTAGCTCATAATTTTTGTTTTAAAAAGGTTTTATAATGGTATTGAATCTATACTCCTATCCGTATCGGTCTCCTGGGTACCGGATAAACAAATACTGCCAGCGCTTCAGTTTTGTTATCCGCAATAGTCTGGCCGGTTACCTGGTACCACTGCCCATGCTGTTCGATGTATTGACCGTTCATGATCAGGCTGCATTCCTGGCTGAACAGGTAATTGCCCACGGTAGGTGCTAACTGTTCGTTGCTGGTGTAAAAATCTACTTTCATACGGCTATTTTATTATAATATATTTCAATGGCTTTACTATTGCTTTTTACCAATGCTTTGGCAACTACCGGAACTACAGCATTTCCGATAAACTTCTTTTGCTCAGTTTGAGTGCCTTCTAGCTTATATCCATCCGGAAAACCCTGAATTCTCAGGAGCTCGTCAATGATCAGCATCCGCATTTTTATATCTACGATTCCGTAAATGGCCATGAACATCCTGATCTTTTGCATCGTTGCACATTCGCGTTCAAAGATTGGCATGGCGAAGATCTTCCCGGAACTGGCGGCAACAATGTATGGTGGCATTTTATCCATTCTGGCAATTAAAGTAAAGCAAGGTTTATCAAGTGATCCTCCTTTATTGGCATATTGTGGATTCAGTAAAAAATGTTCTGCTGATATCAGATTTAATTTGGGGTTGCTGGTAATCGTTCCTGCCGGTTCTTCAATGCTCGATGGTTTTGAGTGGCCATATTGTTGGTCCATAAAGTTTATGGTAGTCAGTCGTTGTTTAGGTACTCCTGTAATGGTTGGGTTTGGTTGTTCAATGCTGCCCAGCTGTCCGCCGCCTGAATAATAGTTCTGAATAAACTGCGATTCAATCTTTGCAACCCGTTCTTTGGTGGTGATGGTTGGGCAAGGATCATCCAATGAAGTGTTGAATCCATTGCCATAATAATGACTCAGGAAAACTGCTGAATGGCTGTCTTTCGTGGTGATGGATCCAGCCGGTTGATTAACTGATATGTTCTTGCTTTCCGGATGGCCGGAATAATACTTCGAAAGGAAAACTGACTTAATCAATCCATGTCGGTTACTGGTGGCAATTGCTCCCAATGGGTTCAATACCGATTTCGATTTCTCTTTCATATCGCCACCGTTGTAACGGATGGTAAATAGATCTTCACCACCGGCAACGAACTTGACCAGACCGGCATAAATACGCTCCAGTGTTTTTTCTGAGAGTGGTTTCTTTCGGGTAAATATGCTCCGGCCTTCGTCTTCCAGATCGAGTACTTCGCGCACGGGTTTCCATTTGGCTTTGGCGCCGAATAATCCACCATGATCAGGAGACTTTGAATGTGTTGTTTCAGGCCATTTCATGGGTAGTCCAATCTTTGCAAATTGCCCGAAATACCTTTCTCGGCTGGTATATGCTCCGTGATCGGCTGAATTGATCAGCTGGTAATCGTACTGATATCCGTAACTGCATAATTCTTTAATCCAGCGCAGGTAATCGCGGCCATTCAGTTTTGATATCGGACGGCCTTTTTCGTCCAAAGGGCCCCAACTCATAAATTCCCGAACATTTTCGATGTACACGTAATCGGGCTGCAATTCTTCGATGTACATAAACAGGGCATGTGCCAGGGTTCGGCTGTCGGCATCGCGGGGTAAACCGCCTTTGGCTTTACTGTAGTTGGTACATTCCAGACTGGCCCACAGGTTAATCACGCATTCCGGAAATTGCGACCGTAATTCGGCAACCAGGTTACTCAGGGCAACAACTACTTTAAAGTCGCGAACATCTTCAACAAAGTGCATGCAGTCTGGATGGTTGTGCCAGTGACTCATCAGCGCATTGTGATCGTGGTTCACACAGGCCACAACCTTTACATTTTCCAATCCGGCCAGATGGATACCTGTTGTAGTTCCGCCAGCTCCGGCAAATAAATCGATCCAGAAGATCATTCGTCCATTGGCCACATCGTAACCTTTATTTAGGTGCAACATCAACGGGCCTAACTTTATTTCTTCGAATAGGTGTTGTGGTTTCATAGGCGGTCGTATAGAGGTTCTGTTAATTTCAAAATTGACCGCTCTAATCCTTCCAGATAATAAAGCAATTTGTAATTGCCTTCGATCCCGAGCTCCTTACTTCTTTTCAATATCCGTTCATCTTCAATCTTTTTCCAATAGGCATCCATTTCAAGTCTATATTGAAGAAGTTCGTCATAATGTTCTTCAAAGCCTTCTGTTAGTTCGATGTCCCAACACGGATCACATCTCCAGTCGGTTTTTAAATCGAGTAATTCTTGTTTTGTTTTCATAGATTAATTGTTAATTGAATTGGTTTATTCCTGTTTTTATATGCCAATTGACTTGCCTTAAAACGCTTGTTTGTTTCAAATTGTCCGACTGCCTCCCAGGTAGTATGATACTTTACAAAACAATTACCACACAAACACTGGTTGGTATAATGTTTAATGTAATGTGCACCGCATTTATAGCAGTTATCATCCACGTAATTGTAATTCTCCCAATGATCAATCATCCAGATTGAACCTGGTTTGGGAATTACATCTTCCTGTCGTTCAAGAAACTTGCCGATCAGATACGCTTCATCTATTCTGAACTGTTTGCAGTCCTCTTCAGTAATCAGAGCTTGCCTGCACCAATTGTGGTCGTATGAAATCATAGTTTCTGATTTTTAGGTGTTAATTCCATCGCAATACGGCCAGATATTACATCTTTTAAACCTCGTTTTTTATTCAGCAATGCTTTTAATTTCTGAAGTTTAAGCAAATCATTGATCATATTCAGTTCGTTCATTAATTGTTCAGGTTCTGCTATTGCCGGATAAACTTCGCCGTCCTGGTCTACCTGATCGTTACTTAATACATTAATCCAAACAACCAGTTCGTCGTTCTTAATCATGCTTAATCCGAGTACGCTTTCGTGTTTCATAATTTTTACGTTTTAGGTGAAACTTAATTTTAGCTTCCTGATCATTGAGCAGTGCCGGATTCTGTCAAGGGTAGCTGGGTGGAGCAGCTTCGTTCCCCTTGACTTTTCCGGGATGCGATCAATAACTTTGCGCAATTAAGTTTCAAGTCTCTCCGCTGCTTCAGTAAGCCCTGATTTTGTTCGCTCAATGAGTTCGTTGTATTCATCAACAGGTACGATCGCAAATTCGCAGTAAGGCTTGTTTGCTCCATCTTCAATCAGCTGGAGCGTAATAATCCTTTGTTTTGAATTGCATGATAATAATTCTCCAAATTGGGTGCTCATTTTATTAGTTTTTTATTGTTTTTTACAAAATTGTTAAATAGTTTTTTGGGTTACTTTTTATCACTTTTCTAATTTTTTGAACATTTTTTAATATTATTCGATTCAAAAAATCTATTGATTATTAAAAATTAATAAGCTGACATTGTTTTATTTGCTGTTTTTGATCGTTTTTCGGGCAAAAAAAATATTTTTTTTTTCAGAAGGTCTTTTTTTGTCCTTTCTCTATCCCGCGTTCCCGCGACTATCCGCATCGGATTAACACATTAATTTTCAACACCTTATTTTTATTAAAAGTTGGGGCACGGCTAAAAACGTCCGTCCCGCCGTGACCCAGCGTGACCCAATTTTTAGTAATTTTTAGAGCGTGACCCAGCGTGACCCAGCGTGCCCGCAACACAGATAGAGAGATTATTGGTTTTTTTATCATTATTATTATCCTTTATCGGTCTGGTTTTCAATGGCATGAGTTTTGAAAATTCGTTTTACTCTAATTTTTTGAGAGCGTGGGGCGCGGGGTGCGGGAACGCGGGAACGCGGGAACACCCTTTTGACTGTCAGTTGCTTTTTTTATTATTTTTTTCCTTGCACTGAGCTTGTCGAAGTGACCGTTGCTTGATTATGGAAATGTCCGGCTTCAGTATGGCAACCCATCTCCTTTTCCATTCGGATACATCTGCAATTGCAAACTGACGGCCTGTTGTTCGGGCGATGGTGGCTTCGCGCTCTCCATCTGGCTCGAACTACCCAAATCAATACCCAGCTTCTCGTAGTCCAACGCAATGGCGCTGGTGCGTTTCGATTCTTCGAACATGGTCGAAATTACCCTACCGCTTCCATCGTCGGCCAGATTGCGTATTTCGTTCTGCCATGTGAATGTGGTATGCTTTACCGCTCCCAGATAGGCTGGGTGATCTTTCAGGTAGTTCTGGAGGTTGTTCATTTTCAAATGTTCCTGTATACCTACCTTATCCCGGTATTTGGGATGGATCACTTCCAAACGAACAAACAATACTCTCTTTGGCCCTTCTTCAAAAGTCTTGATACTGCTGTTCTTTTGCCCTTCGCGAATGGTGATATCGTCGAGCAATTCAATCTTGTATTCCTTTCCACGGATCAATCCATTGCGGGTATCTTCGGTGAGTTGTACAAACGTATCGAAGAACACGGCCAAGCGGTTCGAACTGGTAATGCTTTCGCTCTGGTGGATCAGCTGCTTTCGTGCAATCTGGTAAAACTCCTTGTAAGTGAATGGTAATTCCAGTCCGGGAATATGCTCTTCGAATAATTTCACCATGGCCAGAAACAGTGAAATAGTATTCAATACGCGGTTTTGAAATCCGGAATGATCGTCGATTAAATCTTTTCGAAGTTCCTTTTGCACAATGCGAAGTTTGTTCTGGTAATGATCTCTAACAATGGTGCGGCATTTCAATACTTCTACCAGTATCTCTGTAAGCCCTTCCTTCTCCCAGCGTTTCAGGAGTTGGAAATTGGCAATCTCGTTATCGCTCCACAATTCTCTTTTTTGTACACTCAGTAGAACTGCTCTATTGCCAAGTGATGCATCATCACGTTCCGGAGCTTCCTGCCCCAACAAAATCGGAACGGCATTCACCTGGCTAACATCAAGCGCCATTCCTTGGGCGCCTTGCCGTTTGGTTTTTCCTTCACCGTCGTAAATACTGGCTTTAATTCCCTGAAACTTAATATCAGATATCTGCTGGTCGTTGTATTCTTCCATGATGACCGGAGCATCCCGGTAACGCTGGAGCATAGTAAAGAATGCGGCATCGGTTCCGGAGTTTAGGTTAAACATCGGCGCATCGGGATGAATATACAGTGCACGGATCGATTGTGCCAATTGCGATTTTCCGCACTCTGTAGGGCCGATAAAAAACAGAGTGGTAAATAACCGGTCAATCTTGAAAATGTCGCTCCGGAAGGCGCACATAATAGCCATAAGAACCGTCCAGCATCCATTGTCGTTGTATTTATATACTTCGCGCACCAGGGCAGCCCAGTCCTTGAAATTGACGTTTTTGTTTTCGCGGTAAATAAAAAAACGGTCGAGTGCAAACTGATCTTCATCCTTTCGAACGTCCTTATAGATGACCGATATGGATGGCGAATAAAACGTGGTATCACCGTGCTCGATGAGCCCAAGTTCGTCCATGTATTTGATCTTGTTTTCGGCAAATACCGCATTACTGAAGGCATAGAAATCTTCGTTCTGCTGACCGAAAATGGTTAGTTCGTAGGCTACCGGGAACTGAAGCGCAATCGAGTCAAGAATGGTATCCAAATGAAATACTTTGGCATTCCGGAGCAGGTAAGGACCCTGACGAAATAGAAACTTTTTGAATGCCCCAAATTCAATCATTTCGTTGCTGGGGATCTCCACGTATTTCGACGAGCGCAAATCGGCATGGTTAAGTTTGCAGATGCGTTTATTCTTCAGCGGATCGTCGGAGAATACCTGAAACTGAGGTTCCATGTAGAAGTTACCAACCTTGGTCAGGGTGCCATGTTCGGTAGCAAATACATAGAATATCTTTTTGCCGTCTTTATTCTGGGCTGCAAAGTGATTGTATTTATTGAAGAACTTCTGATCGACGTAATCGGGTAGTTTCTCAATCGAAAAAACGTAATGCTCATCGTCGATCATGATTTCCTCATTGCGCTGCTGTACCTTATTCTTTACCTTGCTCAGGAAAGGTTTCAGCACTTGCGCAAAATCGGCTTTCGAAAGACCGAAACGCTTGGCAATTTCGGCAGTCTTAATCGATATCGTTGTATTGTCCAGCTTACTCAGGAATTCGGCAGCCGTTTCAACAGCTTCTTTCTTCGAATCCGGATCATAAGCTTTCACACTTTCGGCCAGATAGTCAAAATAAAAGGTAGAGAACGACACGTATTCCTGATCATTTCCATACCGGTCGCCACAATTTAACGAAACTGCAAATCCGTTCTCGGCCAGAAACTTCATTTGCTTGACCTGCCGTTGAATTTTAATAAGTTCTTCCGGAGATACTCCTGAGCCTGCGCGAATTGATGCAGAATGTTCGTAGTCAAACTCTTCGGCAAAAACTAAATTCTTAGTTATACCTGAAAGTTTTCCAATCTGTACGGCGGTCAATAATCCGGAGATAACAATCGAATTTGTTTCAAGATCCGATCCGGTATTGGCAAAAGCGGTTTCTTTTGAAGTGTAGATAAATACCTGGTCTTTTTCGCGGATGGCTGTTTCGTTCACAATCATTCCGAATAGTTCGTCAGCCTTTTCTTCCTTGAAAATTCCGGCTTCTACCTTTTTGCGGTCGATACCGAATTTGTTGGCAACTTCCGAAAAGTAAGTTTCACGGGTAACCAGATCAGGAACTTTCTTAACAGTATCCAGTAACTCATTGATCAGCTTTCCTTTTTCGGCAGGTTTTTGCTCAATGTCTTTTGCGGCCAAATCGCACATCAGCAAAATAAAATCTTTCTCATTATCTTCAATCCAACGGTACAGTTCGTCGCGGCTTTTTCCTTTGGCAAACGTGTCGGGATCTTCACCTGTTGGCAATAGTGCCACATACACATTCAGCCCTTCGGCAATACAGATATCGATGCCTTTCACTGCTGCTTTCAAGCCTGCGCCGTCGCCATCGAACAGGATAGTCAGGTTACTGGTAAACCGGCGGATCAGCCGGGCATGTTCAACCGTTAAAGCGGTTCCCGAAGTGCAAATAGTATTGGTCAGTCCTTGTTTATGAAAGCGGATCACATCGGTATTGCCTTCAACCAGGTATGCCTTGCCCTCTTTTACGATGGCCGCTTTGGCCTGAAACAAACCGTACAATAACCGGCCCTTATGGAACAATTCAGTTTCCGGAGAATTAAGGTATTTGGAGTCGTTTTTACCCGGATTCGGGTCGAGTATACGTCCGGTAAAGCCAACCACATGCCCCATCAGATCGAAATACGGGAATATCACCCGATCGCGGAAGCGGTCGAAGTATTTACCGTTATCGCTTTTGCTTAATAAACCGGCTTTATGCAATTGCTGCGGATTATATCCCAGCGAACTCATGTATTCCAGTAATCCGCCCCAGGCAGTGGCAATACTTCCCAATTCAAATTTTGCCAGATCCATCCGGTCAAAATCGCGATCTTTCAAATAATTGATAGCCTGTCCGTGGTTTTTCAGGTTGTCGGCGTAAAATGTGGCTGCTACACGGTTCATCAGGAACATCGTATCGCGCTCACTCCGCTGCTGAAGTTCATCAGCGGTCATTTCAACCTTCGGAATCTCGACATGGTATTTTTTAGCCACGTATTCAATCGCTTCCGGATAAGTCATAACTTCATGCTCCATCACAAAGCTGATGGCATTACCTGCCTTTCCGCAGCCAAAGCATTTAAAAATACCCTTGGCCGGGCTGACGATCATTGACGGGGTTTTCTCGTTATGAAAAGGGCATACGCCAAGGTAATTTACGCCTTTCTTCTTCAGGTTCACAAATTCGGAAACCACTTCGGTAATATTGGCGGCTGACAGTACTTTCTGGATAGTATCTTGTGGAATCATTCGGTTTGGATATTGTGTGTTACGGGTTATTTGGTTTAACTTTTAAAATTGACTGTTTTTATAGCCTGTATAAATATTCTGTTGACATTGGAATTTCTGTTATTCCTGACATATAAATCATTCGATTACAATCCCTGTCAAAAAAAACAACATTTCTTCTTGGCGTAATATATTTGGTATATATCTTGATTTTATTCCCTCTAGCATCATACATTTTTTTAATTGTTTCCCTGAAGCTATCTGATTTTGAATTGCCAATGTAGCATTCAAAGCAAATTGTTGTTGTTTTACAGAGTATAAATACAGGCTGTCTGGAACCACATATTTCACAAGTCCTAATTGCCAATTCGGTTCCCCAAAAACAGTTTATAGTGTCTATTTTAGATTTATTCTGTCTGGTAGTTTCTTTGCCTTTTTCCCAACATTGAAAAGCCGTTAAGCCTGATTCAATCACTTCTCCAGTTGCTATATTAAGCTGAAGTATGGGTTTTACTTCTAAACCGGAAATAACATAAAACATGCGACTAAAAACATTAAGTAACCATTTTTCGAACCTATATTGAATTCCGTTAATGGTATTGCCTTTTTTAGTAAATAGGTATTGTTTTAAGTATGTTGAGAACTGCATTTCACGTATTTCGAATGGAATACTTAAAAAGTAAAATGTCAATATCCCGATTGATAAACTATCTGAATTGCATTCAAAATAGGGCTCATGCGTAAAATGCCGTTCTCTAAACCCATTTGTATGGCTAAGAATTACCCAATTAATCTGGTTCATTTTCTTATAGTGTTAATCCTTGTTATCCGTAGTTTTCACCTTTTTAAACAGAAAAAAAGCAATCATGCTATCCTCCTCCAGATAAGGGTATTTTTGTTTCAGGTGGCGGCTGGTCCATGCGGCATCGTGGCCGTAAGTAATCTCACAAATCAGGTTGCTCATTGTGCCGAGTGGGTATCTGAAAAAATCGCCACGTATCACCTTTGTTTCGTTTTTACCGTCAACAATCACCATTTCAGTGGGATTCTCGGCAATATCAATCAGGTCTTTTTGTGGCGCTGGAAATGCCAGAAAAAACGTTGCGGTATCGGGGATTTGTGCTTCAATGCGTTTGGGTTCGGTCATTTTATATCTCTAATTATAATAGTGTGTATTGCACTCCGTAATTGTAATCCCTGCTTAACTCCTCCAGTGCTTTCATTCCCTTTGCCATTGTTGGTGAGTTCATCGAACCAGCCATTTCGGGAGTTACCTCAATCGTTTTGCTTGTTTGCTCCAGCTCCAATTTAAAGCCTGCTGCTTTTATTTTTCGGTTCAGGTAATACTTGCGATCATAAGTTTCGAGGCTTTTAACTGGCGGCATTAATTCAAAAGCCTTAAACAGGGTTTCTTTTTCCCATCCTTTTACCAACTCAAAAACTGCCGTCTGGATCCGTACATATTTAAAAGTCTTCCTGGGCAAAATGGTGATCGATTTCAACCCAAATGTTTTCAGGTACCGGAGTCGAACGTCTGAATCGGAAATGGTGAATAATGGCATCAGGGCAATAATGCGATCCGACATTTTCATACACTCCTGAAGGATATAGTATCCAAGTCGTAATCCTTTCAAATTAAGGTCTTCCGGGACTCTAAACGCATACTTCATCGAGAAAGGCGGGTTCATGATGATACAATCATATCGCGATGGATCCAGCGTGAAAAAATTATCGGGAGCGGTTACCTGAAAATCTTCCAAAAATTTCAGGATATTTCCTTCACCGGGAGTTGGCTCCAATATGGTTACGGTTTCTTTTGGAATCAAACTACACATGTATTCGGCAACTGCTGCAGGTGTTTGGAATTCGGCTCCGATTTCAAATTTGGTTTGGGTCATAAATCGATGGATTGAAGGATTGAATTATTAAAGGATTGATTGCGGCCTGCCGGTGGTTGACAACACTTTAACTTTCACCACCCAAACCCACGGGTTTTGCTCCCAGCTTTCGGGTCCGTTAATTTTACCCCACAGAGATTGAAAGGAAGTGATAGCCTGGAGAAAACCGGATTTATCGTCTGGATTATTATAATTTTTAAACCTCCAGTTGATCGTAAAAAATCTTGTTACACCTTCAGCAATCGCGTCTTTCTCCGTAACATCCTGCAACCGTTCCACCTTTATTTCTTCAATCTGTAACCAAATTCGGGCGGCGGATTTGGGCATAAACCGGGGCGACTTCCATTTCACTTCTTTGGCCAAAGCTTCGTCGTGCCACTGACAGGCGGTTTCGCCTTTCATATCATCGTTCGGGTAAAAACTCCAGTGAAAACTGTCGGCAAAATAGCTGTAAGTTGTTTCCGGCTCATACTTGCCCAATGTGCAGGCGAATTTTTCCCGCACCCAAAGCACATCACCCGGTTGACCGTAAGGGCATTCTATGGGTTCAACGCAATAGCCTGGGCTTTCAATAATTGAATTTGAATTTTTATCAAAAATAAATGGCTCTTTGGGTTGTGGTTTTACAATTCTCCTGGTCAGGGTTTTCCGGCCTTCCAGATTTGCCTGCACCATTGGGGTACTGTAGATGATTGGTTTTGAAGCCCCACCCCAACCCTCCCCAAACGGGGAGGGAGCCGGAACCGCTTCGTTTAACATTTTTGTTTTTTGCATGATCATAGATTTATTTTATTCAATGCGACACCCCCTCCGTTTGCCTGCCTGTCCGGTAGGCAGGGAGGGGTTAGGGGAGGCTTTTCGGCCATTCGTGCCATTCCTTCCCATCAAGCAGATCACCGGCAGCTTTGCGGCCAACTTTAGCATAAACCATACGATGATCAGTTATGCCTTTTAAAATCGAAAGCGGATATTTTTTTACATCTCCTATATTGGCCGATACCCATTCCCCCCACTGCTTAAAGAAAAACGGCACTCCGGCTTTCTGGCATTGATCTCGGATCGTTCTAACCCAATCGGGGTGCATGGGCCGGGCCTTGGGTCCCGATTCACCTCCACAGATTACCCAATCGAGTCCTTTTTCAATGACATTATTATCGTGCGTAATTGAATTATTATCAAGCGAATCAATAGCATGAATTGAACTATCTGCAATCCAGGCTAAATCCACCGGCCCCAGCATCGGCTCAATGCTCACAAACCGTTTGGCGGCAGGTATCTGGAGTAAGATTGGGATTCGTTTATTGGCTTCCTCCTGATTTTCGGCGGTAACTCCGAGCCATAGGTTTGGAAAATTGGCGGCAACATTACTATTCTTAAGCCAGGAGAAAAACTTCGCCATGCTTTCGGGACGTTTGGTAAGAACGACGAAAATATGAGTTGGTTTGTCGTGGATAACCTGAAAAACCAACTTTTTAAATTCGTGTGAAACTGATTCGTGAAACAGGTCGCCCATAGAGCATACGAAGATCATGCGTGGAGTTTTCCATTTAAAGGGGATAAGAAGCTGCTCCTGACGAAAAATCGTATGGCCGTTCCATGAAGTTTGTTTGTTATTTTGATCTGGAAACAGGACGCATTTGTAGTCAAGGCTTACTGACTGATTGGGCATTGAAGCCAAACGTACAGCCATTCGTTCGGCATAGCAATTGTCGCATCCTGGCGATACTTTGCTACAACCAACAATCGGGTTCCATGTTTCGGGTTTGTAGCCTGGCATATTGAGCCAGGAGATTTTATGCAGTTTGCCGCGTTGTCCGGCTTCAATCTGATCGTGGTAATGTTCTTTGGTCGCTGACATGATTTTAAAATTTACTATTTTGTTATTTACTATTTACTATTTGTTGTTTGGGTGAGAGAGGGGGCATTAGGTAAATAAGTATCTCTCATTTTCTTCAACTATTGTGGTGGTAAAAGGGAATCCGGTTTCCGGAATCTTCTGAATCACTTCAATCAAGCCGGTTGATCCGGTAAAAACAACATGTTTTCGCTGATCAAATGATATTTGCAAACACAAACATTTACCTGATCCTCGCTCTTTAAATACTTTCGAGTCTTCAATTCTGAAATGATGGACCACAATTTCACGGTTCATAATCTTCGACATTTTAATCTTGTCTCCTTCAAAAGCCTGGCTTTCGACCTTGATATTGAACTGGCTAAACGTGTTCATGGAGCAATTTTTTCAGAAGGTTTTTACTGTCGCAGTGCGATGCCCATCCATTGTATGATGCAATTGATTTGGCGTTCCGGTTACGGACCATCATCCGTGCAAAGTTTTTCTTGATGCTCTTCCGGAGCAGCGTATGAGTGTGACGGAAGACATAACCGACAAAATCAATTCCCCGTTCATCGACCGGGAATATTTGATAGTTACCTTTGACGGTAAGCTTCAGCCGGTCATTCAGATAAGTCCTGATTTCAGCAAGTAATTGATGTAAATAATGCTTGCTGCTTGAAAGGATTACAAGATCATCGGCATAGCGGAAATAGTATCTCACCTGTCTATTTTCCTTCATCCAGTGATCAAAATAGCTCAGGTAAAAATTGGCAAAATACTGGCTCAGGTAATTTCCGATCGGAAGGCCATCGGTTGAATCAATAATCTCATTGAGAAGCCACAGTAGGTCATTATCCTTTATTTTTCGACGGAGCAGCTGCTTGAGTATTTCATGATCAACATTCGGGTAAAACTTGGTGATGTCCAGCTTCAGGCAGTATTGGGTATTGTCAACATCTTTCAGGGCACGTTTCACCGCATTGGCCGCAGCGTGGATGCCTTTGCCTTTGATGCAACTGTAAGTATCGGCAGTAAATGTTGAGACAAAAATCGGCTCAAGGACGTTCATCACAGCGTGATGGGTGATCCGGTCAGGAAAATAAGGCAACCGGAAGATCAGCCGCTCTTTAGGTTCAAAGATGGTGAACGTGGTATATTCAGACGTTTGATAAGTTTTCTCCTTCAGCATTTCATGAAGCTTTTGAATGTTTTCTTCCCGATTCCGGTCATGCTCGATTACTCCAGGTTGTTTCGATTTACCTTTCCGGGCAATCGTATCAGCCAACTGGAGGTTTTCGATGCTGTAAATTTTCTCGTACAAATTATTGATCCGTTTCATGTTTGGTTCCTGAGCCCGTCGAAGGGCCTTTGCTTTTAATGGATCGTTTTCTCCCGAGTACTCGGGATACCAACGCTCCGTTAAAGAATTCGTTATTTTTTGCACTGTTGGCAAGGTCTACACTGAAAGTTTCGCATAGGTGAGAGCTGACATTCGTATTCGTGTTATCGTAGTTGTAATTCGAGTTCGAAAAACTGAAACTGGAAGACAGAACTAACAGCAACGCAGCGTACAACCTTTTTTATTTCACTCCGGATACAGGAAGAATTCCTGGTATTCGGCCTTGAACTGTTCTGCTATATAAAGGGCCTTTTCACTTGTATCAGTGCAAAGGCGAGAGCCGACACACGTATGCGAGTAAGCGCAGAGGTAACCCGAGTACGAAAAACCGAAACCGGAAGACAGAACCCTATACCATGGGAAGTATTTGTATTGCGATAATTTGCTCCAGTCTGGACGCCATCCGTCGTTTATCGCCTTGAAAATAATCAGGAGTTTATAAGCGTTGATGATTGGCTTTCTGAACTCTTTCGGGATCATCGATACATCGGGCAATGCAGTTGGATCAATGTTTTCTTTTGTACAAGCATCCTCGAATGTTTTGATTGTTCTGAAATCGAATACAGGTTGGTTTTTCACTGATTTTTTGGCCATGATTTTTATTTTTTAATGGTTATAAATTGTTCGTAGATATCAAGGAATTGCTTGGCTGCATAAGTGCATTTAGCCTCAGACTCGAAGCAAAGGCGAGAGCCGACAGACGTAAACGTGACAACGTAGTAGTAACACGAGTACGAAAAACCGAAACCGGAAGACAGCTTGAAGTAAGGCCACCATTTTTGCTGATTGGCATTGTCCCAATCGGGTGTCCAGTTCTGGTTAATTGCCTTTGCGATAACCTTTAATTTTTTGTAGGCTACTTCATCAGAGCAGTCATTTGCGTTGAATACATCTTCCGGATATATTTCCAGTTCTTCGCAAGCATCCTCAAAGGTTTTAATGTCTTCGAAGGTTTTTTTCTTGAAACAGTCATCTCCAAATGTTTCGGTTAATACTTTCCGGAACCACTCTGGTGATTCGGGATAGAGTTTTTTTGCAGTTGTTTTTTCAAGTGTTAATTTCATGATTTTAAAGTTGTTTTTATTACTTGGTTACTATTCAATTGCTTTTTATCAGCAGCCGGTGCATAAGTCCCATGCATCGTTTTTTGATGGCGTGGCGAGTTCAGGAGTAAATCAGTTTCAATTAATTCTTCACGGGAACAGTTGCGGAGAAATTGCTCCGGAGTTACCTCCAGCGAGAACATCTTATCGAGTTTTGGCATAAAAGTTAACTTATAGGTTAATTATTGTAAAAATTGGAAGGGCCAGTGACCAATCGGACGCATTGACCAATAGAAATTTTGCCTTTGCGACCGGTCTATTTTTAGTTTTCCGTGCAACCTTATTTCCTTCTGTATCAGCTTGCAATTGTGTTGCCTGATGGCGTATTTCATAGATGTGCATCCGGTAAATGATGACAATTGCAACCACAGAACCAGAAGTGCAATAACTTTTACTGATCTTTTCATTTGGCTAATTTTCGGCGGTGATATTCGGTCGGAACGTATGATTTTCGGATGACTTCGTGAAAAAGTTGCCCTTCGCCTTTACAGGTTGTACATGGGTGAAATTCAATTTCTTCTTTTCGGTCATCAGGGAATATCTTCCGGCATTGGCTACCTCCACAATCAGGACAGGTAATAATCATTCCATGTGTTTTCTGGAATATGGCAGGCCGGTCTTCATTGGCCGGGTCTTCCAACATTCGTTTCAGCTTCATTGCACGGTCGCGTAGTTCTATTGATCCGAATTGATGGGAGAGCATGGCTTCCATGGCTTCGCGTACCAGATACTTCGTTTCTTGGTCCATCTGCAGCGATTGTTCGTGGTGGTCAGTTTTGGTGAGTTTTGTAATCATTGGTTTTGGAGGTTAATAAATTCGGTCATTAGTTTTTTAAAGCACCGGTGACTTTCGCTTGGTATTAGTCCACGTATTTCGCTGCGGTGATGGTCCCAGAACCGGCGCATTTTATCGTCGGTATTGTAAGGATAGAATTCAAGCTGATTTTTTAAATGCTCGCGGGCTTGCTTAACTGCGCCGTGATCGATGTACCGGTAACCTTTCGCTTCAATTTTTTTCTGAAGGCGAATCAGCTTCTCGATATATTGTCGGGCTTCCTGGGCAAACATGGGACGAATATTTACGATTTATTTATTTGCTATTTACCATTTCAATCATCTGTTCACCAAAATCGCGCGACATGCGGGTGTATTGCAACGATAGGGCGGCGATGGTAATTTGTCGTTCCAGGTCAGGATCCTTCTCGGCAGCTTCGGCAAGCTTATCGCCAAAGTCGGTAACCTCGCCACCATAAATAATAATCCTACGGCTGCCGTCTTTTAAATTGGCTATTCCTGATTTCATGACCGTGCATTTACCAATTCCTGATCAATCTTCTGAAACATGGCAACTATAAGCTGCCTGGGGATCTTAAAAACTTCAGGATCCTGAAGGGAATGTTGTTTAAAAGTTACCAGCGAGCTTTGAATAATTTCAAGCTCTTCAATAGTCAGATCCTGTAAAGCAAAGCGTGATTGCTTCGAATCGGGGTTAGGTGTTACAATTTCGACATACATAATTGTTAGTTTTTGGCGTGGGGACGCAATTTTCATTTGCTATTAAATTATTTATAATTGACGATTTGCCTATGACTGCTTCGCGCTCAGGCAACGATTTCGACCACTGAGCCTGTGTAAGTGGGTGATAATCGGGGCACCGCAGGGATTCTACCCCGATTTTGCTTCATTCACCGTGTGGCGAGGGCAGGATTTGAACCTGCGACCTTTGGGTTATGAGCCCAACGAGCTACCACTGCTCTACCTCGCAAAATTTTGCTCCAGTGAACCCTTCGATAAACTCAGGGTAAATAACCGCCACCGTAGCCGCATTTAGATTTGCAAAAAATAACTTCGGCCCTTAACAGCGGCCAGACTGCGATCAATCAATTAAAAATATTTAAACCGGAGCTTCCATAATTGTAGGTTGTAGCCAGAAAGAACGCAGAAGCCCCGGTTAGTTAATTCATGAATTCATTTGGGTAATGTAACTTGACAGGCTGGCCCTGCAATGAAGATTGAGTTTGCGTAGACAGTTTTGCACATGCGATTTAACTGCATCGATACCGATGAAAAGCATCCTGGCAATTTCCTCGTTCGACATACCCTTTGCAACCAATTGGGCAATTTCTTTTTCACGAGCCGTTAAACCTGTTTCGCGTTCCGGAAGGCAGATAATTCCTTCATCCAGACATTCACCTCGCATGGGGCAGGTAACCAGTTCAGGATGAATCAGGCCGTTATCGTCAACATCCAGCACATTATCAAATTCGCCACAATTGCACTTTATAAATCGGCGTGCAGCCAGATAACGGAATTCCCGGCTTTGTCCGTAAACTTCTTTTAATCGCTTGTAGCATCGTGGAAATTGCGCTTCGGTTTGTGCCAGCAATGGAATAATAATTTCCGTAGAAGTGGGTTCGATCAAAATACTGTTAGGGGCTCCGCAATTTCGGTACATAGCATCTTTACCTTCTACAGAGCGGTGAAATTCAAGGTTTTTCAAAATCATCATATTGGGTAGTATTTAATTGTTTAAGGAGTTGTGATATTTATAGTATAAAATACCACAATCTTTAATCATTTTGATAATGTAAGTTCTTTGGCTGTGTTTGTACTGGATAATACCCGAAGCTGATCGATTGTAATAGAATCAGGTTTATTTTCGAGTAATTCTTCGGTGCTGCAATTCAGAAATGATGCAAGTTTAATCAGTGTTCCGGAAGCAGGTTCATAATCATCATCTACGCTCACATTTAGTATTTTACTGAATGTTTGCCGGCTCACTCCAAGATATTCAGGTAACTGTTTCATGGCGACGTCCCTATCTGTTGCAGGTAGGCTATTGATCAGCTCCTTTACTCTATACTTTTTTGAAACTTTTGGGTACATTTGTGCGTTTTAATTGACAGGTTGTAAATAAATCTTTACAAATATAGTATTTAATACTACTATAAACCAAATGTTTTTATGGTATTTTATACTATAATTAAAAAATTATGGAATTAGGCCAGAAAATCAGAGAGTTACGCGAGAAAAAAAAACTAACTCAAGCAGATTTGGGAAATGCTATTGGTTCCAAAGATCCCGGAGGCTGGGGTTCTCAGTTGGAAAGAGGTATAATTGAGAATTTAAAAATGGACCACATTATTAAGTTGGCAAACTTATTAGAGGTTAAACCTGCTTTCTTTTTTCCTGATGATATAGATAATGATAAGGAAGAAAAGCTGATTGCTGTTGAAGATCCGCGAATGGATTTCAGAATCTTATCTAAAGATCCGTTAAAAGAGAAAAAATCAAACAAGAAAATTATTCAACTTTTGACCGAAGAAAACAGAAGGTTGCTTCGGGAAAATGCCTACTTAAAATCGCTGCTTTTACTTCACAAAATTGATGTCTATAATACTGATTATCAGAATGACACAGAATGACACAGTAATTTTTTCAAAAATAAAAAAGTGCTGTATTGATTTACAGCACTTTATAAGCCGGAAAATACGGAAAATTCAAATCCCATCATCCACCCATAAATAGAAACCCAATTAACAAGAATTCAGTTAATTGGGTTTCTTCTTATTTTGACAGTATGCTCAATACGTCTAAATTTGACTCCTACAAATTAGGAAGCCACATCATCAGGGTCGGAAATAACCCCATTCTTATCTTCAGCATACCAGGCGCCTATAATTAAGGCAAATATAATTACTATAGAAATGTATAAGGCATTTGGTATAGGTGGAGGATCGCCTGCTCCGTATGAATGCATGCCTGACAGGTAGTAATTCACCCCGAAAAAAGTCATTAGAACCGAACCCAAACCAATAAGCGCCAGGCTATTTAACGCCAGTGTACTTTTTAAACCGGGAACTTTCCGGAGATGCAGGATGATTGAATAAACCAGGACTGTAACCAACGCCCAGGTTTCTTTGGGGTCCCAACCCCAATATCTGCCCCACGATTCGTTGGCCCATACACCACCAATGAATGAACCAATAGTAAGCATAAAAAGTCCAACTATCAAGGCCATTTCAACAATGTACGAAACTTCGAGAATGGTTAAGCTTATGTTTTGATTGTTCTTTTTGCTTCTCAAAATCATCAATACGAGGTTGAGCATACCGAGCAATGCTCCCATAGCAAAAAATCCGTAACTGGCGGTTATAATGGCCACATGGACAACCAGCCAGTATGATTTCAATACCGGAACCAAATTCGTGATTTCCGGATTCATCCAGCTCATACCGGCAACAAAGAGAATAATTGATGCTAAAAGTGTGGTTACAGCCAAAGTAATCGGGGATCTTCGCATGAAAATGAATCCTGAAAGACTGGTCGCCCAACCCACATAAATCATTGTTTCGTAACCATTGCTCCATGGCGCATGGCCCGAAATATACCAACGGGCAATTAAACCAAACGTATAGAAAAGAAACGCGATAAATATCAATACAGTTCCGATGTTAATATATCTCGAAAATCCTTTACCTGACTTGAATATCAGCATAAAATGGAACACAAGTAAGACAAATCCCAATATGGCATATATTTTAGCGAGTTTCCCGAAGATATTCCATTCGTTATAAAAAATTTCCAGGCTTATTTTGGTCGAAGAAGGAATAATATCGGCTCCATAAGTATGCTGAAATTTTTTGATGTAACCCAGATATTCATCAGGTTTTGACCAATTTCCGGAAGTTTCAGAATTAAAATAACTTTCATAATACAATTTCAGAATGTTTCCTGCAAAATCAACTTCTTCCTTTTTCATGGTTTGCGGAAACGTTGAGGAGGTCACCCAGGTTTTGCGTTCGTCATTGGGTACCGGGAATATCTTTAAAAAATCGCCGTTATAAATCTGGTAGCAAATGTTAACACGTTCATCAACATTCATGATTTCCTTGTCCAGCTTATTCCGGGTAGTCTGCTTTTTATTGTATGCCTGCTGTACCATTTCGTTGAGCCGGTAATTTCCAGCCGGATCAAACATCTGCCTGAATGAAATAAACCCTCCAGAAGCGCCTAAAGTCTTAGCTAATTCAGGATTGCCTACCTTTACCAGAGGCACCATCTTCCATTTATCGGGATTGGCGCTCATTTCGAGGAAGAATTCTACAGCCGGCATTCCTTCCCAATTATTTTTTTTGGTGATTTTCCGCATTAAATCGGAAGCAAGAGTATTCACCGGTTCAATCCGGCCCTGGTGATCCTGAACTAATAACTCACCAAATGCCTTTATGTGCTTTGCTTTTGAATGTTCGGCGCCAAAAGCTGAATTGCCCGACAAGCTCATTCCGGAAATTAAAAGTCCAATCAATGCAATTTTCACTTTCCGGCGATTTGCCTGAAGTTTTGAACTTAAACGGACAAGGGTCTGGAATCGGCTGTTCCGGCTAAAAAGAGTGAGCGCCATTCCAAGTGTCATCAAAAAATAACCAAAATAGGAAATTAAGGTTCCCCAGTAATCCTGATTGACTGAAAGTATTGTTCCCTTTTCATCCTTATCGAACGAAGATTGAAAGAAACGGTATCCATGATATTTCAGGATATTATTCATGAAAATCCGAAACGGACGTTCAGCAGAGGATGCCGGATCTTTTAAGGTGATTTCGCTTGCGTACGATGATGGACTATTTGAACCGGGATATCGTTCAAGTTGAAAATCACGAAGATGAATACTGAAAGGCAATTCACGGATTATAGAGCCATAAGAAATGCTTAGATTTATTCCATTGATAATAAGGGTTTTCGCTTCAGGTAATCCTCCACCAAAAACATTGACTTTGCGTATTTCGTTTCCAGAAATAATTTTTGCCGTAAAAGCATCTATTCCCACCTGACCTGCTTCGACAGGTATTTGTACCAATGAAGGAACTGGCATTCCACTCGGGTCAGTAATCATTGTTTCTGAGGCATTGGGAACAAAGATTTCATTTTCAACAGTTACTTCTTTTCCATTAATTTGAATCGTTTCTTTGTAGTAATTATTCGTGTTCGGTGTAAATCTCACCTTTGTCAGGTTTCTGACCGCATGGCTGTTTACATTTGCTTTCAGGTCAATATAGCTTGCTTCGGATACCACCTGGTTGGCTGACTCTCCTTCGCGAATATGCATACTGCCTTCGAACCCAAAATAGCGGGTAACCCCTGCCCCAATAATTATCAGAATAAAAGAAAGGTGAAACATTAAAATAGCCCATTTCTTTTGGGCAACCAACTTGTACCTGATTATACTTCCGGCCAGGTTTAAGGCGCCAACCAAAAGCAGCAGTTCAAACCACCATGCCTGATAAATAAGCGCCTGAGCGGTGTCTGTTCCGTAATCGTTTTCAATAAAGGTTGCATAGGCAATTGAAATGGCAAACATGATTAAAAGCAATACCGTGAAGAGCATCGAGGATAAAAAAGAAAATATTTTTTTCATGGATATTATTGTCTAAAAAAACTATTCCAACTATTTACAGCAATGAATCAGAAAATCAATAGCATACAACCCAAAAAAAACTCCTTTGTTTTAAATTTAAAACAAAGGAATTTTTTTTGATCCGGACTGAACCTGTGCTTATTTTGTTGTAGGATCGTCGTGGGCAATTTTGGCCGAATATTCTTTGAAGTTGAATCCTTTGTAATTAGGACTTTCTTCATTGTGGCATTTTTTACACACTTTTTCTTCAGGCATAATCATACCTTTTGACATAGCCAACTTCATATCTTTCATCGTTGTTGCAACTTTGTAAAGGCTGCCAGGGCCGTGGCATGATTCACAAGAAACACCTTCGGCAACTGTAATAGTAGTTACTAAAGCCTGATCAACACTTGCTGCCGTTGAGTGGCATTTCAAACATTTTGGATTAGTCGCATCAGCGCCTTTTAATCTGTCCATTGCTTTAGCATGTGTACTATTAGCCCACTTGTTAAACTGTTCGCCTTTTTCAGCTTTGTTATGGCAAATTTTACATTTGGCTGCCCCGATATACTTTGCATCCTGAGCATTTACAATTGAGAGGAAAAATATAACCATTCCCAATAAAATAAATAATCTTTTGAAATTCATAGTCATTGTAGTTTTAAAGATTTATAGAATATTTTGCTTTTATGAACCTATGTTTATTTGTCAGTCTATTTATATTTTACTATCACGTTATAAGGACAAAAATGCAATAATATTTTGAAAGAGACAAGAATTATGCCATTCAATTCTGTTCCAAATCATCAATGTTTGTTAATAAAGTTGTAAATGACAAGAGGAACAGGGTTCAGTACGCCAGGCATCATCAATATCAACAGGATGTTTGAATTCAAGTGGTTGAAACGAATTCGAATATTCCATACTTGCAGGATTTCCCTGAGCCTGTATATCGTGGCACAAATTACAATCTTTTGAAATGACTTTTCCTGAAGTGGTAGCGTGCCTATCGTTGTGGCACCTGAAACAACCGTCGTACTCCATGTGGCCTATATTATTTGGATAAGCCCTCCAATCAGCTTTCATTGCAGGGAAAATATTATTGGCATACCCGTTTTGTATTTCAGCAATTGCATTTTCAATCTCAGATTTCCTGCTTGTCAATAATTCAGGATAGCTTGATTTATAAAACTCGGTAACCTGATTTTTTATAGCAAGAAATGCAGTGTCTTTGGTAGAATAAACCTTATACAACACTTGCATTGAAATCTGCTTTAAACCAGGTAATGTTTTTGATATTTTCCCGGCACTTATTGATTTGTCAATAAAATTTTGAGGAACATTGTAGTTATGCGAGGGGCGGTTATGGCAATCAAGGCAATCCATTACCCTGGTTTCAAGCGAATCAAGTTTTTGTTGGCTCAAGACGTTTTCACTATCGGTAAATATTTCGCTGACCCCGGTTTTTGTATTGGTATATTTTACCCATGGAATTACTTGCCGGTTGGCCGCAGTAGTTTTATACTCGATTTTAATATCAGGACTTATATGCTGGTGAATCCCTTTCTCAATTCCTTCAGAAGTGATTTTAGAACTTGTTTTCATTTGTAATTGAATAACATGTTCAGAATTAGAATCATCAGCCAGATAAGATTGTAAATATTTCATCTTGCGGTCATAGAATTTCTCAGGCCAGTGGCACCTTTCACAGGTTTCCTGGGCAGGGCGCAGGTCCGCTATAGGCGTAGGGATCGGAGTTGGAAATTTATTGGCCAGTACCGAATATACCTGGTATAATCCTGACATTTTACTTTTCACATACCAGCTGGCGCCCGAACCGACATGACATTCAACACAGGCAACGCGCTCATGCGAAGAACCATGGTAAGTGACAAATTCTGGTTCCATAACCTCATGGCATAATTTTCCGCAGAACTCAACCGATTCGGTATAATGAAAAGCTTCGTAGCTTCCAATGGATGAAATGATAAGCAGGAATACAGTGCCAAATACAAAAATGATGGAAGCATTCCGGGTTGCTTCATTGTTAAAATTAAGGATTGGCCAGTTTCTAATTTCACCAGCCTCTTCCTCTCTTTTAGCGCTGGCCCTGTTCAATCTCATCCCGATAGGAATAAGGATCAACCCGGTAAACATGAATATCGGAAGCAATATATAAATAAACAGCCCGATGTATGTTCCGCCGAAATCAAAAAACGAATGAAGGATTACTAACGAGAGAATCGTAGCCAGGTTAAAAACAGCAAGAACAGCCCCTGCAATTGATATCCAATTTTTAATTGATGATGGTAGCTTCATGTTATAATCTTCAGAAATATTTGTATTTTAAACTTGTGCAAGTTCGTAATAAATAGATTCTAATTCAATATAGAATTCTAATTTAAACACTTTCTATAGATACACATATAAGTATTATGTAACAAAGCCCAAATTTGAAGTCAAATATTCAACATACATGATAAAGTCGCTACCTAATGAAAAAGCAGTGAATAGATGATGAAAATAACCTGAATAATTCCTGTAAACAGGAATATAAATCCAAATATCTTAATCAGTCTCATTTGTTGTTGGGTAAATTCTTTCTTAACCAAAAGACCTTCCAACTTTCCTGATTTTTCAAGTTCCTCAAATTCACGCGGTCTGTCCTCTTTATATTCATCAATCTGCACATTCCCGGTGAAAATAACCGTATCCATCGGGAAAGCTTCAGGACGAAGATGAGTATTAAAGAAATGGATTGTGAAAATAAATCCAACAGCCAGAAGCGCTTCGTCACTGTGAATAATTTGGGCAACATTAATTAGCCAACCCGGAAGGAATTTGGTAAAGAAAACAGGGAACCATAACACCAGACCGGTTGAGCCAATGACCACAACTCCCCAGAATACTGCCATATAATCAAATTTTTCCCAATAAGTCCACTTACCATACGATGGCCGAGGTCCTCTTCCAGTGAACCATTTAACTGAAGCCACAAAGTCTTTAATATCCTGCCCGTTAAACATGAGTGTATTTTTTCCGAATACGAAATCCTTCATGCTAAGCCCCTTCTCAGCTTTCAACTTAAATAAGGAATAGACGTGGTAAGTAAAATATCCGAATGTAATAACGGCTGCAAAACGGTGAATGAGTCCTGCATTATAGGCTCCACCAAGAAGTTTAACATAGAATTTTGCCCAATCCATAAAAGCAAATTTGAGCAACATACCAGTAAATGCCAGTGATAAAAAACTAACAATTACAAAAATATGAGTAATGCTCTGACTTTTGGTAAATCGTCTTACATAAACTCTTTCACCGGCTTCTTTGGCATGCAATTTCTTTTTACGCATCGCATCTATTGACCTCGGTAGCCATAAAAGTGTATGTAATCCAAAGAACAGGAACACACTTACCAATAAAGTAGTCATCGCCCAGAATGTATAATAGAGCCAGGGGAATTTAGTTTTATTATTGTGCGTAGCGTGTGTTAAATAGCCGGTGAACTTTTTACTTGCATCAGCGTGGCATTTCTGACAGGTTGCGACAATATTTTCAGGACCAACTGATGATTTTGGGTTTTGAAGCTTATAAATATTGTGTGCTCCATGACAATCGGAGCATCGTGCAGCCTGAAGATAACCCAATTGGTAAACTTTTCCGTGGTAAGTTTCCAAATAAGACTCAGCCAGCTCTGAATGGCATTTTCCACACTGCGCAGTGATTTCAGCCATAAATTTATCCTGATGAACCTCAGTGATTGAGTGTGCTGAATGACAGGTTCCACAAGTCGGGTATTTGATACCACCACTCTCAGCCTGATAGGCATGATCACTGGTAATGTATTCATTGTATATCCCTTTATGGCAATTTCCACAGGTAGAGGCAATATTTTTAGGATTTACCGATGACCGGATATCTGATTCTTTTAATTCAAAATGTGAGGTATGACAATCGGTACAGATAGCAGCAGAAAGTAAACCCTTCTCTGAAAGGCTCCTCCCATGAACACTCTTCGAATAATCATGAAATGCATCAACTTCTTTTAGATTAGTTCCTTCAACGGCCTTTCCACCTGTTTGATGGCATCCACCACAAAGTTTGGGAACTGAAGAGCGAAATACAGGAGAGGTTTCATCCGATTTAGGTTTAATCAAATGTGAACCATGACAGTCGGTACAATAAGGGGCGTTTTCCTTTTTACTGAAATAGGCCTCTCCATGACCACTTGAAAAATAAACGTCTGATTCTTTGGTATGGCAATTGGAGCAATCAACTTTACCGGCAGTTTCGCATGGCCTGTTTATATTTGCGGTAACATCCGAATGGCATTTGACACAAGTAATGGTATTATGAGAGGAAACAGCTAGTTCCGCAACATCTACTTTTAATGAAACGGCTTTGTTGTCAATGATTTTTTGTGTCTCATCTTTTTCGTGGCATTTCAAACAAGTTTTGTCCGAAATGGTCAATATCAGGTTCTTTAATTCAACTTTATGCGGTGGATGACAAGCCGTACAGGCTGGAATTGCTCCGGGTTTCTTCTCCCACAACTCTTTATTGATCACTTGGGTATGAACATCTTCAATACGTGCGTGACATTTCATACAAGTTGATGCAATATTCTGAGGAGAAATGCTTGAAGTCGCATTGGTATGTGGTAATATCAGGTGGTTACCATGACAATCGTTACATGCAGCCGAAACAATCAATCCTTTTTTATATAAACCCAGACCATGAATGCCCTCACTGTAATTTTCAAGAATATTGTGTTCTGAAATATTGTATGCCCGGGCTACAGGTGCCCCTTCCTTGTGACACGATCCGCATAGCACAGGGATATTCATTTTATAGGTTCGTGATTTTGGGTCGTCCGATTTAATAATTTCATGAGTACCATGGCATTCCTTACATGTTGGAGCATACTTTTCGTTTGCTAAAAAAGCCCGGCCATGTATTCCCCGATAAAATTTTTCCCTTGCATCCAAATGACAAGTACCACATTCTACTGGCTTAAGTATTTCAGGATGAGTGTATTCGCTTACTGCTGCATCGGCATGACATGAAGCACACATTACACTTTTGTGTACCGAATGGTCCAATGAATTAGGTTTTATGTACAAGGAAACCTTTTTTCCAGCCCGTTCTTTGGTTAAGGATGGGTCGTCGTGACAGGTGAAACAGTCATCATTCGACTGCGCAATCAAATTGATTGCACCACAGATAAGGAAAATTGCAACTAAAAAACATTTTAAATACTCTCTCATAACTTATTCTAAAGATGATGCCATCCTGAAATTATACTTTTAAAATTATCAAATGGCGACTTCCCAATAGAAGACATATAAATGTGGATAATTAAAAAAATGGAAATAAAAAATCCTACGGCAGAATGCAGAATAGCTGTAAGAAATAATCCACTAAAGCCGTAAGCCTCTTCAATAATGAGTTCAGGAAATAAAAGTGCTATTCCGGTTATAATTACAATTGGAACTGCGATGTACATAACCAGAACATAAAAGTATTTTTGGAGGGGGTTAAATTTTCGCTTCTGCGAAAGTGGAAATGGGGGTTTCGACCCGTGAAACATACCCCAAGCATAATAAACAGATTGCTTTATTGGATTTTGAAAAAATCCTTTCGCCTTTATCAAATAATATTTACCGTTCTTTGTAACAATATTCCCAATAAAAAAAAACAGATAACTCAGAAGGATAACTATACCTGTAATATTATGTAGATTAACTGCCAAACTAAATCCGATCAAGGGCGAATCAAGACTTGATTGCATTGAAATACCAGTAATAATTAAAATGATAATTCCCAATGCATTAATTCCATGCCAAATCCTTAACCATACCGGATAAAAATATATTTTTTCTGTTGTGCCCATTGGATACTACTTTTTAAAAATTCTGAAAAGTAAGTGAATAATAATACCTGAGAGTACTGCGAAGAAAATTAAAAAACTCAATAATTTAAGCAGAGGACTTTGATGTGTACCAATCATATATGATGAATTGGAAAGAACAATATGAATACCTCCCTTTTCTGAACGTTTTTGAAGGTTCTCGTATTTGTATAAAGAAGCTTTTAACCTTGAGTTTGCAGTATGACATTCTACACATTTTTTTACCGCATGGTCCTTGCCAAGAATGTTGTGAGAAACCATCAAACTGTCAATTACTTCAGTATGGCACTCTACACACCTCACATGCCGAAAATGCAATTCCTGATTAGGCAACCAGTCGTGAACCTCAACTAATTTAGGATTTTCGTGACCTGAAACCAGTTTGTATTTTTTCATGTCGTTATGGCACGACAGGCACATTTTGTTGTCATTATCAACAATTTCAAGAACATTATCGCTATTCCTGGCAGTAGTTACATAGGTGTGCTGGCTATGACACTTGGAACAACCAAAATTTTCGCCATAAACCTTATAATGTACGCTTTTATTAACCTCTTCCTGAATCTGATCAAATTTATATTTGGCAAAAGATTCATCACCTCCATGGCAGTCTAAACAGGTACTTAATGGTTCAAGTTTCAGGTTCCCGTTATGCGGATAAGTTGCATATTCGGAGGAATGACAATCGGTACAGTCAAATTGTTTATGCACGCCATTTGTCATGGCAACCGTATCAAGAATGAAGTACGGATTCATCAACCGTTTTTCTTCCTTGCCTTTAACCGTATTTAGAAAAGTATATGTCTGATTGGAATGGCACTTTAAACATTGGTGTTGCCGGGCATTCTCATACGACTGGGCATTAGTAATCAATGAACAGAAGAAAAATAAAATGGAAAATATTAGAATTAAACGTGAGTTCATTTTAAAAATTTATAGGTGACTGAAATTGAACAACCGATAAAAACTCAAATTCAAATTACACCTTTCTAAATTAAAAATGGTAATATCCTGTAATCAGGAATTACCATTTTTTTGATGCTTATTTTAGGAAATTTAAGTAAATCAGAATGCCCATAGCCTTGTAATTACAAGCCCGATTGCAAATCCGGTTTTATCCATTTTATTCTGGTTCCACATGATATTATCCTGTGGCAGTAATGAATTGGTTGAACCCATATAAACCTGGAAGGCATGTGTACCTGTTGAAACTTCATATCCTAATGCTATACTTGGTTTTGGATGATCGGTCCATTCCCATTGTTCCGATATTTCCTTAATTTTCAGTGGATGATCGTATGTAAATACGATTGAACCCTGAGGAGTTATTTTTATTCTTCCGTTAAAATGAACGCCAACCTTATCATGGTCATATATTGATTTAACCATATTATAATGTGTAAAGCTGACACCAGCCTGAAGGGATAGCCATTCATTAAATTTCCGGGCTACAATCAATTGGGAGAAATAGCTCAAACGATCTTCAGGAAGAAAACTAACTGTGGAATATTCGGATGACGCTCTGATTCTAACCTGATCAAACTCGCTTGCAGCAATTCCATTCGCAGCAATGTTTCCATAAAGGGCAACTGATACAGGAATACTGTTCTTGCGCGTCTGTGTTAAAAGAGCCCATTTGGCATTAAGGTCAATAATACTTTTTTCGCCCATCATGCCCTTCTTGGTAATTCCGGCGCCAATTTGCATATTTTTGGCAAAAACATAATTCAGCCCTAACCTGATATTTGCGGAACCATATATTCCCCAAACGTCGGACCGGCCATTTTCAATAGTACCAAATTTATGCTGAATAACCATTTCAAGAGTTTTCACCTCAGGAATAACTACAGTTTGCGCATCAATCAGCGATCCGCTTTCGAAGGTAGCGCTTACCGGATAGTCTTTTTCTTTTGCTCCGGTTGCATCTTCCTGTGCAAACGATACGACGGAAATAAAAGATAGCAGAACTAAAAATATGATATTTTTTTTCATCTCATCGAAAATTTAATGTTTGCACTAATTATTTTTAGCTCCTTCAGTTATCCAGGCAAGTATCAGAGCAGACTGCGTTGCTGAAACTTTGGCATAATGTGAACCCGAAGAAGGAACAGTGTAAATCTTACTACTAGCTGGAGTACCTGTATTTACATAGGATGGCACCAGTTGTGCATAGGCCACATCTGCAGTTAATTTGGGTGACTGATTGTTATGGCAACTATTACATTTCTCAGCAAATATTGGAGCAATTTGCGTGGCAAAGCTGATAGGTTTGCTATTATCAATCGGTGGAACTTCTTCCGGTAAAATGAAATCGTATTTGCATCCAACTACAAAAAGCGAAAGCAATACTATTAATAAGAATATCGAATGTTTTTTCATAATGCTCATTTTTAAGGTTTATAAAAAAAGACTTCTCTTCCTGAAAAAAGAAGCCTTTTTTATATCAGTCATAAAATACCTTATTACAGTTTAGCAATTGAGTTAGTCAATAAAGCTTTTGTATAAGCATAGTTATGAATACCCAAGCTGTAATCTCTCAAACAAAGTTGGAAATTAATGATGGCGCCATACTGAGCATTAGTTAAGCTAAGTTTCGGCAAAGTAAGATTGAATGCTTTTTGTTCGGCTGTCCATGTTGAACCCGGACTTGGATTCTGGAATGGACCAGTTGTATTTCCATAGATCGCTGAACCCAAATTAGGATTATTAAGTGTTACATCATAAACATTCAGGTACCCATCGTAATTATTTGTTGTCAGTCCTGCCCAAAGATTTACTCCACCAAGAGCTTCATTGGTATTGGCATTTCTATTCATAATATCAACGCCACCTACACTTAATTTAGCTGCCAGGTCATTGAGTAATTTTTTGATTTCAGCACGTGGAGTAGCCCATAAAGTTGTGCTTGCCGAAGTAACAGCAGTTGTGTGACATCCTGCTGCATTACAGGTAGTAAGATTCCCTTTGGCAAAGAATGTATGTCCGCCTGCTCTTCCAACTAAATTACTTTTACCTGCATCGGCACCCATGTGACAATCAATGCAAGATGCAACTGTTGTATGTGTTGAATTTGTATAGGGCAAACTTCCGGCAAATTCAACCCCACCCATACCGGCATAAATACCACCAACAGCGCCATAATGAATATGCCGGTATTAGCTAGGCCTAATAATATTGGTGGTTGCACTATTTGCATTTGCATCGTAGGCTATACCTGTTGGGTTTGCAGCAATGGCAACCCAATCTTGTGCGTTACCTGTCTGAAGGTTTGTTTGCGGACGTGGTTGGTGACATTTTACACAAAGGTTACTCTTTCCGCCATCAGCTTTCAGGTCGATTATTTTCTTTCCGCCCAACATGACCATTGGAACAGGAGCAACTGTAGTTAATGAAGGTAAATCGGAGGAGCCATAAGTAGCATGGATTGAACTGTGACATGTACTACAGCCAAGTTCGCCAAAAGCTTTATCGGCAGTGGTAGCATAATCTAAAGTGTACCGCCCGGTTGTTGGATTCAAAGTAAATCCTGAAGAAACATTTCTTTTAACAACATCTTTAAATGCTTCCTGTGCGTGACAAGGAGTACATCCTGTATTTCCGGCTTCTTCAAAAGCAGCTTCGCCATATTCATGTTTCGAAAACTGAAACTGAACTGCAATTAAATCAACTTTGGTTGGATTATGGCACATTTTACAGGTTTCGTTGGCATCTTTGCCATCTTTTCCATTTGTTCCATCTTTACCGGCAGGTCCGGTAAGACCCATTGGGCCTTCTTTTACGCATGAAGTAGCAGCAAAAATGACTAGTGTCGCACAAAGTAAAAGTCGGGTAACATTGTTAAGTTTCATAAAATAAGTATGTTAAGATTATTGTTATTTTTATTGTTGCAAAATCTTGCAAACACTATTTGATGCAACTAAAATAGGAACCTTACTTGGTTATTTATTGTTATAAAAATTGATGTTTGAAAGGAAATAAGCTGATTATTAATGGATATACTATTGATATATGTCATATCTATATAACCTGATTTAAATCACCTTCTGCAAATCTTATTATACGGGCAATAGCTGCATTTCTGCGAGTCCTTAATTTGGTCAAAGAGGTTTCCGATCGTGAACATTTCTGAAAGGACTTCTTCAAATGCAACAGTAAATTCTTCCTTTACACTTTGAAAAATAAGTTTGTCGCCCTTATATATTATATTGGGAACAAATTGCTCCTTAAACAGATCGTCGAGTTTGTAAATAACCGGGTAAATTGAATTTTGATTTTCGGTCCGGCTTAAAATATCCGAGTAAATCAAAGTCTGGAAGATTTCCTTTCGCCGGTCGTAATAATTGGGATCAACCAACTGCGACCATTCCCTAAAATCAAGTTTCAGGTTACGGCCTGTTTTGTAGTCTATAATCCGTAATCCATCTGCGGTCTGGTCTATACGGTCAACAATTCCGCCAATACGGATTTTTATTTTCCTTTCTCCTGAAACAAACTGATAATTGGCAAAATATTCCTTTTCGAGGCTCACCACTTCGAACGGGGCAACCTGAATATCGTTTTCGAGCAACTGATAGATATACTCTCTGATATGGGAGGCAATCAATATACTTTGTCCGCTCAATTCCAGGTGTGAAGCCTCTTCCGGAGCCATCTGGTAATACTTTACGGCAACCGATTCCAAAACTACGGCTTCAATTCTACGCCGATCAGCCCGCAATAATTCGAGTGCATGAGCTTCAACCGTTTTATTTTCAAATGGCCGGTATAAAAGTTCAATGGCGTAATGGAACAGGTTTCCGAACAGCACTGCATCAATTTCCTCTTTCAATTCTTCCGTTTCCTTAATACCGGCAATGTATTTAAAGTAAAACTTCAGTTTACATTCCAGATAAGTATTGATGGCGCTCGGACTCAGATTTTTTTCTGAATATCGTGAAATTAATTTCTGAATATGAGCTTCACTGGCTTCAATCCGAATCGGTTCATTAGTAGTACCTTTAAAATTAAAACTCAGGTTAAGTTCTTCAATTTCGAATTCCGAATCGTATAATAGTTGATACAAAAAGCGGCTTTTTTCTGAAGAAGAGATTCCTTCGGTAATTGAATTATAAACAATCACCGTATTTTCCGTTCGCTGGATCAACCGATAGAAATAATAAGCATACATGGCATCGCGGTCTTCGTAAGTCGGCATTCCGAAGCCTTTCCGAAGATGATAGGGTACAAACGAATGTCCGGCAGCTATTCGCGGCAGAAATCCTTCGTTGGCGGAAAACAGCACCAGGTTTTCGAAATCAAGGCAGCGGGTTTCGAGCAACCCCATGACCTGCAACCCGGTGAGCGGTTCGCCTTCAAACGGAATGGAAATCCGCCGCAAACTCTGATCGAGCAACCGAAACAGAATCTTAACCGGAAAGTCAGGAACATTCAATCCGGCCAAGGTATCTTTCAGTCGCTGAATGCCCAGATAAGCCTGGAACAAATATTCCGATTCCAACTTCACCTGTTCGTCTTGTGCCGGATTAAACTTTAACGATAACTCCTTCAGAATGTCCAGAAAATAATCGAGAATACCTTGCCAATTGTCAGAAGAAGAGAATATCTTTTTCAGGAAGGGGCTAAAATTCAGTTCAGCAGCATCGATATAAACCTTGTTTTTTTTGTGGACAAGGGCAACAAATAACTTAACTTCAGGATTGACCACAAATTGATGATTCAGCAAAGCCAGCACAGGTTTGTAATAAAACACAGGCGATTTCGCCGATTTGCGAATGTTTTTCTGCAAACTAATGAGTTGCGAAATAAATCCATAAACCGGAGTGTTTACAAACGGATAGCCCATCGTGATATTGATGTCTGTATAACTTTTACCCACCGAAGAAATTACCGGTATCAGCAGGTTTTCATCGGCCAGAACGAAAGCGGTATTGTCGAAACGGTTATTTATCGGGAAGCTTTTCAGAACCTGAGGCAGATTAATAGCCTGTGCCTGGGTGATATTTCCGGGAACCGAAACCAGCGTAATCTTTCGGGGAAGGACAGACTCTAAATTTTCGGGAACAAATCCCTTCGGAGCCGGAAACGAAATCCGGTTGGTACGCAAAAATCGTCCTGCTTCATTTTCAGGATCTTTCAAATAAAAATCAGCATAATCCCAGAAAAATAAGGCCTTGTTTTGGTCATACAACTTTTTGAAGATCGTTTTTTCACATTCATTTAAGGCATTAAAGCCAATAAAAACGTATTTCTTCGCGGTCAATTCGACAATTCGCTGCTCATCCAGGGCTTCGGCCACTTCGCGGTAAATCATTCCGGAATAGGCAATATGCTCCTGTTTCAGCGCTTCCCGAAACCGGTGATAAATGGCAGCCAGTTTAATCCAGATCGCAATGAATTTTTCCTTATTAAAAGAATGCGGCACCTTATCCAGATTTCCCCAAAACTCGTCAATGGCCCTTTTCTGTTCCTCTGTCAAATAATCAAACTGATTTTCAAGCTCCTTCAAATCAGAAATATTCCTAAACAGATCATCAGCGTTCAGCAAATATTTATCCACATCATCGAAATCGGCCAGAAGAATTTCGCCCCAGAAGAAAAACTCGTCCAAAGGTTCCTGATGACCGGTTTCTTTGGCATAAACTTCCTGAAGTTTCAGTACCAGCGAAACCTGATCGGCTTGCTGTAAGCCCGTCAGCGATGAAATCAATTCGTTGATGGTTATTATTTCAGGAGAAAGGATTGGTTTTTCAATCAATTCATTCAGGTAAGCAGTAAAAAACACGCCCGCTCTCCTACCCGGAAAAACCAGGCAATATTCGCTCAATTCCGAACGATGATTGGTATAGAGATAATTGGCAACTTGCTTTAAGAATGGGTTCATACAGAAATATTGCGGTGATAGTTTGTAATAATAGATAATGTTTTAACTTGGAATGTTACTCGTTGGTTTTTCCCAGAGGGAATTTATATCAATAGAAAATAAACCATGATAAAACCCTTTCCCCATGGGGGATTAACTGATTTCATTCTATTGGTTTATAAATGTATCTTTCATCGTATTCAATATCGAATAATTTTAAGAATTGAATATATTCCTCTATGAATGTGCGTTTCGCATGATGTTTCTTTTGTTGTTCGATGTAATTGGCAATGCCTGGAATTTGTGATTTTCCATAACTAAAAACGCCAAAGCCCTCCTGCCATGAAAATTTTCCTAATACAAAATGGTTTTCATTGATCCACAATGTTGAACTACGCTTTACATCGTGCATTAAATCAGATGGTGCCTGTTCGGGGTTCATACTAACAAGCGCATAAACATGATCGGGCATTCCATTGATAGCGTATGTTTTGTGACCTGCATTAGTAATGATACCACTCATGTATTTATATAATTCCACTTGCCAATTCGGACAAATCAAGGATATCCGGTTTTGCACAGCAAAAACAAAATGTAGATAAATTTGTGAATATGTGCTTGCCATAGTATAGTTTTAATCCCCTAACGGGGAATTTAGACATCATTTGAACATTTTTCTATTGATATCCATCCCCTAACGGGGAATATCTATAAGAACAAAACTACAATTAGTTCATAAATTTAATTGCATCAAAAAGTCACACTGGTAAAATGCACCAGTTATATGACTGTTTTTGAGATTTTATAATCAAAAATAAAGGAAGCAAAAACAATACTCGAAGTTTGAACCATTGAATTTTAATTTACTTATCAACAGAAATTTAATTCACTTTGTAATGGATTCGACCGAAAAACAATTCGGGATATAACAATCGGCTTTCAATTTTTCTATTTTTACAGTTTACCAAATTCAGCAAAATATGAAACATTTTCTGCTTTTTGTTCTATCTGTGTTCTTTAGCTTTTATCTGATTGCTCAGGACCGCATCACCGGCCTGCCATTTGCTACCCGTTCCGAAGTTATTGCGCAGCATGGCATGGCATGTACCAGTCAGCCGCTGGCAACACAGGCTGCCCTTGACATTCTGAAAGCCGGAGGAAACGCCATTGATGCAGCCATTGCAGCCAATGCAGTACTCGGATTGGTTGAACCTGTAAGTAACGGCATAGGCGGCGACCTTTTTGCTATTGTTTGGGACGCAAAAACTCAAAAATTATACGGATTGAATGCCAGTGGCCGGTCGCCTTACGATTTGTCGCTTCAGTATTTTAAAGATAAAGGCATCAAAAAAGTACCGTCGCACGGGCCACTATCCATATCGGTGCCGGGCTGCGTGGATGGCTGGTTCGAACTGAATAAGAAATTCGGTAAGCTTTCCATGCCTGAAATACTTAAACCGGCTATCAGCTATGCCCGCGAAGGATTTCCTGTTTCCGAAGTGATTGCCTATTACTGGAATTCGAACTCGAAACTATTGGAAAATTATACTGGTTTTAAAGAAATTTACATGCCCGGAGGTAAAGCTCCGGCAAAGGGCGAAATCTTCAAAAATCCATTCCTGGCTGTTACCCTCGAAAAAATTGCACAAGGTGGACGAGATGCTTTTTACAAAGGTGAGATTGCTCAAAAAATGGTGGATTATGTGCGCAAAGAAGGTGGTTTTTTCAGTATGCGCGATTTCGAAGACCATCATTCGGATTGGATCGAACCGGTTTCGACCAATTATCGTGGTTATGATGTTTGGGAATTGCCGCCAAACGGACAGGGAATTGCAGTGCTTCAAATCCTGAATATTCTTGAAAACTACGACATTAAATCAATGGGCTTCGGAAGCGCTGAATACATTCATACGTTTGTGGAAGCCAAAAAACTGGCGTTCGAGGATCGCGCCAAGTTTTACGCCGATCCGGATTTCAATAAACTGCCGATAAAAGGACTAATTTCGAAAGAATATGCCAATGAACGAAACAAATTGTTGAATCCAAACCGTGCTGCAAAAATCTATCCTCCCGGAAATCCTGAACATGGGAATACCATTTACCTGACCACCGCCGATAAAGACGGAAACATGGTTTCACTCATCCAGAGCAATTACCGCGGAATGGGCTCCGGAATGACGCCCGGAAAACTTGGTTTTGTTCTTCAGGATCGTGGTGAAATGTTTTCGCTTGATCCTAATCACATGAATAAGTTTGAGCCGCACAAACGACCGTTCCACACCATTATTCCGGCATTTATTACCAAAGATGGCAAGCCATTTATCAGCTTCGGACTGATGGGCGGATCGATGCAGCCACAAGGCCATGTTCAGATGGTAGTGAATTTAATTGACTTCGGAATGAACCTTCAGGAGGCTGGCGATGCCCCCCGGATTTGCCACGAAGGATCGAGCGAACCAACCGACGAGAAAATGACCGACGGAGGAATTGTGTATCTCGAAAGCGGTTTCGATTACCAAACGGTACGCAAATTGTTAGGAAAAGGACACCAGATTCAATATACCAACGGCATTTATGGCGGTTATCAGGCGATTAAATGGGACGAGAAAAATAAAGTTTACTTTGGGGCTTCCGAATCAAGAAAAGACGGACAAGCCGCGGGGTATTAAAAGCCGAGGACTGAGGGATTGAAGGACTGATTTTAAAATTAAAGTCACTGATAGTCATTAATAGTCATTAATAGTAAAAAAAATGAGAACCATTAATGACAACCAATGACAATTGAATGACCATACATTTACAAAAACAGAAAACATGAAAACAAAAATTTTAGGACTATTTATTGCGTTAATTCCGCTTCTGGCCTTTAGCCAGGAAAACATTCAGGCAAAAGAAACACCCTACATCGAAGTGCTTGGGCAAGGTGAAATGGAAATTGTTCCGGATCAGATTTACATTTCGTTTACCTTGAAAGAGCGTTTCGAAGGCAAAAAGAAAATTGAACTGGAAGATCAGGAAAAAGAGATGAAGAAAAAGTTGATGAAGCTCGAAATAGACCTGAACGATTTACAATTGGCCGATGCAGCATCTGACTTCATTAAAATAAAGCGCAAAAAGCAGGATGTAATTGCTTCGAAAGATTATTTATTGAAAGTTTCAACAACCGGAACTCTGGCCAGGGTATTTGAACTTCTGGATGAGATCAATGCTTTTAATGCCGATATTCAGCGCGTTGATCATTCAGAAATCAAAAAATTCCGTAAAGAAGTAAAAATGCAGGCTGTTCAGGAAGCAAAGGAAAAAGCCGGGTATCTTTTGTCGGCTATTGGAGAAACAGTTGGTAAACCATTGTTTATTCAGGAACGCGAATCGTTTGACGAATTTCAACCCATGCGAAAATCAGCCATGATGGTGATGGATGCAGCAGTTCAGGAGGAAGCGCTTCCGGAATTATCCTTCCAGAAAATTAAGCTGAAATATTCGGTATTTGCGAGGTTTGCGATCAAATGAGGCTGTTATCTGATCGCGGTTGTTCTTTTAACGGTAAGGTAAAGGTAAATTGACTACCCTTGCCAACTACACTTTCAACCCAGATTTTTCCATTGTTTTTTTCAATAAATTCTTTGCAGAGAACTAATCCAAGGCCGGTTCCCTTTTCACCAATGGTTCCCAATGTTGAATGATTGCTGTCAATCCTGAATATTTTTTGAATATTTTCACCGGATATCCCTACTCCATTATCCTTCACCGAAATCTCACAAAAGTCATCTTTCTTCCTGGTTAGAATTGAAATATTTCCATTTTCGCGTGTAAATTTTATTGCATTGGAAACTAAATTTCGAAATACGGTAGAAAACATCAGGGAAATCGCTTTTAAAACAATGGTGAATTATTTGGCGAATTGAATACAATTTGTTATCTTTATGATTAATTGTTGGGTTAGCGTTAAAAAAATGGCTAATCTAAACGCACAAAAGTCTATTTAT